>Ga0209347_1004209_pt1 | contig 15319 bp, 15 predicted proteins | sample AutmiccommuBRH23_FD_187382 | JGI IMG/M metagenome (GOLD analysis project Ga0209347, IMG submission 187382) | Deep subsurface microbial communities from Mt. Terri, Switzerland - Autotrophic microbial communities BRH/23 (SPAdes) (version 2) | ecosystem: Environmental > Aquatic > Deep subsurface >... | reverse complement strand
CATTGTCATAGTCGTCTATCTTAGGCCATTGCTGTTTTTTTGATATGTTTGAAACGGTAACTTGGTCTGCAAGCTTGCGTGCCAGTTTTTCGGCACACTCTTTAACTGTACCATGCTTTGAATCATAAGCAACTAAGGTTTTCATATTATCCTCCTTCGGGCTACACACGCCGTTCCCAGAATCATACTGACAGTATGGAAAGCAAAGCCGCCCCAGAGTTCATTAATACTGGAATATGTTTGGGAGAAAACTCCGCCCAATATCCAAAAAAGCGTACCCAGGTAATGCCTTTGAGCTGAATACAGTGGTTTTGCCGCGGAACACGTCCGCTAGAACATAGATAATTCAAACGGCTGAAACTATCCAAACTATAAAAGCACTAATCCACCACAGCATTTTTCTGCCCCCATTTCCTATTATTCGATTTCACTGTTGCCCTTTAGATCTTTATAAAAGTTAACCAGCGATGTACGTACAAAAACTTACTATCACAGGTGTCATCCAATTACCCTGTAACCGCTGCCTGGCCATTAGCCTTAATTCAGAGTTCTCTTTAATCATTTCGCAACTGTTATCCATTTTTAAGCCCCCTTCTTCTAAAATATCGATATATCCAGCCAGTCAAACCATAATAATGCAATTGGTGTTAAATCCCTTTCCTCATGATCATTTTCCTCAGGAACGTCACATTCCCAACCAGGGTCGGAGCTTGTTAATTCCTGACCGGCCGCCTTACTCAACCCGCTATAGGCAGCGTCTCCGCTATTGCATTGTTCGGTAGCCATAACACCCGTTATTTTCATATATGACCCGCCTTGCCGTTTGGTCCATCCTTTAACTGGACCATTAAAAGCGGTAACCCCATATCCCGGATCCGGTTCAAGACCGCGTGTAGAGCCGCCTGGTCCTGAACATTTCCTGATAACACCGTTGCCCCATCAGGACGCAGTGCCATATCCAACCCGTGGAACAGACAAGCACGTCGGCTGTCAATATGCCCCTTGACCACTATTTCATAGTAACTCATCGATAAAGCCTCCTTCTCGTAAATCCGGTTCAGGTTACATTTTAGTTATACCAGTTAGGCGGTTAGGTTGTAACCTACCGAAAGTAAGGTGGGCGGATAGGTTTTAAAGAAAGATAAAAACCTTCCCTGCTATCCTGCCGGGAAGGTTTTTCAGGCAAAAAGATATTTATCTAATCAATTTAAGCTCCTGGGCCCGGGCCACCGCCTGAGTCCTTGAGTTTACGCCGAGCTTCGAATAAATGTTGTTGATATGCCATTTGGCAGTGCCTAAAGTAATAAAAAGCTTTTCCGCAATCTTGGCATTAGACAGACCTGCAGCCAGAAGAGCCACTATTTCCAATTCCCTTTCGCTAAGGGGTTCAACCATCTTGTTTTTGGCCGAAAGGCCCTGATGGTCCAAACTTTGGGGTGAAAAAGGCAGAGATTGCCTGAATTCGTCAAGCAGGCGGTCAATGAACACGGGCGCCAAATGGCGTAAACCGGCAAGCACCTCAACCACTACCGGCCCTTCATCCAAAAAAGCCCGGTACCAGTTCTCCGGAGCTGCTAACTGTAGCGCCTGTTCCATGCATTGGGCAGCCTCTTCTTTTTGATCCTGCGCATGGTAAGTAATAGCCTGCAGGATTTTTACGTTTACCAGCCGCCCGTAGCACCCCCCGCTGCGATCGAAGGCCTCAAGGTTAGCCAGCAGTACCTGTACATCAGGGTAAAGCTTTTGGGCCAGCAGTAGGCGGGCATAAACATGATATGACTGTTCGCGGAGTATCGTAATGGTATCTGTGGGAGATAGGCCGGCTTGTTCCGCCCAATGTAACGCCGGCGCCAAATCTCCCTGTTTCTGCCTCATATCAGCGGCCACGGCGTCATGTCTCAAAGCAACCACCGGAAAGATGGTCTCATCAACGTCATTTCGCGCTTCCTGGATTGCTGTAAACGCAGCCTCAGTATCTCCCAAAGCGAAATATATTCTCGTCAGCGTACGTTCACAGTCTCCTCCCATAACGCGGTCTAAGGCCAGACGACGGCATAGTTCCAACCCTTTGGTAAGATGCTCCCGGGCCTCCACAAGTTCATTTCTTTCATAGCAGATAATCCCTAACGGAATATATACCATGCCAAGCAAAGGCAGGGGCTCCCCACGTTCGTCGACACACTCCTCAATGGTACGGCGGCAGAGCTGCTCCACTTCACGGAGCTGTCCCTGGATATAAAGGTTAAAGGCTAAATAGACCAACGCACCGATTACGGTTGAATTAAAGCCCAATCCCTGGCCAATTCTTAAGGCCTCGCGGAATGTCTGGCTGGATGCCCGCATATCCCCGGTTTTACGCTGGGCCTGCCCCAGGGTAAGCAAAATAAAAATTCGCAGGAAGGGGTCTGCTTCACCGGCCATGGCCAAAGCTTTTTGGGCGATATTTACCGATTCCGGATCCTCCCGCATATTAGCCAACCAGGCCTTGACGCCAAGGAGCCTGGCCCGGCTCCGGGCGCTTGCCGAATCTGTCCACATGTTCTCGGAAACTTCCACGCAGTGGGCGGCTTCTTCCAAACGGCCTGTTATTAATAGCGCGTAAGCCAAGAAGCTGAATAAAACACCACTGGATTGCACCGTTTCGACCGGCAGCGCTTCCAGCCATCTCAGCAGGGTCCTGGCTTCAGCCTTCTGTATTGCTTCTTCAGCGGCCTGTTCAATCATTTGACCCGCTTCAGCAGCGTCTCCGGAAGCCAGGACATGACCGACAGCCTCCCCTAAAAAGCCATTTCGGGCAAACCAATGGGCCGCTTTTTTATGTAATGCCGCAAGACTCGATTGATCAAGCTCTGTACGCAAAAAATCGGCGAAAAGATGATGGTACCTAAACCACCGACGGTTGTCATCAAGAGGGACCAGAAAAAGGTTAGCCTGTTCCAAATGAGCGAGGATCGTTTTGCTGTTATCGCGCCCAGTCACCTCATCACATAACGGGGCGCTCAGGCGGTTAAGGATCGAAGTTTGACACAAAAATTCGCGGATCTCTTCATCCTGCCGGTTAAGAACCTCCTCCACCAGATAGTCGATAATATAGCGATGACTTCCGCCAAATGCTTTAACAAATTCGTTGACCCGTTCCGGGCGCCAACCTCGCAGGGAAAGGCCGGCCAACTGGAGGCCGGCGGCCCACCCCTCGGTGCGGGCGCCAAGAATGGAAATCGCTTCTTCATTGATATCCAACTGCATTGTCTGGTTAAAAAAGACCGCGGCTTCTTCGGCTGTAAACCGCAGATCATCTGCCCGAATCTCAGTCAACTGGCCTCTTACCCGAAAGCGCGGCAGGGCCAGGGGCGGGTCTTCCCTGGTGATGATGATCAGGTGGGCGGAAGGTGGCAGGTGGTCCAAAAGGTACTGCATGCTTTCGTGGATGTAATTCCGGTGAATCAGGTGGTAATCATCTATGACCAGAATGAAAGGAGTTGATACAGAATATATATCGTTGATTAAGGTGGTCACCAGTCCTTCCACCGGAGGCAGATTCTGTAACCCCAGCAGACTTAAGGCCGCACGGCCGACAGTCCCTGCTGCGGTTTGCAGGGCTGCCACCAGATAATTTATAAACCTGGTCGGGTCATTGTCACTTTCGTCGAGGGAAAACCAGGCAAAGGGCCGCCCAATATCGTTCAACCATTCTCTGACCAGGGTTGTTTTCCCATAGCCCGCCGGGGCGGACACCAGGGTCAGGCATCTACTGAACGCAAGCCCATCGTCCAATTTTTGCAGCAGGCGCTGGCGCCTGATCATATCAGGGCGCAATGGAGGGGCATATAGTTTTGTCTTTAAAAGTGAAAGAGCCATCATTATTCCCTCAATCCAAAATATTATCGGTATTTATTCTTTAATAACCGCGTTTTTCCTGCCGAAGGACAGCAATGGGAAGCAGACCACAAAAAAATAGCAGAGATGTTAATCTCTGCGTCTGAATTAACTTCTTTTTATTACGGGCACTTCTTGGGCGGGGGCGGGCACTTCGCGGGCGGGAACTTCACAGGCGGGCACTTTTGATTTGCCAATTGCTCAACACTGATAATTCTCTTGAACTTTATATTTATTTCACAAGCACATTCAACATCGCAGGTTTTTACACCCGGACAAAATATTTGAACAGTTACAAGACCCCCAGGTGGACGGAACAACTGTACAAAATCCGGTTCCACACAACGTAATATCCCCACGGCTTTTTTGCAGCAATCGCCGCATTCAAATTCAACAGCCACTAACAGACCCTTTAATCTTTTAACAGCCTCAAAGAAATTTGCGGGACATTCAAATTTTTTTTCCTCTTCACATAAGTCATCCAGGTCATCTCCATTGAACTCATAGGTAATGTCGTTTTCAAAGTCGTAAACACCTTCATCGTACACATCATCTATGTTTTCCACTACGCTGTAATATATCGGGCTTTTATCAGTCTTTGTACAACCTGTTGGTGTAAATTCTGAAGCAACTATATGTCCATCTAGTTTATTGTCATCTTTGCTCAAATTTCTCGCCTCCTTTTTCTATTTCATCATATGTTTTTATTACAGGTAGTTACCCTCTTAGAACAACCACTGTAAAAAAACTACACTTTTATCACTTTTTCCATTTTGTAAAATATAATAGCCAGTTTCTTTTAGCCAGACTTTTATTATCAATTTTATTACCAATAAAAGACGCGCTGCCAAAATGATGGACAAAGGTATCACCTGCGCACATGATTTTATACCCCTTTTCCTTGGCCCTCCTGCAATAATCATCGTCTTCAAAGAACCCTATCCCAAAACGCTCATCGAGGAGACCAACCTCGTTTATGACCTGCCTCCTGATTAACATGCAGAACCCTACCGCCATGTCAAGTTCGAACCATTTGGACGGATCACTGGTCTTATTAAATTCGGTTGAGAACCTGAGCACTTCCTCCATATTTGTATAGTCTACTTTTACCAGTTGCGGCGCTTTGACATAGTTAGAGAGGGGACCTACGATACCTATCGACTCATCACTTTCCAAACACCTGATCATATTCCCCAACCAGCCGGGTGAAACCGCAGTATCGTTGTTCAAAAGAAGTACGTATTCTCCGGCGGCGGTTTGTATCCCCTGATTAACTCCTCCGGCAAAACCCCTGTTTTGAGGGTTAAGTTTAAGTTTAATATCCTTTTGACTTAAAAGATACTCAACGGTACCGTCTGTTGAAGCATTGTCGACAACAATTAATTCATAAGGTTCGGGAGTGTATCTGCGGATGAATTCAAGGCATACTTTGGTAAATCGAAGTTCATTAAAAGTAAGGATGATAATGCTTGTCAGCCGTGATATATTCATTTTTACCACTCCAACATTTGTTTTGGCTTCATATGTTTATTTATAAGAACTGATTCAGCCGCTGTTCGACTTTCTCAGCCGCATTTTTCCAGGACCAGCTCTCAACTATTTCCTTTCGTGCCCTGCTCCCTTTTTCGCACGCTTGTGCCCTGTTTTCATAGACTTGGCGCATCAAGGCCATGGTGTGCTCAAAACTGGGCCGGGCCCACTGATGCCCCGGCAGTACATGACCCCGGGAGACATGTTCAAGTCCATCTATGCTTATTAAGTAGCTGTTATCATCATTCATAAATTCCGTTTGCCCGCTCCAGCAGGTTCCGATTGTAGGTAAACCCACAGCCATTGCCTCCATATAAGGGCGTCCCCAGCCTTCGCCCCGGGAAGGCAGGACAAAAGCGTCACATGCTGCATAGAGAGCAGCCATCTCCTTGCTTGTATAGTACTGATTAATTAAAACAATATCCGGAATATTATCTATCTTAAAGCCACGGGAAGTAATATGTTCATACATTTGACGCTGGACTTTTTCTATGGTGGTAAAGGACAGATTAACTTTTAAAACGAGCGCCACGTCATCTTTTTTACTAAAACCAGTAAGATATGCATCGAGGAGCACGTCCCAGCCTTTCCTGTGGTGCCATTCAAAAACAGAAAGAAAATTATAACCTTTTTTATTTTCCCAATTGGTGGGCACAACCTCTGGAAAATACATATCAGGGTCAACGCCGCTATGTATAACAAAAAGCTTCTCTGGGCTCACTCCCATCTGAGTAAAGGTCTCGACGTTAAATTGCGAGGGTACCCAAATTTCGTCCATGTGATTACAGGGTTTCACCCACTCCGCAGGAATCCTGTCAGTCTCGAACATTGTTCGCACGATATTCGCAACAGCTTCTGAATTTCTCGTCAGGTAAAAAGCCGGTAACCATACAATATTTACCGGATTAGGATGGTCTTTTTCTTGCACCATTCTGTCCAGCTTTTGCCGGGTATCCTCTTCCAGTATACCGAATGTGTCAGAACGATGACCCGCGGGAATTAATTTAATCTGCAATTTTTCCTGATCTAAATGTAAAACCATATTGCGTGTTTCATCCGCATATCCGCTGGCATCATAGACGAACGAGGTCCATCTGACAGGTAACTTTCGCATTCCATCACTTCCATACACAGTATTGTTCCAGCCGCCGCCCGGCTTTTTCGGCAGCCTTGGCCCAAGACCACTTTTCCAATACTTCCTTACGCGCCTTGCGTCCCACTTCATAAGCGTGCTCTCTGTTCTCATAAACCTGACGCATTAAAGCCTTGGTATGTTCCAAGCTGGGCCGGGCCCAACGGTGTCCACGGTAGAAAGGCATTTCAACATTTGATGAAACGGCTTCGAGACCATCAATATCAATTAAATAACTGTTTTCATCATGCATAAATTCCAACTGCCCGCTCCAGCGGGTGCCGATGGTAGGTAGACCTATGGCCATTGCCTCCATGTAAGGCCGTCCCCACCCCTCCCCCCTGGATGGTAAGACAAATGCATCGCAAGCCTTATAAAGAGCGGCCATCTCTTTACTGGTAAAGTTTTTATTAATCAAAACAACAGCCGGAATATTCTCCAGATTTAAACCAAGGTAATTTATGTATTGGGCAATTTGGCGCTGCACTTTTTCGAAGGTGGTGAAACTGGGTGTATTGATTTTTAAAATTAAGGATACATCATCCTTTTTACTGAATTCTATAAGATAGGCTTTGAGCAGCACATCCCAGCCCTTACGATACATCCATTCAAAAACAGAGAGAAAATTAAAACCCTTCTTGTCAGGCCAATCCATAGGAGTTATGTCTACAGAATATATAGAAGTGTCAAGCTAAATTGAAAGACGAGATGCCACTTTGTAAATCGAATTGCAGTCTTTGTAACGGACAACTGAATAGTTGTAAATGAAACGCAGTTTTTGTATCCGAAATGCCTGTTTTGAAAACGAAATGCCGCTTTTGTAACCCGCTTGCAGTTTGATTTATTCGTTTTTCTGACGTATTATGATAAAAACGGGCACGCTAAATGGAGATCGACTCCCTCTCGATTTTTTTGTAATCGGAGAATCCACCCCTGTTTTCTAAGTATGGGCACGGATAGTTGGCGGCGCAGTTTTATGGTATTATCTTTTGAGAAGAACGGGTTTTAACAGAATTTCACTGGCGGCAACCGGTGAACATCCAAGTTTCTGTAAAACATCTTCTCCGTGGTAAAAGCTGAACGTTTCGTAGGGACTACGGTGGTTCAGCTTTTTTCTTTTGTAGGAATTAATGTGATCCATCATCAGAGTAATTTCTTCCTGCGTCAAGTGATTGAAGCTTGTTCCTTTGGGAAGCACCCTGCGTATCAGTTCGTGATTGACTTCAATCGCACCTTTCTGGTGAGGGCATCCGGCATCGCAGTAATAAATCTGTGTGCGTAAGCCGACGTAATTCTCGGGGCCATACTCAATGGCCTTTGGATTGGAAAACTCACTGCCGTTGTCCGTCAGGATGACAGGGAATAGCTTTTTAAATAGTTCCCGTCCTAACTTTTTGTCAAGATAATTGTAGACATCAATAACAGATTGGGAAGTGTTTGCGTCCCGCAAGAAGGCAAGCATCAAGCTGGTTTCTACAAAATGTATCGTTAGCAGGCATTTGCCGCCTTTAGTGCCAATGACAGAGTCCATTTGCACAATAGCCGTATCCGGATTCTTTTCTAGGAAAGTCTGGAACGTTTCATAGTTTCGCCCGACCCTGCAGCCTTTGTCCACTTTGAACTCCGGCTTTTTATAGCGTTCACGGAACTTCACTTTCCTGGGTAAATCAATGTTGCGTACATCCAGAAGACAGGCGTCAATGTAGTTATAGATGGTCTTCTCACTACACATGAGCTTATCTTGATGGGTTACATAAATCTGATGAATGGATTGTCCTTGCCGGACTAGAGGACTAATGATGGCGTTCAGCCTGGCAATCTCTTCTTCAGAAACACACAGACCACTTCTGGATTCCGATATGGTTCTATGGGCTTTGACATGAGCATGCTCCGCATCATACATACTTTTCAACAAAGAACACTTGCCAATCTGTTCGCAGCCATTGCAGACATAAGGAACGCGGAATCTTGCCGTACAGATTTCCTCGATAAAATCTACGCAAGTGTCATTGCACTTTGGGCATAGCTTACAATAGATTGCTGACGCCCTTGTGCATTCCTTGCCGCAGATCTCCTTCTTTCTGCAGTTAAAACGGTTCCTGCATGCATTGTAGGGAAATCCCGGATAACCGGTGGCAACCTCAGAGAGATGTTTGCGGACTTCTCGAGAAATGGTTGTTGGATTCTTGTCCAGCCTGCGCCCGATTTCTTTAAAGGAGCAACTTTCTTTCAGGTACTTCTGTAGAATCAGTCTCTCTTCATAAGTAAAAAATTTAGACATTGTTATCCTCCGTTTGGCCGCCAACGCATTAAGGATATATGTACTTGAAAAGGCGTGTAAATAAAAAAGACTGGCTTAGGACCAATCTTTTTGTAAGCCAGGATGCAACCACTGGCATCTATGAATTTGTCACATTATGAAGCTTCTGTTAGAATCGGAAGGGTTGCATTTCGATTTGCATTTAAGGAGAATTATTTAAAGAGAGTGGGATGCCAATGACCAGAAAACAGGAGCAAAAAGCACCCAAACGTAAAGAGGATTATCCTGAAATTATGACTGTGACCCAGGTCGCGGAGTATTTTCAAATCAGTGAAATGACAACATATAAATTAGTCCAGGAAGGAACTATCCCGGCTTTTAAAATAGGCAGGCACTGGCGGGTAAAGAGAGATGACCTGGACTTATTCATTGATAAATTAAAAAAGGGTGAAAGAATTTAATTACTAGGAGTGAAATTTATATTGGGCAAAAAAATTAGCGGTCTTAGCATTATACCCCTCGGAGGTGTAGGGGAAATAGGAAAAAACATGATGGTTTTTGAGTATGGTAACGACATTATTGTTGTTGACGCGGGCGTTGCTTTCCCGGGTGAGGAATTATATGGAATAGACTTGGTTATCCAGGATACAAGGTACCTGATAGAAAACAAAGAACGAATAAGGGGATTTTTCATCAGCCACGGGCATGAGGACCACATAGGTGCCTTGCCTTATGTTCTCAAAGACATTGATGTACCTGTGTATAGTACCAGTCTTACGATGGGTTTGATTAGAAAGAAACTGACAGAACATGGCATGGTTAAAGATGCAAAGCTGATAGAAATTCATCCTGATGATATAATCAAAGCAGGAGTCTTCAAGGTTGAATTCTTCAGGATCAACCACAGCATTCCTGATGGCGTTGGTTTAGCAATCAATACCCCGGAGGGGCTGGTAGTGCATTCCGGAGACTTTAAACTGGATCATACACCGATTGACGGCAGGGTGACAGAACTGCATAAATTGACCGGGTACGGCGCCAGAGGTGTACTGGCATTAATATGTGACAGTACCGGAGTGGAAAACGAAGGTTATACGCCTTCCGAAAAAGTGGTCGGAGAGACATTTGATAAAGAATTTGAGACAGCAAAAGGGCGGATAATTGTAGCAACGTTTGCCTCGAACGTTCACCGGATTCAGCAGGTAGTAAATGCCGCAGTGGAGTACGACCGTAAAATTGCGGTGGTAGGCAGGAGTATGATAAACGTAGTTGAGGCGGCAAGGGAATTAGGTTATTTATCCTGCCCGGATTCAATTATGATCGATATTGATGAAATAAATAAGTATGCCCCACACCGCATTGTTATCATCACAACCGGCAGCCAGGGGGAACCGATGGCAGCCCTGACGCGGATTGCCGAATGCAACCACAGGCAGATTGTACTTCAACCGGGAGACACGGTAATTGTATCGGCAACGCCTATTCCAGGTAATGCCAAGCATGTCTACCGGACAATTAACAACCTCTTTAAGGGAGGCGCCCGCGTGGTCTACAGGGATGTTGCTTCTGTCCATGTGTCTGGACATGCTGCCAAGGAGGAAATTAAGACCCTTATAAACATGATTAAGCCTCAATTTGCTATACCTTTTCACGGGGAGTACAGGCACTTAATAAAGTTCAGAAAAACGGCTTCCGAACTAGGGATTCCTGAAGAGAATGTTATAATCAGCGCAATTGGTGACAGAAATGTTTTTCACCGGGGAAAATACAGCATGCAGGGTAAAGTTCATAGCGGCAGCATAATGATTGACGGTCTGGGGGTAGGCGATGTAGGCAACATAGTTATACGTGATAGAAAGCATTTGGCCGAAGACGGAGTCGTTGTTGCCGTACTGACTATTGACAAAACTACAGGGGCTATTTTATCAGGCCCAGATATAGTATCACGCGGGTTTGTATATATCCGTGATTCTGAGGAACTGCTGGCCAAAATGAAGCATGAACTGGACCGCACGGTAAAAAGCTGTGAAGATAAACATATCAGGGAATGGGCGAAAATCAAAGAACAGATCCGCAAAACATTAAGTAATGTAATGTACTCCGAAACAAAACGGAAACCGCTCATTTTACCGATAATTATGGAAGCCTAGTAGAAGAATAAAAGAAATTTTCTTATACAAAAATCTCAACTTGGTAACATCCACTTCTCAAAGAATACTTCACCTTATAACCAAGTTCCAAGAGAATCTGCATGATTATTTTGTTGTGGGGATCTATCATCCCCACAAAGCGGCAAATACCGTGCTCTTTGCCAATCCCGACTATCATGGTGCAAAATATACACCAAAAAGATATACATCGATAGTTTAATTGACCACTGGAACCGCATTGAAAAAGATTTCATTATAGAAAACTTTCCTATATCTGCTTAACAAATTAGTTTCAAAACCATAGTCTCGGAATAATTTCATATATTCGTCCTCGGTCCGGATGTGCTTTCCATTATCGAAACACTCCATAAACCAGTTATTAAGACGTGAATTTTTAAAAAGACAGGGTTCTATAGCCAGGACATTTCCATTAGGCTTCAGAACTCTTTTAAATTCCTGCAAGTAACTTGTGAGAATTTCGGACGGAATGTGATGTAATACGGCAATAATAATAATACTATCAATTGAGTCGTCTAAAACAGGCAACTCTTTTCCCTTAATAACTGTAAAAGTGTAATCCGGATTCAACCTTCTCGCATAATTTACTCGTTTGGTATCGGAATCAATCCCCAAATAATTTTTAGGGGAAAACATATTACTTATTGCTCCTACCCCAGAGCCAAAATCCAGGACGTTTTTATTTTGCAGGTCTAAGTTCCTTTTTAAAATATCTTCGATATATAATTTGGTGAGCAGCCTTGGCCTCACGATAAGATGATATATTCTTGGTGATAACTCCAACTCCATTAGTACACCTCCGATGTTTGCTCTCAAAATTAATATTCCCAAGTGGCTATAGTCTATAGGGACCAAATATATACTGATAAGGTATCCATATCTATATCAACTCTATCAAATATCAAAATATAAAGTTACTGAATTTTAACAATTTAACATGGTAAAAATAAACTGAGGTGATTAAATTGTTAATGAATCAGGCCATGAATCTAATGGAAAAGCTGGTTAACGAAATTAAAGAGGCGCCCCCAGAAAACAGGGACCATTTTATGAAAATTACTTTAAGTTTCGTTGAGATGGGTACTGAGGCCTTAAGAACAAACCCCGATTTCCGGAAAGGATTAGCTCAGCTTGTGGATCGGGAACTTCAAGCTTATTTAGACAAAGATTAATCATATTCAATAAGTATACAAACTCTCGCTTGTAGCTTATAATATTAACAGCTGGGAAACTTAGATACATATTGGGGTCAGCTAAGGGTCAGCCACAATGTATGCCTCATTGGGGTCAGGCCTTTTTTGTTATGAGGAAGATTAGGCTAACCACCGGGCAGGTAGGTCGGGTGCAGCGGATAGTGAAATGATAATGGGCTACAGATTCGGGTTGTCACAGGGCTGCCGGCCAATCTTACAGAGTTTAAACCATTCTTCATTCAGTTTAACTCTGACGATATCGGCGGTGAAATCATTAGCAGTGCCGGTCTCACTGGAATTCTCGAGGAGTGAGGAGCCGACTCCATAGATATCCACCGGAACGCCAAGATCTTCAAACTCATTGATTTTACGGGCGTTGAAGCCGCCGGTAACGACAATCTTGACATCCTGGCACCATTTTTTCGCCACTTCCTGTGCCTGGAGATTAATTTCCCAATTCTTCCAGGCCCTGTCGATAGCTTCTCTGAGCGTCCATACGAGCCGTGGATTTACTCCGCAGTCCTGTTGCTTATCACCGAGTGGTGGGAGGGAGACGTCACGCATGTCGCCGGAAGTGTCAGGCCTTACACCAAACAGCCTGTATTTCTCGGCTTCTTCTATATTACCGGCTCTGTAAAATTCCCAGTATTTGTCCCACATAGTCTTCATGGTTTTCAGGGTCTCACCTACGCAATCATTGTGAAAATCGACCAGCGCTATACGCTTAACGTCAACAGGGAGGTTCCTGGCAAACTGCAAGGTGGTCTCCACGGTATCACCGAAGAAACAGGCGATGCTGGCGTGGGCCATGGTGCCGCCGCCCTTGGAACCCCACCAACAGCCCTGGTCATCGGTTGATACGGACGCCCGGGATTTCTTGCCGAATTTCACGTTGTAGGCCTGTACTGCGAGTTGGTAAGCATATCCGTGCAGAGCCTGGAGTTTATAGTGGGCGAACCGGGCAGGGAAGAAGAGAACATCTTTGCCGCGTGTGGCCACCAGGACGTTATAGACGTTGGTGGCTACCCTGGTAGCTTCAGTCAGAACGCCCAGGATAGGGGTTTCCAGGATGGCGAAATCGCGGTAACGTCCGCGCACCTTCAGTACCGGCTGCACATCAAGCGGATTCCCGCTGTAATAGGCGAAGGTCCCGTCCTGAACCGCCTCTACTTCCAATTGATCGTATGTATTAATGAAGTTACCGTCATCGTCGAAGTATCCGGTACATTCCTCCAGGATGACCAGGGCTTCATCTACACCGGTGACTACGCTGAACGGTTTACGACGGGTGAAAAACTGCATCTCAACTATAACATTCCCGTTGTTAATTTCACCGACTGGGATATCCCCCTTTCCCGCAAACCGGTATCCTGGATCGTCAGCTAATGCCTCCAGCACCGTTACAGTATTTATGAAGTATGCATCGCTGTACCATCCTTTCCGCATTCGTTCCACATCGATCTGAAACATTTCTTTAGGCAGCCGTTTATTATCAAATACGCTCATAGTATAACTCCTTTGTTTCACTTATTCTCATTATTGGTCCTTAAGGGGAATGTGTCAACTGGCATCTAGTACAAAAGAGGGGAGTTTAAATAAACTCCCCCTTTGAGTTAGTTCAATGGACAATCCTTCCAATGTCAATTATAATTGTATTTAAGCTTTGATGGCCGGCTTGGCAGTTCATGTATTTGGTGGAAGGATGAGGACTTTGCGGATGAAAATCATCGGGAATTACAGAATCAAAACATTCCCATTAAGTAGAATTTCAACTTTTGATGTTGTCGCAGTCGGATTAAACAAGCACCATATTAAGGCCTTAATAGAATTAGTCTATAGGCGGGGGGCGTAAAAATCATAGCTGTCAGTGAAAGCTTCAGTGATTATGTTTTAGAACAACTCATACCATTTGGACCGGTTATCGCCAGAAAGATGTTCGGTGGCATGGGGTTGTTCTGCAATAATATAATGTTTGGGTTATTAGCTAACGACGTTTTATACTTCAAAATTGATGATTCGAATAGAGCAGAACTATTTTAGAAAGTTGGGCGGCAAAGGCATTTGAGGTTGCAAAAAAATCATCCAAGGGTAAGAAAAGATTTTAACTTGGACCTGGCAAATATCCCGCCACCGGGTCAGGGGAGTTTACTGTAATTATATTATGTTAACAAGAATCTTATGCAAACGTCACTACTAGGTATTTTCACGGCATAAAAAAAGCAAAGGATGATTACATTGTCAGCAGAACACACCGTTAGAAAAAACATTACACCAGGATTAACTGTCGACATAGTCGAGAAACACAACCAGCGTTCCGGCATAACCACAACAGGTGAAGTCAAAGATATTTTGACACCTGGCCAAATCCATCCCAGGGGCATAAAGGTTAGGCTGACCTCCGGGCAGGTTGGCCGGGTGCAGCGGATAGTGAAACAATAATGAGCCGCGTTTTCAAAAGAAGATTATTAAAATGAATCGGATACGAGGTTTTTTGTGGCTTGGCTTGGTCACAGTTTTGGCTGTGTCAGTTATTTTATTACTGCAATATAACTTTAGTTATCGAAATCAAATAAGTACGCTTAAACAGAAAGAACAAAAATTAGAAGCCGAGAATAAGTCAAATAAGACATTGATTCAACAGTTACGGTTAGCTCTGGAGCCAAACGAAAACCTGGCTGCCAAGACATTCCAAAAAGCTCTGTTTGAGCAGGGGATACCTTTGACGGCATTTGCTGTTGAGGACATTCAACAAGAGTACGAAAGACTGAAGCAGCTGGGCGTGGTGTTTCGTATGGAGCCAACAAAAACGGAAGGGCCAACTATTGCTGTGTTTGATGATACCTGCGGTAACTTCATACAGCTTTATCAGGTCTGATGATATTTCCTAGGGCAATAAAGATTTGGCTGACCACCGGGCAGGTGGGGCAGGTTAAAAGGATAGTGAAATATTAATGGACCGCATAACAATGCGATCCATTATTTATGCTGTTTGTTTTGATTCAATGGACAAGCTTTCCATTGTCGATTATAATGGGAATAGCTGGGGGGAAATATGACAATTTTTTGGGTAGCTAAGGGTCAGCCACAATGTATTGGTCATTGGGGTTAGGCCTTTTTTTATCTTTTTTGGGGACGTTGTGAGGCGGTTAGGGTTGGGAAG
>Ga0209347_1004208_pt1 | contig 15325 bp, 13 predicted proteins | sample AutmiccommuBRH23_FD_187382 | JGI IMG/M metagenome (GOLD analysis project Ga0209347, IMG submission 187382) | Deep subsurface microbial communities from Mt. Terri, Switzerland - Autotrophic microbial communities BRH/23 (SPAdes) (version 2) | ecosystem: Environmental > Aquatic > Deep subsurface >... | reverse complement strand
CATGTCGCGCACGAACTCGTCCATCTGGTCGAGCGCAGCGGCCGGTGGCCTGATGACGACGTCGACGCCCTCGCCGAGGACCGTGAGCTCGAAGTCCGTGACGAGGGCAGCGACCTCGACGAGCGCGTCGGTCCGGAGGGACAGGCCGGTCATCTCACAGTCGATCCAGATGATCCGGTCGGAGATGGCGCGCTGGTTGGGCGAGTCGTTCGTCGTCGTCACCGGTCCACCATAGAGGCGCGGGTCGACCGGGTCCTGCACTAGCCTGCCGTCATGACTTCAGGGGATCCCGTCGGAGGGCTGGAGCGGTTGGAAGCCCGCGAGTGGAGCCGTGAGCCGAACCCCACATGGAGACCCGTGCTCCGCAGGATCCTCACCGTCGGCGTCGCCACCGCGCTGCTGCTCGGGTCGCTGCTCATCCTGCTCGGGATCATCGGCGGCCAGCTCGAGACCCGTGTCGCCGTCCTGGCCGGCCTCATGGCGATCATCCCGCTCGTCATCATCGTCCCCACGTACCTCTGGCTCGACCGTTACGAGGCCGAGCCGGTTCGCTACCTCCTCTCCGCTTTCCTGTGGGGTGCGCTGATCGCGGTCGTCGGAGCCTTCTGGCTCAACACCCTCGGCCTGGTCCTGCTGGTCGACGCCAACTGGGTCGATCCGTTCGCCACCGGTGCGGTCTACCTCGCACCCGTGACCGAGGAGACCCTCAAGGGACTTGGGATCTTCCTCATCTACCTGCTGCGCCGGCACGAGTTCGACGGGATCATCGACGGCATCGTCTACGCGGGGCTCATCGGGGCCGGTTTCGCCTTCAGCGAGAACATCCTCTATCTCGGTCAGGCCTACACCGAGATGGGCAACGAGGGCCTGACGGCGACCTTCATCGTCCGCGGGTTGATGGGCCCCTTCGGACACCCGCTCTTCACCTCGCTCATCGGGATCGGCATCGGGATCGCGGTGTCGTCGCGCAGCACGGTGGTGAGGTCGCTTGCCATCCTTGGGGGCTGGGCGTGCGCGGTACTGCTCCACGGGGCCTGGAACCTCTCCGCGATCGCCGGCATCGAGGGTTTCCTCAGCGCCTACATCACCTACCAGGTACCGCTCTTCATCGGCTTCATCGGCTTCCTCGTCTGGCTGCGCCGGCGCGAGGGCCGGCTCATCGGACAGCACTTGTCGCCGTATGCCGACGCCGGGTGGCTCACCCATCCTGAGGTCGGGATGCTCTCGCACCTCGGCACCCGACGGGCCGCGCGTGCCTGGGCCCGGCGCCGCGGGGGCCTTGCGGCGCAACGGTCCATGGACGCCTTCCAGGACAGCGCCAGCGACCTGGCGCTGCTCCGCGCACGGCTCGTCCACGGCACCGCGGAGCCGGATGCGGCCCGACGAGAGATGGTCCTTCTCGAGGCGATCACGGCACACCGCAAGGACTTCATCGGGACGCCGGTGCTGTGAGCCGGTCCAAGTCGTCCCAGCTGGTGGGAACGCGTGAACACGCTTGGTGGGCAGGGCTGCTGGGCACGGCTGGTGGGGAAGGGCTGGGCCCTCGCGGTCGAGTGGCGCCCCCGGCAGGACTCGAACCTGCGACCAAGAGATTAGAAGGCTCTTGCTCTATCCGCTGAGCTACGGGGGCCGGCCCGCGTCGGGCGCTCCTATGATAGGCGGGAGCCCGTCCTGAATCGCCGCCACCCACTCCCTGAGGCGGCGAGGAGAACGAGCCCAGCGGCATACGACCCGCGTGTCCCTCCACGACCGAAGCACTGATGAGTTTTGATTGGTCCACGGGGACACGAGAGGATGTGGCGCGTGTCTGGTTCAGGGGAAGGCGGTGCGCGGCTGCTTGCGGCCGTGACGCGGCTTCGTGATGCGGTCGATGCGGCTTCGCTGCCGGTCGATGTGGCCCGGGTCGGCGACGCCCGCACCGAGCGGGAGCGACTCCTCGACCAGCTCGACGACTACGTGATCCCCCGGCTGACCTCGCTCGACGCCCCACTGCTCGCCGTGGTCGGGGGCTCGACCGGAGCCGGCAAGTCGACCCTCGTCAACTCGGTCGTGGGGCGGGAGGTCTCGCTGCCCGGCGTGCTCCGACCCACGACACGCTCACCGGTGCTCATTCACCACCCTGAGGACGCCGGCTGGTTCTCCGACCAGCGTGTCCTGCCGCGGCTCGCGCGGATCACCGGGAAGCACTCCTCCTCCGACGGCCCCGGGGCGGTGCGCCTCGTGAGCACCGACGCGATCACCCCCGGACTCGCCCTCCTCGACGCGCCCGACATCGACAGCGTGGTCGCCGCCAACCGCGACCTGGCGGCGCAGCTCCTCGCCGCGGCGGACTTGTGGATCTTCGTCACGACCGCCGCGCGCTACGCCGACGCCGTTCCCTGGGACCTGCTGCGCCAGGCCTCCGAGCGCGGGACCGCCGTCGCCGTGGTGCTCGACCGGGTCCCGGCCGAGAGCCTGGAGGACATCCGGACCCACCTCGCGGCCATGCTTCGGGGGCAGCGCCTCGAGCAGGCTCCCATCTTCACCATCCTCGAGTCGACGCTCGAGGACGGCCTGCTCCCAGCCGCCCAGACCCAACGCCTGCGCGACTGGCTCGGTGCTCTCGCGGGCGACGCCCAGGCCCGCGCCGACGTCGTGCGCCAGACCCTGACCGGCGCCCTGGCTTCGCTGGACTCCCGCGCTGCGACGCTCGCCGAGGCCTCCGAGGTCCAGGTCGAGGCCGCCGAGGCGCTCGTCGACACGGCGGAAGGGGCCTACGACGACGCACTCGCCCGGGTGCAGGAGGGAATGCATGACGGGACGCTCCTGCGCGGCGAGGTGCTCGCCCGCTGGCAGGAGTTCGTCGGCACCGGCGAGTTCTTCCGGCAGGTCGAGTCAACGGTCTCCCGCGTCCGCGATCGGGTCACTGCCTTCTTCAAGGGGGAGCCGGCCAAGGCCGAGCACCTCGGCGAGGCGCTCCAGACCGGCGTGGAGGCCCTCGTGACGAACCGGGCCGACCTCGCGGCGCACTCGACGGCCCGGACCTGGCGCGACCTGCCCGGCGGCGGTCAGCTCCTCGGCGCCGCGCCGGCGCTGCTCCGCTCGAGCGCCGATCTCGACGCCAGTACCGCTCGGCTGGTCCGAGACTGGCAGGGCGACATTCTCGAGATGGTCCGCAACGAGGGGCGGGACCGGCGCACCACCGCCCGCATCCTGGCCTACGGGGTCAACGGACTCGGCGTGGTGCTCATGCTCGTGACCTTCGCCTCGACGGCGGGGATCACCGGGGCCGAGGTCGGCATCGCGGGCGGGACGGCCGTGGTGGGGCAGAAGCTCCTCGAGGCGGTCTTCGGGGACCAGGCGGTTCGGGAGCTGGCGCGTCAGGCCAGGGAACGCCTCGCCGAGCGGGTCGCGGCGCTCTACGCCGCAGAGCGGGCGCGCTACGAGGAGGCGGTTGCCACACTTGCCGTGCGGGCCGGTCAGGCAAAGGAGCTCGAGCAGGCTGCCGCGGACGTGAGGTCCGCGCGATGAGTCCGATCAGACGAGGCAGGGCCAAGGTCAAGGCGCCCACTGCAGCCGAGCTCGGGGATCGGACGACGGCGCTGTCCCTGGCCCTGGTGTCCGGCGCGGACGAGCTCGACCCGACAGGGGTCGACGAGTCCCGGCGTGTGCTCGACCGTGCGCACGAGCGGCTGACGATCGCCGGTGACCACACCGTCGTGGCGCTCGCCGGCGCGACCGGCAGCGGCAAGTCGTCACTCTTCAACGCCCTCGTGGGAGAACCCATCGCGGCGATCGGTGCGCGGCGTCCGACGACGGCGAAACCGACCGCCGCCGTGTGGGGTCACTCCGACGCCTCAGAGCTGCTCGACTGGCTGCACGTCGACGCCCGCCACGTCGTCGGGTCGGCGCGGTCGGAGGGGCCAGCGCGTCCGGACGGCTCCGAGGGCTCGGGCTCGGAGGGGGCGGACGGCCTGGAGGGTCTCGATGGTCTCGTCCTGCTCGATCTTCCCGACTTCGACTCGCGCGAGCTCTCGCACCGTCGTGAAGCCGAGCGCATTCTCGAGCTCGTCGACATGTTCATCTGGGTCACCGACCCGCAGAAGTACGCCGACGCGCGCCTCCATGACGAGTTCGTCTCTCTCATGGCCCACCACGACGCGGTGACCCTGGCCGTGCTCAACCAGGCTGACCGGCTCGACGGCACCGCCGTCAAGGCGCTGCGACAGGACTTCACCAAGCTCCTCGAGGCCGACGGCATCCACGACGCGTCGGTCCTCGCGACGTCGGCGGTGTCGGGGGCAGGAGTGCCGGAGCTCAAGCAACGGCTCGCCAACGCCGTTGCGGGGCAGGCTGCCTCGCGGCAACGGCTCAACGCCGATGTCGTGGCTGTTGCCCGTCGGCTGCGCCAGGGTGTCGCAGACGGCGAGCCCTACGTCGGACGGCTCGACCGCACCCAGCTCGACGCGTCGCTCGCTCGGGCGGCCGGCGTTCCCATCGTGCTCGACGCAGTGGCCCGCGACTACCGCCGCGAGGCCTTTGCCCACACGGGCTGGCTCTACGCGCGGTGGACGCGGGGCTTCGCTGCGGACCCCCTGCGCCGCCTGCGGCTCGACCGCACGGGAGGGCGGCCGGCCATCCCGGTCGACATCGATGGTTCTGACGTCCGCGCGGTGCTCGGCCGCTCGTCGATCCCGGCGCCGACGCCGTCCGCCGTGTCCGGTGTCGAGCTGGCGACCCGCAGCTTCGTCACTGACGCCTCCGAGGGGCTCCCCGTCCGCTGGGCTCAAGCGGTGGAGGAGGCGGTCGCGCACGGCGACGGCTCGCTGGCGGACGCGTTGGACCAAGCGGTCGTCGGCACCTCGCTGCGGGCGCGACGGCCCGTGTGGTGGCTTCTCGTCAACGTCATCCAGTGGGTCCTGGGACTCACCGCCGCCCTGGGCGTGATCTGGCTCGCCGTGCTCTGGGTGCTCGGGCTGCTCCAGATCCCCGCCCCAGAGACCCCGGCGGTCGGCGTCCTACCAGTCCCGGTCCTCATGCTCGGCGGGGGTCTCCTGCTCGGCGTCCTCCTCGGCCTCCTGTCCCGGTGGTGGGCCAAGGTGGGTGCGCGACGTCGGAAGGCCGTCGTCGGCAAGCGACTCTTCGAGGCGGTGGCCCACGTCGCCGACGAGCGGCTCCTCATCCCGATCGACGAGGTTCTGGACCGCCACCGACAGACCCGCGAGCACCTCGACCGCGTCCTGGGCTGACCGGTCCCAGCCCCACAGGTCGCACGCTGCTCGGGGCTCCCGTCCCGGTCTGTGGCCGCACGGTCCACATCCCCTGGTGGGGACGACCCGTCGTCCACAGGTCGGGGGCTGAGCGTGACGGGTCCGAGCCCGGCGAGGCACCGTGGTCGGGAGCGGCAACAGCCGTCGCGAGCGACCCGCCCTCATCGGCAGGAGGAGACCAGCATGAACGACATCCGCGTCACCGTTCACGGCAACGTCGTGAACGACCCCATCACCAGGCCCGGTCGAAACGGCAGCGTGTTCACGACCTTCAGGGTCGGGACGACGCCGTATCGGCGCAACGGCGACGGCAAGTTCGTCGACCTGGACACGAGCTTCTACAACGTGATCGCCTTCAACGCCCTGGCGGCGAATGCCGGGCAGTCCCTCCTGAAGGGTCAGCCGGTCGTCATCGAGGGGAAGCTCTCGTCGAGGTCCTACATCGGCAGCGACGGGGTCAGCCGGACCTCCGCGGAGATCGAGGCGGACCACATCGGCCATGACCTCCGCTGGGGCCGTGCCTCCTTCCTCCGGTTGAGCAAGGCGGCTGCGCTCGGCCTCGACCCCGCGTCGGAGGTCGAGGTCCGCAACGCGGTCGCCACGATGAACGGCGGCGGGGAAGCGGGTGGCGAACCCACAGGCTTCGGGGCCGGTCGACCGGCGAACGTGGACGCCAACGGCGTGCTCCACGGTGACCTCGCCCTGGACGAGGGTGGGCCCGGGTCAGCCGAGGACCTGGGGTGTGACGGTGTTCCCGGCGACCCGGAGACGGACGACTACACCGTGGAGGAGCCGGCGGCGTGAATGGCTGAGGAGGCTGGCGAGACGCCCGCTCCGTGCCGTCCGGCTCAACCGGACGGATTCGGTGAGCGGGCGGATCGCAGATAGCCTTCTGCGCATGGCCGAGTACATCTACACCATGACCCGGGCGCGCAAGGCGCACAACGAGAAGGTCATCCTCGATGACGTCTCCATGTCGTTCTACCCGGGCGCGAAGATCGGCATGGTCGGCCCCAACGGCGCCGGCAAGTCGACGATCCTCAAGATCATGGCCGGACTCGACCAGCCCTCGAACGGTGAGGCGCGGCTCGCTGCCGGTGCCACCGTGGGGATCCTGCTCCAGGAGCCCCCGCTGAACGAGGAGAAGACCGTCCTCGGCAACGTCGAGGAGGGCGCGGGCGAGATCAAGGCCAAGCTCGACCGCTACAACGAGATCAGCGCCGAGATGGCCGACCCGGACGCCGACTTCGACGCGCTCCTCCAGGAGATGGGCAAGCTCCAGGAGCAGATCGACCACGCCGACGCGTGGGACCTCGACAACCAGCTCGAACAAGCGATGGACGCCCTGCGCTGTCCGCCCCCGGACCTGCCCGTCACCAACCTGTCCGGCGGTGAGCGTCGGCGCGTGGCGCTCTGCAAGCTGCTCCTCCAGAAGCCGGACCTGCTCCTGCTGGACGAGCCGACGAACCACCTTGACGCTGAGTCGGTCCAGTGGCTCGAGCAGCACCTCGAGAGCTACCCGGGCGCCGTCATCGCGGTCACCCACGACCGCTATTTCCTCGACCACGTCGCGCAATGGATCGCCGAGGTCGACCGCGGCCGGCTCTACCCGTACGAGGGCAACTACTCGACCTACCTGGAGAAGAAGTCTGAGCGCCTCCAGATCCAGGGCAAGAAGGACGCCAAGCTCGCCAAGCGGCTCAAGAGCGAGCTCGAGTGGGTCCGCTCCAACGCCAAGGGCCGCCAGGCCAAGTCCAAGGCCCGACTCGGACGCTACGAGGAGATGGCGGCGGAGGCCGAGCGCACCCGCAAGCTCGACTTCGAGGAGATCCAGATCCCTCCGGGTCCCCGGCTCGGCTCAGTGGTCATCGAGGTCAAGAACCTCCGCAAGGGTTTCGGCGACCGGCTCCTCATCGACGACCTCTCCTTCACCCTCCCGCGCAACGGCATCGTCGGGGTCATCGGTCCGAACGGGGTCGGCAAGACCACGCTCTTCAAGACGATCGTCGGTCTCGAGCAGCCGGATGCCGGGGAGGTCAAGGTCGGCGAGACGGTCCAGATCTCCTACGTCGACCAGGCCAGGGCCGGCATCGACCCGAAGAAGACGCTGTGGGAGGTCGTCTCGGACGGGCTCGACCACATCAAGGTCGGCAACGTCGAGATCCCGTCGCGTGCCTACGTGTCGCAGTTCGGCTTCAAGGGGCCCGACCAGCAGAAGCCAGCAGGCGTCCTCTCCGGCGGTGAGCGCAACCGCCTCAACCTGGCCCTCACCCTCAAGCAGGGTGGCAACCTCCTGCTCCTCGACGAGCCGACGAACGACCTCGACGTCGAGACGCTCGGTTCGCTCGAGAACGCGCTCCTGGAGTTCCCGGGCTGCGCCGTGGTCATCTCCCACGACCGGTGGTTCCTCGACCGCGTCGCGACTCACATCCTGGCCTACGAGGGTGACGACGAGAACCCGGCGAAGTGGTACTGGTTCGAGGGCAACTTCGACTCCTACGAGGCCAACAAGGTCGAGCGACTCGGTGCTGACGCGGCGCGCCCGCACCGGGTCACCTACCGCAAGCTGACCCGCGACTGATCGTCGGGCGGCGCCGGGGGCGGCTCCATGCTCCCGAGCCATCGCGCGAGCGTGGCGACCGCGGCCCGTCCGGCCCGGTTGGCCCCGATCGTCGATGACGACGGGCCGTACCCGACCAGGTGCACCCTCGGCTCACCGGCGACCTGCGTGCCGTCCATCGCGATGCCGCCGCCGGGGGAGCGCAGGTGGAGGGGGGCGAGATGGTCCAGGGCGGCCCGGAAACCAGTGGCCCAGAGGATCACGTCAGCTGCCAGGAAGCCACCGTCAGCGAGTCGCACCCCGTCGGGTTCGATGCCGGCGAACATCGGGCGTCGGTCGAGCACGCCGCGTTCCGCTGCCGCGCGGAGGGCGGGCGTCCAGATCAGGCCGGTGACGGAGACGACGCTCTGGGGAGGCAGCCCCTGACGGACGCGCTCCTCGACGAGGGCGACCGCGTCGTGCCCGGCCTGCGGTGTGAACTCGTCCTCACGCCAGACCGGCTCGCGCCGCGTGAACCATGACGTCGAGGTCACCTCCGAGATCTCGTCGAGGAGCTGGACGGCGGAGATCCCCCCTCCGACGACGATGACGTGCCGACCACGGAACTCCTCGGCCGAGGTGTAGTCAGCGACGTGGAGCTGCCGTCCCCGGAAGCCGGCCTGCCCGGGATAGATCGGCCAGAACGGCTTGGTCCACGTCCCGGTCGCGTTGATGAGCCCTCGGGTGCTCCAGCTGCCGTGGTCGGTCTCGACGAGCAGCTGCCCGCGTGGATCCGTGTCGTGACGCCGGACTGCCGTCACGCGGACCGGGCGGATGATGTGGAGCCCGAGGTCGCGCTCGTAGTCGCCGAAGTACCGGGTGAGGAACTCCGAGCTCGCTTCGCACGGATCCACCTCGGGCTGCGCCACCCCGGGCAGGTCACTGATCCCGTTGACGGTCGACATCCGGAGCGACCGCCAGCGGTGCCGCCAAGCCCCGCCAGGGCCCGCCTCCGAGTCGAGGACCGCATAGCGTCGGCCATCGAACCCTGCGCTGGCCGCCTCGAAGCCGTGTCGGCGCAGGTGGTAGGCGGCGGAGAGACCGGCCTGCCCGGCCCCGATGACGAGGACGTCCACCCGCTGCGATGTCACTCCAGCAGTGTGGCACTGGGGCCGGGCTGCGCGTCGCGGCAGACTTTCTACCGTGCCCGAGTTGAGCATCGAACCCGCCCCTCTTCTCGCAGAGCCCGCTCAGGCGACGAGCGGAGTCGCGGGCTCGCGGGTGGAGCGGCTCTCGAGGGCCATGGTCCAGGCGTTGGCCAGGCGGCGTCCCACCTCGTCCGCCTCGTCCGCGGGGACGCTGTAGGGGATGCGGACGAACCGGTCCATCCCACCGTCGGTGCCGAACTGGGCCCCTCGGGCGAGGCGGACGCCGGCCGCCTCGCCCACCCGGCTCAGGGCGTCTCCCCGGTCGACCGGTAGCTCACACCAGAGGTTGAGGCCCCCGGGAGGGAGCGCAAAGCGCCAGTCCGGTACGTGGGTGCGGAGAGCGGCGACCATGGCATCGCGGCGTCGTCGGGCCTCGGCGCGACGGTCGGCGAGGAGGGTGCGGCCGGAGCGGAGCAGCTCGACCAGGACGAGCTGCTCGAGGACGGCGGTGCCGAGGTCCAGGCTGTGCCGGGCCTCGAGGATGGGCGCGACGAGGGCGTGTGGCGCCCGCACCCAGCCCACCCGCAGGCCGCCCCACCACGCCTTGCCCGAGCTCCCGAGGGTGATCGCCTCAGGGGAGGAAGCGGCGAACGGGGCCGGTGGAGCGGTGTCGAGTCCGAGCTCGACGAAGGTCTCGTCGATGACCGGTGTGCTGCCGGTCCGTCGGAGGACCTGCGAGGTCGACACCCGCTCGTCGCTCGACATGAGGCGCCCGGTCGGGTTCTGGAAGTCGGGCACGAGGTAGGCCAGGCGAGCACCGCCCTGCCTGAGCGCGAGCTCGAGGTGCTCGGGGTCCCAGCCCAGCGGGTCGATGGGGAAGGGGACGGGGCGCAGGCTCGAACGTCGCACGCCGACGATGGCGTTGGGGTACGTCGGGGTCTCCAGGAGCACCCGGTCGCCCGGGTCGAGGACGGCACGGAGGACGGCCGAGAGAGCGGCGTGGGCTCCGCCCGTGATGACGATGTCGCCCGGGTCGGTCGGGAGGCCGCGGCCCTCGTACCACCGCGCCAGTTCCTCACGCAGCTCGGGCAGGCCCCGTGGGTGGTACCCGGAGGTGGCCAGGTGCCGAGGCAGGTGCTCGAGCGCCCGCTCGTAGGCGGCGGTCAGTCCGGCCGCGGCGGGGAGCACGGCGTAGGTGAGGTCGATGACGTCGTCGGGGACGTCGGTGGGGACCAGTCCGGCTCGCGACAGGGCAAGACCTGAGCGGTCCTCCGGGAGAGCGGTGACGCTGCCGGAGCCGCGACGTGTGACGATGAAGCCCTCCTCCCGCAGCACGTCGAAGGCCGCACCCACCGTGGTGCGACTCAGGCCGAGCTGTGACATCAGGGCCCGTTCGCTCGGCAGCCGGGTGTCGACGAGGATGCGGCCGTCGGCGATGAGCCGACGGAGGCCGGCGGCCAGGCTCCGGTAGGCGGGCCGGGCCAGGCGATCCGGCCCCAGCAGCTGGTCGACGGTGCGGGCGGAGAGCGTTCGCATGCGGTCCACTCTGACACGACTGGCTATGGAAAGTAAGTCCAATCTGACCGATCATGGAGCCCATGCGTCGTTCCGTCCCCCTGCTCAACCTCTCGCCCCGTGACCAGCTGCGGGCGGGGCGGCTCCCACGCCGCCTCGCTCAGCTGCTCTTCGGCCTGACGCTCTACGGGGTGTCGATGGCCATGATGCTGCGGGCGACGCTCGGCCTCGACCCGTGGGATGTCTTCCATGCCGGCATCACCCTTCGGCTGCCGCTCACCTTCGGACAGGTGACCATCGTCGTCGGGGCGCTCGTCCTGCTCCTGTGGATCCCGCTGCGGCAGTGGCCGGGGCTGGGCACGCTGGCCAATGTCGTGGTGATCGGGCTGGCTGCCGACGCGGGACTGGCGATGATCGGCACGCCGTCCGGCCTGGCAGCGCAGGTGGGTCTGCTCGTTGCCGGCCTCATCCTCAACGGTCTCGCCGGGGGGCTCTACATCGGCAGCCAGCTCGGACCCGGGCCCCGCGACGGCCTCATGACCGGGGTTGCCGGGCGCACCGGGCTCAGCATCCGCCTCGTGCGCACCGGTCTGGAGCTGACGGTGCTCGCGGCGGGGTGGCTGCTCGGAGGGCCCGTCGGGTTGGGCACCGTGCTCTACGCCGTGTCGATCGGCCCGCTGGTCCAGTTCTTCCTCCCGCGCGTGACCGTCTCGCTCACGACGCAGCCGCACCCCACTCGGCCCCTCTCGGAGTGCCCGGCGACCTCGTAGGATCGAGCCATGCGACTGGGTCTCCAGGTCTCCCACTTCAGCTGGCCGGGTGCGCCCGTCTCGATCGGTCCGACCTTCGGCCGGATCGCCCGCGATGCGGAGGCGGCGGGGATGGCCTCGTTGTGGGTGATGGACCACTTCTTCCAGATCCGGGGGATCGGGCCGCCGGAGCGGGAGATGCTCGAGGCCTACACGACGCTCGGTTTCGCAGCGGCGCAGACCTCGCGCATCGAGCTCGGCGCCCTGGTCACGGGCGTGACCTACCGCCACCCGGGGATCCTCGCCAAGACCGTGACCACCCTCGATGTCCTTTCCGGCGGCCGGGCCTGGCTCGGCATCGGCGCTGCCTGGAACGAGGAGGAGCACCGCGGACTCGGCGTCCCCTTCCCGCCCGTCGCAGAACGGTTCGAGCGGCTTGACGAGACCCTCCGGATCGTCCGTCAGATGTTCGCCGGTGACGACGGACCGTTCCACGGCCGGCACTACACGCTCGAGCGGACGCTCAACAGCCCCCAACCCGTTCGTCGCCCCCGTCCGCCCATCCTCGTCGGTGGCATGGGCCGCCGGAAGACGCTCCGACTCGTGGCGACCCACGCCGATGCGTCCAACTTCTTCGACGTGGGTCCGGACGGGCTGAGGGCCACCTGTGAGCAACTGCGTGACCACTGTGCGGAGGTCGGGCGGGACTACGCCGACATCAGGAAGACGGTTCTCACCCGGATCAGCCTGTCCGACAGGGGCGGCACCGCGCCCTCGGGCGAGCGGACGATGTCCGTCGCCGAGGCGGTCGACAAGCTCGGAGCCCTGGCGGAGGCGGGCATCGACGACGCCATCCTGGGGATGGGCAACCAGACGGACCCAGAGGTCTACGCGTTGGTCGCCGAGGTCGTCCGCCAGGTCGCCGGCCTCAGGGCCGAAGGCCGCTGACCTCGCCGGCACCGAGCGGCCAGCTCCACAGCACCCGGCTCCCTCCGGCGGCATACCATGCCAGATCCAGGCGCTCCGCTCGGCACTGGGCCGGGACGAGGTCTCCGAGCCGCCGGCGCGTGGACTCCATCGTGACGGCGTCAGACCGGCCGTCGAGGGCGTCGAGCGTGAGGTGGGGGCGAGCGTCAGGGAACTCAGCGGCATACGGCGGGCACTGCGGGAAGGCCCGCCACAGCTGGCGGGTGAGGGCCCGGAAGGGGCCCTCCGGCTCCGGCACGAGGTGGATGATGCCGTTGGGGAACGTGTCGAGGTCGGCGAGCCGGAACTCGAACGCAGGTGTCGCTCGGGCGATCCGGGCGACCCTGGTGCGAACCCCCTCGTCGACGAGGCGCGGGTGGAGGAAGGGGCCCAGGGCGGTGACGTGTGCGTGCACGAAGCTCGGGTCGGAGGAGACGAGGTCGCCGTCGTAGTGCCGGTAGCGCTCGAGCACGAAGGGCTCCAGCTCGGGGACCGGCACCTGCAGCACCGTGTGCCCCCGGCTCACCCGCGGGTCACGGGCGTCCGGCGCCGACGAGTCGCAGTGCGAGCGCGGCATTGGTCTCGCCGATCTCCTGAGGCGTGCGCTTGATGGTCGGGGAGTACCAGCGCGCGACGTCGACCGCCATCGACAGGAGGGCCAGGGCGGTGTCGCCGATGTCGTCCACGTGGAAGTCGCCTGCGGCGACACCGTGCTCGAGCACCTGGCGGATCTGGGCGTCGATGTCCTTGCGCAGCCCCAGGACGACCGCGCGGTGCTCGGGAGTGAGGTGCTGGTGCTCGTACTGGACGACCTTGGCGAGCTGGTACTGCTCGGCGTGCCAGGCGGAGAACCGGTTCATGGCCACGGCGAGCCGCTCGGCCGACCCCTCGATGCCCTCGAGGGCGTCACGAAGCAGCTGCAGCGCCGACTGGTGCCCGCTCCGGCTCAGGTTGAAGAGCAGGTCCTCCTTCGAACCGAAGTGGACGTACACGCCTGCGGGGGACAGGCCCGCGCCGGAGGCGATGTCCCGCGTCGTCGTGGCGTGGAAGCCCTTCTCGGCGAAGGCGTGGGCCGCCGCCTCCATGAGCCGGTCGACGGTGGTCGCATCCCGCGCGGGCTGGGGCGGGCTCGTCGAGGTCAGCACGTTGACAGCATGCCCCAGAGAGGCGAGACTAAGCAAGCGCTTAGTTACCCGTGAGTTCTGGCTGGGAGGCCCGATGCCCCGCAACATCTACGACGACGACCACGAGGCACTGCGAGCATCCGCGCGCGAGTTCATCGACCGGGTCATGCGACCGCGGGCCGAGGAGATGATCGAGCTCAAGTCGATCCCGCGCGACATCTGGCAGGAGGCCGGCAAGCAGGGCTTCTTCGGCTTCGACATCCCCGAGGAGTATGGCGGGGCCGGGGTCGACGACTACCGCTTCAACGCGGTCGTCGCCGAGGAGTGGGCGAGGTTCAACATGGCCACGAGCTCGTGCTTCGGCATCCACGCCGACGTGTGTCCGCCCTACGTCGTCGGCCTCGGCACCGAGGAGCAGAAGCAGCGCTGGCTCCCCGGGATCGCGAGCGGCGAGCTCATCATCGCCATCGCCATGACCGAGCCCTCCGGTGGCTCGGACCTTGCCGCGCTCAAGACCACTGCTATGCGTGACGGCGACGACTGGGTCCTCAACGGCTCCAAGACCTTCATCACCAACGGCTACCAGGCCGACCTCGTCATCGTCGCCGCCCGGACCGACGCGTCCAAGGGCGCCAAGGGCATCACGCTCTTCATGGTCGAGCGGGGCATGGACGGGTTCGTCCACGGCCGCAAGCTCGACAAGGTCGGGATGGACGAGTCCGACACGGCCGAGCTGTTCTTCGACAATGTCCGGGTGCCCGACGAGAACCGCCTCGGCGAGGCGGACCTCGGCTTCATCGCGATGATGCAGCGCCTGCCGCAGGAGCGGGTCGGCTCCGCCGTGGCCAACACGGCCCACGCCAAGGCCATCCTCGAGGAGACCATCCAGTACGCCAAGGACCGCAAGGCGTTCGGCCAGTCCATCGGCACCTTCCAGCACAACAAGTTCCTGATCGCCGAGCTCGTCACCAAGATCGAGGTCACCGAGGCGTACGTCGACGACTGCGTCCTCGCGCACTCGAAGAAGGAGCTGACCGCCATCGACGCCGCGAAGGCGAAGTGGTGGAGCTCCCAGGTCCAGAACGACGTGCTCGACTCCTGCGTGCAGCTGCACGGCGGTTACGGGTTCATGAACGAGTACCGCGTCGCCCGGGCCTGGCGGGACGCCCGCGTCACGAAGATCTGGGCGGGGTCGAACGAGATCATGAAGGAGCTCATCGGCCGGGAACTCGGCTTCTGATGGGGGTGCACGAAGGCGCGGTCGCCATCGTCACGGGAGCGAGTCGCGGGATCGGCCTCGGCATCGCCGCCCGCCTCGTCGCCGAGGGTGCGAAGGTCGTCATCACGGCGCGCAAGCCGGAGCCGCTCGCCGAGGCCGTGGCCTCGCTGGGAGGCCCCACCCACGCCGTCGGGGTCGCGGGCAACGCCGCGGACGAGGACCACCAGGACGAGGTCATCGCCGCCGCTCGGTCCACCTTCGGCGGGCTGCACTACCTCGTCAACAACACCGGGATCAACCCCGTCTACGGGCCGATGCTCGACGCGGACGTCGACGTGGCGCGCAAGGTCCTCGACGTCAACGTCGTCGCCGCGTTCTCGTGGATCAAGAAGGCCGTCGCCAGCGGCTTGGGCGACGAGGCCCACCCGGGTGCGGTGGTCAACCTCGCGTCGATCGCCGGCCAGGGAGCGTCCGGGGTGATCGGCTGGTACGGCGTCTCCAAGGCCGCCCTCATCCACCTGACGACCGAGCTCGGCTACCAGCTCGGCCCGGACGTGCGGGTCAACGCCGTGGCACCCGCCGTCGTCAAGACCAGGTTCGCGGAGGCGCTGTACGAGGGGCGGGAGGACAAGGTCAGCCGCGCATACCCGATGAAACGGCTCGGCACGCCCGAGGACATCGCCGGCGCGGTGAGCTTCCTGCTCGGCCCCGACGCAGCCTGGATCACCGGGCAGACGCTGACGATCGACGGCGGAGTCACCCTCGGCGGCGTCTTCTAGGCGCTCGCCAAAGCAGGCCGTATGCCGCTGGGCCGGG
>Ga0209347_1004204_pt1 | contig 15339 bp, 13 predicted proteins | sample AutmiccommuBRH23_FD_187382 | JGI IMG/M metagenome (GOLD analysis project Ga0209347, IMG submission 187382) | Deep subsurface microbial communities from Mt. Terri, Switzerland - Autotrophic microbial communities BRH/23 (SPAdes) (version 2) | ecosystem: Environmental > Aquatic > Deep subsurface >... | reverse complement strand
GGGAGCCATATTCTGTCGGCATGTCGCGGGTGTCGAGCACGTCCTTGATCCCCACCGGCACCCCCGCCAGCAACCCGCCGCGCCGCGTGGCAGCCTCGGCCCGCACCTGCGCCGGGTCCAGCCAGGCAAAGGCATGAAGTCTGGGTTCCACCGTGGCGATGCGGTCCAGATAGGCCTCGGCGACGGTTTCGGGGGCGAGGGTGCCGCTGCGCACCGCAGAGGCGATCCCGCGGGCGGTGGCGGTCATCGGATTGAATGGGGTCACGCGGAAAGCGCCTCCAGCGCCGGTCGGCGGGCGGCCCAGGGCCGTGCGGCCTCCAGCTGTCCCGCGAGAGAGAACAGCCGCTCATCCGCACCAAAGGCCGCGCCGAAGTGCACGCCTACCGGCAGGCCCCCGGCGGTCCAGTGCAGCGGCACGCTCATCGCCGGGCAGCCCGAGGCGTTGAACACGGCGGTCAGCGGCGCATGGGCCCAGAAGCGGTGGAAGAACTCCTCGGGGCCCTTGCCCGTGCCCGCGAGCTCCCCCAGCTTTGGCGCGACCTCGGCGGCGACGGGCGAGAGATAGATGTCGTATTGGTCGAAAAACGCCCCCATGGCCCGCGAGGTGGCGTGCAGCGTCTGCAGCGCGCCAAGATAATCCTCGCCCGAAATGCCCGCCGCGCGGCGCACCCATTCCGCATTCACCGGCTCCAGCAGCGACAGCGGATCGGCGAGCCCCTTGACTCGGGCGAAGCCCTTCACCCCCCGCGCCACATTGACGGCGGCGATCACGAACCACGCCTCGCGCAGCGCCGAGTTGTCATAGGCGGGGCTTGCCAGCTCGATCTCATGCCCCAGGTCGATCAGCAGCCGCGCCGCCGCGGTGGTGGCGTTGACGACCTCGGGCGCCAGTGGGAAGCCGTCGGGCCCCTCCAGCTGCATCCCGATGCGCAGCTTGCCGGGCGGAGCCGAGACCGCGGCAAGAAAACTGCCCGAGGGCGCCGGGCAGGCCCAGGGGTCGCCCCGGTCGGCCCCGTGGGTCACGTCCAGCAGCGCCGCGCTGTCACGGACAGAGCGTGAGATGCCGTGCAGCGTCGCCATTCCCGCCATCCCTTCCGCCACCGCCGGACCCGCTGGATTGCGCAGACGCGAGGGTTTGAAGCCGAAGGTCCCGGTATGGGCGCAAGGAACGCGGATCGATCCCGCCCCATCCGACGCCTGTGTCAGCGGCACCGCCCCCGATGCCACCAACGCCGCGGCACCGCCAGAGGATCCGCCGGGGGTGCGCTCCAGATCCCACGGGTTGCGGGCAGGGCCGAAATGCTCGCCCTCGGTGGTGAAGGACAGCGCCAGTTCCGGCGTATTGGTGCGGCCCATGAACACGAAGCCTGCGCCCCGCATCCGGGTACCCACCGTGCTGTCGCTCAGCGCGCGCACCCCCTCATGCAGCCGCGTGCCCGAGGTGATGGGCTCGCCCGCGATGGCAACGCCGGTATCCTTCAGCCACAGCGGCACACCGGCGAAGGCGCCCTCCACCGGCGCCTCCATCGGCGCGAAGTCATGCACGACGGCGTTCAGTACCGGGTTCAGCGCCGTGACGCGGGCGGCGGCCTCTTGCACGAAATGATCCGGCGCAACCTCGCGGCGCCGCACCAGATCGGCCATCGCAAGCGCATCGAGCGAGTCGTAGTCGGTCATTCTGAGTCTCCACTGGGGATCGTGGCCGGGGCGTGCCAGGCAAGCAAGGCGGTCTGGGGCGGCAGGTCGGCGCGGGCATGGCCGTCCGGCCCAAGCATGAGGCGGGCAGCGGCAAGCGGGTGGCCCGAGCCATCCAGCGCCGTCACTGGCCATAGGCCCGGCGGCGGCAGGACCTGGTCCTCGGCAAAGTGCCAACCGGCAGGGCTGCGCCGGATCTGTGTTGTCCAGACATGGCCCAGAAGGCGCTGTGCCTCGTCAATCCGTCCCGCGGCAATGGCACCGCGGATCGCGGTCGAGGAGACGCGGACGCCCGCCGCCACCTCATCCGCCACCACGGTCACCGAAAAGCCGTGGCGCGAGCCAAGCGCGCGCAGCAGCGCCGGGTCGCCCCTGCGGCTACAGCCAAAGCGGAAGTCGTTCCCGACGAAGACCCCGCCGATCTGCAGGCGCGCCAGCAGCAGGTCGGTCACGAAGCGTTCAGCCGGTGTCGCGGCAAAGGCCGCATCGAAGCGCGGGGCATAGACAAGGTCGATCCCGGCCCCGGCGATCAACCGCTCCTGCGCGAGGCCGGGGCTGATGCGAAAGCGCGAGGGACCGGTGAAATGCGCCCGCGGATGCGGGTCGCATTGCAAGATCGCCAGCGGCGCCCCGCGCCGTGCCGCCTCGGCCCGCCCGGCGCCGACCAGCGCCGCATGGCCCCGGTGCATCCCGTCGAAGCTGCCAAGCAGCATCACCGCGCCGCGCAGACCTGCGGGCAGCGGCGCGGTGCCGTCCGCCACGAAAGGCCGCGGGGCAAGGAGACCGGCAAGATCACGCAAGGCTGTCGAACCAGTCGAAGACCTCCTGCACCGGGATGCAGTCGGCATATTTCTTGTGCATGTCGTAGAGGTTGGCGAAATGCGGGCTTTCATGCAGGTCGGCCACGCATTCGATGGGCACGATGGTGCGGAAGCTGCGCGACAGGGCATCCACCACCGTCGCTCGCACACAGCCCGAGGTGGACCCGCCGGTGACGATGACCGTATCCACCTTGTGAAAGCGGGCGAGGCTGTCGATATGCGTCTCAAAGAAGGCCGATGGCATCTTCTTGTTCAGCACGACATCCCCGGGCCCGATCTCCAGCCGCGGGTCCAGCGCCGCGCGGTCCGAGCCGATCTTGATGTTCTTCAGTGCGTCGGGGTCATCCGCCCTTGTGCCGAACACCCCGCAATCATCGCCCGAGGGCGAGAAGGCCACGTAAGTCCAGATCACCGGCATCCCCAGCTTGCGCGTGCAAGCGGCAAGGCGGTTGACGTAGTCGGCCTGCCTGGGGTCGGTCTCGTACGCCGTCACATAGGTGCCGGGCTGGGTATAGGCGCATTGCAGATCGACGTTGATCAGCATCGGCCTTGTGCCAAAGCCATAGCGCTTGCGGGCGGGGTTCGCGGCGAGGTTTTCGAACATCTGCCGCGCGGTCAGGTTGGACAGTTCCATGTCTGGCTCCAGGTCGGTTGCCACGGCCAGCGGGGGCAGGCCGTGGTGATCTGCGTTCAGGCCGAGGTCACTGCTGGCTGAGCCAGTCGAGCCAGCGGGTGCGGACTTCCTCGCCATTGTCGAACCACCATTGCGAGTCGATCTTGTGCGCCGTCGCGGCATTCTCGGGCGAGCCGGGCAGTTCTGCCTTCAGCTCTGGCGAGAGGTCGTCATAGACCGCGATATTGGTCATCCCGTAATAGGGCAGCAGTTCCAGCGCCTTCTTCGCGCCCTCTTCGCGCACCGTCCATGCGACCAGCTTCTGCGCGTCCGCCACATTCGGCGCCCCCTTGGGGATGGTCCAGTAGGACTGCTCCGAGATCGACTGGTTGTAGGTCAGCGCATAGGGTTCTCCCGCCTGGATCTGCGCCATCGTCCGCGCCAGTGAGGAGCCCATCAGGTCAACCTCGCTGTTCTGGATCAGAACATCCCATTGCGAGGTTTTCTCGACCCACAGGTCCACCTTCGGGCCGATGGCATCCAGCGCGGCGAAGGCCTCGTCGATATCCATCGGGTAGAGCGTGTTGGGCGCCTTGCCGGCGGCCAGCATCGCGATTTCCAGCGCTGGCTTGGGGTTGGCGTAAAGCGCGCGGCGGCCGGGGAACCTGTCCGTGTCGAAGAACTCGACCCAGTCCTTGGGGCCGCCTTCGGGGAACAGCTCGGTGTTCCAGGCGATGACGGTCGAGAAGGCGACGGATCCGACGCCGTATTCCGTCAGCACCGCGGCATCGAGGTCCTCCTTGGGAACCAGCGAATATAGCAGGTCATAGTCGATCGGCTCCAGCAGGCCCTCTTTCATGGCCATGAGCATCTGGTTGCCCTCGAAGTCCACCATGTCCCATTCGATATTGCCGACCTGCGCCATGATCTGCAGCTTGGCGACATCGGGGACCGAGGTGAAGGCGATGTCGATGCCGGTGGCGGCGGGGAAGTCGCCATACCAGGCCTCGTGCATCTTCTCGACCGTGGGGCCGCCCCAGTTGTTGACGATCAGCGTGCCGGAGCCCTTGAAGGCTTCGGGCGCATCCTGCGCGAGTGTGGGGAGCGCGAGGGTAAGGGCGGTCGCCGCGGCGAGCGCCATGCGTGTTGTAAACATGGTGTCCTTCTCTCCTGTCGGGTGATGCGGGCCGGTATGTCCGGCCTCGTCGATGAATTTGGAGTGTCCGGGGGCCGTCAGGTCGCCATCACATGGCTCATGGCAGGCACCCAGGAAATCTTGCGGCGGTCGCCGACCACGGGCGCGGCGGAAAGCCCGTCGGTCTGGCGCGTCACCACCATCGGGCCGAAGGGGGTGGCAAACTCCATGCGCAGCAGCGAGCCAAGGAAACGGGCATCGGTGACGGTCCCGTCAAAGGCCCAGTCCGGCGCGAGGGGATCGTCGAGCCGCACCACCTCGGGGCGCACGCAGAGAACGGCGGCACCCGACTTGCGTGCAGGCAGCGGCAGCGAGGCGCCGCCAAGCGAGAGCGTATCTGCATGAGCTACGCCGCGGAACAGGTTGGATTCGCCGAAGAAATCCGCAACGAAGCTGTTGACCGGCGCAAGGTACAGATCCTTGGGCGTGGCAACCTGCTGGATGCGCCCCTCGTTCATCACCGCCACGCGGTCGGACATGTTCAGCGCCTCGTCCTGATCATGGGTGACGAAGATCACCGTCTGGCCAAGCTCTCGCTGCAAGGAGCGGATCTCGCGCTGCATTTCCACCCGCAGGTTGCGGTCGAGCGCCGACAGCGGTTCATCCATCAGCAGCGCGCGGGGGCTGAAGGCGATGGCCCGGGCCAGCGCGATGCGCTGCTGCTGGCCGCCCGACAGCTGCGGGATGCGCCGTTCGGCATATTGGCCCATATGCACGCGGTTCAGTGCCCATTTCACCAGCCGCTCCTGCTCGGCCCGGGCGATGCCGCGGGCCTTCAGCGGATAGGCGACGTTCTGGGCAACGGTCATATGCGGGAACAGCGCGTAGGACTGGAACACCACGCCGATGTCGCGCTGATGCGGCGGCACGCGGCTGATGTCACGGTCCCCCAGCATCAGCCGCCCGGCATCGGGAGAGATGAAGCCGGCGATCAGCATCAGCAGCGTCGTCTTGCCAGACCCCGAGGGGCCAAGGATCGTGACAAACTCGCCGGGCTGAACGGTGAAGTCGGCTTCCTCGACCGCCGCCTTGTCGCCGTAGAACTTGGTCAGCCGCTGGAACTGGATGCCGAAGCCGCGTTGTTCGGCCGGAGCGGGGAAGAGCGTGGAGACATCTTTCATGGAGAGCGCCTTTCCGGGCAGGGGCACGAGGGCGGGCGGGATGGCTTCGGGCAGGCCATTCAGATCCGGCTGCAGTTTTTCGGCCGAGGCGGCGGCGGAGAGCGAGCGCGCCTTGTGCCGGCCCTTGCGGCGGCGCCAGAGGGCGTGGAGCCCCAGGCCCGCCAGCACCAGATAAAGCTGAAGCGAGGCGATGGAGGTGATGGTCTTGTCGAGCCCGTCCTGCGTCAGGCTTTCATAGATCTTGCGGGGCAGCGTCTCGAAGCGCGGGCCGGCCAGAAGCTGGGCCAGCACCACCTCGTCGAACGAGAAGACGAAGGCGAAGACGGCGGCGGCGATGATCGCGGGGGCCAGCAGCGGCAGCGTGACGAAGACCAGCGTCCACCACTGCCCCGCGCCAAGCGAGGCCGAGGCCCTCTCGAATGCCGGGTCCAGCGAGGTCAGCCGCGACATCACCGGCATCACCACGAAGGGCAGCACGACGATGGCATGGGCAAAGGCCAGCGGCCAGACGGCGCCAAGCAGGCCGAGTTTCGCAAAGACGATGTAGAGCCCGACCCCGATGACCATCAGCGGAACGATCATCGGCGCGATGAAGAGCATCTTCAGCACCTTCGCCAGCTTGGGGTTCGCCACGCGGGCGATGCCGATTGCGGCAGCGGTTCCGAGGATCGTGGCGATGATTGTCGCCAGCGCCGCCACCTGCAGCGACAGCCAGGCGGTGCGGCCCCAGCGGGGATCTTCCACCAGCTCTGTGTACCACTCGAACGACAGGTGCTGCGGGGGGAAGGTGATCGCCTGCCCCTGCCCGAACGAGATCGGCACCAGCAACAGCACCGGCGCGGCCAGCAGGGCGAGGACAACCCAGCCGTAGACCTTGAGCGCGGTCAGCGACCAGCCTTTTGCCAGAAGCTCCATCCTAGCGCCCCCCTCTGTCATAAAGCTTGTCGACGCCCGACACCCGGTCATAGGCGATCAGCAGCCCGAGGCAGATCACCAGCAGCACCATCGACGTGGCCGCCGCCAGTTGCAGGTTACCCAGCTGCTGGATCTGGTCGCGGATCGCCAGAACGATGGTCGGCGCCCGCCCGCCGCCCAGGATCGCAGGGGTGATGAAGAAGCCAAATGCGAGGGTGAAAACCAGCATCGACCCCGCCACAAGCCCCGGCAGCGACAGCGGCAGATAGATCTGGCGGAACACCTTCGCGGGGGTTGCCCCCAGCGATAGCGCGGCGCGCACATAGGCAGGATCTATCGCCTTCATCGCCGGGATCAGGGTGATGACCATGAAGGGCAGCAGGATGTGGACCATCCCGATATAGACGCCCAGCTTGTTGTAGACGAGCTCCAGCGGCTGATCGGTGATGCCGGTGCCGACGAGGAAGTTGTTCACCACCCCCCGGCGTTGCAGGATGATGATCCAGCTGAAGGTCCGCGCGAGGAAGCTGAGCCACAGCGCGATGAACAGCGTGATCGCCATCCACTGGGTGAACCGCGATTCGATGTTCACCATCAGATAGGCAATCGGATAGGCGAGCAGCGCGCAGATCAGAGTGGTGGTCAGCGCAAGTTGCAGGGTGAAGCCCAGAAGCCGCAGATAGACCGGCTGCAGCAGCGCCCGGTAGCCGGCGAAGGGGTCGGCATCGGTCGATCCGCCCCCAAAGCTCATCCAGACCAGAACAAGGATCGGCGCGGCGAACAGAAGGATCATCACGGCCATCGGCGGGATCATCAGCGACAGCGTCAGACGCCGCCGCTGCAGATCCCAAGCGGTGGTCTGCGCCGGGCCTGATGGCTTCAGCCGCCCCACCCCATCTGCAATCTCGATCTGCGCCATGCCCCGCCTTTCCCTAGACTGCCATTTCGGGGATGGCGATGCGGCCCTTGTCGACGATCGTCACCCCGTCGAGCGAGAGCGAGGTTTTGCGCAGCGGGATATCCATGTGGCACATGGTGTCGTTCTTGCCCCCCAGCTCGGTGTTGGGGCCGGTCGAGAACAGCACGTTGCCGTAATAGGACAGCGAGTTGACGCTGATCTCTGCCGGGCGAGTGCGGGTGATGGCGCGGTGATACCAGGTGGCAGTGTCCAGCAGGCCCCAGCCGATATGGCTGATCGCATAGGCGCGCGGATCGCGGAAGCTTTCCATGTAGTCGGACAGCAGCGCCGCATCCATGCCGTCTCCGGCGATGGCGGTCACGAACCCATCCGTAATGGTCAGCGTCACCGGGGTTTCGACCATCCGCTGGAAGGCGGTGACGGTATCGCCCGGCATGATCACGACCTTGCCGTTGACCTTGCCATCATGGGCCTGGCTCAGCACCTGGCCGGTGCCCATATGGTCCCAGCGGCCGGGCGTGTCGGTGTAGCCATACTGGGTCATCACCCGGTAGCCGCCCATCTCGAAGGTGCAGTCGGTCCCGGCGTCGGACCAGATGCGCAGCACCTCGGCCTTCTTCAGCAGGCTCTCGCCGAATTCGATCCGGCGCCGCAGGTCGTCGTTGGGGAAGTTCTGCGCGAGGATGTCGAAGGGCTCGCGCACGAACAGCATCCGCGCACCGGCGGCGGTGATCTCGTCCTGCTCGGGCGAGAAAAGGGTGCCCATCACATCGACGATCAGGTCGGCCCTTTTCAGTGCCTCGATGGCCGGGCGGTTGCCCGCAAGGGCGTTCTTGCCGGTGGTCTGCTTGTCGGTGCGCTTGGCCCGCAGCGGTAGCGTGATCTGGAAGGGCGTGGCCCCCAGCCCCTGTGCGGCCAGCATGAAGGCCTGCGCATAGTCGACGCGGATGTCATCCTCGCACAGGATGATCACCGTCTCATGCGGCTGCATTTTGCACAGCTTCAGCTGTTCCGTGAACAGCTTCACCATTTCCACTTGGCTGGGCATCGGCGTCTCCCTCAAAGGCCGGCCGCGTCGCGGGCCTTGGCGACAAGGTCCGAGCGGTCGAATTCGGCGACAAGGCGTTCGCGCATCCGCGGCGCCGGGCTAGCGTTGACGTTTTCGAACAGGGCGACGCGGCCGGCGAGCGACGAGCAGGTCAGGTCCCAGATGAAGTTCATCAGCCGTTCCTTGTGCATCCCGCTGACGCCCTTGCCGGGCAGCAGTTCGATCAGGTGGTGGCCGATCTCGGGGTTCTCGAAGGCGGCCTTGCCAAAGCGCATCACAAGACCCTGGCCGCACATCTCCTGCAGCACATGGATGATGTGGGGATAGTTGCGGATCGCGTAGAGCCGGCCGGTCGTCAGCATCATCACGTCGGGGACCATCACGCCGCTTTCGTTGACGAAGGCGCCCGCCTCGGCGGCGATCACGAAGGCTTCCAGCGTGCGGTTGTATTCGATGATCTCGGCCAGCATCGAGCGGACGGCGGGGATCGTGTCCGTCCCGAGGATTTCGGTGACCATCTGCGCGCAGCCGACGAAGATTTCCGACTTCACCTTCAGCCGCGTCAGCACGTGCCAATGCGCGAAGATCGTGGCCTTGCCGGAAATGGCGAGGCCGTGTTCAGAGCCGAGGTTGAAGATCCGCTCCTTCGGCACGAAGACGTTGTCGAAGATCACCAGCTGGTCGGCCTCTTCGCCCTTGTGGGTCAGCGGGTGGTCGAACGGATCGGCGCCCGGGTTCGACAGCATCTCGCGCGAGACAAGCTTGATGCCTTCGGAATTGATAGGCACTGCGCCCCAGACGCAGGCTTCGGCGGGCGTGCCCGGATAGCCGAGGTTGGAGAAGAAAATCTCGTTGGTTTGCGCCGCGATGGAGCCGACCGACTTGGCGCCCGAAATCCGCACGCCGTTCTTTTCCACTGACTTCACCCGCAGCAGCGAGGCCGCCTGCGCCAGCGGCGAGGAGCGGTCGTTCTGCGGGCCGGTCAGGCTTTCGGCGCAGGTGATCGAGTTCAGGCGGCCTTCCTCGACATAGCGCTGCACGTTTTCGGCAAAGTCGGGCTGGCAGCCGTCGAAGGCGGATTTGAAGCCATTGAACATGTGCAGATGCGCAAGGATGCCCACCGCCAGCGTCGGGCCCAGATCGACCGGGCGGCCAAAGGTGCCCACGGTCTTCAGCGAGGTGTATTCCATCATGGCGCGGCGGCCCTTGATGTCTTCGGCGGTCTGCGGCACCTGCCAGGACCGGCCGACGCGCAGGCCGGTTTTCGGGTCGAGCGTGGTGGTCGCCTCTTCGAAGGCCGGGTCGAACTGGTCATCGAACATCGAGGCCATCAGGTCGATGCCCGCCTCCAGCGCCGGTTCGTCGGTGACCTTCGCAAGTTTCCTGCCGTTCACCCAAAGCTGGCGGCCGTCGTCGAGCGAGGCCTTGAACTCGGCGCCGGTCTTCAGCGCGTGGGCGGGTGTCGTCCCGAGGGCGATGCTGTTCATGATGGTCCTTCCGTCTGATCCCTTGGGCCGGATGGCGTGGCGATTCGCCTCAACCAAACCGAACCTGCTGTCGCAACCATAGGTCTGGTTGTCCGTTGAGAAAAAGCGGAGAGTTTTTGCAGATGCGAGGTGCGCGGGGGCTGGAAGGGCGCCAATTCACGGAGAGTGGCACTCTACTACATTGTAAATAAATGAATTAGCTAATTAAACATCTGCCTAAAATTAATCTTAATGGCCTCTGCAACCGCCAAATGCGGGATGAACCAAGGCGTCAACCAATACAGCGGCGGCCGCGAACCAACCAAATCTGCCGCCTTGGCTTCTTTTGGTTTGCGGTATGGGTGAGGATTGGTTGAAGGATGGATCAAGCGGCGGCACGGCTCGCCACAGCACAGGACGTTCGCCAGCATGAGCAGTGACGGTCAGAACACGATCCCCGAGATTGCCGCGCAGATCCGTGCGCTGGCCGCCGGGGGGCGGTTGCCGGCAGAGCGTGACCTTGCCGACCGGCTTGGCGTGAACCGCTATGTGCTGCGCAAGGCGCTGGACGGGCTGCGCCAGAAGGAAGAGATCCCCGCCAGCCAGCCCCGCAACCGCGGCAAGCGCCGGTCCCTCGGGGCGGGCGGCATCATCGACCTGACCAGCCCGGCCGAGCTGTGGGAGGTGCGCCTGTCGCTGGAGCCCGAGATTGCCCGGCTTGCGGCGGTGCGCGGCACTGCGGCCGAACTGGACGCGATCAGGGCCGCGCATCAACTGTCGGAGCCGACAGTGTTCGATCTGGAGCTCGACATCGCCTTCCACCGCACCATCGCCATCGCCAGCCACAACGCGCTGGCGCTGCATCTGATCGATCAGGTGATGGACGTGACGCGCGATCCGGGCTTTCGCTCGCGCTTTCCCGCCTTCACCGCCGAAACCGGGTGGCGGCACCATGAGATGCTGGTCGAGGCGATCCGCGCCCGGCACGCCGCAGAGGCGGAAGACGCGATGCGGCTGCACCTGACCGCAATCCTGCAATGGCTGAACGGCGGCGCGGACCCCGCGCGCTATGCCGTGAAATGACGGAGACACGGACGTGACAAGACTGCTCCCCCCGCCCGACGCCACCAGCTTCCGTGCCGCGATGCGGCTGCCGGCCACCTCGGTGACGGTGCTGGCGGCGGGCAGTGGCGCCGAGCGCAATGGGCTTACCGCCTCGGCCGTCTGCTCGCTGTCGGATGCGCCACCAATGATCCTCGCCTGCGTCAACCTGAACTCGGCGGCGCTGCCGCTGATCCGCGAGACCCGCTGTTTCAGCGCCAATTTCCTGACCGACGCGCAAAGCCATGTCGCCGAGCGTTTTGCCGGTCGCACCAGGGTTTACGGCGCGGATCGTTTCGCCGAGGGCGACTGGCAGGCGCTGGCAACCGGCGCCCCGGTGCTGATGGATGCGCTGGCGGTGTTCGATTGCTCGCTGGAGCGCGAGCATGACAGCCCCACCCATGCCATCCTGATCGGCCGCGTCATGGGCATGATCCGCAATGACGACCGCCGCAGCCTGGTCTACTCGGCCGGGGCCTTTGCCTATCCGGCAGAGCTGCGGGCCTGAGGGCCTACCGTTCAGCCAAGGATCGCCGACAGCACCCGGTGGATCGAAGCCAGGTGAACACGCATCGCCGCCTCTGCCGCTTCGGGGTCGCGCCCGGCGATGGCCTCGACAATCGCGCGATGCTCATCCGCGTCATTGGCGGGGCGCAGGTTCGCGGCATGAACGCTTTCCCGGACCTCATGGTCGATGGTGCGGATCATGTCATGGATGACGCGCGCCAGCGCATTGCCGGAGGCCGCCGCGATCATCCGGTGCAGATCGGCCGCAAAGCCGTCCTGCCGGACCCCGTCCTCGATCAGCGCGCGCATCTGCGCGATCTGGTTGGGGGTCGCGCGCACTGCGGCCAGACGGGCCAACGGCGGCTCGACCATCAGGCGCAGCTCCATCACTTCGACCGGGTTGGTGTCGCGCGCGATGGCCCCTGCCCCGCCCGCGGCGGGTTGCGGGCGCCGCGGGCGCGGCAGTGGAGTCGGCAGCGCGCCGCGGTCCCGCAGCGCCTGAAGTGCCCGGCGCAGCAGATGCCGCTTGATGTTCAGCCTGTCCGCAAGCGCGCGCTCTGCTGGCAGAGATCCTTCCTGCACCTGAATGCGCAAGATCGCCTCCGTCACCGGGGCAAGATCGTCACCTTCCTCATCCGCGAATCGCACAGTCTGATCAGCACTCATACTCAACGTCTCCCCCTCACACCCAACTCCCGTTCTACGTGTCCCATTGGCACGGGTCGGGCCACGGATTCAACCGCTAACATCTGGTTGGGCCTTCGACTCGGGTGCGGCGTCGCGCAACTGCCATCAATGATATGCGCAATAATCACGATTTCGTCGCGGCAGGCGCATGAAATCTATGCGCAGCGTTCCGGTACTCAGGTCAACCAACACCTAAACCAATTTTGTGGTTTTCATAACCATTGACGGCGGTCGCGTGGGCGCGGTGCTTTGAGGCAACGAGAGCGGCATCCAAAGATCGCTCATGTCATCACTCAGGGAAATCCAGACATGCTCAGCCTGCTCCGCTCCTCCTCTGCCGCGCTTGCCCTTCTTGCGGTGACCATGACCCCGGCCCTTGCGGCCGACGTCGACACCATCGCCATCGTCACGCCTGAACAAGGCACCGATTTCGGCTGGAACCAGCAGGGCATCGAGGGGCTGGAAGCCGCCGCCGAGGCGACCGGCACCGAGGCGATCATCGCCCAGGGGCTTGGCTACGGCAACGTGCGCCCGACCCTGCGCGAACTGGCCGAGGACGGGGCGCAGCTGATCATCGCCCATGCCTCGGGCTATTCGACCGAAGCTATCGAGGTCGCCAAGGAGATGGGCGTCCACATGGTCACGGGCAACCCTTCGGAACCGCCGCTGGTCGCCAACTACAACCTGACCGCCGAGAAGGGTGCCTATCTCGCCGGCGTGCTTGCGGCGAAGATGACCAGGACCAAGGTGCTTGGCATCGTCGTGTCGTCGGAAAGCCCGAACTGGAATGCGCAATCGGCCGGCTTTGCCCAAGGTGTGCGGGCGACCTCGCCCGAGATCGAACTTCGCTATGCGATCATCGGGCCGGCGGCCTATGCCGACGTCGCCGGCGCCCGGCGGGTGACGGAAAGCGTCATCGCCTCCAATGCCGACATCATTTTCGGGCAGGGCAACGGCTCCTCCTTCGGCATGATCCAGGCGGTCGAGACGGTGACCCCGCCCTCGGGCGAGAAGGTCTGGTTCATCGACGTGATCGGCGACAAGACTTCCATCGACAAGGGCCACCTGCTGTCCTCGGTGATCTGGGACATGGCCCCGGTCTTCACCCAGATGGTCGAGGATGTGCGCGCCGATGTCTTCGGCACCACGACCTATGCGCTGGCACTGGAGGATGGCAGCCAGCGGCTGCTGCAGACGGGCCATATCCCGGCAGAGATCTGGGCAGAGCTGGAGGCGGTGAAGGAGCAGATCATCGCGGGCGAGATCACGGTGGATCTGGTGCTGGAACCGGCGGCGACGCGGGCGATGATGTCCACGACGGTCGCCGCGGCCGAGTAAGCCGATGACAGCCGCCGCCCCATCCCCCGTCGTGTCGCTCCGCGATGTAACCAAGCGGTTTCCCGGCGTGATCGCCAATGACCGGGTGTCGCTGAAGTTCTTCCCGGGCGAGGTGCATGCCCTGCTTGGCGAGAATGGCGCGGGCAAGTCCACGCTGATTTCCATGCTTGCGGGCGTGCAGCGCCCGGATGAGGGAGAGATCGCGGTGGATGGCGCGGCGGTGGCCATCGCCTCGCCCAGGCACGCGCTGTCGCTGGGGATCGGCACCGTCTATCAGCACCGGATGCTGGTGCCGACGCTGACGGTGGCGGAAAACCTGATGCTGGGCGCGCCCTGGTGGCGGCGCCCGGCGCTTGGCGGGGTGCGGGCGCGGTTCCGCGAGGCGGCTGCGGCCTTTGGCGTGACGGTCAATCCCGATGCGCGGGTGGAAAACCTGTCGCTGGGGGAACAGCAGCAGGTAGAGATCATCCGCGCGCTATGGCGCGGCGGACGGTTGTTGGTACTGGACGAGCCCACGGCGATGCTGTCGCCCAAGGGTGTCGAGGAACTGGGCGCGATGATGGGGCGGATGAAGGCGCTTGGCATCGGTATCGTCTTCATCACCCACCACCTGACCGAGGCGCTGGAGTTCGGCGACCGGGTGTCCGTGCTGCGCGGTGGCCGGTCGGTCGGCGGGATCGACCCTGCGGCGCTGACCGCCCTGCCCCGAGCAGATGCGATGGCAGAGGTGGTGCGGCTGATGTTTGGCACCGGCCTTGCCGCGGCCGAGGCTGCCGGGGGCGGGGCGCATGTCCCCCGCGCGCTGCCGGGCACGAAGATGCTGGAGGTCGTGGGCCTGTCCGGCCGCTCCCCCCGCTCCGGTTCCGGCTTCGAGGATGTGTCCTTCCATGTCCGCAAGGGTGAGATCTTCGGCATCGCCGGTGTCGATGGCAACGGCCAGACCCCGCTGGCCGAGGCGCTGGCGGGGCAGATCGCCGCCACCGGATCGGTGGTGCTGGACGGGCGCGAGCTTGGGCCCGCCAGCGTGGCGCAGCGCTACCAGCTCGGCCTGCGCTACGCGACCGATGACCGCAATGGCGAGGGCATGGTGGGCAAGCTGCCGATCTCGACCAACATGGTGCTGAAGGAAATCGGTGCCGCGCCGTTCTGGCGGCGCGGGATCGAGCGCCGCGCGGCCATCGACGCCCATGCCAGCGCGCTGTTCACCGCGCATGACGTGCGCGCGCCCGGCATCCACACGCCGGTCGGCCGCCTGTCGGGCGGCAACATCCAGAAGGTGCTGCTGGCGCGAGAGCTGTCGGGCAGCCCCAAGGTCATCGTCTATTCCAAGCCCACCCACGGGCTGGACCTGCGCAACATCGAAGCCACCCGCCGCCGCATCCGCGAGACGGCCGAGGCGGGCGTGGCGACCGTCCTGATCTCCACCGACCTTGGCGAGGTGCTGGCGCTGTCCGACCGGATCGGGGTGATGGTCCGCGGCCGACTGGTGGGCATCGTCGATAACGGCCCCGAGGCGCGGCTGGAAGTGGGCCGCCTGATGGCCGGCATCACAGAGCGAGAGGCGGCATGACCGAATCCACCGAATTCATCAGCGGGGCCACGCCCGCCGCGCCGCGCTTTGGCTTTCTTTTGCCACTGGGGCTGGCGCTGCTGCCAGTGATTGCCGCGCTGGTGGCGGCGGGGCTGGTGCTGCTGGTTCTTGGCTCCGACCCCATCGAGTATTACAGCTACGTGGTCCAGCGAGGGCTGCTGCGCTGGCGTGGGTTGCAGGCGACCGTGGTGAACATGGTGCCGTTGCTGATCCTTGGCGGGGCGCTGATCGTCAGCTTCCGCTCCGGCCTGTGGAACCTTGGCATCGACGGGCAATACCTGCTTGGCACGCTGACGGCTGGCGCCACCGCGCCGCTGCTGGC
>Ga0209347_1004202_pt1 | contig 15346 bp, 8 predicted proteins | sample AutmiccommuBRH23_FD_187382 | JGI IMG/M metagenome (GOLD analysis project Ga0209347, IMG submission 187382) | Deep subsurface microbial communities from Mt. Terri, Switzerland - Autotrophic microbial communities BRH/23 (SPAdes) (version 2) | ecosystem: Environmental > Aquatic > Deep subsurface >... | reverse complement strand
GAAGCCAAGATTCTGTTCAAAATGTAGCAAAACAAGAAATAAAAATTCTATCCGGAGAGCGCTTTGGCTTTTGTTATTTTAATTTAGATAAGTCATTTGATGAAAAAAAGATTGTTGATTTGACTGTTGCAAACGGAGTTAAATTTGATGATATAAATTCAGCTTTAGAAAATCACGGTCAAAATTGTTTACAAGAAGGAATTAAGCAAGCTCTTAAAACTGGAAAAATTACTGATGCGAAAATAGATAGGGATGAGTTCGCAAAATTACTTACCCAATGGGGTGTATTTACATATAGCAAGTTGCTATCTGAACAGATATTTCTACCTGTTGAAACAAATGATAAAAAATTGGAATATACGCCCTTTCAGGCAATGGCAAAATATTTTATGTCGTTAGAATATGTTGGCATAATATATGGTAGTACTGTTTCCTCAGATGGGAAAAATATAGTTCTTTTTGATAAAAATATGGCGCATCCAGTGGGCGCAATCAATGATGTAGTAGTATAAAAAACCCTGCCACCGTAATGTGATAGCAGGGTTTCGTTTTATTTAAACTTATTCATTTACATCCACCGTCACGCCAGACTTGAATTCCACAGTGAACCTACTCTCATAGACGGTGACTTTTTCAATCAGCCTCCTGACCAGCTGCTCATCGTATTCGGTAATGGTGATGGGTTGTTCCTGAAGGAATGCGCTCATATCGGCTATACGTTTTCGCAGTTCATCCCGTCCTGCATTTTCAACCTGGGCCGGCGGTAACCAGTACAGGCATGGTGAACCGATGGATGTTGAAGAGGTCGAAGATGATGAAGCCGGGTATGTATGTAGATTTGCTGTCTCTGAAGTTCGCAAGCATTCCGAAGATTTCGAAGAACTGCTGGACGAACTAAACGTCGACAAGTTCGTCTTTAAGAAGCAGTATCATGCTGCCCAGCGGTACTTGAAGGAACTCGCCGCAAAACAGAAGACTGAGAACGACAGCCTGCTTGATTTGCTGTAGTTTATGAATAAGATGCTTTCCATCTGTTCATACTTATTCATATTAAATCAAAAAAAAACATTGCAATTCGACGTTTAGTATGTTGTACTAAGAGGTGTATGTTGCAGGACAACATTAGGAGGAAAAGCAAATGACTAACGAACCTGAAAAGTGGTCAAGCCTTGAAGAAATTGCCGAGCATCTTGGCGTTAGCAAGGACACCATCCGGAACTGGATTAAGAAAGACGTCATTCCGTACCGGAGGATTGGCAAACAGTACAAGTTCAAGATTTCGGAAGTGGACGCTTGGGTAGACAGCGGCAAAAGCGCTGAGATTGAAAAACCTGCCTATGACAACGGGTCAAAGGGGCATGTAAGCGGGTGATTGAACAATATGAATGTAACTATGCCGTACAATGGCAGCCTGACTGCCGAGCAGTTCCTTTTCTACGAAATGAGGATTGTTTCCAAGCAGTACCTTGAGGGAAATTCGATTGATAAAATGATTGAAAATATAAAACGCGATAACCTGTTCCAGTACCCGACCGAGCGGAAGATATCAAAACTAGCACGAGCCTGTAAAAGGAGAATTGTCGCCCTCGGCAACGAGAAACTGGTCTATGAATTGGCGAACGCGCCCGTCGAAGTGGCAAAGCAAATAAATCTCTATGCGATGATGCGCTACAACCGCCTTGTCCGTGAGTTTATGACCGACCTCATCGGCGAGAAGTATCGCCAGCAGGATTACTCCTACACCAAGAAGGACATCAACATATTCTTCTCACGGCTGCGAGAGCAGAACGATGATATCGCCGCTTGGAGCGAGCAAACGATAATGAAACTGAAACAGGTGCTTACCAAATGCCTGATTGAAACAGAGATGCTCGACAGCTTCCGCGCTCACGAGCTGAACCCCATTTATATCAGCGCTGAACTGGAAAGCGGCATCCGAGAAAACCACGACTTGACCGCCCTCCCGGCGTTTAACTGTTTCAGGTAGGAGTGTTACTATGGCTGACATTAAACAAGAATTGGATAGAATTAAAGCGCGAATCTCCGATGCGAATTTCCTTGCCAACAAGGGGTTATCGAACGAGGTCGGGATACACGTATTCAAATACACACCGCAGCATGAATTAATCGTTCGTGATTACATTGAACGGCTTGTCAACACTCCGTCCGATGACTTTCGCGTCATTGAGAGGGATATGTACAAGATTCTGCTTGAGATTTTGGAAGAGAAGCGTGTGCTTGGCACCGTACCGGGGCTGGAAGAAAAAAAAGGTAAGGACTATCTCCTTGCTCAGTTACAGAAGATCGCCACCCAGGAGGCATTCCTTGCCAAGATGAAATACGAGCCGCATAAGCGCGGTGATGTGCTGTTTTTGACGGGCGTTGGGAAAGTGTACCCCTTTATGAGGTCACATAAGATGCTCGACAGTATGCAGCAGGCATTCTCGGATATACCAATTGTGATGTTCTATCCGGGAGAGTTTAACGGGCAAAGCCTAATCCTGTTCGAGAAGTTTCATGACGGGAACTATTACCGGGCATTTAATCTACTTTAACCGGAGGGAAAGTGCATGAAAATTCAGAGTATGTTCCAAAAGGACATCAACCGCGACATTAACGGCGTTATCAAAGTGGCGCAGGATGACGAGCAGAGTCTCGTACAGGAACTCGGCGAGTATATCATCACCAAGGAGCTCCGCCGGCATTTCAGCACTTTTTTCGATAACTACTCCAAAGCCATTAATCACCCCACTGACAAAATAGGGGTCTGGATTTCTGGCTTCTTTGGAAGCGGTAAATCCCACTTCCTTAAAATGTTGTCCTACCTTCTGTCGAACGCTAAAGTTGGCGATAGAACGGCAGTGGATTTCTTCAAAGACAAGTTTGACGATCCCATGATGTACGCCACAGTCGTCCGCTGCACGAATATTCCCACGGAGTCTATCCTCTTTAACATCGACATAGAGGGACCCATTAACAAAGACAAAACAGCAGTCCTAAGGGTTTTCGCCAAGGTGTTCTACAACCATCTTGGCTTTTACGGGGAGGACTTGAAAATAGCAAAACTCGAACGCTTCGTTGACAAGCAGGGAAAGACCGAGGCATTCCGCATGGCTTTTGAAGACATCAATGGCGCGCCATGGTTGGAGAGCCGCGCTTCCTATGCGTTCTTCGAGGATGATATCGTGTCCGTCCTGCAAAGTGTCCTCGGCATGAGCGAAATCGCAGCCCGCAATTGGTTCAACGGTGAAGAAAATACCGATATGAGCATTAAACAGTTGGTCGAGGAAATCAAATCTTATGTTGATGGCAAAGGTAAGGATTTTCGTCTTCTTTTCTGCGTGGACGAGGTTGGACAATACATCGGTGACGACAGCGACCTGATGATAAACCTGCAATCAATTGTGGAGGAAGTCGGCAGCAAGTGCCGAGGCAAAGTATGGGTAATGGTCACGAGCCAGGAAGCCATCGACTCTGTGGTTAAAATCAGCGGCGACGATTTCTCTAAGATTCAGGGGCGTTTCAACACCCGCTTGTCGCTGTCCTCTGCTTCGGTGGACGAGGTTATAAAAAAACGTATCCTCGAAAAAACTGAAGATGCCGATAGGCTTCTGCGGCTTGTTTATGACAAAGAACAAGCAGTTCTGAAAAATCTCTTTAAGTTTAACGACGCAGTACTGGACATCAAGGGTTACGAGGACGGCTCAGAGTTTTCTGCTACATACCCGTTTGTGCCTTACCAGTTCATCATCATTCAAAAAGTCCTCGCCGAGATACGCAAGCACGGCAACTCCGGCAAACATCTCTCCGGCGGCGAGCGTTCTATGCTATCCGGGTTCCAAGAGGCAGCGCAGAAGGTACAGGGCAAAGATGAGAATGCCATCGTGCCTTTCTCACAGTTCTACGACACGGTGCATACCTTCCTTGAAAGCCCGATACGCCGCGTAATCGATCGCTCCCAAACCGCCGCCGATAAACACGACGGCCTGGAACAGCGCGACGTGAGCGTATTGAAACTGCTCTATCTCGTGCGATACATAGACGATATCAAGGCGAACATCGATAATATCGCCATTTTGATGGTGGATGACATTAGAACGGACAAGATAAACCTTCGACGTGAAATAGCAACGTCGCTGGAGCGTTTGGTAGCGCAGAATTACGTCGCACGCAATGGCGACACCTACTCATTTTTGACGGACGAGGAACAGGACATATCCATCGACATCCGCAATACGACTGTTGACAGCGCGACGATCGTTGCGAGCATCGGGCAGACGATATTTTCCGAAATTTACCCTTCCAAGAAATACAAGTACAATAAGTACGATTTCGCCTACGACCAATATATCGATGATACTCTCGTTGGCGCGGCGACCGGCGGTGTTCGCTTGCGTTTCGTCACCGTTGCCAGCGACTATTACAATGCTCCTGAAGCAAAACTGATAATGGATTCGCAGGCGAACAACGAAACAATTGTTCTGCTGTCAAGTGCGGTGCAATACTTCGAAGAGCTCGAAACCGCTGCAAAGATTCGCAAATACATCAAGCAGAAGAACGTGTCCCAGTTGCCAGAAAGCATACAGGATATCATCCGCAAGCGTCAGGCACAGGCACGGACGCTTGAAGAAAGCGCCAAGAAGCAGATTGAAAAGGCTATCGTGGACGGCACCTTCTTTATCTGCGGCGAAAAGGTTGAAATAAAATACGGCGAGGCAAGAAACAAGCTTGACGAAGCCTTGAAACAATTGATAGAGAGTGTGTATTCCAAGCTAAACCTTGTGAATGTGTTCAGGGAAAGCGATGCCGATATTCTGCAAGTACTAAACGGCGAGCCGGAACAAGGCGGCTTTGCAGGTCAAGGGGCAAATAACGAGTTCGCCCTAAATGAGGTAAGCCAGTGGCTGGAGGAACGCTATATAAGCCACGTTCCCGTTTCGATGGGCGACGTGCAGCGACGTTATCAGGCAATACCGTATGGTTGGCGCGAGGTGGACATCGCCGCTATTATCGCAAGACTTATTGTTTCTCAGAAGATCGAAATCCGCTATGGCGGCGCTGTAGTGGGTAAGGACGACAAAAACCTTGTCGGCTACCTGCGCAAAAAGTCCGAGATAGAAAAGGCTAACGTGAGCCGCAGAATTGCACCGAGCGAGGAATTGATGCGTAAGAGCATTGCCTTTCTGCGCAACTGGCTCGGTCAGATGGGAATCCCTAAAGACGAGGACGGTCTTATCAACTTCGTGAAAGACACACTTGAGCCGAAACTCGCTCACTACGAAAAACTCATTGACGAATACAACCTCGACCGTTATCCGCAAAAAGAAGTGGTCACCACCGCCCGCGACCTGATCAGCGACATCCTTTCGCAGAAACGGGATAATGTAGCCCTTCTTAAACGCTTGATTGCAAGGCAGGATGACCTCCGTGACAGTTCCGAAGATATGGAGGAAGTCCAGACGTTCTTCAAGTCCCAACGGACTATATTTGACGCTGCCAGACAGTTGCAGCGCGATTTGCAAAACGAACGTGACTACTTTGCCACGAATGCTGATGCCACCGAAATGATAGAGGAGATCTCATCTATCCTTGAGATGGCAAAGCCCTATGCCAGGATCAAAGATCTCTCCGACCTGATGCAGGGTGTGAAGACTGCCTACGGAACGCTCCTTGCCCATAAAAAGGAGGAAGTCTTCGCCATCATCACCCAATGTATGGGCGATGTTCACACGCTGGCAGGAGTCGGAAGCCGAACGAACGAGGAAGTGAGAAAATCAGACGACCGCTTCGCCGAATACAAGCAGAAAGTAGCTAAGTCGACAAGCCTCACCGTGCTTGACGCAATGATTACGCAGCTCCTGAACTACAAAGACCAAGTATGCAAGCGGATTGAAGCGATTCTGCATGAAACTTTCACGTCATTTGAAGCAGGCGAAGAACAACCGAAGCCGAGGAAAATCGTGCAAATACGCCGCTACGATGTATTCCCTGTCAAGCGGCTGACCTCACGTGAGGACGTGGACGGCTATCTTGATGGTATCCGCAAAAAGCTGTACGACACGCTTGAGGCAAACGACGGCATACAGATTAACTAAGCAAGGATGTGAACCATGAACAAGAACGCTATTCAGAAATATGCCATTTGGGCGCGGAACGAACTCATCGAGCAGGTGAAGCAGCGCGCCTACCAATATGGCATCAGCGAAAAGGGCTATGGTGAAGAAAACGCCACCGTCATTGCCGGACGTGTGCTGACTGCCGAAGAGAAGTGGCAACGAAGCTCATTTGTCAATAAAATAAATAAATCCGGCTACAAACAAGCTGTTGAGGAAGTGGCGTATACTTGGTTCAATCGCTTTGTCGCCTTGCGGTACATGGAAGTGAACGACTTTTTGCCGACCCATGTCCGCGTTTTTTCTGACCCAAGCGGTAGCTTCAAACCGGAAATCCTCGCGAATGTACTGCATCTCGACCTTCCGGGCTTGGATAAGGCAAAAGTATCTGAACTGCTCAACGCCAACGCCACGGAGGAACTTTACCGCTATCTCCTGCTGACGCAGTGCAACGCCCTGAACATGCTACTGCCGGAGATGTTCGAGCGCATGGGTGCATTTACCGAAGTGCTCCTGCCGAACAACATCCTGAAACCGGAGAGTGTTATCGGGCGGCTGGTGAAGGACATCCCGGAAGAAGATTTCCGTGACGCAGTGCAGATTATCGGCTGGCTGTACCAGTATTACAACACCGAACCGAAACAGGCGGTGTTTGACGGTCTGAAAAAGAATATCAAGATTACGAAAGAGAATATTCCCGCCGCAACGCAGCTTTTCACACCAGACTGGATTGTGCGCTATATGGTGGAGAACTCGCTGGGGAGGCTGTGGCTGGAATCTCACCCAAACAGTACGCTTCGTGAAGGTTGGAAATACTACCTCGACGAGGCGGAGCAAACGCCGGAGGTTGCTGAGCGTCTGCGCGTTCTGCGCACGGAGAATGCCGTGAAGTCGCCGGAGGACATTAAAGTAATCGATCCCTGCATGGGCAGCGGTCATATTTTGGTGTATACATTTGACGTGCTGATGCAGATTTACACTTTCGAGGGCTATTCTGAACGCGACGCGGCGAAACTCATACTTGAAAATAACCTCTACGGCTTGGAGATAGACCGCCGTGCTTATCAGCTTGCTTATTTCGCGTTGATGATGAAAGCGCGGCAGTACAACCGCCGCATTTTCACGGAGGGTGCGACTCCGCAAGTGTACTATCCCAGCGGGGATTCGGAGCTTGGGGAGTATGGGTCGCTACTGAAAGTTGACAACCCCAATCCGAAGCCGGAATTTAGAGAGTTCATTACATTGTTCGAGCCGGGATATGAAGAAAAAATGCATGTTTGGAACTTCAAGCGTCTACTGTCGCAGAAGTATCATGTGGTTTTAACCAACCCGCCGTATCGCGGTTCTTCTGACATCGCGGCGAGGCTTGCAAATTTTCTTAAGAATGAATACCCCGACAGTAAAAGCGACCTGTTCGCCGCATTTATAGAACGGTGCGCGGTGTTCACGAAGCAAAACGGCTATTGCAGTATGATAACAATGCAGTCTTGGATGTTTTTATCAAGTTTTGAGATATTGCGGAAAATAATTATTGGAATGAATACGATTTCCTCGTTAGTGCATATTGGTTATAATAGTTTCCCCGACATAAACTCGAAAGTTGCGCAAGCGGTGGCTTTTACAATATTTAATAATAGTATGCAAGGTTATTATGGAAGCTATTTAGATTTAACAAACAAATATCCTCAAGCCTTTGATAAAGAGAGTGCGTATTTTCATGAAATTGAACACCCTTACATTGTTTGCGAAGACAACTTCGCAAAAATACCGGGCAGCCCTGTGGCGTATTGGGCTGGGGAGAATGTTTTTAAGCTATTTTCGGAGAATAAGTTAATTGATGATATATATTTTCCGCGTCAGGGATTGGCAACTGGTGACAACGAGAAGTTTTTGCGTCTGTGGTTTGAAGTAAAACGTAATGATATAGGAACAAGCCACAATAACATAAATGAGTTTTTCGACAGTAAAAACAAATATATCCCGTATAACAAAGGCGGTTCATTTCAACGGTGGTATTTTAAGCGAGAATGGGTAATTCGTTTTGACTATCCAAGCTACAGCTTTCTCCAAACGGTAGGCAACCACTTACCGTCAAAGGAGTTTTATTTTAAGGAAAGCATTACCTGGTCAAAAGTTACGAGTGGAAGCTTCTCAATGCGTTATGTACCGATAGGTTCAGCTTTTGATGTTGCAGGTTGCTCAATTTTCAGCAAAGGTGCTGACTTAATGTACTTGCTAGGTTTCACTAATTCAGTGGTGATGCAGTACCTGATGAACGTGTTAAGCCAAACTTTAAACTACGAAGTTGGCACCGTTAAATCTATGCCGTTGATTCATGATAGCGCTTTGGCTGATTCGATTCTCGGATTAGTTTGCAGCAACAAAACGTTCGTCATAAACGATTACGACAGTACTGAAACCTCGTGGGACTTTGTCTGTCACCCGCTCGTCTGTGGCGAGCGAACAATTGCGGCGGCGTTTGACAAATGGGAACATGAGACGGCGGAGCGGTTCAATAAGCTGAAAGCCAACGAAGAAGAACTTAACCGCATATTCATAGACATCTACGGCTTGCAGGACGAACTCACGCTGGAGGTCGAGGACAAGGACGTGACTGTGCGCCGCGCTGACTTGGGGCACGAGATTCGGTCGCTGATTAGCTATGCCGTGGGCTGTATGTTCGGACGATACTCGCTGGACTGCGAGGGGCTTGCGTATGCCGGGGGCGAGTGGGATTTAGGCAAGTATAAGACTTTCCCCGCCGATAAGGACAACATTATCCCCATCTGCGATGATGAGTATTTCGACGACGACATTGCGGGGCGGTTTTCTGAGTTTGTAAAAACCGTCTTCGGTGCGGATACGCTGGAAGAAAACCTGAAATTCATCGCCGATGCTTTGGGCGGCAAGGGCACGCCGCGTGAGGTCATTCGGAACTACTTCTTGAACGACTTTTACACTGACCACTGCAAGATATACCAGAAACGCCCGATTTACTGGCAGTTCGACAGCGGCAAAAAGAATGGCTTCAAGGCGTTAATCTATATGCATCGCTACTCGCGGGACTTGCTTGCTAAACTGCGGACGGATTACATCCACGAGCAGCAGGAGCGTTACCGCACTCAGCTTTCGCACATCGCGGGTGCGCTGAACAATGCCACAGGTGCGGAAAGAGCGCGGCTCCTAAAACAGCAGGACAAACTGTCCGAGCAGGCGCGTGAAATCGGCGTGTTTGAGGAAAGGGTTCACCACCTCGCCGACCAGAATATCACGATAGACCTCGACGATGGTGTGAAGAAGAATTACGAGATTTTCGCCGATGTACTGGCCAAAATTTAATGGAGGATACGATGTTGTCAGAAACGATAAAATCAAGGCTTGCGGAGCGGTTCGCCGCGCCGTTGCCGGAATTTAATAAACGCCGAATCATTTTCTGGCATGACGAGGACGGCGAGTTTGCCGAGGCGGTTGACGAACTGGCTCTAGGCGTCGTGACACTCGTGAAACTCACGGCCAAGAATAACTTCGCCGTCAAGAAGCTGCTTGCAGCGGACGATCTCACGAGCGACTACCTCGTCTACGATCCTCTATCTTATGAGAAAGATCAAAAGGATGACTGGTTGCTTGATATCAAGCTTTACAGCGAGGAGTTCCGAGCCGACCTTGTTTCAATCCAGATGGAGGAACTTTTTGTCGAGCCGACCTCAGCTATGCGAAAGACCATGAAGTTGTACTCCAAGTTTTTTGACAACAAAGACCGCAAGGCGAAACTCCGCAGAATCGGAAAGTCATACCAGACCCCGCTTGGTCTGCATATCGACATTATGGCAGTGCTGTGCGGACTAAACGGCGGCTCGGCGCATGATGTGATCATTGCTGTGCTGTCGGCAGGCTTGGAGAAAGAAAATAACGCCCCGCTCGCCAATATTGAGAAGTTTGGCAATATCGAGGCGTTCTGGCAGTTGGTGCAAAAGTTCACGGGCTACGTCAATGCGGAAGACCGCCCGCTATCTGACCTTGCCGCGCATATTTTAATCACAGCCATGTCGCAGACGATGCCTGCTTCCGCATTGCGCGGTTTGGAGCGTTTTGTAACTGATTCCTGCAAGGCATACTGCTACCAGCTTGTCCATGAATGGCAGCGCAGCGACGGCAGCGAGGATTTAGTCGAGATTTGCTGCCACGTCGAGCGCGAACTTCGTCTTGCCGACCGCTTCGACAGGATAGAGATAAGCATACTGCTAAAAAGCGACACGTTCCCTGCAATCAATGAGAGCATATTGAAGCGTTTTTATGCAGAAATCGGCGAGCGCGTCATCAAGGTTGATTCTATCCTTGAAGCGGTGGAGAACCGCCGCACCTCGGGGTGGTACAACCTGACTGTTGATTACCTCGAAAGCCTGTACTATATCGCCAAGATGCAAGAAGTTTACCTTGCCCATATCGACGGCTTCCACCTCGTGGAGCCTGCGAAGATCTGGAAACTCTATACGACTGACGCTTACGAAATGGACAGCCATTACCGGCATTTTCATTGCTTTTTCGGCAATACCTTGAAAGCCCCCAATACACTCCTGGAGGACGAATTGAAGAAGTGCTCCGATGTAGTTGAGGGCTTATACCGTGAGTGGTTCCTGAAAGAACTCACCCTGAACTGGACAAATGCCATAGCGGGCGATATGGATTCTCTCGGTTATGTATCTGAAGTAAATAAACAGCGGGATTTTTACCGCCGATACGTCTCCCCGAACGAAAGCAAGGGCAACCGCGTGTTTGTGGTAATTTCCGATGCCCTCCGCTTTGAGGTCGCCGCTGAACTCTCCGAAGTCCTCAGCCATACAACCAAGGGCAAGGCGACGCTTGAGGCGGTCCAAGCCGTGTTTCCGAGCATTACAAAGTTCGGCATGGCAGCTTTGCTTCCGGGGAAAGAGATGTCTGTCAGCGATAAAATGGAGGTATCCATTGACAACAATCCGACGGGAGGTACGGTTAACCGTGGTGCTATTCTGAACGCCGCAAACCCCGAAAGCGTAGCCGTCACCTATAAAGACTTGCTCCAAATGAAGAAAGCGGAACGCCGCGCCCTGGTGCAGGGTAAGGAAATCGTATTTATTTACCACAATTCGATTGACGCGCTTGGTGACAAGCCCGCCACCGAAACAAAGGTGTTCGAGGCATGCGATTCGGCTATCTCAGAACTGAATGCTATTGTCAAAATAATCGTCAACGACCTTAGCGGCATTAACATCTTTATCACCGCTGACCACGGTTTCCTCTACACTTACAAACCACTTGAGGAGAGTCAGAAAATTAGTAGACAGACCTTTAACGGCGAGGTGTACGAACTCGGTCGGCGTTACGCCCTTGTGTCGCCTGGAACGTCTGCTAATTATCTCATGCCGATCAAGACAGAGCGTGAACTTGGCGGTATCACGATGAAAGGATATGCTCCACAGGATACTGTCCGCATCAAAGTTCAGGGTGGAGGCGAGAACTACGTACACGGCGGCATCAGTTTGCAGGAGATGGTAGTGCCGGTTATTGTCTACAAGGGTATGCGCTCTGGCTACAAGGGATATGTCGAGGTTCAGAATCCAGGGCTGGCGTTGATTTCCGAGAGCCGCAAAATATCAAACCTGATATTTTCACTTGACTTCCTGCAGAAGCTGCCCGTGGGCAAAAAGGTTCAGGCGAGCAGTTACACTCTGCATTTCACCGACGACGTGGGCATACCAGTCAGCAATACCCAGACGGTCATCGCCGACAGGTCGAGCCGCAATGCCTCCGAGCGCGTATTCCGCGTGAGGTTTACATTGAAGCAAATGCAGTTTAATAGAAGCAAAATCTATCGCCTTGTCATCGCCAACGATACGGACGTGCCAGAAGAGATCGAGTTCCGCATCGACATAGCGTTTGCCGATGACTTCGGATTTGACCTGTAAGAGGAGGATTTCTCAATGGATTTAGAAAAGACAAGCTATGCGTCGGAAACAGATGATGCGAATGAGGTTATCTATCGTAAACTGCGCAAGCATTTCGACGGCAAGATTGTCCGCAAAGATCTGACCAAGGCGATCAAGGAAGGCGCGAACGTTCCTGTCTACGTCTTGGAGTTTTTACTTGGGCAGTATTGCAGTTCCGACGACCCGAAGATAATTGAGGACGGTGTAAGGAACGTTAAGCGAATCCTCTCTGAGAATTTCGTGCGCCCCGACGAGGCACAGAAGGTGCTGTCTGGCTTACGCGAGCGTGGTAGTTTTACGGTCATCGACCGCATCACTGTTGGCCTGAATATTAAACTCGATCGTTACGAAGCCGACTTTTCAAACCTCGGCGTTCGCGGCATACCCATTTCGTCGGGCTATGTGTCGAAATACGACCGCCTGCTCTGCGGCGGCATTTGGTGCATTGTCGGGCTGGAATACGAGTACGTCGAGGAAGACAAGAAGTCCACACCGATTCGAATTGTAAAACTTACGCCGATCCAGATGCCCCACATCGATATGGGCGAAATAAAAGACGGTCGCCGCGCCTTTACCAAGGGAGAGTGGATTACAGTCCTGCTTCGATCCACGGGTATGGAGGCAGACCGGTTCAGCGACAGAGAGAAGTGGCTGCAACTCGCCCGCATGCTTCCGCTCATTGAAAACAACTTCAATCTCTGCGAACTGGGACCACGGAGCACGGGAAAGTCGCACCTTTACAAGGAAATCTCGCCGAACAGTATACTCGTGTCCGGCGGGCAGACCACGGTTGCCAATCTCTTCTATAATATGTCGAGCAAGCAAGTGGGCCTTGTAGGCTTGTGGGACTGCGTGGCTTTTGACGAGGTCGCGGGCATCACGTTCAAGGACAAAGACGGCGTTCAGATCATGAAGGACTATATGGCTTCCGGATCGTTCGCCAGAGGCAAGGAGGAAAAGGCGGCTTCCGCTTCAATGGCTTTTGTGGGTAACATCAATCAGAGCGTGGACGTGCTGTTGAAAACATCGCACCTTTTTGATCCGTTCCCCGAAGCGATGGCGTATGACACGGCATTTCTTGACCGTATGCACTGCTACATCCCAGGTTGGGAAATTCCGAAATACCGCCCCGAATCATTTACAAACGACTACGGCTTTATCACGGACTACCTCGCCGAATTTATGCGCGAGATGAGGAAAGAACCGTTCGGTGATGTGTGTGACAAATACTTCCGTTTTGGCGGCAACCTGAACCAGCGTGATGTCATCGCCGTCCGCAAGATCGTGTCAGGCTTCGCCAAGCTGCTCTATCCCAACGGTGAGTTTATCAAGGAGGACATCGAGGAAATCCTGACCTTTGCCCTCGAAATGCGCCGCCGTGTTAAAGAACAGTTGAAGAAAATCGGCGGCATGGAGTTCTATGACGTCAATTTCTCGTATATCGACAATGAGTCCTTTGAAGAACGCTATGTTTCCGTACCGGAACAGGGCGGCGGTAAGATAATCCCCGAAGGGCTGACGAATCCAGGTAATGTCTACACCATTTCGCAGGGCAAGAGCGGAATGATAGGCGTTTACCGCCTTGAAACGCAGATGCTCCCTGGCAATGGAAAGTTCGAGCGCACCGGGCTTGGCTCCGACCGTGACGCGAAGGAAGCCACGAATACAGCGTTCAACTTCCTGAAAGGGAGTGCTTCACATATAAGTGGCTCTATTAGTATGACCACAAAGGACTACATCATCAATTACCAAGACCTTAACGGCATTGGGATGACGAAGTTCCTGACTCTGCCGACCGTGATTGCCCTCGCATCCTGCGCTCTCGGCAAGCCGACACTTTCGAGCCTCGCGGTGCTTGGTGAGATAAGTATCAGCGGCACAATCCTTAAGGTCGAGGAACTTGCGAGTGTTCTGCAAGTCTGCCTTGACAGTGGCGCGAAGAAGGTGCTGATTCCAATAACATCTGCCGCCGAGCTTGGCGCGGTTCCGGCAGACCTCATCGGCGCGTTCAGCCTAATATTTTACTCGACGCCGCAGGAAGCTGTGTTTAAGGCATTGGGTGTGGAATGAGTCACAAAAAATTTGCAAACGTATACCATCGGGGGAAATAATGTGGCTTTAACTGAAATCTTATTGACACTCGATCAGCTCGAGATCTATGCGGGCAAACAGTCTGCGCAAACTGGTTAAACGCTATGAATTAGGGGGAGGACTGGCCCTATGTCAAAAGACAACCGTGGTTTTTTCAAAAAAAAGAAAATCTGGTCGGAAGTTAAGGATGAACTTCTCGGCTGCTATTTAGTGCCGTATTTCAATAAGGTGATGTCTATGGGTAATCCCATCCTTTATGTGGATTGTTTTGCGGGCAAAGGTAAGTTCGACGACGGCAAGAACGGCTCCCCTTTGACTGCGTTGGAAAGTCTGGACAAGAGCATTGCTCAGTGGCAAACTGCTCATCCAAGAGGCCGTTCGAAGCCGCAGGTCTGTATGCGTTTTATAGAGTTGAACCATGCCAAAGACTTAGTGGCAAACCTTGTGGGGCAACCGTCTGGCCGCTGCGAAGTCATAGACGGCAAATTTGAAGATAGCATCATACCGCTGCTACAGAAGGAGATCAATCGGTATCGAAATCTAAACGTATTCCTTTACATAGATCCCTACGGAGTGAAGGTGCTTGATGCCGCTTTATTCGATGCCTTGTCGATTGTGTTCAACACTGCAGAACTACTGATTAACCTAAACTCCTTTGGGTTCATCCGTGAGGCTTGCCGTGTTATGAAAGTGGCGTTCCGCGAGAAAGAAGAAGATATTTTCAGAGACATTGAGGAGTATGACAGTTCCGTGATGGATTCAATAGACGAACTCAACGCTATAGCCGGTGGCGGCTATTGGCAGTCGATTATCACTGATTACAACAACAACAAGATTGATTGTTATCAGGCTGAGAAAGAGTTCGCCAGGCAATACAAACTCCGCTTACGGCAAAAATATACTTATGTTCTTGATATGCCCATACGACTAAAAGCGGGGCAGCACCCTAAGTATAGAATGATGCATACCACTAACCACCCAGACGGCTGTACACTCATGGCTGACAATATTGCAAAAAGAACAGATCGTCTGGTTATAGAAATTCAAAGTGGCGGGCAACTGAGTCTATTGCCACAGACGGCTGATAACGAGATGATTGACGACTCTTTACTTGAGTGCAGGGTTCGTGATTTGCTTTCAAGAACAACGGAGTTTACGCGCCTCAATAAATTTTTAGCA
>Ga0209347_1004196_pt1 | contig 15360 bp, 11 predicted proteins | sample AutmiccommuBRH23_FD_187382 | JGI IMG/M metagenome (GOLD analysis project Ga0209347, IMG submission 187382) | Deep subsurface microbial communities from Mt. Terri, Switzerland - Autotrophic microbial communities BRH/23 (SPAdes) (version 2) | ecosystem: Environmental > Aquatic > Deep subsurface >... | reverse complement strand
CTTTTCTGTTTTAAATTATGGCTGTAAAATTTTTCACCGAACTTTTTCGTGATTCTATGTCATTGTTATACAAAAGCCGCTAAAGGATTGTACCAATAATTGTCAAAATAACTACAATGGAAATATTTATTGTTTCGGAGGGGTCTCCTTGTCTTTCAACCAAAAAGCATTAGTTGGAGCTATTACCCTGATAATATCTTGTTCCATAATAACTGCTGCAGCAGTGGCTGGGGGAAATAGAACTGCTTTGTTAAAGCAGCCTATTGGCAGTCTTATTGCCATACAATATTTAGGGGAATTGGTAGGAGATGATAGGACTTCCATGGAGCGGCCCATGGCGGTTGCAGTTGATAAAAATAATGAGTACATATTTGTAACCGATACAGGAAGAAATAGGATTTTAGTGTTTAACTTAGATGGAGATTATTTGAGAGAGTTTGGGACTACTTTGGATTACCCCAATGCTTTGGCCGTGGACAAGCAGGGGCGAGTATATATTGGTGAGTTTCGCACCGGTCGCATTCATGTGTTTAGCTCGGATGGTAGTTTGCTGGGCTTATGGAACAGCGGCGATGTTGGTACTCCTCTCAGTCCCCTGGCATTGGATATAGAAAATAATACACTGCTTGTGGCCAATAGAACAGGCGAAATTTTACTTCTAAGTTTAGAAGGTAGGTTGATTCGCAAATTTGGCAGCGCGGGGAATCTGCCTGGAAACTTGGCTTATCCCAATGGTATAGCTGCTACTGATAATCAAATAATTGTCAGCGATAGCGGTAACGGCAGACTGCAAGTTTTTGATTATCAGGGTAATTTAGTAAAAGTTATTCCCAGGCAGCAGCTGGGTATATCTGCTCCCAGAGGAATAAGCATGGATGAGCGAGGTAGGATTTATGTTGCCGATACCTTAGGACATAGAGTAGTGCAGATGAATGGAGCTTTCGAGCCAATTAATGAAATAGGCAAGTATGGGTTGAACGGGGATAAGCTTAGCTTTCCTAATGGTGTTGCAGTCAGCGGCAGCAGGCTATACATAACCGACAGAGAAAACGGGCGTGTCCTGGTTTACGCTCTACCGGAGACAGAATAGGAGGTAACCATGAAGAGGTTAGGATTATCTCTACTTATCATTTTAATATTAATAACAACTCCTCAATGGGCCATATCGGCGCCCAAAAATATTAAAGTCGTTCCCCGCAGCGGCACTGTTATTGATCTTTTTTGGCAGGGGCAATTTAATGAAGCATATGATATTTGGCAGAGTACCGATGGCACTGTCTGGACGAACATCTATACTACGGATAGTGCTCAGGAAAGTTATACAGTGACAGAGGGCATAGAGCCATATGTTAACTACTACTACCTTATCAGTACAAAAGATACGGTTACGGACCCGTCAATGGATGCAACAGTGTCAAATGCAACCTACGTGGGGCCAGCTTATCCTCCCAATCAATCCGCCCATTACTTCTATACTAATGATACTAATCTGTGTGCCGACTGTCATAGCACCCATACGGGCGTGGGCGAGGCACTATTAAAGTATCAAGAGGTAGATGCTCTTTGTTTGACCTGCCATGACGGCAGCCAGAGTAAATATAACGTGCTTGACGGTGTAGTTAGTAGGGATGGTACTTGGAATAACCCGTTGCAATCAGCGGCAGGCGCTTTTGGAGCGCTTTCGGGACACACGTCCAATGTAATTGCCGAGTCTTTACATACTTTGGGGGCGTTCCCTAGTGAGGCTCCGGGGGGCAATCCTGAGGCACTGGGAGATGGGCTAAGCTGTATCAGCTGCCACAGTGCCCATAATACCCAAAACTATCGGATTATCACTAAATCAACTCCTGAGAATACCAATGTTGGCGTGATTGGTTACGCCGTTACTGACAAAGTCAATGATAGGGAATATGGAAATTATATTTCCGGGATCAATGATCTATGCAGCGGTTGCCATCCGGACTATCTTGCATCAGCGGGGTCGGGTCATGAACCGGCCAGTGAAACTTACGTTACTGACGGCAAGTACCGGCACCCCGTAGGGGTCAGCCCAGCGGTTTATGGTTTGACTACTACCTTGCCCTTGGAAGGAATTAATGGTGACAATAGCGATAAAGTGTTTTGTCTAACCTGCCATTATGCTCATGGCAGCACCAAAGAATCAGCATTAAGTGATATCAATGATACTGATGGGGAAACCGCTGCTATAAATTATAACCTACGAAGAGACTACTGGTCTGTCTGCCAGGATTGTCATAAAAAATAGGGGAGACTAAGCGATGCTACGAAAGTTCAAACATTCACATATGATATTTCTGGCACTATTTTTTGGACTGGCCTTTATGGCCACAGGCATGCTGGGGGCTGCTGATTTTCAACTAGAGGCGACAGGCGGCAGCAATTATATTGATCTAAAATGGACGAACGTATCTGCGGATAGTTATGAGATTTATCGGGATACAGACTCAATTATGGAACTGAATAATAGCACTCTCGTAGATATTGTCTATAATCAAAGTACCTATAGGGATATCGAGGTGCAGTCAGATACTACTTATTACTATCAGATTCTCGCTATTATTAGTGACAATGAAGAAAATCTGTCTAACGTTGCATCGGCAACTGTGTTTTTCAAACAGCCCCATGGGGATTATGCCGAAAATCCCGAAGCCTGTGCAGAATGTCATCAGGCACACACGGCAGACGGGCAACAGCTGCTGGCTGAAACTGATGTCAACGACGTTTGCTTTGACTGTCATACATCAGAAGGACCGGGCAGAGATGTGGCGACACAATTTACCCGGGGGGGTTCAAATCACCCGGTAGCGGTTCAACAGTGCAGTTCCTGTCATGACGGGCATTTCAGTCCCTTGGACGACCCGGCATTGCTGGAAGTAACGGTAAGCGGCTCAGTTTATCATACCGGTGGCGGAACTGAAAATTGCCTGGCATGTCATAGTAATTTTGCATTTGATTATAGCGGGGCACATAATAGTGGTCAGGTGACGCCAAAAGATGCCATGATTGCCTGCAGCGGCTGCCATGAACCTCATGGCTCGGAGCTGCAGTGGCTGTTAAAATCGTATCCGTATAATGCCGGTCAAAGTACGACTATTGAAGGCAATGACTTTTGTTTAACTTGTCACCAAAACGCTGGACAGGGCAGCGATAATGAATGGAATGGAGAGGATACCTACAACCAAGGACATAGTTCAAATGTCTATGATTGTAATAGCTGCCACGAACCTCATGCTGCACCGTATGCGGATTATTTATTACGAAGCTATTATCAGAATTACTCCTCCAAGTCCCATTCCTATAATAGCAATGATTATAATACTTGTTTTACTTTGGACTGTCACAGTTCCGGCAGTGTCTTGTTTGATGGGGAAGGTCACTTTTATGACGCTTATCAAGAAAGATACCTGCATAATATTCACCTTAAGAAAGCCGACGCAATCTGTAAGGAGTGTCATCGCCCCCATGGTGAAATTTCGGCGGAAAACCCCAATTTGGAACATCTGGTAGGATTTCCTGCTGGTACTGTTTCAGAAGTCGTGTATAATGGTGTAAGTGAGGGGGGGCCGTATTTTCAGGCCCAAAGTGGAGGGGGCTACTGTTTACTGAGCTGTCATAGCAGAAATCACGATGAAACAAATAGTGTTTACAGTAATGTTTATTACGCGCCGGAATCCGTAGTAACCGTTGAAAAATCTGTTTATGAGTAGTTTACTAAAAAATTGATTCTCCAAAGAAGGATAACTAATAAATATCTAGAAAAATACAAAGTGAGCTTTTTACGCTGCATTTTGCAATATTTTTCGCAGTGACTCCTCAAAGGAGAAAATTTAATTTGCTTTCCTTGAGTAGGTGGGATAACTATGTTAAAGCACTTAGGAGAAGTGAATATGCTGTTAGAAACCTTCACAAATGAATGGTTTTCTTTTTTTGTGCGCTTTAGCACAAGTAATAATTGGCGGTTTTTTGCGTATAAATATTGCGTGGTGTTATCCGGACGGGCTGCTCGTCAAAGTTTAGTTGGTAGTTAAATGGCCGTGAGTGGTAGAATTTCCGGGATGTTCAGTAAAAACTGCTAGATATTTTATTCACATAGCAGGAGTATAAGAAAATTTCGTAGAATTTTAGTTTAACAAAGAATTTTATGAAAGTTGGCTAAAATCTTGCTATTGTAATTTTTTGTTGGCAAAAGGTTTTCGGTAACCAAAGAAGAACTAGTATTAATAGCATGTAAAACTATTTTATTTTAATTTAATAGAGAAGAGGTGGCTCTAAATGAAGATTGCGGTTTCCGGTAAGGGTGGTGTCGGAAAGACAACAATTTCTGCCGGATTAGTAGAATTTCTTGCGGACAAGGGCTATCAAGTATATGCAGTAGATGCTGACCCGGATGTCAGTTTAGGTACTGTCTTGGGATTGCCGGAGGAAGAACTGGCTGCTCAACAGCCTATAGTAGACATGCGGGAAATTATCGCGAATAAAACAGGAGGAAAAGGTGCTTTCTTTAGTCTAAATCCTGATGTGGAGGATTTGCTGGATGAATACATTGTGAAACATGGTAATATCCATTTTCTTAAAATGGGCGCCATTAAGCAAGGAGGGTCTTCCTGCTACTGTCGTGAAAACTCCGTGCTCAATGCCATGGTTGGATCCCTTTTTTTAAAACGTAATGAAGCGGTACTGATGGATATGGGTGCTGGTATCGAGCATCTTACAAGGGGTACGGCCAAAGGTGTGGATTTAATGCTGGTAGTGACTGAACCTAGCAAAGTTAGTGTGCAGACTTCAAAAGTTGTGCAGGGCCTTGCTGCTGAACTTGGAGTTTCCAATGTAAAGATTATTGGCAATAAGATTAGAAATGACAAGGAAAAGGAGTTTCTTTACAGCAATTTTTCAGAAGAGGATATTATAGGTGTTATTGAGTTTAACGAAGCTATTTTAGATAAGGCCATGGGACTGGAAGTCCTAGAGCCTCAAACCTTAAATCATAGTATTTCAGTTATAGGCAATCAAATATTACAGAGGGTAGGTGAATAATAGCGTAAAAAACTAACAATTGGTTGACGTTCATGTTGTTAAATTTATTTAAGGAGGTTAAAAAGAGTATGCCAAGATTTAAAGATCCTAATCACACCAGCAGGCCGTCAGATGCGCCGCGGGTTGAAGAAAAGAAAACTCGTGAACGTACTATAGACCCGGCAGCGCTGGAAATGCTGGATGTAGCCAAAGAGAAGAATGTCATTACGGCGTTTGACCGTTTTATGGCTCAACAGCCACAGTGTAAGTTTGGGTATGAAGGAATTTGCTGTCGCTTTTGCTTTATGGGCCCCTGCCGTATTAAATCGGATGAAGGTCCTGCGTCCCGGGGTGCTTGCGGTGCTTCCGCATGGACAATAGTAGCGCGAAGTGTTGGTACGTTAATTCTGACAGGTGCTGCTTCTCACTCTGAGCACGCGCGTCATATTGCAGACGCTCTATTAGAATTATCAGAGGGTAAAGCTCCTGATTATCAAATTAAAGATGCTGCAAAGCTTAAAAAAGTTGCAAAACGGGTGGGTTTAGAAACTGAAGGTAAAGAAGATAATCAGATTGCTAATGAACTTTCATTGATGGCATTGGAAGATTTCAGCCGTCTGCCTGGTAAAGGCAATGCTACTTGGTTGACTAGTACCATTATTGAAGAACGGGCAGAAAAATTCTTAGACTGCAACGTTATGGTGAACGGTATTCACGGTAATATTAGTGACCTGCTTGCTCAGGCTCACGTAGGTAATGATAATGACCCGGTTAACTTAACTTTTGGTGCAGTACGAGTTGCCCTTTGTGATTATACCGGTATGCATATTGCCACTGATTTATCCGATGTATTATTCGGTACTCCCGAGCCCGTTCAAACAGAGGCTAACATGGGGACATTAGATGCTAAGAAGGTTAATATTGCCGTTCACGGTCATAACCCGCTATTGAGTGAGAAGATTGTGGATGCAGCGGAAGCACTTAATGCTGAAGCTAAGGCTGTTGGAGCTGAAGGTATCAACTTAGTTGGTATCTGCTGTACTGGTAACGAAGTATTAATGCGCCGCGGTGTGCCGCTGGTAACATCTTATGCGTCTTCTGAATTAGCCATAGTAACCGGTGCCGTCGATGCAATGGTAGTTGACGTTCAGTGTATTATGCCAAGCCTTGCAAACGTTGCTGAGTGTTTCCATACAGAGCTTGTTACTACGGCTCCTATTGTTAAGATTCCCGGTACTCAGCATGTGGACTTTAAAGTTGAAACTGCTCTTGAAGATGCGAAGAAAGTTATCCGCATTGCTATTGAGGCATATAAGAATCGCGATGAAAGTCAGGTTCATATTCCTCAGATTAAGAATAGAGTTGTTGCCGGTTGGAGTTTGGAAAGTATTTATGATTTATTTGAAACTGTTAATCCGGATAACCCGGTTAAAGTTCTTACTGATGCTATTGATGCTGGAGAAATCAAGGGCGTTGTTCTCTTTGCCGGTTGTAATAACCTAAAAGGCTTCCAAGATAAGAACCACATTGAAATTGCTAAAGAAATGCTTAAAAATGATGTATTTGTGGTTGCTACCGGTTGTTCTGCTCAAGCTTACGCTAAGCATGGCTTAATGGATCCTGATGCTGTTGAAAAATATGCAGGCGAAGGCCTCAAGAAGTTCTTGGCTAAAATTTCTGACAAGGCCGATTTGGCTGCTCCGGTTCCGCCTATATTCCATATGGGATCCTGTGTGGATAACAGTAGAGGCATCGATTTATTAATGGATATGGCTAAAGAGTATGGCGTGGATACGCCTAAGGTTCCGTTCGTGGCATCCGCTCCTGAGGCTATGAGTGGTAAGGCCGCTGCAATTGGTACTTGGTTCTTGACCATGGGTGTACCAACACATGTTGGAACTATGCCTCCGGTTGAGGGCAGTGATTTAATGTATAGTATCGTTACTCAAATAGCCGGCGACGTATACGGTGGGCACTTTATTCTCGAAATGGATGCTGCAGAAGCTTCTAAAAAGATACTCAGTGCACTTGAATACCGCAATTGGAAGATGGGTATTCATAAGCGAGTTGCCGAAAGAGAAGACACTGAGCTTTGCCAAAACTATTAAGATAAATTAGCCCAGGGATAATCCTTGGGATTTAGTTGAAAACCGAAAGGAGGAACTAGAATGACTCAAGAGGCATTGAATTTTGATGCCATTTATGAAGGTGCGATAGAACCCGGCAAAGAACCAAAGAAATTATTCCGGGAAGCATATAATGGCGCTATTACAGCAACTAGTTATGCCGAAATCCTTTTAAACCAAGCAATCCGTAAGTACGGACCGGATCATCCGGTTGCTTACCCGGATACAGCTTATTACCTTCCTGTTATCCGCTGTTTGAGTGGTGAGGAAGTAACAAAGTTGGGGGATTTACCACCTATTCTCAATAGAATGCGTTCTCAGATTAATGAGGCAAAAACTTTTGAAAATGCACGTTTATGGGGTGAGTCCACCTGGTATGCTGCCGAAATAATCGAGGCATTACGTTACTTGAAGTATGAAGAAGGTAAACCGTTAATGCCGGCACCATGGACAGGTTTCATTGGTGACCCGGTAGTGCGTAAATACGGTATTAAGATGGTTGACTGGACTATTCCCGGCGAGGCGGTAATTTTAGGCCGTGCTAAGGATAGCAAAAAGTTAGCTAAGGTCGTTCAAGACTTAATGAGTAAAGGCATGATGCTGTTCTTATCCGACGAAGTTATCGAACAGTTAATGGATGAAGGCTTGAAGCTTGGTATTGATTACATTGCTTTCCCATTGGGTAATTTCACTCAGGTAGTGCACGCTGCTAACTATGCTCTTCGCGCCGGTATGATGTTTGCCGGTATTGCACCTGGCGAGAGAGAAGCACACCGTGCCTATCAGCAGAGTCGTGTTCGTGCATTCATTCTTTATTTAGGTGAGCATGACATGGTTAAAACTGCTGCTGCAATGGGTGCTATCTTCGTAGGTTTCCCGGTTATCACTGACCAGGAACTGGATGAAGATCAGCAGATTAAAGACTGGTTTATTTCTGAACCGGACTATGACAAGATAGTTCAAACCGCTATGGAATTGCGCGGAATTAAGATTACTAACATTCAAATCGACGTTCCCATTACTATTGGCCCTGCTTTTGAGGGTGAGACCATCCGTAAGGGTGACATGTATGTAGAAATGGGCGGCAGTCGTACTACTGCATTTGAATTAGCCCGTTCCGTAGGACCTGATGAAATTGAAGACGGCAAGATTGAGGTTATCGGACCTAACATTGACGATCTCGAAGAAGGTGCGCGTCTGCCGTTAGGTATTATGGTTGATATTTACGGTCGTAAGATGCAGGACGACTTTGAAGGCGTGCTGGAACGTCGTATTCACGACTTCGTTAACTACGGCGAAGGTTTATGGCATACAGGACAGCGTGCCATTAACTGGCTGCGTATCAGTAAGGAAGCTGTGGCAAAAGGTTTTAAATTTGAACATTATGGTGAGATTCTGATAGCTAAAATGAAAGAAGAATTCCCTGCTATCGTTGACCGTGTTCAGGTAACTATCTATACTGACGAAGCACTAGTTGAAGAAAAGATTAAGATAGCAAGAGAAGTTTACCTTAAACGGGATGAGCGCTTAAGAGGCTTAACCGATGAGAATGTAGAAACTTTCTACAGCTGTATTTTGTGTAAATCCTTTGCTCCGAACCACGTATGTATCGTAACTCCTGAAAGAGTAGGGCTTTGTGGTGCTGTTAGTTGGTTGGATGCAAAAGCTGGTTTTGAAATTGACAATACCGGACCTAACCAACCTATTGAAAAGGGTTCTGCATTAGATGATGTGAAAGGTATGTGGAATTCAGTGAACCAGTATGTTTACAAAGAGTCAAACCGAAATTTGGATGAAGTTAATATTTATTCGATGATGGATAGACCAATGACTTCCTGCGGTTGTTTTGAAGCCATTATGGCTATTGTGCCGGAAGCTAACGGTCTGATGATTACCACCCGTGAGCACGGTGGAATGACGCCTTGTGGTATGACATTCTCTACGCTAGCCGGTACTGTAGGCGGCGGTCTCCAAACTCCTGGTTTCATGGGTATTGGCCGTACCTACATTAATAGTAAGAAATTTATTCCTGCAGACGGTGGTATCGGACGTATTGTTTGGATGCCTAAGGAGCTAAAAGAATTCTTGCGCGAAGATTTTGTCGAGCGCAGTAAAGAAGAAGGCTTGGGAGAAGACTTCATTGATAAGGTTGCTGATGAAACCGTAGGAACCAATGCAGAGGAAATCCTATCATTCTTGGAAGAAAAGGGTCATCCTGCATTAACTATGGATCCTATGATATAATTGGGGTATTGGTAGGGGAGACGCCGGTTAAATGCCGGTGGTCTTCCTCTATTCAAGTTAGTTCAGGTGTTTAATTATTGAGGCTTAAAGCCTGATAATTCATTAGGAAAGGAGTTAGGTGTATGGGTTTAACAGGTCTTGAAATTTACAAACAGTTACCAAAGAAAAATTGCGGAGAATGTGGCCCTCCGACCTGTCTGGCATTCGCTATGGCACTGGCAAACGGGAAGGCCCAATTGGATGCTTGTCCTTATGTATCGGATGAAGCAAAAGCTAATTTAGAGTCTGCTTCCGCTCCGCCCATTGCTTTAGTTAAAGCAGGTGGTGGCGATAATCAAGTGGAAATGGGTGACGAAACAGAATTATTCCGTCACGACAAGAAGTTTTATCATGAAACTTCTGTGGGCTTTAAAGTAAGTGATAGTCTTAATGATGAAGAGTTAGAAGCTAAGGCAAAAGAGATTGAGGATTTGGTATTCGAGCGTGTTGGTTTACAGTATAAGGTTCAGTTTGTTGCAGTTGTCAATGACTCGAAAGATGCCGAAACTTTCAAAAATGCTGTTGCTAAAGTAGCTGCTAATACCTCTGTTACACCAATGTTGGTGTCTGAAGATCCAACGGCTTTGGAAGGCGCTTTAGAAATAGCTGCTGATAAGAAACCGTTAATTTATGCTGCTACGGCAGATAACTATGAGAAAATGACTGAACTGGCTAAAGGTAAAGGGTGTCCGCTGGTTGTAAAGGCTGAAGGATTAGAAGCTTTGGCTGAATTGGTTGAAAAAGTTGTAGCTCTTGGTCATAAGCAGTTGGTTATTGATAGTGGCCAAACGGAAGCTTCGGCAGTTGTGGCTGATTTGGTACAAATGCGTCGCCAGGCTATTAAGAAGAAGTTCCGTCCTTTTGGTTACCCGTCAATTGTATTTACAAGTGAAGAAGACCCGTTGGCTGAAATTACTCAGGCCATCACTTACGTTAGTAAGTATGCTAGTCTTATTATTTTGAATACCACAAAGAAAGCTCATGTTTTACCGTTATTATCCTGGAGACAAAACCTTTATACGGATCCTCAGGTTCCGATCCAGGTAGAACAAAAGCTGCATGAAGTAGGTGAAGTAAACGAAGATTCACCGGTTTACTTGACTACTAACTTCTCCTTAACTTACTACTCTGTACAAGGTGAAGTGGAATCTACAAAGATACCGAGTTACATTTTATCAGTAGACACGGACGGTACTTCGGTATTGACCGCATATGCTGCTGGTAAGTACGAAGCAGAGAAAATCGCTGAAGTTATGAAGAAGGTTGGTTTGGACGATAAAGTTAAACACCGCAACATGATTATTCCGGGCTACGTTGCTGTTTTAAAAGGTAAATTAGAAGAAGCGTCCGGTTGGAACGTAATTGTCGGACCGAGAGAAGCTTCAGGAATTGTTGCGTTTGCAAAAAGTCAGTTTTCCTAGGAGTGATTGAATGGGCAAGCATCTGGTAAAATTCGTTCCCGATAATGTTTCAGCAACAGTCGATGCAGGGGTCAATATATTACGTGCAGCTTCATTAGCAGGGATAGAGATAAAAAGTACCTGTGGTGGGAAAGGAAGCTGCGGACGTTGTGCCATAAAAGTATTAGATGGCCAGGTGCGGTATGAGGAAGGCAATCGGTCAAAAAAACTTAAGGACCAGGGACTAAATCTCGCCTGTCAAACTATTGTGGAGGGCGATGTAACAATCGAGGTTCCAAAGGATTCTCGTTTAGATGAACATCAGGTAGTGTTGGAAAACGAAAATTACGGTAAAGTTCTGAAGGCCAAGGAAGTGGATATATTGGAGGGGTATGAATTTTCACCCCTTTGCAGAAAGGTTCAGCTTACCTTGGAACCGCCGACTTTGACGGAAAATACCAGTGATTTAACAAGACTGCAGGCTCAGCTTAGACAGAAGACTGACTGCAAAGAACTAGTTGTCGGCCTACCGGTACTGCAGCATCTGGCTGAAACACTAAGGCAGGATGATTGGAAGGTTACTGCTACGTTAGCCTGTATGAATGGGATTACTGAAATTGTTCAGGTCGAACCGGGCCATGTGGCCAATGACGGTTATGGTTTAGCCATTGATATTGGGACCACCACGGTTGTGGTTTATCTGGTGGATTTGTCTAATGGCAAAACCATCGACAAGCTTGGCACCTATAACAAACAGGCTAAATACGGAGACGATGTAATTTCCAGGATGATTCATGCCGGCGAAAAAGGCGGACTTAAGGAACTGCAGCAGGCTGTTATCGGTTCATTAAATGAATTAATTGACAAACTGCTGGAAAAAAATGATCTTTCTCCTGAAGATGTTCATGTTGCGATTATGGCGGGCAACAGTACCATGGCGCACTTGCTGCTGGGGCTGCCGCCAAAGTACATTCGTTTGGAACCCTATATTCCTACAGCTACGGAGCTTCCTCCGGTTAAGGCTAAGGAATTACGAATTAACATTAATCCCGAGGCATGGGTACTTAACTTCCCTGCCGTTGCCAGTTATGTTGGTGGAGACATTGTTTCCGGTGTCTTGGCAACAAAAATATCGCAGACTGATGAAATGACCTTATTTATTGATATCGGTACTAACGGTGAAATTGTTTTGGGGAACAAAGAGTTTATGATTTCCTGTGCTTGCTCCGCAGGGCCAGCTTTTGAAGGCGGCGGTATTACATTTGGCATGCGGGCTATGAACGGAGCAATAGAAAGAGTGCTGATAAGTCCTAAAACTTACAGTGTTCAGTTAGAGACAATAGGCGATGGAGCACCAATTGGTATTTGCGGTTCCGGCCTGATAGATTGTTTAGCTAAACTACACAAAGTTGGCTTAATAGATCGAACAGGACAATTTTTTAGAGATAAAGAAACACCTAGACTGAGAAAGACAGATGACGGTTGGGAGTTTGTACTGGCTTGGGCGGAAGAAAGTGGTAATAACCAAGACGTGGTTATTACCGAACCGGATATCAAAAATCTATTACGTTCTAAAGGTGCTGTGTTTGCCGGTATTCAAAGCCTCTTAAAATCGATGCAAATGGACGTCAATATGATAGAGAAGATTATTATAGCCGGAGGCTTTGGTAACTATTTAAACGTAGAAGATGCAGTACAGATTGGATTACTTCCTGACGTGGATCGTGATAGATATGAATTCCTAGGTAATACGTCAGTTAAAGGCGCTAAATTAGCATTGTTATCCCAGGCGGCTTATAAGGAATCCATACAGCTAGGCCATATGATGACCTATTTGGAACTATCCGCGGGTACCACTTTTATGGAAGAATTTGTTTCAGCAACATTTATACCTCATACGGATTTGACCTTGTTTCCCTCGGTTAAGGACAAAGAATAAGGGAAAGGACAGGTGAGTGCTATGACAGTAACTATTGCAGTAGCAGGTAAGGGTGGGACAGGGAAAACTACTTTTTCAGCCCTGTTGATACGTTACCTGGTTGATAAAAACAAAGGATCCATCATGGCTTTAGATGCAGATGCCAATGCTAACTTGAATGAAGCATTGGGATTGGACGTAGACGTGATGATATCGGACATTCTTGCTGAAACTAAAGATCCCAAGTCTGTTCCTGCAGGCATGACAAAGGATATGTTTATTGATTATAAGATGGCTCATGCCGTGATAGAGACAAAAACGGTAGACCTGTTGGTAATGGGTAACCCTCAAGGACCAGGGTGCTACTGTTATCCAAATGACTTATTAAAGAAACATTTGGATTCTTTGAGCCAAAATTACGATTATTTGGTTGCAGACAACGAGGCGGGATTGGAACACATTAGCCGCCGTACTATTCCAAATGTAGATTATCTCTTTGTAATAAGTGATGCATCTGCCCGGGGAATTCGTTCAGCCGGAAGAGTAAAACAACTGGTTGATTCTCTCAATTCACCGGTTAAAAATATCTTCCTTATCGTCACAAAGGTACCGGAAGATGGCATCGAAGCATTGACGCCGGAAATTGAGAAAACTGGTTTGCAGTTAATAGGGACAATTCCCATGGATCCCAATGTTACCCAGTATGATATTGAAGCCAAACCGTTATTTGACCTGCCCGAAGATTCGGTTGCAGTGAAAGCAGTTGAAGAAATTCTCAGTCAAGTTAAGTTATAAAGGTTAAGCTTAACAACAACCCATAGGGGAAGGAAGGAGAGTAGTTATGGCTGTTAATATTGTTAAGGAAAAGATTCTTAGTCAAGTCGGCCAAATAAAATTGGGTGCTACCAAAGAAGAAGGTGGAACCCGTGCGGTAACTTACACCGTTGGTGGAGATGCAGCACTGCCTTTCCATCACTTCGAAGGTAAAATTGCCAATAGACCGATTGTAGCGATGGAAGTTCAGGATATCGAACCAAATTGGCCAGATACTGTAAAAAAACATTTTGAAGGTGTTTTGGATAAGCCCGGCGAGTGGGCTAAGAAATGTGTAGACGAATATGGTGCCGATGCCATCTACGTGAGATTGGAGGGCGCCCATCCTGATGGAGCCGATAAGTCTCCAGAGGACTGCGTTGCTGTTGTTAAAGAAGTGCTGGGGGCAGTAGGTGTTCCACTTATTGTTACCGGATGTGAAATTGAAGAAAAAGATAATGAAGTGCTTGTTGCAGTTGCAGAGGAATGTGCCGGGGAAAACCTGTTAATCGGTTTTGCAGAGCAAGAAAATTATAAGTCCTTAACCGCTGCATGTATGGTGCATAAGCATAACATTATTGCTCGTTCACCTTTGGACATTAACATTTGTAAGCAGTTAAACATTCTCATTACAGAAATGAATTTGTCTCATGACCGCATTGCAATTGACCCGTCTATCGGTGGTTTGGGATACGGTATTGAGTACGCTTATTCCATTATGGAACGTGCTCGTTTAGGTGCTTTGCAGGGTGATAAAATGCTTTCAATGCCTATTCTTTGCACAGTAGGTAAAGAGGCTTGGAGAGCGAAAGAAGCAAGTGCATCTGAGGAAGAGTATCCCGGTTGGGGTGAGGAAGAAGAGAGAGGAATTCTTTGGGAATCCTCCACTGCCAGCGCTTTGCTGCAGGCCGGCGGAAGCATATTTTTAATGCGTCACCCGAAAGCAGTATCTTTAATTAAAAATAATATTGAACAATTAATGAAGGATAACAGTTATTAAAATTTTATTAGGCCGGGGCTGCTTACCTTAGTCCCGGCTAATGGAAATTAAGCTAGAAGTACAGGCGGATTGCCTGTTAGAAAATATGGGAGGGATATGAAGATGCTCATTATCGGTGAACGAATTAACGGAATGTTTTCCGACATCAAGCAGGCTCTTATCGACCGTGACCCAACAGCGGTACAGGAATGGGCCAAAAAACAAGAAGAAGGCGGAGCACGCGTTCTTGATATTAACGTAGGGCCAGGTGTGGCAGATAGAGCTGCAGCTATGAAATGGCTTGTTGAAGTTACTCAAGAAGTTAGTGATTTAACTCTTTGCTTGGATTCCACTGATTTTAACGCTATTGAAGAAGGCTTAAAAGTTTGTAAAAAACCTGCTATCATCAATTCTACTACTGCTGAAAGAGATAAAGTAGAAGTTGCTTTTCCATTAGCTGTAAAGTACAATGCAGGCATTATCGGTCTTACTATGGATAAAAAAGGTATTCCTAAGGACTCTGACTCTCGTTTGGCATTTGCGATGGAGTTGGTAGCTGCTGCAGATGAATACGGCTTACCTATGGAAGATCTCTATATTGATCCGTTGATCTTACCGGCTAATGTAGGTCAGGATCATGGTCCTGAAGTACTGGAAACATTACGTCAGATTAAGATGCTGGCTAACCCGGCCCCTAAAACAGTATTAGGTTTAAGTAATGTATCCCAGAACTGTAATGACCGTAACTTAATCAACCGTACCTACATGGCAATGGCAATGGCCTGCGGTCTAGATGCTGCTATTGCT
>Ga0209347_1004195_pt1 | contig 15361 bp, 15 predicted proteins | sample AutmiccommuBRH23_FD_187382 | JGI IMG/M metagenome (GOLD analysis project Ga0209347, IMG submission 187382) | Deep subsurface microbial communities from Mt. Terri, Switzerland - Autotrophic microbial communities BRH/23 (SPAdes) (version 2) | ecosystem: Environmental > Aquatic > Deep subsurface >... | reverse complement strand
ACACGCCGCGCAACCCGCTCGGCGCCATGGATTGTGTTTCGGAGTGCAATTTTGACCCCCTAAGCCGGGGGATCGGCGTCCAAAATTGACCCCCATCTGAACTGTTTGCAGGTCTGCCCGCTTTGGCATCGAGCGGGCGGTGGGGGATGCTTGTTGTGGAGGACGCGGTGCGGCGTTACGCGCGGAGTTGGGCGCGAGACCATGCAAGCGAGACGGCGAGCGCCCTTGTGCCGCTTAGCTTTGCGCCGGGCGAGGCTTACCATTGGAGCCACGAGATCGTTCTGATGAACGGCGTGACCATGACCGTGAAGGTCGCGAATCTGCGGCTCTGTCACAGCCGGATGTTTATCGCCCGAGCCTACCCGCGGGAGACACAGGAGATGGTTTTCGACGCGCATGAGCGTGCCTTTGCCTTCTTCGAGGGCACCTGCGGCCGGGGCGTCTACGACAACATAAAGACGGGAAGGAGCTGGTGGCGTTCACCAAGTCCTTCGTCAGCGAGACGGCGGACCTGTTCGTAACTTCGTCGAGATCATCGAAAAAGCGGAGCGCACGCGGTCCGCAGGCTGGGTGTTGCTGCGTAGGCCGGACGTCGCCGAAGCCGAAGCCAGACTCGCGTCGCAAGAATTCTCGGTGTTGCAGGCCCGCGCCGCGTTTTTTCCGTCGATTACGCTCACCGGCCTCTATGGCCCGCAAAGCGCGCTTCTGAAAAATCTGCTGAAGCCCGAGGCGATCGCCTGGCAGTTTGCGTCCAATTTGGCGCAGCCGTTGGTCGACGGCTATAATTTGCAAGGACAGTATGAGTGGCAAAAGGGAAGATACGAGGAGCTTGCGGCTCTTTATCGAAAGCAAATCCTGAGCGCGCTTTATGATGTGGAGAATGCTTTGGTCGCGGTTCGGGAGACCGCTCGACAGGTAAAGTTGCAGGCGAGCGCGGCGGCGGCGTGGCGGCGCACCTATGAAACGGCGTCGGCGAGGCTGCGAGAGGGAACGATCGACATGGTGACTCTCGCCACTACCGAAACCTCTCTTTTCCAAGCCCAGGATCGCCTTGCGCTAGCCCGTCTGGCGCGCGTGCGCGCGGTGACCAGCCTCTATCAGGCGCTTGGCGGCGGATGGTCGCCAACGACGCGCGAAATCGAGATCGCTCGCGCCAACGCAGTCTATGAATCCGAAAAAGGTCCCTGGCCGTGAAGACGAGAGCAAGCGGCACGGCAGGAAACAGGACAACGAGCATAGTTAATTGGGCTGGCGCGGGCTTTAATGCTCAGACGCGAAGCGCCGCCTCTTCCCTTTCGGTTTTATGTTTAGCAGCAGCCATGCCGGTAAGCTCTAATTTGGGTGGCGGTCCTACTCTTGGCCACGCGGTCAGCAGCAACATTAGGTCAGCCGCACCCCGAAGCGGATTCGAACCATAGTCTCAATAAATTCAAAGGGAGATTTTCTTGGAGAAGTTTCCGCTCAAGCCAACTGTTTGATATTAAAAGAGCAAAACTTTGTGGCTCCCCGAGTAGGACTCGAACCTACGACCTAGCGATTAACAGTCGCGTGCTCTACCAGCTGAGCTATCGGGGAATGCGGTCCCGGCTATACAAGGAGGGGATCGTTTTGCCAAGTGCGACGTCACAAATCTGGCGTCTCGCGTCCGGCGTCAGAGTCCCAAGTCAGCCGCGCGCCAATGTCGGCATCTATAGCGCTGATTTCCGCGGCTGTGGCGCGGAATTTTCGCTCCGACGCGCTCAGACCGGGCTGAGCGCGTCTGCCTGCGCGAAGGCGGCGCGCGCGGCGGCGACGTCGTCGGGCGACGGCAGACCCGCCTCATTGCCGAGATGCTGGATCTTGTGGGCCGACGCGGCGCGCGCGAATTCGAAGTGCTCCCGCCAGGGGGCGTCGGGGCGCTCGAGATAGGAGGCGCAATAGGCGCCGTGGAAGACGTCGCCGGCGCCTGACGTATCGACGATGCGATCATGCGGCACGGCGAGCGACGGCAGATGCGAAATCTCGCCGGTTTCGTCGAACCACACCATGCCCTTCTCGCCGGTCGTCACGCCGCCGATCCGGCAGCCCCTGGATTTCAGCCAGCCGAGCATGTCGAGCTCCGACAAGGACATCTGTTCGCAAAATCTTTCCGAGACCACGGCGACATCCACGAAGCCCGTAAGCTCTTCGATGCAGGGCCGCCGCGCGCCGCCGTCGAGCGAGACGAGCACGCCGCAAGCGCGCGCCGCTTTCGCATAATGCAGCGCGGCGTCGGCCATATGCCCGTCGAGGTGAAGGAGCCGCGCTTCGGAAATGTCGAGCCGCGGAAATTTCTGCAGATAATTGTCGTCGCGCGCGCGCAGGATCGCCCGCTTGCCGTCATTGGGCCAGACGAATGACAGCGAAGAGCGCGCCACCCGGCGCGGATGAACGGTGATCCCGTAACTATGCGCCATATCCATGAACATGTGGCCGAGCCAATCGGGCGCCGCCGTCGTCAGCACATCGACGGGATGGCCGAGCTTGGCGCAGGCGAAGCCGGCGGTGACGGCGTTGCCGCCAAAACTCACCGAATAATCGCGCGCGACGGCCTTCTGGTCGCCCGAGGGCATGCGGTCGGCGAGCATGGTGACGTCGATATAGGCGTGGCCGATGAAGAGCGCGTCCAAGGCGTTAACTCCGAAGATGCGGCCGAGCGGCGGGCGTCGCAAAAGCGCGCCGCGCCGCCGCGCGGATAGAATTCGATCCGCAGGGGATTAGACGGAAAAGCTCGTTCCGCAGCCGCAGGACGAGACGGCGGCCGGATTCTCGATGCGAAACGACTGCCCCATCAAATCATCGACGAAGTCGATCCGCGCGCCGGCGAGAAAGCCCAGAGACGCCGGGTCGATGGCGACGCGGACGCCGGGCTGCTCCACCAGCGCGTCCTCCTCGCCCGGAGCCGGGTCGACGGCGAAGCGATATTGGAACCCCGAGCACCCGCCGCCTTCCACCGAGACGCGAAACACCGCCCCGGGAGACTCCGCGGCGAGAATCGCGTGAATGCGCCGCGCCGCCTGTTCAGTGAGCGCGATATCGCCTGCCGCCGTCGTCATCCGTTGCTCCGTTGCTTGCTTGCGCGGCCTGCCGCGCGTTACAGCTCAATCGGACCGCCCGCCGCGCGATCGAAAGATGCTGGCTCGAAAACCGAATTCCGGCATATCCATCTTCGGACCGCGCCGGGCCGATCGCGGGATATGCTCCCTGCCGCAAGATAGGTCCAAACCTGAGGCCTTTCAATGAAAGCAGCGCATGTGGCGGTTCGCGGCCCTCTCGCGGCTTACGCCAGCGACGCCGCGCGCTCGCGCGGGCGGCTCCATCCGGAGGCGCCGTCGCCAACGCGCAGCGAATTCCAGCGCGACCGCGACCGCATCATTCATTGCACCGCCTTCCGCCGGCTGGCGCATAAGACCCAGGTCTTCGTGCCGCTCGACGGCGATCATTTCCGCACCCGCCTCACCCATACGATCGAGGTCGGGCAGATCGCCCGGGCGCTCGCCCGCGCCCTGCGCTGCGACGAGGATCTGGCCGAGGCGATCGCGCTCGCCCATGATCTTGGCCACACGCCCTTCGGCCATGCGGGCGAGGGAGCGCTGGAGGCCTGCATGGCGCCCTATGGCGGGTTCGATCACAACGCCCAGGCGCTGCGCGTGGTGACGCTGCTGGAGCGCCGTTACGCCCGCTATGACGGGCTTGATCTGACCTGGGAGACCCTGGAAGGCATCGTCAAGCACAATGGCCCGCTCTTGAAGAGAGAAGATGGCGGCGCCCACCGATTGCTCCCTCATCCTCAGGAGCGGGCGAAGCCCGCGTCTCGAAGGACGAGGGAGGGCAATGAATCCGAATCGGACGGCGCCTCGTCCTTCGAGACGCAGCCTTCGATCTCGGGCTTGCCCGAGATCGACATTCAAATTCGCAAGTCGGGTAAACCCGACTTGCGGGCCGCTCCTCAGGATGAGGCGCCGGAGGCCGGTCCTGCGCGGGGCCGCCCGCTGTCGCGTTATCTCCTGCAATTCGACGCCATCTTTCCGCTTGGCCTTGAGACTTTCGCCAGCGTCGAGGCGCAGGCGGCGGCGCAGGCCGACGATATCGCTTACATCGGCCATGACATCGACGACGGCCTGCGCGCTGAATTGTTTTCGCTCGACGACATCGCGCGGACCCCCTTTATCGCGGGGGTGCTGACGCACATTCATGACGAGCATCCGCAACTCGAACATCCGCGAGTCATTCACGAGCTCGTGCGCCGGGTCATCACCGCTTTCGTCGAGGACGCGGTCGGCGAATCGCTGCGCCGTCTGGCCCGAGCGGCGCCTGCGAGCGTAGACGACGTGCGGGGGGCGGGCGAAACCCTTGTTGGCCTCTCGCCGCCGATGGCGGAGGCCCAGCGGGACATCAAATCCTTCCTGTTCGCCAACATGTATCGGCACGCCAAGGTCATGGGCGTCTGGGCGCGCGCGCGCGACGCGATCTCGCGGCTGTTTCCGGCCTTTTTTGAGAACCCGGAGCTGATGCCGGCGGAATGGGCGGCGCAGGCCGTAGCGCTGGAGGGCGCCGAGCGGGCGGTGGTCGTCGCCGACTATATCGCCGGGATGACCGACCGCTACGCGTTGAACGAGGTGAAGCGGGTGTTTGGCGGGTGAGGCGGGCGGTGTCTAATGGCGATCCCGGCGCCGGAAGAGCCGCTCGCGTGCGAACGGGTGATTTCCCCGACTCAAGCTGTTAAACGGGCGGCCTACCTTAAGCGCCCGGACCCCCATGAACATTTTCGACGACTTTCACGCCAAAATCGCCGCGATCCTTGAGCGCATCGCCGCCGACGGCCGTTTACCGAAGCTTGATCCTGGGCGCTTTGTGGTCGAGCCGCCAAAGGACGCTTCGCTCGGCGATCTCGCTTCCAACGCCGCCATGGTCTTCGCCAAGGAGGCGAAGCCGCATTTCGCCTCGCCGCGCGAACTGGCGATCGAAATCGGCTACGCCCTTGCGCAAGTGGAAGGCGTCGCCGAGGCGGAAGTCGCAGGGCCTGGATTCATCAACATCCGTCTGAAGCCGGAGATTTATTCGCAGGTTCTCCGCGCCGTGCTGCGCGATCCGCTGAATTTCGGCCGCGTCGGCAAAAGCCGGGCGAGCGCCTTGCAGGGCAGGGTGAATGTCGAATTTGTCTCGGCGAATCCGACCGGTCCGATGCATGTCGGCCACGGCCGGGGCGCCGTCTTCGGCGACGCGCTCGCAAATCTCTTGGCCTTTTCGGGCTGCGAGGTGACGCGCGAATATTACATCAATGACGCCGGCGCCCAGGTCGATGTCCTGGCGCGCTCCGCCTATCTGCGCTACCGCGAGGCCCTGGGCGAGGCGATCACGATTCCCGAGGGGCTTTACCCCGGCGACTATCTGAAACCCGTCGGCGCGGCGCTCGCCAAAGCCTATGGCGAGGCGCTGGCGGATCAGCCGGAGAGCGAATGGCTTGCTCTCGTTCGCGCCGCCGCGATCGATGCGATGATGGCGATGATCCGCGACGACCTCGCCGCCTTGAACATCGCCCATGAGACGTTTTTTTCCGAGCGCGCCTTGCACGCGGAAAAAGACGGCGTTTCGGCGATCGACGCGGCGATCGACTGGCTGCGGGCAAAAGGCCTCGTCTATGAGGGCCGCTTGCCCCCGCCCAAGGGCCAATTGCCGGAGGATTGGGAGGACCGCGAGCAGACGCTGTTCAGATCAACGCTCTATGGCGACGACGTGGACCGCGCCTTGAAGAAATCCGACGGCTCGCCGACCTATTTCGCGGCCGATATCGCCTATCACAAGGACAAGATCGATCGCGGCTTCGACACGCTCGTCGATGTCTGGGGCGCCGATCACGGCGGCTATGTGAAGCGCATGACGGCGGCCGTCGCCGCGCTCTCGGACAAGCGCGTGACGCTTGACATCAAGCTATGCCAGCTCGTCAGGCTGATGCGGGCCGGCGAACCGGTCAAAATGTCGAAGCGGGCGGGAGACTTCGTCACTTTGCGAGAGGTCGTCGACGAGGTCGGCGTCGACGCCGTGCGGTTCATGATGCTCTACCGCAAGAATGACGCGCCGCTGGACTTCGACCTCGCCAAGGCGATCGAACAATCCAAGGACAATCCGGTCTTTTACGTTCAATACGCCCATGCACGGGGAAAGTCGGCGTTGCGTCAGGCGCTCGCCGCGTTTCCGGACCTCGACCTCTCGGCCGAACGGCTCGCGGAGGCGAATTTCGCGCTTTTGGCGGACGAGGGCGAACTTGCATTGGCCAGGAGCATCGCGCAATATCCGCGATCGATCGAGGCGGCGGCCGCGGCGCATGAGCCGCACCGCATCGCCTTTTATCTGCATGAACTGGCGAGCGTGTTCCATTCGCATTGGAATCGCGGCAAAGATCAGCCGCACTTACGCTTTGTTAAGGTTGACGAGCGAGAGTTAACTATCGCTCGGGTTGCGCTGGTTAGCTCTTTGACGGTCGTTTTGGGGTCAGGCTTGAGGTTGCTCGGCGTGACCGCTCCCGACGAGATGCGCTAATCGACACTTGAGCGCCCACGGCCAGGCGTAGGACGCGCTTACCAGTCTGCTTCGCGCCCCCAGGAATTAGCGAGCGAGGTGCAACATGCGCGAGACATCGGTTAGAGGCCCGGCGATCGACCTCGGCGAATTCGAGCGCCGGTTGCGCGGTCCCCAGCACAGGCCCGGCAGCGAAGATCCGTTCAGCGAACTTGCTCGGCTCGTCCGTCGCGAGGATCATGCGGCTCCGGACCCCTATGAGGGGATGCTGGCTGAGCCGCACGACGCCCAAGCTCCGGACCTGCGCGGCTCCTATGACGCGGCGCCCGCCGTGGCGGCGGAGCCGCCGTATTATCCCGAGAACTCTTATGAGCAGCCCGTGGAGCATTATTCGGTCGATCCCAATTACGCGGACGCGCCGCCGACCTATGACCAGCACGCCGTCGGCTATGAGACAGGCGGCTATGGCGCCGAGGCGGGCTGGAGCGACGACTCGCAATATCTCGATTACGGCCAGGACGGCGAAGAATACGACGATTCCTTGGACGCCGGCTGGAAATCATGGTTCCGGCCATGGCATGCCGTCGTCGCGATCTCGCTAATCGCCGTTCTCAGCATCGGCTTCGCCTTCTGGCATCGGAGCGGATCCAACGCTTCGCGCGAGATCGCCACTATCGTCGCGCCGGAAGGGCCGGTGAAGGTCAAGCCAAGCGTCGAGGCCGATTCTGCCGGGCCGGACGCCAGCGGCGCCGCGGTTCTCGACCGCAAGGAGCAGTCGCCTGTTCAACAGGTCGTCACCAATCAGGAACAGGCCGTCGATCCGTCCGTCACGCCGAATGTGGCGCGGCTGGGCAACGGTCCCGTCGATCTCCCGCATGAGCCTCCGCCTCCCGCCATGGCTGCGCCAAAGCGGGTGAAGACCGTCACCGTCCGTCCCGACGGCAGCCCCATCGATGAGGCGGCCCTGCCGTCGGCCGTCGCCATGGCGACTCGGCCTGCGCCGGAAGCGGCGGGCGCCGCCGCCGTCGCCCTTGGCGCGGCGACAGCGACCCCGTCGTCCGGCCAGGCGAAGCCAACGGCGACGCCGCCCCGAATCGCCAGGCCCGCGGCGCCGAAGGTCGCAGCCCTGGAAGAGTCTCCGGATGCGGAATCGGCCGACGTGGATCAGTCGACGCCTCCGAGCAAAGGCGGTTACGCCGTACAGTTCGCCGCAGCGGACAGCGAGGCCGCCGCGCGCGCCTTGCTGAAGACGATCGTCACCAAATATCGCGCGCAGCTCGGCGGGCTGAAGCCGACTTTCAAAATGGCGACTGTGAACGGGAAGACCGTCTATCGCGTGCGCGTCGCCGGGGTAAGCAAGGAGTCCGCGAACGCAATCTGCGGCAAGGTGAAAGCCACTGGCGGCGCCTGTTTCGTCGCGGGGAACTGACGAACGACGATGCGCGCCTTCATCTGCGGATTAAAGGGCCTCACGCTCCAGGCGGAGGAACGTGCGTTCCTGCGCGAGGCCGCCCCCTGGGGCGTGATCCTCTTCCGCCGCAATATCGACGCGCTCGATCAGGTCGCGCGGTTGACGGCCGAAATTCGCGAGGCTCTCGCGCGCCATGCGCCCGTTTTGGTAGATCAGGAAGGCGGACGCGTGCAGCGTCTAGGTCCGCCGCATTGGCGCGCCTATCCGCCAGCGGCGCGCTTTGAGCCGGCGGCCGCCGACGCGGCGCAGGCCGAGCGGCTCGCTTGGCTCGGCGCCCGGCTGATCGCCCATGATCTGCGCCGCCTTGGGATCGACGTCGACTGCCTGCCGGTGCTCGACGCGCCGGCGGAAGGCTCGCATAATATCATCGGCGATCGCGCCTATAGCCGCGACCCGGCCCGCGTCGCCGCCATCGGCCGAGCGGCGGCGGAAGGGCTCATGGCGGGCGGCGTCGCGCCGGTGATGAAGCACATTCCCGGCCACGGACGCGCCCGCGCCGACAGCCATTTGGAGCTGCCCACGGTGGAGGCCAGCCGCGCGGATTTGGAGCGCGTCGATTTTGCGCCGTTCAAGGCCAACGCCGATCTGCCGATGGCGATGAGCGCGCATGTCGTCTACACGGCGATCGATCCGGCGGCGCCCGGCACGCTGTCGAAGACGGTGATCGGCGATATCGTCCGCGGCCATATCGGCTTCGACGGGCTGCTGATGACCGACGACCTTTCCATGAAGGCGCTTTCGGGAAGCTTTCGCCAACGCGCCGAGCGGGCCATCGGCGCGGGATGCGATATCGTCTTGCACTGCAACGGCGATCTTGCGGAAGCGCGGCCTGTCGCTGAAGGCGCGCCGGCGCTCGCCGGTTTGGCGCTGGCGCGCGCCGAAAGGGCGCTGGAATGCCTGCGGCAGGTAGAACCCTTTGACGCAGCCGAGGCGACGCGCGAGTTCGACGCGGCGATGCGGGCGGTGGCGTGAACTTTTGCGCGCAGGCGCACTGAAGTATAATTAAGATAATATGAAAAATATCACAGTATCACTGGATGACGAGCTGTATCGGCGGTCGTTCGCCGTTTCCTGATTGAATTCGCTTCGGAAGGCACGGAGTTTGACCGGCTGAAACGCCAGGAGCAGGACCTCCGCGCGCAAATCCAGGAATTTTGCGCCTCGGACCGGCTCTCGCGCGAGAGCGTTCATGAGAGGCAAATCGGGCACCGAATGAGGTGACCGGGTTATTGGACGCCAATATTCTCCTCTACTCGATCAGCCGTGATCCGTCCGAGGCGGAAAAACGGGAGCGGTCCATCGCACTGCTGGAGCAGGATGACTGGAGCCTGTCGACACAGGTCTTGCAGGAGTTTTATGTGCAGGCGACGCGACCCTCGCGGACCGACGCCTTATCGCATGAGATCGCAGTCGGGTGCAGGCGTGGCAGAGGTTTCGCGTTCAGGACATCACGCTGGCGATCGTCAACGCCGCGCTCGACATCAAATCGCGATATGGCTTTTCCTATTGGAACGCCGCCATCATCGCCGCGGCGCGGGCGCAAGGCTGCGCGCGACTTTATTCCGAAGACCTGTCTCACGGGCAAGTCATCGACAATCTGCAGATTATCGACCCTTTCCGATAGCGGCTCTCTCCTGTGGAAGATCTCCGCAAAGCGCCGGCCGCGCTTGCGATGGCGGGCCGATGGAGCCAATCTCCGCGTGAAAGTTAGGCGACATTGATTCGCCAAGAGAAAACAGGCGCTAAGCGGGAATGGCCCAGGAATTGACCTTCGAAATGGACGAGCCCCGCGGCGAGGGCGAAGCCGCCTTTCTCGTCGACGTCGACGGGTTCGAGGGGCCTCTCGACCTGCTGCTTGAGCTGGCGCGCCGGCAGAAGGTCGATCTCGCCCGCATCTCGATCCTTGCGCTCGCCGAGCAATATCTCGCCTTCATAGAGGCGGCGCGCAGGGTGCGCCTCGAACTTGCCGCCGACTATCTGGTCATGGCGGCCTGGCTCGCCTTTTTGAAGTCGCGGCTGCTGTTGCCGGAGCCGCCGAAAGGCGAAGAGCCGTCGGCGTCCGATCTCGCCATGGCGCTTGCCGAACGTTTGCGTCGACTGGAGTTGATTCGGCGCGCCGCCGACAAGCTCACCCAGCGCGCGCAATTGGGCCGCGACATGTTCCTGCGCGGCGGTCCGGAAGGCGTCGAGACCATCGCGCACCCCAAATATCAGGCGAATATCTATGACCTGCTGTCGGCCTATGCCCGGCAGCGCCAGAAGACCGCGACGTCGCGGGTGGTGCTGAGGCAGCGCGCGGTCTGGTCCTTGGCCGAGGCGCGCGAAGCCTTGGAGCGGCTCGTCGGCATAGCGACGGAATGGACCGTGCTCGACGATTTTTTGCTGCATTACTGTGTGGACATGCAGACGGCGCGCACCGTGCGCGCCTCGGCGTTTACCGCCTCGCTGGAAATGGTGCGCGAGGGGCGCTTCGATCTGCGCCAGGACCGGCACTTTGCGCCGCTGTGGGTTCGGCGGCGCGCGGCGGAGCAAACGGATGAGTCGGCGGCGCGTCATAACCCGGAAATTTAGGAGGACGCGTGGTCATGCAGGCGGCGGAAAAGATTGAACTATTTGACGTGAATAGCGACGAGGAGCTTGCGCGTCACGAGACGCGGCTGCGCGAAGCGGAGCGCATCATCGAAGCGCTGCTGTTCGCCTCCGCCGAGCCGCTCGACGAAGCCGAAATGGCGCGCCGAATCGAGGAGGGCGCCGATCTGGAGCGCGTCCTTGAGCGGCTGCGCGCCCACTACGCCGGACGCGGCGTCAATCTCACCCGCGTCGGCAAGAAGTGGTTTTTCCGCACCGCGGCCGATCTCAACTGGATTCTCGCGCGCGAGCAGGTCGAGGAGAAGAAGCTCTCCCGCGCCGCCCTCGAGACGCTCGCGATCATCGCCTATCACCAGCCGACGACTCGCGCCGAAATCGAGGAGATTCGCGGCGTCGCCATTTCCAAGGGCACGCTCGACGTGCTGCTCGACACCGGCTGGATCAGGCTGCGCGGCCGCCGCAAGGCGCCGGGCAGGCCGATCACCTATGGCACGACCGACGCGTTTCTGATGCATTTCGGGCTGGAGCAGATCGGCGATCTCCCTGGGCTCGACGAACTCAAGGGCGCCGGCCTGTTCGACGGGCGGCTGCCGAAGGGCTTCGGCGTCCCGCAGCCTTCCGACGACGCCGCCTTGCGCGAAGACGAGGAGCCGCTTGTGGCCGAAGCGCCGGCTCTGCTCGACATGGAGTTTCCGGACGAGCCCGAGGCCCCGGAGCCGCTGGACGAGGAGCTCTGAGCAAGCCGGGTGAACGCTGGGCGCTTGCGCATCCCTCCCCTTTACGGGGAGGGCGGCCCCGCGAAGCGGGGCCGGATGGGGAAAGATTTCCTCGAGGGTCGCAAAACACCCCCACCCGGCGGTTCGCAGCCAAGTTTACGCAGGCCGCGTAAACTTGCCTGCGACCGCCGACCTCCCCGCAAAGGGGGAGGTATTTCGCGCAAAACGCCCGATAAGGTTGTTCACCGGACCGTCATGACTTCCAACAGTGAGAGCGACTCTCGGCGCCGGCATTTGCATTCCCCGTCCTTGTTTTTAAGGCGGCGGGCGCATAGTTTCCCGGCAAACGCCGGTTGCACCGGCTTTCTCTTCTAGCAAGGATGCGCGCCATGGGCGGTCTGTCGATCTGGCATTGGATCATTGTCGGCGCCGTCGTCTTCATTCTCTTCGGCGGCAAATTCAAAATTTCCGACGTGATGGGCGACGTCGCCAAGGGGATCAAGGCCTTCAAGAAGGGCATGTCGGAAGACGAGGTCGCGGCCGAGGACGTTAAAGACCCCAAGACGCTGCAGCATCAGGCGGCGGAACAAATTGGCGAGGAGAAATCCTCGGAAACGAAAAAAATCTAGCGTCGCCGCCCTCCCCTGAGGGGGAGGGTCACGCTAAAAGCGCGGGGCAGGGGAGTAAGCCCTTGTGCCGCGCCATCGTCATCCCACCCCGAAGCTTCGCGCTTCGACCCTTCCCCGCGAGGAAAGGGTGCAGGGCGCCCGAGCAACAGCATGTTCGATCTCGAACCCGGCAAGCTCATCGTCATCGCCATCGTCGCGCTTATTGCGATTCCCTCGAAGGATTTGCCGCGCGTCTTGCGCTCGCTTGGGCAGTTCACCGCCAAGATGCGCCGCATGGCCGCGGAATTTCAGGGACAATTCATGGAGGCCATCCGCGAGTCCGAACTCGATGATTTGCGCAAAGAGATGGGCGAGATGAAGGACGCCGTGAAGGAGAGCGTGAAGCTCGACGGCGCTTTCGATCCGCTCGCCGAAGCGCGCAAGCAGATCACCGGCGCCATTAGAGGCGAGGCAAAGCCGTCGCACGCGCAACCGTCTCATGCCGAGGAGCCGCGCAGCGGCGGCGTCCAATCACCTCATCCTGAGGAGAAGCGCAGCGGCGTCTCTAAGGATGAGGACGCGCCAATTGCATCCTTCGAGACGCGGCCTTCGGCCGCGCCTCAGGACGAGGATTCTGGTCTTCCTCCAGAGTCGCTGAAGAAGTCCGCCACATGAACGACGCCGACGAAGCTGAAATCGAGGCCAGCAAGGCGCCGCTGATCGAACATCTGATGGAATTGCGCGAGCGCCTGATCAAGGCGCTGCTCGCCTTTCTTGCGATGTTCGTGCTCTCCTTCTTCTTCGCCAAGGACATCTACAATCTGCTTCTCATTCCTTACACGCAGGTCGCCGGCCCCGAGGCGCGGCTCATCTACACGGCGCCGCAGGAATATTTCTTCACCCAGATCAAGGTCGCGCTGTTTATGGCGGCGTTTTTGTCCTGTCCGATCGTGCTTGCGCAGATTTACGCCTTCATCGCGCCCGGGCTCTACAAGCATGAACGCAGGGCGTTCCGGCCCTATCTTTTCGCGACGCCGATCTTCTTCGCCTTCGGCGCGCTCGTCGTCTATTTTCTGGTGATGCCCAATCTGCTGCGTTTCTTCATGGGAATGCAGCAGGCGAATGAGCCGGGCAAGGCGCAGATCGAACTGCTGCCGCGCGTCTCCGAATATCTGTCGTTGATCATGACGCTCGTGCTCGCCTTCGGCATCGTCTTCCAGCTGCCCGTGGTGCTGACGCTGCTCGGCCAGGTCGGCATCGTGACGTCGGATTTTCTCAAAGAGAAGCGGCGCTATGCCGTCGTGCTCGTCTTCATCGTCGCGGCGGTTTTGACGCCGCCGGACGTCTTTTCGCAGCTCGCGCTCGCGCTGCCCGGCGTGCTGCTCTACGAGGCGTCGATTTACGCCGTGCGCATGGTCGAGAAGAAGAGGGCCGCCGCGCAGCAGCCCTCTGCTTGACCCTTTCTCTCGCTTGCGGGAGAAGGTGGCGCAACGGGGCTCACCGCGTCATGCCCGCGCTTGTCGCGGGCATCCACGCGGCGCCGTTGCGCATACTCTGTCATTTGACCGAAGCCGCTCGGCGTGGATGGCCGGGACAAGCCCGGCCATGACGGGCTGTTGTCACTCAATTACTGTCCGAGCACCATGTACGACATCAAATGGATTCGCGAGAACCGAGAAATTTTCGAGTCCGGCCGCAAGCGGCGCCAGCTGGCGCCGATCTCTGAACGGCTGCTCGCCTGTGACGACGCGCGGCGTGCGGCGATCGGCGAATTGCAAAAGGCGCAGGAGCGGCGCAACGCGGCCTCGAAGGAAATCGGCGCGGCGATGAAGGCTGGCGACGCCGCCAGGGCCGAAGCGCTCAAGGCGGAAGTCGCGCGGATCAAGGAAAACTGGCCGGCGCTCGAAGAGGCCGAGCGCTATGCGATCGCCGAACTCGATGCAGCGCTCGCCGCCATTCCCAATACGCCGCTCGACGAAGTCCCCGACGGCGCCGATGAGAACGACAATGTCGAAGTCGCGCGCTGGGGCGAGCCGCGCACATTCGACTTTACGCCGAAAGAGCATTTCGAAATCGGCGAAGGCCTCGGGCTGATGGATTTCGAAACGGCGGCGAAAATTTCCGGCGCGCGTTTCGTCGTCAACAAGGGTGGGCTGGCGCGGCTGGAGCGCGCGCTCGCGCAATTCATGCTTGATCTGCATACGAATGAGCACGGCTATATGGAAGTCAGCCCGCCGCTGCTCGTGCGCGATGACGCCATGTTCGGCACGGCGCAATTGCCGAAGTTCCGGGAGGATCAGTTTGGAGCGTCTCGTCTATCATCTCGTCAAGAAATGATGGATCACCTGACGGCCGTAAATAAACGAAATTTTGAAATAACCCGGCGGCTACGCGATCAACTGCAGTCGTCCGGAGTGCCGGAAATTGAAATAAGAACGATGATTGATCGCCATACACAAGCAGCGCAGGGCAACAAATTGTGGCTGACCGCACTTGGTCATGAGGATGTTGGAGATATTGAAGTTCTTGATTTCGAGGCTATCGAGAAGCAAGAGTATTGGCTCATCCCCACCGCCGAAGTGCCGCTCACCAATCTCGTGCGCGAGTCGATTCTCGACGAAGCGCAATTGCCGATGCGCATGACCGCCGGCACCTATTGCTTCCGCGCCGAGGCCGGCGCCGCCGGCAAGGACACGCGCGGCATGATCCGCCAGCATCAGTTCTACAAGGTCGAGCTCGTCTCCATCACGACGCCGGAAGATTCGCTCGAAGAACATGAGCGGATGACCGGCTGCGCCGAGAAGGTCTTGCAGCTTCTCGAACTGCCCTATCGCAAGGTCGTGCTCTGCACCGGCGACATGGGCTTCGCTTCACAGAAGACATACGACCTCGAAGTCTGGCTGCCGGGGCAGGGGAGATATCGCGAGATTTCCTCATGCTCGGTCTGCGGCGACTTCCAGGCGCGGCGCATGAACGCCCGTTATAGACCCGCTGACGGGAAGCCGCGCTTCGTCCACACGCTAAACGGCTCCGGCGTCGCGGTCGGCCGCGCCATGGTCGCGGTCTTGGAGAATTATCAGCAGGAAGACGGTTCGGTCGACGTGCCGCGCGTGCTGCGGCCGTATATGGGCGGGCTCACGCGCATCCCTGGCTGAGAGATCCCATGGCTAATGGCGCTTGGGCGGCACCCCGTAATAGGGCGTCCAGCCATAGCCGTAATCGACGCGCGGCGCATAGCCGTCGCTGAGCAGGTCAGGCGCGGCGAAAGGCAGGGTCAAGGGCGCCGCCCAGACGCCCGGCGCTGGCGGCGGCGCGCCGGCGATCACGAGGGGCGCGGGGACATAGCCCATCGTCCCGCCATATTGCGCTTGGCACCAGCGGCCGCAGCCGAGGACATTGAAGGGGATGTTGGCCGCCATGGTCGTGACGGGCTCGGCTCC
>Ga0209347_1004194_pt1 | contig 15362 bp, 15 predicted proteins | sample AutmiccommuBRH23_FD_187382 | JGI IMG/M metagenome (GOLD analysis project Ga0209347, IMG submission 187382) | Deep subsurface microbial communities from Mt. Terri, Switzerland - Autotrophic microbial communities BRH/23 (SPAdes) (version 2) | ecosystem: Environmental > Aquatic > Deep subsurface >... | reverse complement strand
CCAGCACCCCGGTCAGGGCCATCCCCTCGGGTATATTGTGCAGGCCTATGGCCGTGGCCAAAAGCATTCCCAGCCCGGGCCCGGCCTCCAGTCCGGCCCCCACGGCCAATCCCTCGGGCAGGTTGTGCATGGCCACCCCCAGGGCAAAGAGGCAGCCGGTCCTGAAAAGGTCTCCGGACCCGGCAGGCCTCCCCCTCAGCCGCCTGGGCCGGGCTATTTTCAGGTGCGGAAAGGCCAGCTGAGCCAGCCGGCCAAAAGCCAGTCCCGCCGCCAACCCCCCGGCCCAGGCCGTCCACGGCCCGGACCGCACGGCCTCGGGCAGCATATCAAAAAACACCACGGTAAAACCTATCCCCGCCGAAATGCCCAGCAGGGCGGGAATCACCGCCGCCCCGGCCCTCCCTGCGGCCAGGGCCAAAACCCCCCCCAGCCCGGTGGCCAGCCCGGAAGCCAGGGACACCAGCAGATTCTCATCGGCCAACCGGCAGCACACTCCAATGTAAAACGGATCCATAAAATAGCATATTTACAGCTATACCCTAATATTCTTTCCCATAAATGGGAGGGTGAAACCGGGGGCGTCTTTGGGGTCTTTTTAAAAAAGCCACAGAGGGAACAGAGACAAAAAAATTCAGGGCCTTCTCCACCCTGAATTTTTAACCTTGCGATACGGATCTTAGGAATTCTGAATCCCGAATCACCTCTATCTCACTCTTTACATCTCCCTCGTTAAGGCCTGCTTCCCCTGCTTTTGATCTAACTTTTTCGATGGCCATTTTAAGTGTAAGCCTTTTGAATTCTTTTTCCGTTTCCTTTAAGCGGCGGTATTCTCCATAATTAATCAAGACACTTCTCGGCTCGCTGTTGACGGTAATTATTACAGGTGCATTTCCCGCCGCCATGGAGTCAATGAGAGAAGTCAGTTTTGTCCGGGCTTCATTAATGCCAATGATCCTTTCCATTAACCTTCACCTCATGCAAACATTACTCTATACATTATTATATGCATTAACGGCATGGCGGATCAACTGAATTCCCGGCATAGAATGACAGCCGAAAGACACGGGGACGGTTCTCTTGTCTGACTTGTGACTTGCCAGACAAGAGAATCGTCCCCGTGTCTTCGTTCGCCTTCCCGGTGCTAAATGCCCATCCCGGCCACGGTTTGGAAGGCCTTTGCGGCGGCTTCCACGGTGCGGTCGATCATTTCATCGGTGTGAGCCAGGGAGATAAAGGCGGCTTCAAACTGGGAGGGGGCCAGGTAAATACCCTGTTCCAGCATGGACCTGAAAAAGACCGCGTACTTTTGGGTGTCGGCGGTGCCGGCGCTGGCAAAGTCGGTGACCTGGCGGCCGGTGAAGAAGCCGCAGAGCATGGACCCTACCCGGGTGAAGCAAACCTGGGTCCCGGCCTCACCCGCCGCCCTGGACAGCCCCACCGCCAGGCGGGAGGACTTCCTGTCCAATTCCTCGTAGACCCCGGGCCTCCCCAGCACTTTGAGGGCGGCTATGCCGGCGCTCACCGCCAGGGGGTTGCCTGAAAGGGTGCCGGCCTGGTAGACCGGGCCGGCGGGGGAGAGCATGGACATGATCTCCCGGCGGCCGCCGTAGGCCCCTACCGGCAGCCCCCCGCCGATGATCTTGCCCAGGCAGGTAAGGTCCGGCATGATGCCGTACAGACCCTGGGCCCCGCCATAGGAAAGGCGGAAGCCGGTGATCACCTCGTCGAAAATAAGCAGCGCCCCGTGTTGCTCAGTGATCCGCCGCAGGCCCCGCAAGAAGCCCTGCTGCGGCGGCACCACGCCCATGTTGCCCGGCACCGGCTCCACAATGACGGCGGCGATCTGATCCCCGGCGGCCCTGAAGATCTCCTCCAGTCCCCCCAGGTCGTTGAAGGAGGCGTTGATGGTATGGGCGGCGGTGTCCGCCGGCACCCCGGGGCTGGTGGGCACACCGTGGGTCAGCGCCCCGGATCCGGCCTTGATCAGGAACATATCGGCGTGTCCGTGGTAGCAGCCCTCGAACTTGACGATCTTGTTCCTCCCGGTATAGGCTCTGGCCAGCCGGGCCGCGCTCATGGTGGCCTCGGTGCCGGAGCTGACCAGCCTGACCATCTCCACCGAGGGCAGGGCCTCCACCATCAGCCGGGCCAGGGTGGTCTCCATCTCGGTGGGCGCCCCGAAGCTGGTGCCCACCGAGAGACACTCCCTGACCGCCTCAGTGACCTCGGGGTGCAGGTGCCCCAGGATCAGGGGCCCCCAGGATCCCACGTAGTCTATGTACTGATTGCCGTCCACATCCTCCAGCATGGCGCCGAAACCCCTCTTTATGTACACCGGCTTCATGCCCACCGACTTAAAAGCCCTGACCGGACTATTCACCCCCCCGGGGATGACCTTTTGAGCATCTGCAAAGAGTTGAACCGAATTTGTATTCTGCACTGCTCCACCGCCTTTTTTAAATTAGCCACAAAGGGCACAAAGGGCACAAAGTTTATAAAGATATTCTTTTTAGTCCATCTACCAATCTTTTCTCAGTAAAATTTATCAATAAAGCATTTTTTAAGCCAGTGGCTTTTAAATAAGATAAGGTTTGCGCAGTTGCAAATTCTTGCAACTTAACCACCGCTTTTAATTCAACAACCAAGTTGCCATTAACGAGTATATCTATCCTCTGACCTTTTATAACATTACCCTTATAAACAATATCGACTTCTTTTTGGCGTTCAAAGGGGATATCCCTAATCGCGAATTCAATACAAAGTGCTTCTTCATATATAGATTCCAATAACCCCGGGCCAAGTATTTTGTGAACCTCTATGGCTGCCCCAATTACCTTATCAGACATATCTTCCAATACCCCAAACCACCTCTTAAATCTTTGTGTCCTTTGTGTCCTTTGTGGCTAAAAAGCTAGTTTTCTTCTATAAAGTATTTCATACTCTCTTTTTTTAACTCCTCGCTACTAAAAAGGACCAGATAGTCTTCCACCCCCGCCGCCTTGGACATAGCTTTGGCGGTGGATCGGCACTCGTCCTCAGTGCGGCCGTGGACCATGGTGAATAAGCCGTACTTCCACTCACCGGAGGTCTTTCTCTGGTAGCAGTGGCTGACCTCGGGATAGCCCGCGAAAAGTTGGCCGATGCTTTCGGACTCTTCCTCCGGAACGTTCCAGACCACCATGGCGTTGGCGGTAAAGCCCAGGTCCTGGTGCCTCACCGCAGCTCCGAAGCGCCGGATCAGCCCCCTGTCCAGCATCTCCCTGACCGCCTCCAGCAGTTCACCCTCGGTCAGGTCCAGTTTTTCCGCCAGCGCGGCGAAGGGGCGGCTCACCAGGGGCAGCCCCTCCTGCAGCGCTTTGATTATTTCCTTTTCCAGCCGGGTCAGCATGCTACCCCTCCGTCAGTTCGAAATTAACCCTAATCTTAAAAAGCCTAACCGCCGGCAGGCTGATCAGGTCGTCAACCCCTGACCGCTCCCTGACCTCAGCCAAAACTCTGTCCAGATCCTCATGATCCGGGGCCAGGAGGGTAAACCAGAGGTTATATTCGTGACTTCTCAGGTAATTGTGGGTAATCCCCGGATACCCGTTGATAATTTCAGCCACCCCGGCGATCCTCTCCGGGGGCACCTTCATGGCGCACAGCGTCCCGGTGTAGCCCAGCCTGCGGGAATCAAAGATCCCGCCCAGGCGGCGGATGGTGCCGCTTTCAATTAGCCTGCCCAGCCTGGCCAGAATATCTTCCTCGCTGGTGCCCAGTGACCGGGCCAGTTCTTTATACGGCTCGGCCACCACCGGCAAGCCGCTTTGCACCACATTGAGCAGCTCCCGGTCCATTGCATCTAATTGCATACCTTCCCCCAAATAGCTTAAAAATTTAAATTCCTAACCCCTAACCCCTAATCCCTGCTCTTTCCTATACAAACACCAGGGCTCTTCGGCCATGTAGTCGCCGTGGTAATAGAGAGCCCTGGCCCGGCAGCCGCCGCAGATCTTGCGGTAGTGGCAGACCCCGCAGCCCCCGCCGTACTCCAGGGTGCGCAGGCGGTTGAAGACCGGGTTGTCCCGCCAGATCTCGGAGAAGGGTGTCTCCCTGACATTGCCGGCGCTGACCTCCAGGTAGGCGCAGGGCTGCACATTGCCCACCGGGCTGATGATGCAGTAGGCGGTGCCGGCCAGGCAGCCTTTGCTGAACCTGGTGTCGACCCCCAACTGCCGGGCGATGCGCATGAACTGGGGGGCGCAGGTGGGCTTGAGCTCTATCGCCACCTGTTTTTGCTTCTCCATGATCCTCTGCAGCAGCTTTTCATACCTTTCGGCCCGCAGGGACTCGGCCTCGATGTCGGCCCCCCGGCCGGCGGGGACCAGGAAAAAGACGTGGTGGGCCACCGCCCCGGACTGGACGGCGAAGTCGGTAATCTTCTCTATCTCATCGTAGTTCCAGTCCACCACGGTGGTGTGAACCTGGAAGGGCAGCCCGGCCTCCCGGCAGGCGGCCATGCCCTCCACCGCCTTTTGCCAGGCCCCGGCAGCCCCCCGGAAGCGGTCGTGGCTGTCCGGGTCCACGCTGTCCAGGCTGATGCCCATGGCCATGGCCCCGGACTGTTTGAGCCGGGCAGCCTCCTTCGGGTTAATGAGAGTGCCGTTGGTACCGAATACCGGCCTTAAGCCCCTTTGCACGGCGTGCCGCACCAGGGTATGAATATCCTCGCGCATCAGGGGCTCGCCGCCGCTGAAGATCATGATTTTAAAGCCGGCTTTGGCTATCTCATCGATCAGATTTTTTCCCTCTTCGGTGCTCAGCTCTTGGCCCGCCTTCACTCCGGCGTCCCGGTAGCAGTGCCGGCAGGCAAGGTTGCAGGCGTTGGTGGTGTTCCAGGAGACGATCAACTAAAGACTCCCTCCTTTATCCAGCGGGCCGCGTCCAGGGCGTGGTAGGTGATGATCATATCGGCCCCGGCCCTCTTCATGCCGGTGAGGGACTCCATGACCACCCTGCCTTCGTCGATCCAGCCATTCTGGGCCGCGGCCTTAACCATGGCATACTCCCCGCTGACATTGTAAGCGGCCAGGGGGTAATCGAAATTTTCCTTCATTAATCTGATTACATCCAAATAGGCCAGGGCCGGCTTGACCATGATGATGTCGGCCCCCTCCTCGATGTCCAGGGCGGTTTCCCTGACGGCCTCCATGGCGTTGGGCGGGTCCATCTGGTAAGCCCTGCGGTCTCCGAACTGCGGCGTGGACCCCGCTGCCTCCCGGAAGGGGCCGTAAAAGGCCGAGGCGTATTTGGCCGAATAGGCCATGATGGGGGTCTCGGAGCAGCCCTCCCGGTCCAGCCTGGACCTGATGGCGGCCACCCGGCCGTCCATCATATCGCTGGGGGCCACCAGATCGGCCCCGGCCCTGACGTGGGACAGCGCGGTGCGGGCTAAAAGCTCCAGGGTTGGGTCGTTGAGCACGCAGCCCCCCTCCAGCACCCCGCAGTGGCCGTGGTCGGTGTACTCGCAGAGGCAGACGTCGGTGACCACCAGCAGTTCCGGACACTCCTTCTTGATCGCCTGGACGGCCTGCTGCACCACCCCATCGTCGTCGTAGGCCCCGGACCCCACGGCGTCCTTGGACTCCGGCAGGCCGAACAGCAGCACCGCCGGTATGCCGGCCCCGGCCGCCCTGGCGGCCTCCCCGGCGATGAGGTCCACCGACAGGTTGAAAATCCCCGGCATGGACTCCACCGGCTTCTTAACTCCCTTGCCGGCTATGGCAAAGAGCGGATAAATCAGATCGTTCACCGAGAGTGAGCTCTCCCTCACCAGCCGCCTCAAATTTTCATTCCGCCTGAGCCGGCGGGGACGGTACTCCGGAAAGCGCATCAGTATAACCTCCTTGAATTCGGGTCAGGGATTAGGGGTTAGGGGTTGGAAGTTTTTTACAAACTCACCGCCAATCCCTAATCCCCAATCCCTTATCCTGCAATCTCCTCATCCGTCAAATAACAGGCCGGGTCTTGGGCCCAGAAGTCGCCGTACACGGCCTCGGCCCTGGCCCGGAAGTTGCCGTTGCAAAGGCTGAACCAGCGGCAGGCGGCGCAGCGGCCGCCGATGAGCCCCTTCCTGTCTTTCAGCCCGGCCATGATGGGGTGAGACAGGTCGCTCCAGATCTCGCCGAATTTTCTCTCCCGGACATTGCCGAAGGTGTGGTTGCGGGTGAACTGGTCCGGGTGAACATCGCCGGCCCAGTCCACCTCGCCGATGGCGATGCCGGACCGGTTGCCGCCGTTCCTTTCCAGCAGCCCCAAAACCTCTTCGGCCCGGGGGGATTTTTCCCGCAGCAGCCTGAGGTAGAGATAAATGGCGTCACAGTGGTTGTCCACCGTGAGCACCTCCACCTTTTTGCCCTCCCGGAAGAGCTTCCCGGTGCGGTCAATGATCAGGTCCAGGGCCTCCCGGGTCTCCTGGTGGGAGATGTCCTCCTCCACCATCTTGCTGCCCCGGCCGGAGTAGACCAGATGATAGAAGCAAACCCTGGGGATGCCCTCCTCCCCGATGAGGTAAAAAATGTCTTCCAGATCGCCCAGGTTGTGCCGGTTGATGGTGAACCTGAGGCCCATCTTCTGGCCGGCCCGGCGGCAGTTCCTGATCCCCTCCAGGGCCTGGTCGAAGGCCCCCCGGCGGCCCCGGAAGCGGTCGTTGTTTTCGCCGATGCCGTCCAGGCTGATGCCGACGTAGCCCACCCCCAGCTTTTTAATCTCCCTGGCGGTGTCCGGGTCGATGAGGGTGCCGTTGGTGGAAATGGTCACCCGGATGCCCTTTTTGACGGCGTGCCCGGCCAGGGTGAAAAAGTCCGGCCGCACCAGGGGCTCCCCGCCGGAAAAGAGGATCACCGGCACCCTGAAACCGGCCAGGTCGTCGATAAATTCTATTCCCTCGGCGGTTGAAAGCTCCCTTTCGGCCACACTGCCGTCGGAGTTGGCATAGCAGTGCCGGCACCTTAAATTGCAGGCCCTGGTGGTGTTCCAAACCACCACCGGCCCATGCCCCGCGGCGGCGCCCAGGGTCTGCCCCTCCACCCCGCTGCGGTACCTCAGCGCATCGCCAAAATTCTCCATCCCAAACAACAGCCTGCTTATACTGATCATTGTATAACTCCCATAAATTGATTTTTTATAGCCGCGAAGATGTTATTTTTTAAAGCCACAGAGGACATAGAGGGCACAGAGAAAAAAGAAAAATTTATAAGACTATTTATTCCGTCCTTTTTTAGCCACAAAGGACACAAAGTACACAAAGAAAAACCCAATTAATTACTATTATTATTTCAAATATATTTCCTAACCCTTGGAGTAATAAATCATACTTATTATCTTTGAAGTCCTTTTAGCTATTAAATCTACTATCAGTTTATAGCTTGATCAGCCTACAAAAGGCAATCTTGGCAATCTCTGTGCTCTCTGTGTCCTCTGTGGTTCAAATTAAGACCCCAGAGCATATCTTTCAAACCTTTGTGATCTTTGTGATCTTTGTGGCTAAATAACTACGACCCCAAAATATTACATTCACATTTTATTCTGCCCCTCTATGCCCTCTGTGGCTTACAACCGCATCCAGCAGTCCCTCAATGGTGTACTCCTCAGCCACTATATGCACCGGCAGGCCTAGCTCTCTGGCCGTATCGGCGGTCACCGGGCCGATGCAGGCCACGGTGACGGCTTGCGGCAAAGGCAGCAGCCCCTCACCCATCAGGCCGACAAAATTTTTCACCGTGGAGGAACTGGTAAAGGTAATCACGTCAAGGCCACCCTCCCGGAGAAGCCCGGCTATCTCCGCCCTCCGGCCGTCACCGGCCACGGTGCGGTAGGCGGTAACCTCGTCCACCCGGGCCCCCTCCTGCCGGAGCAGGTCGGCTAAAGCCTTTCTGGCGATGTCGGCCCTGGGCAGCAGCACGGTGTCCCCCGGGGCCAGGCGGCCCTTCAAGCCCTCCACGATCTGCTCGGCCCGGTATTCCCCGGGCACGTACTCCACCCTGAGGCCGTAGCCGGCCAGGGCTTCTTTGGTCTTGGGGCCGATGGCGCAGAGGTTGACCCCCTTGAGGTCCCTGATATCGCCACCTTTTTCCATCAGGCGGCCAAAAAAGTATTTTACCCCGTTGACGCTGGTGAAGATAATCCATTTGTATCCCCCGGCGGCGGTAACAGCCCGGTCCAGGGGGCCAAAGTCCTGCGGGCCGGCAATGCTGATGGTGGGAAACTCCACGGCCTGGCCGCCTAGATCCCCAATGGCCCGGCTGAGCTGGCTGGCCTGCTCCCGGGAGCGGGTGACCAGCACCCGGCAGCCGAACAGGGGCTTTTTCTCAAACCAGCTGAGCCTCTCCCGCAAGGACACCACCTCTCCCACCACAATCACGACTGGATTGGCGAAGCCCTCCCGGGCCGCCCTTTGGGCGATGTCCGCCAGAGTGCCGGTGAGGGTCCTTTGCCCGGCGGTGGTGCCCCAGCGGATCAGGGCCGCCGGTGTGGCGGCCGGCCGGCCGTGCCGGATCAGCCGTTGGCAGATGGCCGGCAGGTTGCCCATGCCCATCAGGAAAATCAAGGTGCCCACCCCGGTGGAGATTTTTTCCCAGTCTATATCAGACCCTTCTTTTTCGGGGTCCTCATTGCCTGTGATCACGGCAAAGGTGGAGGACAGCCCCCGGTGGGTCACCGGTATGCCGGCGTAGGCCGGCACCGCCACCGCCGAGGTGATGCCCGGCACCACCTCGAAGTTTATCCCCTCCCGCCACAGCTCGTCGGCCTCTTCCCCGCCCCGGCCAAAGACAAAGGGGTCGCCCCCCTTGAGCCTGGTCACGATCTTCCCGGCCAGGGCCTTCTCCACCAGCAGGCGGTTAATCCCCTCCTGGCTCAGGGTGTGCCGGTCGGGGCCTTTTCCCACATAGATCAATTCGGCCTCCGGCCGGGCATGGGTAAGTATGCCCGGACCGGCCAGCCGGTCGTAGATCAAAACATCGGCTTTTTTGACGCACTCCAGCCCCTTGACGGTCAAAAGCCCCGGGTCGCCGGGACCTGCCCCCACCAAATAAACCATGCCCTTACCTGACATGCTGATCAAACTCCTGTCTCACCTTTTTCAGTATCTCCCCGGCCCCCCGGCCGATCATGGCCTGAGCCAGTCTTTCCCCCAGGCCTTCCGGGTCGCCGGCGGGACCGGTCAGGGACATCCTGACCATCTCGCTCCCGTCCAGGCCGGCCACCATGGCCTCCAGCACAATCTCGTCGCCGTCCACCAGGGCCAGGGCACCCACCGGTATCTGGCAGCCGCCCTCCAGTTTTTTCAGCAGCGCCCTCTCAGCGGCGATGGCGCTGCGGGAGGGGCCGTGGTCCAGCCCGGACAGCAAATCCAGCACCTCCCGGTCACCGGCCCGGGCCTCCACCCCGACGGACCCCTGGCCTACGGCGGGAAGGTCGATCTCGAAGGGGATAATCTGGGTGATCCGGTCCTTGAAGCCCAGCCTCACCAGGCCGGCGTAGGCCAGCACCAGGGCGTCCAGTTCCTGCTCGGAGAGCTTTCTCAGCCTGGTGTTGAGGTTGCCCCGCATGTCCACTATTTTAAAATCCGGCCGGAAGCGCTTCATCTGGGCTATCCGGCGCAGGCTGCTGGTGCCCAGCACGGCCCCAGGCGGCAGGTCCTTCAGCCCCAGGCCGCGCCTGGAAACCAGCACGTCCCCGGGGTACTCCCGCCGGCAGACAGCCCCCAGGGCAAGCCCGGCGGGTATCTGGGTGGGCAGATCCTTCATGCTGTGCACCGCCATGTCAATCTCGCCATTGATCATGGCCAGCTCCAGTTCCTTGGTGAAAAGCCCCTTGTCGCCAATCTTGGCCAGGGCGGCGTCCAGTATATTGTCACCCTTGGTCCTGATCCCCACCAGACTGACAGCCAGGCCGGGGCGCAATTGCTTTATCCTGTCGGCCACCCACTGGGCCTGCCACATGGCCAGCCGGCTCTCCCTGGTGCCGATCCTGAATTCACGCATAGCCATCCTCCCGGGTCATTTTAAAGCCACAAAGGGCACAAAGGGCACAAAGAAAAAATCCTTATCCATTTTCAACCCAGCCGTTTTTTAATTTTAGTTCATTCACCTTATTATAGCTCAAAATAAAACGCAATATCTGAGGCGTTTTTTTGCTGCAATTAATAGTCTGCAATTTCTTTGTGATCTTTGTGTCCTTTGTGGCTTATAAATAAAGGGGCCTGCAAAGCCCCGCTCTAACTAGCAAAGTCAATCTAAAAACCAGAAGCCGGCAGTTAGCTTCCAGCTAACTCACCGCCGGACCAGTTTGATCCTGCTCCCCGGCTTTTTGCCCGGCTTGAGGTCCTGGCCGGGCACCTCCAGGTCGAAGAGGTTTTGCAGCACCTCGGTGTACAGGTGCCCCTCGGGGGTCAGGGCGTATTCCTTCAGCCGGGTCACCGGTATGTGCAGCAGTTGATTGACGATGGAATTGGCCATAGAGCCGACCACCTTGCGGTCATGGTCGGAGATTTCCCCCAGCCGGTTCAGCGCCCGGCGTATTTCCTTCTGCTTGACCTGCTCGCCCAGGGCCTTCAGCGAAGCGATGGTGGGCACCACGAACTGGGTCCCCAGCCACTTCATAAACTGGCCCAACTCCTCCTCGATGATGTTCTCTCCCACCAGGGCGGCCCTTTTCCTTTCCACCAGGTTCTGGTCCACCACATTTTGCAAATCGTCCACGTCACAGAGGGTGATCCCCTCAATGCCTCCCACCGACGGGTCTATGTCCCTGGGCACGGCGATGTCGATGATCATCAGCCGCCTGCCGGACCTCTTTTTCATCACTTCCAGCACGTCATTCAGCCTGACCACGTAGTGGGAGGCCGAGGTGCAGCTGATTACTATATCGGCCTGGTCCATGCAGCGGAAAAGCTCGTTAAACCTCACCGCCCTGCCGCCGAATTTGCCGGCCATGGCAGCCGCCCGGTCATAGGAGCGGTTGGAGACGATGATCCCCTCCACCCCGTTGGAGACCAGGTGCATGGCGGTAAGCTCGCTCATCTTGCCCGCCCCGATGACCAGCACCCTCTTTCCCTGCAGGCTGCCAAAGGTCTGCCGGGCCAGTTCCACGGCGGCGTAGCTGATGGATACGGCGTTTTTATCAATGCCGGTCTCGGTGCGCACCCTCTTGCCCACCGTAATGGCCTGCTGGAACAGGGTGTTGAGCACCTTGTTGGTGGACTCGTGGTGGCAGGCGGCCTGATAGGCCTGGCGGACCTGCCCCAGGATCTGGGTCTCCCCCAGCACCATGGAGTCCAGTCCGGCAGCCACCCGGAAAAGGTGCCTGATGGCGTCATAAAGGCTGTGCACGTAAGTGTAGTTTTTTATTTCCGAAATGTCGGCCCCGGATTTTCTGGACAGTAGATCGCGGATGGCCCCCAGCCCCTCGTCCATTTCCCGGGTGGCGGCATATATCTCGGTGCGGTTGCAGGTGGATATAATCACGCAGCCCTCAATGGCGGGGTAGGCATTCAGCCGGCCCAGCCAGTCCCCCAGGGAGTGTTCGGAAAACGACAGTTTTTCTCTGACTTCAACGGGAGCGGTCCTGTAGTTCACTCCCACCGCCAAGATAAGCATTGCTGATGCGCTCCTTTGCCCGGTCAAACTCTCCGGCCTTTAGCAGGTCCATGACCTCCCGGTCCAGCAGGGAGGAAATCCTGCCTTCCTTCCCGCCTTCTTTCCCGTCCTGCCGGCCGGACTCACTGATTATTTTTTCCCGCAGCTGTCCCACCAGTTCCACCACGTCGCCGTATTCCCCGGGAAACATTTCCTCCAGTTGCTCCCGGATCCGCCTGGCCAAAAGAGGGCTCCGGCCGTCGGTGGAAACCGCTATCACCAGTGGACCCCGGCGCACCACGGCGGGCACGTAAAAATTGCCCAGTGGCGGGTCGTCCACCACGTTGACCAGCATTCCTCTTTGCATGCAATCCGCCGAAACCCTGGCGTTGACCTGGTCGCTGCCGGTGGCCCCGATGGCCAGGAAGACTCCCTCCAGGTGCTTTTCACTGTAGCAGCCGGCGATATACTCGATAACGCCCCCGTCCGCCATTTCCCGCAGTTTGCCGGTAATCGCGGGGCTGACCAGCCTGACCCGGGCGCCGCACTCCAGCAGGGAGCCGGTCTTCCTCTCGGCCACCTGCCCGCCGCCCGCCACCAGGCAAAGCCGCCCTTCAATATTAAGGGAGATAGGGTAAGTTCTGGGCAATATTTCTCCTCTTTCCTTCCCTGAAATAACTTATACTGAAAGACTAATTTATATCTTCTTGACTTAGAACTTCCGGCCGCCGACAAACTCAGCCGCCTTATCCAGGGCCTCCCGGGCCGGTATAGAGGGGAGTTTTTGCAGTTCCCCCCTGGCCCTGCCAATATATTTGCGCACCGCTTTGCGGGCGTATTCAACGCCGCCGCAGGAGATAATCAGCCGGCAGGCCTCGTTGACCAGTTCCTGGCTCTTCTCTTCCAGGGCCACTATCTCCGCCAGCCTGTCCCTCCCGGGGCTGTGGCCAAGGGCATAAATCAGGGGCAGGGTGACTATCCCCTGTCTCAGGTCGCTGCCTATGGGCTTGCCCAGCTGTTCCTGGTCGGCCACCAGGTCCAATATGTCGTCGGTCATCTGGAAGGCCATGCCGATATAGTGCCCGTACCTCTTCAGGGGCTGCTGGATTGACCGGGGCGCGCCGCAGGCCGCCGCCCCCAGCTGGCAGCTGGCCGAGATCAGCAGGGCTGTCTTTCTCCTGATCCGGTAAAAATAGTCCCTGACGGTCTGGTTGACCTTGTTGGCGGTGACCAGCTGCTGGATCTCGCCTTCACACATCTTAACGCTGGCGTCGGCCAGGATCCTGGCGATCTCCGGATTATCATAGGTGGATATTAGTTTGAGCGACTTTCCAAGAAGATAATCACCCAGGTGGGTGGAAATTTTGTTTCCCCACACCGCCTTGATGGTGGGAATGTTCCTCCTGGTCAGGGAGGAGTCCACCACATCGTCGTGCACCAGTGAGGCCATGTGCACCAACTCCATGGCCACGGCCAGGGGCAGCACCTTTCGGGAATCATAGTTGTAAAATTTGCCGCCAAGAAAACAGAAGGCCGGGCGCAGCCTCTTTCCCCCCGCGCTGATCAAATGAATTGACGACTCCTTGATCAGCGGGTCGGCATCCAGTACTATTTTTCTCATTTCCTGCTCGACAAACCTGATCTCTTCCCTGATCTCGTTGTAGATCTCCAGCAAATGTTTCACCCGCTTAAGTTTAAGCACTTTTTCCAGGTCACATGAAAAGCCTCTTCCCGATCGATTTCCTTTGCCTGGATCGTCTAGAAGAGGTAATAAATTTTTCGCTATATCTTTGGGCCTTATAATAGATTATTATATTTTGGCCCATAAATCAATGGCTACGGTTGGTTTGGCGTGCAAATCCGGTCTGTGCCGGAGCAGCCTGAAACTGTCATCACTGCCGGACGGCACCGGCTTGCCTGCCCACTCCGGATCTGCTATAATAATTGCTGCGGCCGGCCGTCGGTCCCCGGTCTGGGGGTGGATGGCGCCTGGTGGCGCTCCCGGTCTTCAAAACCGGTCGTGGGGCGGCAAACCCGTCCCGGGTGGGTTCGATTCCCACACACCCCCGCCAGAAAATTAAAGGACCTCCAATACCTTGGGGGTCTTTTAATTTTACCGCCAAATTTCGGGAAAGCCCGCCAAACCATTAAACTATTGGCTTAATTTTAAGAAAATTTTATACTTTGTTAAAGGATTTTTTTTGCTCCTGTCAAATTAAAATAAGTACACTCTTTTAACGGAGGTGTACATCATGAACCCCAAAGACAGCCGAATGAACTTATTAATGCTGGATCTCTGTGACTGCCTGACGGTGATAAAAGGCCTGGTTCAGACCTCCTATCAGGACAAAGATAGTGAATCCTACCGGGTACTTATCGAAAACATCGAAAACGCCAACGAAAAAATATCCAGTTATTTCAACCGGCCAAAATTGAGCTTAATCTCCAAAGGCCAAACCCCCCCGGGTATGGCCTTGAAAAAGAGTGCTGATGTCATTTAAAAGTCATGGCAGGAGAAAGTTTACATTTTCTCCAGCGCCTTGGCCAGCTTAGACTGGTACTCAAGGTATTTTTTGTCCTGGGCCAGGAAATAATCCTTAATCTTGCTGTCGTTGTATATAACATTTTCGATCAGGTAATTGCCCGCTGCATCCTTTTGCTGCAGGTTCACCATTTGCTTGCCCTCCACCGTAATGCTGATCAGGTCGGAGACAACACCCCTCAGCCTGCCGCCGTTTCTCAGGCCGTCGGCGTACAAGGGGTTTTTCTTTTCCTCATCGGTGAGTTTGAGGTTTTTATAGAAGTCGCCGGCTTTCTGGTTTAACTCGTCCATTTGGGGTTTTACCGCCAGCAGCTCATGGTTCAGTTTCACCCGGTCCAGGGATCCCTGCCCAAACTGTTTAAAAAGACTGTTAACCCTTTGGTAAATGGCTTCAGTCCCGGCCAGAAACTCCTTTTCCTGCCGGGCCACAGCCTGCAGCCCGGAGGGCGCAGCCTGGGCCGGGGTCTGTTTGACGGCTTCAGGCAGGCTGCCGCCCTGGTCATCCTGTTTCAGGCCCGGGTCCGGCGCTTTTACCTGATCCTGCGCCTGAGCCTGGGCGGCGGCCGGATCCGGGGCGGCGGCCTGGCCTGCGGACCCGTTTTTACTTTCCTTGCAGCCAGCCACCGCCAGAGCAAATACAATCAAGATAACCGCCAAAATAATTTTCCTCATTGACTTACCTCCATTTGGGGTCAGTTTTTATTTTTTGACTTGTTGACTTATCTGGCAATCTGCTTCGCGCTTTCAAACATTGACCTGCAGACGGTCTTAAGCCTCTCCCGGTAATAGTAAAGTGCGCCAACGTTGATCAGGTTGTGCTTTTTAACCTTAACCTGCACCTTTTCCTCCACCGCCAGGCGCAGATGGCCGTCCTGGACCGAGGCCGCCAGCCGCAAAATATTTTCCCGGTTGTTTTTAAACCGGTAATCCTGCTTCCCATAGAGCAGCGCCGCATCCTGGCCCCTTTCCGCATACTCCACCGGGATCAGATGGTCGTGCCTTTCCTTCACCTCCAGGCCGGAACTGACCACGGCCCGGTGCAGGCTGGTGGAGGTCCTGCAGATGCCGCCCCCCAAATCCCTGACGTATTTCAGCTGTCCATTATCCCTGAGAATGGACAGCCCCTCGGCAAATCCCCGGTCCACGGTCCGGGGCCCCACCAGGTTATTGAAGGAAAAAGTTTCACCCGGGCCGATAATAAC
>Ga0209347_1004192_pt1 | contig 15379 bp, 16 predicted proteins | sample AutmiccommuBRH23_FD_187382 | JGI IMG/M metagenome (GOLD analysis project Ga0209347, IMG submission 187382) | Deep subsurface microbial communities from Mt. Terri, Switzerland - Autotrophic microbial communities BRH/23 (SPAdes) (version 2) | ecosystem: Environmental > Aquatic > Deep subsurface >... | reverse complement strand
CAATGACGCTTTTGGCACGGCCCACCGCGCCCACGCCTCGACGGAGGGAGTGGCTGAATTCCTGCCCGCCGTGGCCGGTTTCCTGATGGAAGAGGAACTGAGTCAACTCGGTAAACTGTTGGAAAACCCGGTCCGGCCCTTTGCGGCCATCATCGGGGGGGCCAAGGTTTCGGATAAAATCGCGGTCATTTCCAACTTGTTCGACAAGATCGACACGCTGATTATCGGCGGCGGAATGGCCAATACCTTTTTGCAGGCTCAGGGCATCAACGTGGGCAAGTCACTCCTGGAAGCCGGCAAGGTCGACCTGGCCAAAGGGCTGCTTGCCGAGGCCAGGGCCAGGGGGGTAAAGCTTTTGCTTCCCGTTGACGTGGTGGTTGCCCCGGCGGCCGCACCCGAAGCCACGCCAAAAACCGTTCCGGTCGACCAGATCCCGCCCGAGTGGATGGCCCTCGATATCGGGGGGAAAACGGTGGAAATTTTTACCGAAGCGCTGAAAGGGGCCAAAACCGTGGTTTGGAACGGCCCCATGGGTGTGTTTGAAATGGCGCCCTTCGCCCGGGGGACCGAGGCCATCGCCCGCGTTCTGGCGGACCTGGACGCCACCACCGTGGTCGGGGGGGGCGATTCCGTTTCTGCTGTGATGAAAGCCGGTGTGGCCGATCGGATCAGCCATATTTCCACCGGCGGCGGCGCCTCCCTGGAGTTCCTGGAGGGTAAGCAGCTGCCGGGCGTGGCTGCGCTGTCGGATGTTGGTCGTCAGTAGTCGGTCGTCGGGAGCGGGCCGGATTTGGACGTCGGTTGTCGGGGGCGGAGACAGCGGTTACCGGTAGACAACACCAACGCTGGTTCGCTTGGTCATCGATAGTGATTTCTTTTACGTTTCTCTTATCGTCCACCATCGTTTAAAAAGTAACTGATACTTTTTTTCTGCTGACGTCTGACGACCGACGACCGACGACTAAAAACGGAGGTTTGGCATGCGAGTACCTTTGATCGCGGGCAACTGGAAGATGTACAAGACCGTGTCTGAGGGCGTCGCCTTCGCGCGGGAATTGAAGGAAGCTGTGGCGGGCCTGGACGGTGTGGAGGTGGCGGTCTGTCCCTCCTTTACGGCTCTGGCCGCCGTCGCGGGGGAGCTTAGCGGCAGCGCTGTGGCCGTCGGGGCGCAGGATGTTTACTGGGCCGAAGAAGGCGCTTTTACCGGGGAGATTTCCCCGGCCATGCTTTTGGACGCAGGCTGCCGCTACGTGATCGTGGGCCATTCCGAGCGCCGCCAATACTTTCAGGAAACTGATGAAAACGTCAACCGCAAGGCCGGGGCGGCTCTGGCCCACGGGCTGGTCCCCATCGTCTGCGTCGGCGAGCTTTTATTGGAGCGGGAGGCCGGTGTGACGGAAGAGGTGGTGCGCAGGCAGACCACGGGCGCTCTGAAAGATCTGACCCCGGCACAGGTGGCCGGGCTGGTCATCGCCTACGAGCCGGTCTGGGCCATCGGCACCGGACGGACGGCCACCGACGCGGACGCCCAGCAGGTCATCGCCTTGATCCGGGCGCAGGTCCGGGAAAGCTTTGGGGCTGAGGCGGCGGAGCGCGTGCGTATCCAGTACGGGGGGAGCGTGAAGCCGGACAATGCGGCCGGGCTGATGTCCCAGCCCGACATCGACGGCGCCCTGGTCGGCGGCGCCAGCCTGAAGGTGGAGAGCTTTGCGGGCATCGTCAGGGCGAGTATGTAACACTGGAGGGTTTCGCTTTTGTCATCGAAGAATACGCCCCTCGTCCTGATCATCCTGGACGGATGGGGACTGAATTCCCGCGCCGAGGGGAACGCCATCGCCGGGGCGGACACGCCCAACATGAAAAGCTTCGTGGCCGATTACCCGAACAGCCGGCTGGAGTCCTCCGGTGAGGCGGTCGGCCTGCCGGAAGGCCAGATGGGCAACTCGGAGGTGGGCCACCTCAACATCGGCGCCGGTCGGGTCGTTTACCAGGAACTGACCCGCATTACGCGGGACATCCAGGAAGGCGAGTTTTTTAAAAACAAGGTATTGCTGGCTGCGGTGAACCACGCGAAGAAGAACAATACCGCCCTGCACCTGATCGGCCTTTTGTCCGACGGCGGGGTGCACAGCCACATCAGCCATCTCTTTGCCCTGCTGGACCTGGCGGCAAGGGAAAACCTGCGCAATGTTTTTGTCCATGCCTTTTTGGACGGGCGGGATGTAGCTCCGGCCAGCGCCAAAGAATATTTTGAACCGCTGCGGAAGAAACTGGCTGAAATGGGTTTCGGGGCGGTGGCCACGGTGATCGGGCGCTATTACGCCATGGACCGCGACAAGCACTGGGAGCGCGTCGAGCAGGCTTATAACGCACTGGTTTTTGGCGAGGGAATTCACGCGCCGGGTCCGATGGAGGCGGTGGATTCAGGTTATTCCCGCGGCGAGAACGACGAGTTCATTCACCCCACGGTAATTGTCCGGAAGACGGGCGAGCCGGTGGCAAAAATCGCCTCGAACGACGCTGTTGTTTTCTTTAATTTCCGGCCTGACCGGGCACGCGAAATCACGCGGGCTTTTGTCGACCGGAACTTTTCGGGCTTTGCCAGGCGCCCCGGCCATCCCGTGGCGCATTTCACGTGCATGACCCGTTATGACGTCACCATTGAGGCGCCGGCGGCCTTTGAGCCCCAGACCTTACATAACACGTTGGGCGAGGTTCTGAGCCAAAACGGCATCGCCCAGCTGCGCCTGGCGGAGACCGAAAAATACGCCCACGTCACCTTTTTCTTCAACGGCGGCGTGGAAAAGCCCAACCCGGGGGAATCGCGCATCCTGATCCCGTCCCCCAGGGTCGCCACTTACGATATGAAGCCCGAGATGAGCGCTTTTGAAGTCACCGAAACTTTTTTAAAGCAGTTGGAATCAGGAAAGTACCAGGTCATCATAATGAACTACGCCAACGCCGACATGGTCGGCCACACGGGAGACATGACCGCAGCCAAACGGGCTGTTGAGGCTGTTGACTGTTGCCTGGGGCGTTTGGTTCGCGCAGTTCTGGACCGGGACGGCACGGTCCTGATTACCGCCGACCACGGCAATGCCGACGAGATGAAAGATGAATGCGGCCGTACCTGCACGGCCCATTCCACGAACCCCGTCCCTTTCATCTTGATCCGCAAGGATACAGGGGGAATTGTCCTGCGAAACGGCAGCCTGCGGGACATCGCACCGACTGTTTTGGAACTTTTGGGTCTGCCCAAGCCGGCCGAAATGACCGGGGAAAGCCTGATCACCAGCTCGCCAAATCGGTCGTCGGTCGTCGGCAGTCAGACGTCGGGAAGAGCGGGGGAAACATTGCAGTGAATTTAAAAACATTCCGGCGTCTGACGTCTGACGACCGACGACTGACGACCAAATTAGGAGGGAAGCCATGTCCAGCATTATTGAAGACGTCTACGCAAGGGAAATACTTGACTCCCGCGGAAACCCGACGGTTGAAGTGGAGGTGTACCTGGAAGACGGCACCATGGGCCGCGCCGCCGTGCCTTCCGGGGCTTCGACCGGGGCCTTTGAGGCCGTGGAACTGCGGGACAACGATGAGCGCCGCTACTACGGCAAAGGCGTGACCAAGGCCGTGGAAAACGTCAATTCCATTTTAGCCCCCGAGGTAACCGGGATGGACGCCACCGACCAACTGGGCATCGACCAGACCATAATTGAGCTGGATGGTACCCCCAACAAGGGCAAGCTGGGCGCCAACGCCATCCTTGGCCTCTCCCTGGCCGTGGCCAAAGCGGCGGCCGAGTCATCCGGCCTGCCCCTGTACCAGTACCTGGGCGGTGTGAACGCCAAGGTGCTGCCGGTCCCGATGATGAACATCTTGAACGGCGGCAAGCACGCCGACAACAACATCGACATCCAGGAGTTCATGGTCATGCCCGTCGGGGCCACGCGCTTTGCCCAGGCCCTGCGCATGGGCGCCGAAGTTTACCACGGCCTGAAAAAGGTTTTGACCAAAAAGGGCCTGTCCACCTCCGTCGGCGACGAGGGTGGCTTTGCCCCCATGCTGAATTCCAATGAAGAGGCTCTGGCTGTGATTGTTGAGGCCATAAAGGCGGCCGGCTACCGTCCCGGCGAGGATATCGCCCTGGCCATCGACGCCGCCGCCACCGAGTTTTACAAGGACGGCAGGTACGTCTTTGCCGCCGAGGGTGTCAGCCGCACCGCGGAAGAAATGGTGGACTACTACGCCATGCTCGCCGGCAAGTACCCGATCATCTCCATCGAAGACGGCCTGTCCGAGGAGGACTGGGAGGGATGGAAAAAGCTCACCGAACGCCTCGGCCGCAAGATCCAAATCGTCGGTGACGATCTGTTCGTCACCAACACGAAGCGGCTGGCCAGGGGCATTCGGGACGGCGTGGCCAACTCCGTGCTGGTTAAGCTCAACCAGATCGGCACGGTCACCGAGACCCTGGATTGCATCGAAATGGCCAGGGAAGCCGGCTACACCGCCGTGGTTTCCCACCGCTCCGGCGAGACTGGGGACACCATTATCGCCGACCTGGCCGTGGCGGTAAACGCCGGGCAGATCAAGACCGGCGCTCCGGCCCGCTCCGACCGGGTGGCCAAATACAACCAATTGCTGCGGATCGAGGAAGAGTTGGGTGACCTGGCGCAATACCGGGGCCGGGCCGGCATGTATAACCTGCGCTAATATTTAGCTTTGTCCGATTGTCAGTTTTTTCACGTTGTGATATAATAACGTGGGTATCCAGACTGGAAAAGGAGGTGACTTCTTGGTAAAGATTGTAGTGACTGCCCTGCATGTACTCTTGTCTGTAGCTCTGATCGCCGCGATTATTCTGCAGTCCGGTAAAAGCGCTGGCTTGTCCGGGGCTATCGCCGGGGGGGCGGAAACACTTTTCGGGAAGAAGAAGGGGCTGGACGAGCTGCTGGGGAAGGTCACTATGGTGGTGGCGGTGCTATTTGCTGTTACCGCGCTGGTTCTGGTTGTCTGGAAGTAGAGATTAGCAAAGTATTTTAGGGGATGAGGAGGGTAATTAAAAAGTGGAATCAATGCAACTGGCGTATTACAGCGCAGCCGTAGGAGCGATAGCTTTGCTCTTCGCGCTTGCCACTTTTGTCGCCATCATGAAAGAGCCCATGGGGACTCCCAAGATGAAGGAAATTTCCGAGGCGATTCAAGAAGGCGCGATGGCCTATCTGAACAAGCAGTACAAGACCCTGATTCCGTTTACGATTGTTGTTGCTATTTTACTTGTTGTCGTACTTCCGAGACTCGATGCTCGGGTCCAGGGTGTTCCCCTGATGGTATCATTCCTTGTAGGAGCGATTTGCTCCGCCATTGCCGGATACATCGGCATGAACAGCACGACCAAGTCCAACGCCCGTACCGCTGAAGCCGCGCGCAGCGTCGGCCTGGGCAAGGCGCTGAACGTTTCCTTCCGCGCCGGCTCCGTCATGGGCCTCTCCGTGGCCGGCCTCGGCCTGCTGGGCGTTTCCCTTCTGTTTATTATCTACGGCGACGCGGTCGTCATCAACAGTTTCGCCTTCGGCGCTTCGGCCATCGCGTTCTTCGCCCGTGTCGGCGGCGGTATCTACACCAAGGCTGCCGACGTCGGCGCCGACCTGGTCGGTAAAGTTGAAGCCGGTATCCCTGAAGACGACCCGCGCAACCCGGCGACCATCGCCGACAACGTGGGTGACAACGTGGGTGACACCGCCGGTATGGGCGCCGACCTGTTCGAGTCCTATGCCGCGACCACCATTGCCGCCATGATTATCGGCAACTCGATTTTTGGTTTAAAAGGCGCTCTCTTCCCGCTGCTGGTCGGCGCTATAGGTATTGTCGCTTCCATTATCGGCACCTTCTTCGTCCGCACCAGTGAGGGCGGCAACCCCCTTACAGCCCTGAACCTCGGCCTCTGGTCCACCAACGTGATGACCGGCGCCGGCGTTTATTTCCTGGCCGTTGCCACCTTCGGCAGCGGGGAAGGCCTCGGTATTTTCCTGGCTGTCGTAGCCGGTCTAATCGTGAACGTCGCCATCGGCGCCCTGACCGAGTACTACACCGCCAACAATAAGCCGCCCTGCCTGCGGATCGCCGAGGCATCCAAGACCGGTCCGGCCACCAACGTCATCCACGGCCTGTCTGTCGGGATGGAATCCGTATTTTTCCCGATGTTGTTCTTTGCCGGCGCGATTTACTTCGCATACTGGGCTGTCGGCCCGTATTTTGCAAACGGCGATACCACCCACGCTATTTACGGAATCGCCATGGCGGCCATGGGGATGCTTTCCACCGCCGGCATGGTGGTGGCCATGGACTCCTTTGGACCCGTTGCCGATAACGCCGGCGGTATCGCCGAGATGGCCGAACTGCCCAAGGAAGTCCGTGTGATTACAGATAAACTGGACGCGGTGGGGAACACCACCGCCGCTATCGCCAAAGGCTTCGCCATCGGTTCCGCCGCTCTGACCGCGCTGGCCCTCTTCCAGGCCTTTGCCGACGAAGTGGCGAGAAACCCGAAACTTGCCCATATTTTGACCAATGGCCACCTGGTCATCAACCTGATGGATCCCAGGGTTCTCATCGGTCTGCTGATCGGTGCGTCCATCCCCTTCGTAGTGGGCGCCTCCACCATGCGTGCCGTTGGTGACGCCGCATTCGGCATGGTGAACGAAGTGCGCCGCCAGTTCCGCGAAATTCCTGGGATCATGGAAGGCACAGCCAAGCCGGACTATGCCCGCTGCGTCAGTATCGCCACCGGCGCCGCCATCCAGAAGATGATCTTCCCGGGCATCGTGGCTGTTACCGGCCCGATTATCGTCGGTTTCGGTCTCGGCGCCCTGTCCCTGGCCGGCTACCTGACCGGCCTGACCGCCACCGGTGTTCTGATGGCCCTGTTCCTGTCCAATGCCGGCGGCGCCTGGGATAACGCCAAGAAGTACATTGAAGCGGGCAACCTGGGCGGCAAGAAGATCGACGGCAACCCCAACCCGGTTCACCAGGCGGCGGTTATCGGCGACACTGTCGGTGACCCCTGCAAAGATACTTCCGGTCCGGCCATGAACCCGCTGATCAAGGTTGCGGGCACCGTTTCCCTGATCATCGGTTCCGTTCTCTTCCGCTAAAAGTAAAAAGCGAAAAAGCGCCGGGGTGAACTCCCGGCGCTTTCTTCATTTTGAGATGGTAATCCATCCTGCGGGCAGAAAAACTTGTAAAACCGGCTATCTTCAGGTAAAATATGAGGCATCAAGATTCCGTGGTAAGAAGGGATTATTATGTTTACATCGCCGCGTGACGACAGCATGTGCTTCGCCTGCAGTCCGAAAAATCCGATCGGTTTAAAGTTGGCATTCTACCAGGAAGGCGAATTTTGCCGCTCCCGGTTCACCGCTCTTCCCGAGCATCAGGGCTGGAAAGGGATTCTGCACGGGGGGCTGGTCGCCACCCTGCTGGATGAAGTGATGGCCCAGTGGCTGTGGGAGCGGGGGATTGCGGCGATGACGGCCGAGATGACCACACGGTTTTCCCTGGCTGTGCCTGTTGGCCTGGAACTGACCCTGGAAGCCCGCCTGGAAGCCGACCGGGGCAAGATCATGGAACTGTCCGGACGGATTATCCTGCCTGACGGCAGCGTGGCCGCATGGGCGAAGGCAAAGTTTTTAAGACTTGACGCGGAAAAAATGGCGAATGGAGTCTTGAGCCTTGCAAAGGGCTGAAGACAGTCACCGCTGAAGAAAAACCTGAAAAACAAGATCCGGTTGCACCGCTTGACAAATGCACAGTCCCTGTTATAATTAATTACGCGACGTTGAACACGCGATAATCAAGCGAGTAAGTGGATGCCCTTGCCGGACTACATGCCTGGATAAGGGCGTTGTTTTTCAGGGAGATTGTTATGGCTGTAAAAATTGTTACCGAGAACAGAAAGGCAAGGCACGAATATCATATCATGGAGACCTATGAAGCCGGTCTGGTCTTGACCGGCACCGAGGTCAAGTCCCTGCGCTCCGGGAAGTCCAACCTGCAGGACAGCTACGCGCGAGTTGAAAACGGCGAGCTGATGCTGTATAATATGCATATAAGCCCGTATGCTCAGGGCAACCAGTTCAATCAGGAGCCCAAGCGCACGCGCAAGCTGCTCATGCACAAGCAGGAGATCATGCGATTGCTGGGCAAGACCAGGGAAAAGGGGTTGGCCCTGATTCCGCTGAAGGTGTACTTCAAAAACGGTTTGGCCAAGGTTGATCTGTCGCTGGCCAAGGGCAAAAAGATGTACGACCGGCGCGACGATATCGCGGAGCGTGACGCCAAGCGGGATATGGACCGGGTTATGAAAGAGCGTTCGCGGGTGTAAAAGCAGAGATAAGTTGCGGGTAATCAATCAGATCTGGGCAGCTTTAAACAACAGCGTTCACGCAATCTGTTTCTTGTAGTCCTGAAAATTAATTTTATCCTCTGATGGCGCTACTTCGGTGGCTTGGATGTTTAACAAAATTTAATATGGGGGCGTAAAGGTTTCGACGGGGGAAGCGGTGGCAGGAGGAGCGAGCCGGGGTTCCATCAGCCCGTAAAACGGTGGGAAACCATAATTGCCAACAACGAATACGCTTTAGCAGCTTAGTTGCTGTCTAACCTTCTACCTGCGCTGGGCCCGTGGCCCGGGCTAGAGGGTCATTGAAACGGGCTGGCTTAATTCCAATTCTCGGAGGGCTTAAGCAAGACGCATCGAGATAGTTCCAATGGAGCTTGGCTGTAGGCGCCTGCGGACCGAAACCTAAATTATAGCCTGCGCTCGGAGATACTCCTGTAGTCGGTCTTCCGGACGGTGGGTTCGATTCCCCCCGCCTCCACCAATATTTTAGGTCAATATAGATGCCATGCGGTCAAACCCGCATGGCATCAGCATTTTCCGGGGGTAATTACCCCGATTTTTTATACTTCAAAATTAAGGATGACATTGGGCATTTTCGGTAATCTGGAGGGATTCGAACCCTTGTTTATATTCTAACGGATGAAATTATTGATATGTTTCTATGCTTGACAGCTGAGAAAATTTTGTGGACAACAAGCAGATCTGAAGAGCAATCTTGTTGTCCGCAGGCTACTGGAGCATGACCTGACTCACCTTGATCGGATACAGGTTCAGGTGGTGACGGCACAAAGGATTCCTTGAGGCCATCCGGCTGTCTGATAAGATTTAGACCCTCGCCATATAACTGAATATGGATTTTCAATAAAAAAACGACCGAACATGTTTCCAGTAATAAATTTTTTCAAATATGTTTACTTCTACGCCCATTTGAGTTATAACAAGGGCGTGAAAGTAAGGTGATTCTATGGGAAAATTTGAATTCCTTGATTCTCTTTTATATGAGAACAATGGCTTTTTGAAAACTTCGGATGCCACTGAGGCAGGAATCTCAAGGGCGTATCTGGGTGAATATGTTCGTGACAGGGATCTCACGCGCGTGGCTCAAGGTTTGTACATGTCTGAGGATGCATGGGAGGATGGGATGTATGTCATCCAAGTGCGTTATCCGGCGGCTGTGCTCTCTCACGAAACAGCCTTGTACTTGTTAAGCCTCGCCAACCGTGAACCAATCCAATACACCGTGACATTAAAGACTGGAACAAATTCTGCAGGACTGACGAAACAAGGTATAAAAGTCTATAAGGTAAAGGACACACTTTTTAATGAAGGCATTATTGAAGCAAAATCTCCTGCAGGGCATAACTTAAGGGTCTATAACCCTGAACGGACAATTTGCGATTTGTTCCGTAGCAGAAGGAATATTGAAATTCAGGACTTGCAGTCAGCAATCAGAGAATATGTACGTTTCAAGGAAAAGAACATCCCTTTGCTGATGCGCTACGCAAAAGCCTTTTCTGTAGAAAAAATCGTCAGACAGTATTTGGAGGTGCTTTTGTAATGATTCACACGTCACGACAACTGAAAGCCTTGGTGCGCAACCTTTCAAAGGGCAATAGTCAGGACCACGTCAAAGTCACATTATATGATTAGACACCAATTAGTTCCAATGCACGCTCAGCATTCCAGCTAAGTTTTCGTAAGGCTGAAGCAATACATTTCACACCATTTAAACGCAGTAAGCTAATGACAAGATTACGCATCGTTGCAAAAACCCGGGGAGCAGAGCCGTTCCGGATCTGAGAACGGTCTTCGTCAAATGTTACATCACGTACCTAGTGAAGGGAATTCTCAATGGACCAGTGACCACGGATCGATTCCAACAGATAGCCAGTTGCCCTTTCCGAGGACAAACTGGTTACCAAATAGGCGATTGTCACTATACTTGCAGCCAAGCCGCTTGAGCATTTCTTGCGATAAATTAGCAGCCCATTCACCAATGCCGATAAAACTTTTTGTCCCCTTCTCCCCTCCCTCATATTCAGGCGGGAGAAAAGAAGCAGATAAAATCTTATGGGCGTCTTTGTGCAGTGGTTTTACAAAAATGGTCTTGCTCTCCCCGTGGTAGTAATAGACACCGGCCTTGCGCCCGTAACCACTGGTTTTACCAAGTGGAACCCATCCGGCGGCCCGGTAGCAGGTACCGGTAAAACGGCTGTGATCCACAAAAGTTTCCGCTATCAAAACCGTGTGGCCATGTGTGGCCAACCAGTCCGCCGGCAGTCGCTTCATGTTGAGGGCCAGCACCTTTGAAGCCAAATTCTTGATTTGAATGCCGGGGGGAATTAAAAAGCGCTGGTTGTTGGCGATAAACTTGAGCCGCTGTGCTTTTTGTTCTTGTGACCAGCCAACCCACTTTTCGCGGTGCCTGCTTTTTAAGGCAGCAGATCCCCAGCCAATATTTGTTAATTAGATGGCTGTTAGATAATTTTTTACTTTGACGTGACCGTGATGGTACGACACCACGAACCGTCCCCTATCGCGAGCGGTAGCAGATGCCTTGAGATTTACAAGTCACCCCAACAGTAGTATAATAAGCATATTAGAAAGATACGATAATACTACCTGCGAGGTGATCAGGATAATGAAAATCAAGCCGTCCGCAGCGATTCGTAAAAATTACAATGAAATTTCCGAGATGTGCAAGCGGTCTGGAGAACCGGTGTTCCTGACTAAAAATGGTGAAGGCGATCTGGTGGTGATGGATATCGAAGCGTTTGCTAGGCGAGAAAGCATGCTGCGGCTGCGGGAGAATCTGATTGCCGCCGAAGAAGGCCGGTTGAGCGGCAAAAGTGGCTATTCTGTTGACGAAGTATCCAATATGATGAAGGCCGCAATCAAAGAGGTACTCCATGGACAGCGGGGGTAAAAGCTACCGGGTGATTATCTCTGATGAGGCGGCACAGATGCTTGTGTCCCATGCCCGCTTTTTGGCGCAGGTCAGTGAAACCGCGGCGCAGCAGCTTATTTCTGAGTTTAGTGAGAAAGCAAAATCATTGGAGAATTTTCCGGAACGCAACCCATGGCTTTCCGATCCATTGGTGCCGCCTGGCAAATACCGCAAGCTTCTAATGGCAAAGCGTTATCTGCTGCTTTACCAGGTGAAAGGGGAAAACGTCTATGTGGATGCTGTGGTTGATTGCAGGCAAGACTACGGCTGGCTGCTGTAGGGGATGAGTAGAGAAAGAAAGCAAGGTACATCTAAATCAGACTAACATTACAAATATTCTACCATCTATTGATAAAAAGAATTTTATCGGCAGGTGGTTTTTATATTGCCTGAGAAGCCGGTATTTAAGCCGTTCCTGCGTTTTAGCGGAGCGGCTTTTGTTGTTTTATGTGTTTTTGAAACGAGATTTTTTTGAGATAAACTGGATATAACCCTGCCTTTACCTGAAGGGCTGGAAGAGGTAATCGTTGAAAATAAGAGCAGGGGTGTGCGCTGCAAAGGGTAATCGTTGAAAATTAGGAGAAACGTTGAATATTAGACGGCGAACCAATTCCATCTTGTTTGATCCCGACTTGGATAAAATCATTGAGCCTGGTTTCATGGGTAAAGCGATACGACCTGATATTACCGTCTTTGATGCAATTTTACCAACCGATTAGGGCTGGCCCTTTTTCATCGGGGAGAGAATCGCTGAAAACAAGGGCTTTCGGGATCGTGTTGCCTTGTGATTTCACTCCACTCCTGACCGAGATCAAGAGTTTTCAGGCTGATTCGATTTCCTCCAATTATGAAGTCGTTGTCCGGCGTTATTGCCTCATCGGTTTTGGCGTATAACAGAATGCCTGCCACATTGCCCGTTGCACCGCTGTCCTTGTTTTTTACATAAGTGTAAATCTGATATAGATTGCCGGAGATGAAAGTGGTGCTGTCGTATTGGGCGTTTGTCTGCATCGTATGGCCGTACCATTTTTAACGGTTCCGTATCTGAGGAGCAACAGCATCGTACTCTTCAGTATCTTGTTATGCAGCGAATTCTCTTGTAAATCCTCATATTAACCTCCATGTCGCCGCAAGCGACACAAATAGGAATGAAAAAGGGTCTTTTTCACGCTAAATCCCCCCAATTTTCTCAGATTAAATAATTTGATAAGATTGGGATTGCTTATTTATTATGAGAAAAATTCTCACTTTATTTTAGCATCGGATAAAGGCTACACTGCTCTTTGGGAGGGTGTTAGCACATGCAAAAAATATTCGATGCCAAAACAACACCAAAAGAATATCACCGCCAGGGTAAGAACTTTCCATTTCCGAAATTGAACTCCTGCCCATGCTGCAAAAAACCTATACCGCCTGAGAAAAATGGTTTTTACCAGAGAAACGCAAGGGATGGTGAGTTCAGCGAAAAAATTCTTATCCGGCGCTACTGGTGTATTTATTGTAGAATAACCATTTCTTTACTGCCATCCTTTTGCCTGCCGCGATATCAGAACACTTTAAAAATAGTTTTTGCCGCCATACAACGCCTTATCGGTTTAGAATGGAAACCAGGTGACTGTTTGAAGGTGTTTGCAGAAGAATATCCTTCTTTATTCCTACAGCGCCAACACCTTGAATTTTACGTTCGAAGATTTTTTAAAAATACCAACCGTATTAAGCTGGGCTTACGCCAACTGATATCGGACATGTCTTTCTTTTTGGGATTGCCGGCTTTGCCACACTCCTTTTGCGTTGGCCCCAAGGCTGGACAGATGATATTATCACAGTGACGTCAAACAACGGGCTTAACCGGTTGGTCCTCCCGATAAAAGGAGGTCTTAGCCTTGGATGAAAAGACAAGGGAGAAAATTGCACTGAAAAGGTTTTCCATTATCAGCCCGATATTGAACGAGCAAGTGGAAAGCCAGCAGAAGTATTGTGAGGATGTATGCTCCAAACCCATCGAGATGCCACATTACGGGCTTAGAGAGTACAACCCCAAAACCATTATGTCCTGGCTTTGGGCTTACAAGCGTGGTGGCGGACTGGACGCTTTAAAGCCGTGCCCCCGTTCGGACAGGGGGAGAAGCTGCAAGGTATCCGATGAAGTCATTGAAAAGGCCCGGCAGCTCTGGGAGATAAACCCGAGATACATTACGGCCAACGTATATGAGCAATTGTTGAAGGACAGAGTCACCAGTCCGGAGAAGCTTTCATCGGCTACCTTCTACCGCTTTGTGGCATCAAGACAGGATTTGCTGACGGAAAAAGACGGGGTTCTTTCACAAAAGAAAGAGGTCAAAAGATTTTCTCATCAGTTTATCAATGAATTATGGCAAACAGATCTTATGTACGGCCCCTATCTTAAAGTTGGACGGGCTAAAAAGCAAACCTATCTTTCAGCCATTATTGATGATGCGTCAAGGCTGATCTGCCATGCGGAATTTTTCTTTTCCCAGGATTTAACATTTTGCGCAAGACCTTTAAGGAAGCTGTGCTAAGACGCGGTATTCCAAAACTTTTATATACCGACAATGGAAAAATTTACCGATCTGGGCAGTTTGCGTCTGTGTGCGCTAATTTGGGCACTTCATTATCTTTGGTGTGTTAAGTTGACATGCCATTAACTGTTCTCCTCTTTTTTCCTTAACTGACAAAGGTAGCGTAATACGCTTACCGATCCTCTATCAAGCCCAAATCTTTTCCTTGACAGACATTCTTGCTACAAAATAAAATGGGTTAACTGGCATGGGAAAGTGGATACGTGCTTGGATACATGCTTGTGTTTGTACGAGAGAAGAGGCTGCAAGATGGATAAACCTTCGATCCTAAAAGACTTCCAGCGCATACCGGGGGTCGGGAAGTCAATCGCCCGGGACCTGTGGGATTTGGGTTACCGGTCAACAAGCGAGTTGTGCTGCCAGGACCCGGAAGACATGTACGTGCGTTTATGTCTGATCAGGGGTGGGCGGTTGGACAGGTGCCTGCTTTACGTATTTCGCTGCGCAGTTTACTTCGCTTCCGAAACCACTCACGACCCCGATTTATTGAAGTGGTGGAACTGGAAAGATCGAATGGCGCCATAAAGCTACAACAAATGTTCCCAGTCCCGCCTGCCGTATAAAATCCTGACTACCGTAACCGTCCAGTCCTTTTCTGAAATCACATAAAACAAGATGCAATTCTCCACCGGCAGCTTTCGAATTCCCTGCGCGGCAAAGCGCTCATCGGCCACCGTTGCATAGCAGGCCGGCATTTCGACAAGGCTCATCAAGGCCTCTTTTATTTTCCAATCGACAGGTCTAAAACCTTCGCCTTTAGGCGAAGAGCTTTAGCATAAGTTTTCCCCCTTGCGCCATAATATGGCTGAGGGGGACAGCATGGCAGAATATCGAAAAGGCAGCCATACGGTTTACAACATAGAGTATCATATTGTATGGGTTACGAAGTACAGGTATCAGATATTACGTGGTGAAGTTGCGTTACGTACGCGTGAGTTAATACGACAAAGTTGCTTAAGCCGTAATATCACAATAATTAGGGGTAGTATAAGTAAGGACCATGTACATCTGTTGGTTTCCTGCCCGCCTAGTTTGGCACCCGCAAAGATACTTCAATATCTCAAAGGACGGTCATCGCGCTTACTACAGCAAGAATTCGAGCATTTGCGTAAGAAATATTGGGGTCAACACCTCTGGGCGAGGGGATATTTTTGTGCAACAGTAGGCGCAATTACAGAGGATATGGTAAAAGAATACGTTGTATTCTGGATAAGCTTTCAAATACCCTTGACAGGGACATTGAAATCTTCTGGTTGTGGAGTTCCCTCTTCAACAAAGACGACATCAACAAAGCTGCAAAACAGTAAAAAGCATGTACCCTTATCTTCTGGTCCGTCCAGTGCAGAAGTGGGTCCCAACTAACCCACGAAGGGTCTTTCATTTGCCGAAAATTATGCTCGATCTTGTATTGATCCCGGTATGCGAGGA
>Ga0209347_1004191_pt1 | contig 15387 bp, 15 predicted proteins | sample AutmiccommuBRH23_FD_187382 | JGI IMG/M metagenome (GOLD analysis project Ga0209347, IMG submission 187382) | Deep subsurface microbial communities from Mt. Terri, Switzerland - Autotrophic microbial communities BRH/23 (SPAdes) (version 2) | ecosystem: Environmental > Aquatic > Deep subsurface >... | reverse complement strand
CAATGGGCTGGAAAGGCTCTGCCTGCTGACGGCGGAGATGATCAACGGACTCTGCTGGGAAAACCCGCCCCTGGCTGATCAGAGTTGCCGGCCCTGGTCGGGATCGATCATAACCCGGCTCGAAAGTTTGAAAAAAAAGCATGGACTGAAAATTATGCTCCTGGTGGAGGACGGGGAAACCTCCGAACCCTCCTGCGGTACAAACTGCCTCCTGTCCGGCAGACTGGCAGTCGAAAAGGGTTTTCTTTTTTACCGGGCGTACCGCGGTTACACCGGCGGGGTATATTGCCTCAAGAGGTGAATTTCCGGCATGAACCTAAAACACCTGGAGACATTCATCATGGTGGCCGATCTGCAGAGCTTCACTGCGGCGGCGCGCAGGCTCTATATGAGTCAGCCCGCCGTCAGCTTCCAGATCAAATCACTGGAGGAAGATTTGCATGTGACACTGTTTCAGCGCCGGGAAAAAAAGCTCGGGCTGACACCGGCCGGCCGTCTGTTATACCCCGAGGCCAAAAAGATGGTGGTCAGGTATCAGAAGATAAAATCCGGGATTGAGGACCTGAGGGGACTAAAGACCGGACACCTGGTGGCGGGCGCCAGCACCACCCCCGGGGAGTACTTGCTGCCGCTGCTGGTGGGGGGATTTGGCAAAAAATACCCTGGCATCAATATAAGCCTCCGGGTGGCCGGAAGCGGCCAGGTTTTCCAGTGGCTGAAGGACCGGGAGATTGACCTCGGCCTGACCGGGTCAACCGCCCCGGGCAACTGGGCCACCTGCCGGCCCTGGATAGACGATGAACTGGTGCTGATTGTCCCGCCTGATCACCCCTGGGCCGGCAGGGAATCCATAAATCCCGGGGAGTTGATGGATTGGCCCATTATTTTGCGGGAAGCCGGATCGGGGACCAGGAGGTCCCTGGAGGAAAAGTTGATTAAAGGCGGGCTGGACCCGGCCAGGCTTAATCTGACCATGGAGCTTGGCAGCACCAGGGCCATTATCACAGCTGTCCAGGCCGGGCTGGGGGTAAGCGTGGTTTCCTGCTGGGCGGCCAGGGATGCCCTGGAACTGGGCAGGATTAAAAAGGTTCCCTGCCCTCTGGAGATGGTCAGGCCGCTGTACCTGGTCACCGGCAAACACAGCCTGGAAAGCCCTGTGGCCGACGAGTTCATTGCCTATATCAATGATCCGGGCAATCTCAGCCAGTTCAGCCCATAAGATATAAAAAAGGAATGCTTGTTTATTCTGGATTCTGGCTCCTGGATTCTGGATTCCGACAAAATTAGACTTTCAGTATAAGGTATTTTCAAGGCAGGAACTTTCAAAATCTTGTTAAATATTTATTATAGGAAAAAAATGGTTATGGGAGGCTGTGTGCTGTGGGAGGTATGTTGGAGGGAATCAGAATACTGGATCTGAGCATGAATCTGCCGGGGCCGTACTGCACCATGCTGCTGTGCGACCTGGGCGCCGATGTGATAAAAGTAGAAGAGCCCAGGGTAGGCGATCAGGCCAGGGTGTTGAACGACCCCTTCTTTCACCAGCTCAACCGGGGTAAAAGGAGTGTCAGGATCAACCTGAAAAGTCCGGCCGGCCGGGAGGCCTTTCTGGAGTTGGCCAGGCATGCCGACGTGGTGTTGGAAAGCTTCAGGCCCGGCGTGGTGAAGAGGCTGGGGGTGGACTACGAGGCGGTTTCCGGGGTCAATCCCCGGCTGGTCTACTGCTCAATCAGCGGCTTTGGCCAGGACGGACCGATGAAGGATGTGCCCTGCCACGACCTCAATATAATCAGTCTGACCGGCATACAGCACCTGACCGGGGTCAGGGGGGGGCCTCCGGTGGTTCCGCCGGTGCTTATAGCCGATACCGCCACCGGGACCCTGGCGGCCCTGTCCATAGTTTCGGCCCTGTGGCAGAGGACTACCAAAAACAGGGGCCAGTACCTGGACATCTCCATGTACGAGAGCTGTTTTTCCTGGCAGCACATTCACGCCTCCTTTCTTCTGTCCGGTCTGGAGTACGGGGCGGGGGAGGGGATGCTGAGCGGCGCCGCCCCCAGCTATAACCTTTACCGGGCGGCGGATGGAAGGTATATCAGCATAGGCGCTGTGGAGCCGCACTTTTGGGCCGGCATCTGCCGGCTGCTGAACCGGGAAGACCTGATCGACAAGCAGTTTGTGCTGGGGGATGAGGCCGAAAAGGTCAGGGAGGAGCTTCAGTATTTATTCCTTACCAGGACTTCGGGCCAGTGGATGGAGTTGTTGGGCCCGGCCGGGCTTTGCGTGGCGCCGGTGCTGTCACTGAAAGAGTCCTTGCAGCAGCCCCAGGCCCGGCACCGGGAAGTGATCATCTCCGGGCAGGCGGAAGGGGAGGCCATCTCCCAGCTCAACTGTCCCGTCAAGGGCCCCGGCCTTGACCAGCCCTGCGCCGGCAAGGGTCCAAAGTTGGGGGAACACAACCATGAGGTTCTCAGAGAAGCCGGGCTGACTGAAGAAGAGATTAAATCACTGGAGAAAAGGGGAGCTTTTATTACTTAATTATCTATAAAATAAGATTTCTCGACAGATTTTTTAACTAGAAAATAAAGGATTTTTTAAAGAATTAAAGAAGAAATGTTTTAATAAAGAAGCCTTTTTCGAGAAAAGATTGTGCGAGGTAGTCCGGGTGGAAGATACTGCACGCTTTGCCATGAAGGTTTTTGATGCCCTGGAAACGCCTTTCTTTATTCTTTCTTATCCTGATTTACGTTTTATCTCGGCCAACCGTACAGCCTTGGGGGATTTCGTGCCATTGCTGCTGGGGCGCCAGGTGGGGGAAGGCGATCTTCCGGGACAGGCATTAGACCAGGTTCTCCCTGCCACTGAGGCGGCAGCTTCTTTTAGGAGCGCCGTAATCAGGTCTGGCAGCGGCAGAACCGAGGCCAGGCTGGAAGGTTTTTCTCTGGCCGGCCCCGGCCCACAGGATGAGACCAGGTATTTTAATCTGGTCTGTGTGCCGCTGCCTGCCCAGGACGGAGATAGCAACTCCATTGCGGTGTCGGTGAAAGATATCACTTGTAGTTATCTTCTGGGCGATCAGGAAAATCTTTTATCCAAGATGAAGCACTCCCTGGAAAAGAGGGAGACACTTCAGTCTATCCTGAATGTGCTGCCCTTGGGCGTGATTTTTTACAGCCGGGATGATGTGGTGAATTACGTCAACGAAAGCTTTTTCTGGCTGACCGGCTATGACTGGCACGACCTTGCCGGCATGTCCAGGGTTGAGGCTGAAAAAATGCTCTTCAGAAACGGTGAAGCCGAGACCGGGATGTGTGTTTTAACCAGGTTCAATGAGCGCAAGCCGGTTCAGATCTATCAGGTACCCCTGGTCAGGATGGGTTCACTGGACGGCACGGTGGTGCTGGTCAGCCAGAAGACAGCCGAATTGGAACTGATCCTGGAAAAGAGGATTGTAACCACCGTCTTGGACAGTATTCAGTCCGCAGTGCTGGTTTTGGACGGAGAGCTGAATGTTATGGCCTGCAGCAAGGCCGTGCTGGAAATGCTGGACCTAGGCAGGGACGAGGTGGTGGGGCTGTCCCTGAAAGAATTAAAATCCCTGGTCAAGGCGCAGCAAATGGAGATTTCCTACCAGACGGTCAGGGGGAGAAAATTCCTGCACAAGTTGCAGGTCAATATTACCACCAGGACTCAAAAAAATAAGACCATGTTGTTTAATCTGACACCAGTTTTTTCAGCCGTCGGGGCCTTTGCCGGGACAGTGGCGGTGGGGTCCGATATGACCTCATTTATGGAAAAGCAGGAAAAGATCATCGAGAATGAGAGGCTGGCCGTCATCGGTCAGCTTACCTCCAGCATAGCCCACGAGATCAAGAATCCGCTCACCGTGATTTCAGGCTTTGCCGAGGTGTCCAAGAGCAAAATACTAAAGATCAATGGCAACGATAGCATTAAAGAGTCCATGCTTTATTACCAGCAGGAGATAATTGACAACAGCCGCAACATGAACAGGCTGATCGTCGACGTGCTGCAGCTGGCCAGGCCCAGGAAGGCGGAAAAGTCCAGCACCAACCTGTCCGGGACCCTGGACAAAATCTGCAATGCCATAAACCCCTACGCCCTGCAAAAGAATGTCACCCTGATTAAAAATTTGATTGCCGCGGACCTGGAGCTGGTGGTGGACCCGGTGGAAATAGGGCAGGTGCTGTTAAACCTTTGCAACAATGCCATCCAGGCCATGCCCGACGGCGGCACCCTGAGCATCAGCACGGATCAGTTTGATGGCTACCTGGTCATTCAGGTGGCGGACACCGGCCATGGCATTAAGTCCGAGGATTTGAGCAAGCTGGGGTCCCCCTTCTTTACCACCAAGTCCGACGGCACCGGGCTGGGGCTCAGTGTCACCTACAGCATAATCAGTGATTACGGCGGCAAAATAGAGGTGGAAAGCGAGGTCGGCCGGGGAACCACCTTCAAGGTCTTCCTGCCGCTGGAGAAAAAATAATAATCCGCGGGTCATATTTTTATAACCACAGAGGACACAGAGATCACAGAGAAAAGATTTGCATGTTATGCTTATTTTTTATTTTTAGCCACAAAGGACACAAAGTTCACAAAGAAAAAACATTATATATATCCCGGTGTTTCCTGTGCTTCATATTCAATATTTTATAAATTAGTCATTCTGGACTCTTCCAGCCGACCGGGATGGATCCTTTTATATTTTTGTGCTCTTTCTGGCTATAAAAAGTTTTTCTCTGTGCCCTCTGTGTCCTCTGTGGTTTAATAAAGGAACAAAGCCACTCATGCAAATCTTTGTGTCCTTTGTGCACTTTGTGGCTTTAAAATAGTATTTTTCTGTTCTCTGTGGCTATCATAGACCTCAGGTCCGGGCTTTTAGTTTGTGTATCACGGCGCCCAGCAGGCACAGGGCCAGCATGGCGGCCAGGGTTAGGGCCAGCAGTTGAACCGACAGCTGCAGGCTGGCCAGGGGTGCGAATCCTTGCACCTTTTCCAGCCTGGCCATGGCCGGTACGGCCAGGCTGGTGGCCAGGGGCAGGGCCGGGCCGAAAAGAAGGAAGGTGTAGAGAGCAGCCAGGGAGGCGTGGGCCACCCGGGTGCAGACGAAGGGAAGCATCCGGATGTCGGTCTCACTGATCATACCGGCCACCTGGGCGTGCACCGAAAGCCCGCTCCAGGCCAGGATCATGCCCGTAGCAGCCACCTGTTGGGCCAGCGGGGCCAGGGACTCGCTGGCCATCTTTGATCCGATGGTCATTTCGAAAAAGCCGCTGGCCAGGGACGGCATTACTTCCGGCGAAAGCCCCAGGGGCACCAGCACGGTCCCCAGCACCCGGGCCAGGCTGCCAATCACCCCGGCCTCGGTAAAAAGCCGGATAATTACGGCGAAAAGGATAATAAACCCGCCGATATTGAGCAGATTGTGGACCGAGTTCCGGGTGGCGTCACCGATAATCTTGCCCAGGGGCCGCTCCTCACTCTCCCAGGCGGCGGTAAGTTCCCCCATTGCCCGGCTGAACAGGTTTCTGCCGGGGGGGTTTCTTTTGGGCAGCCTTTCACGGTCGCCACGGCGGTAAAAGCGCAGGGCCAGCCCCAGGGTAAGGTTGGCCAGGTAATGGGATGTGGCAATGACCACGCCCAGTTCGGGACGGCCGAACATGCCCACCGAAACCGCCACAATCATGAACAGCGGGCTGGAATTGTTGGTAAAGGAGATTAGCCTTTCGGCCTCAATCCTGGTCAGGAGCCGCTGTGACCGGAGGCGGGCGGTGATCATGGCGCCGATGGGATAACCGCTGGTGAAGCCGATGCAAAGCACGAAGGACCCGCTGCCCGGCACATTGAAAAGGGGCCTCATCACCGGCTCCAGCAGGACACCCATAAATTTTACCAGGCCGAAACTCATTAAAAGGTCCGAGGCGATGAAAAAGGGCAGCAGGGATGGGAAGACTATATTCCACCAGGCCTTCAAGCCTGTGCTGGCGCCCTCGAAGACCACCCGGGGCTGCAGGATCATGGCAATGACAAAGGCCAGGGCGCAGGCGGTCCAGAAAAGACCGGCGGCCTGCTTGGAATTTGGCTTGCCTGTCCGCCTGACGGCGGGGAACAGGCACAGTACGGCCACAGCGCAAAAAACCAGGGCAATGGAAGAAAGGGCCATGTTGACTAACCTCCGCTGGTTATGGAAAAGATTTCTTTATAGATTTATACTAAGGATTCGGCCTGTTTAGACCCCTTAAAGCTTATGGCTCATAAACATGAAATCCTTGACAAATGGATCGTTACTTTAATATAATTCTTTTTGTGATATGGAGTGTGAACCTGTGATCCAGATTGATGTGTCCAGGCTAAAAAACTCTCCGGGCGAAGAGCTGCGCCTGTCCGGTGAGTACCAACTGGAAACCGTTCAGGGTGACGGCAGCCGGATATATTTTAATAGTCCGGTCAGGCTGGATGCCGTGCTGGTTAATGATCATGGTGCTCTCAGGCTTTCCGGCTCTGTTGAAGGGAAGGCCGGGGTGGCTTGCGGGCGTTGCCTGGAAATTTTCGATTTGCCTGTGACGGCGGAGCTGGACGAGATATATCATAACGAGTCCCAGCAGGAGATTCAGCCGGGTGAGGAGTGGATACCTTTCCGGGGCGACAGGCTGGACATCACACCGGAGGTGGTGAAGTCCATTTTTTCCTCAATGCCCATGAAGCTGCTATGCCGAGAGGACTGCCGGGGGCTCTGCCCCAAATGCGGGGCCAATTTAAACCAGGAGTCCTGTGACTGCAGGCAGGATGAACCGGACCCGCGGCTGGAAGTGCTGAAAAAGCTGCTGGAGAAAGACCGGCATTGATTTTTTCCTGATTACTAATTCCTACAAAAAAGGGGGGTGCGATCATGGGGGTGCCAAAGAGGAAATCCTCCAAGCAGAGAGGCAGGCAGCGCAGGGCGGCCAATGTTAACCTGGAAGCCCCGAACCTGGTAAAATGTCCTCAGTGTCATGAACTGGCGGTTTCCCATACCGTCTGTGGAGTTTGCGGCTATTACAAAAACAAGGAAGTGCTGAAAACCGAGTCCAAGTAGTGCCGTTAAGCCTGGGGACGACAAGCCGCAGGCTTTTTTATTTGTAAAGCAAGATGGAAAGCAAAAAAAGGCGGACACTGCCACAAATTGGCTCTATTTGCAGGCCTTAAAATGCCCTAAGTAAAGGCTTTTAAGGTTGCTTTTTTTTTCCAGCCATATTATAATCTAATTTGGTACCTGGTACTAAATCTTTTTTTCGGGTGGTTAATAATGCCCAGGGGCGTCATCAGCAAAACGGCCAGGCAGCGGCTTCTGGAAAAATACATAAACAGCAATCCCTTCCTGACTGACGACGACCTGGCCGAAATACTGGGAGTCAGTATCCAGACGGTGCGCCTGGACAGGTCCGGCCTGGGCATACCCGAGATGAGGTCCCGGGTAAAAACAATGGCCAGCAGCGGTATTTACGGCAAGGTCAAATCCATGGAGGCCGATGAGCTGACCGGAGATTTGGTGGAGTTGGAAGTGGGCCGGTCGGGTATTTCGGTGCTGACCATCAACGAACGGATGACCCTTAAGAAAACCAGGGTGGCCAGGGGCTATTACCTTTTTGCCCAGGCCAATTCCCTGGCGCTGGCCCTGGTGGACTCCGAGGTGGCCCTCACCGGCACCTGCAAGATAAGCTTCAAGCGTCCGGTGTTGAGCGGCGAGAGGGTTGTGGCCAGGGCGCACATCAGCAGAAAGAGCAGGAACAGGTATATGGTCAGGGTTTCGTCCACGGCCAGGGATGAGTTGGTTTTTAGTGGAAGATTTCTTATTTTTGCCATTGCGGAGGAGGTCTGGCGGCAGTGAGGATTGCAGTGGACGCCATGGGCGGCGATTTTGCGCCCAGGGAAGTGGTCATGGGAGCACTGGAGGCCGCCAGGGAAGGCATTGAGATCATCCTGGTGGGTGACCGGGACGGGATTGAAAGCGAGATCGGCAGGGAAAACCGGGGCCGGCTGGAAATAGTGCACACCACCGAAGTCATTGCCATGGACGAGCAGCCGGCTGCGGCGGTTCGCCGCAAGAAGGACTCATCAATTGTCAGGGCGGTTCAGCTGGTCAGGGAGGGCCGTGCCGGGGCCTTTGTTTCGGCCGGCAGCACCGGGGCGGTGATGGCTGCCTCCTTGCTGGGCCTGGGCCGGATCAAAGGCATTGACCGTCCGGCCATTGCCAGTGTGCTGCCCAGCCGGAAAGGGGGCACGGTGCTGCTGGACGTCGGCGCCAATGTCGACTGCAAGCCCCGCCACCTTTTGCAGTTCGGTATTATGGGATCACTTTACGCCGAAAAGGTGCTGGGCATCGCAAACCCCCGGGTGGGTCTCCTAAGTGTGGGGGAAGAGGATTCGAAGGGAAATGAGTTGACACTGGGATCTTTTCCGCTGTTAAAGGAGTCCGGAATTAATTTCATCGGCAATGTGGAGGGCAGGGACCTTTTCAGCGGGTTGGTGAACGTGGTGGTATGCGATGGGTTTGTGGGCAATGTGGTGCTCAAGGCCGGTGAGGGGCTGGCCATGGCCCTGATGCACATGATCAAGGATGAGCTGACCCGTAACTGGCTGTCCAAGATGGGAACTGCTCTTACCCTGCCGGCCCTGAAGGAATTGAGAAGAAGGATAGATTACGCGGAGTATGGGGGAGCCCCCCTGCTGGGGGTGAACGGGGTGGTTATTGTCTGCCACGGCAGCTCTACCTCCCTGGCTATCAGGAACGCCCTGAGGATGGCCGCCAATGCGGCCTCCACAGGTCTGGTGGATTCCATCGCCGAGAGCGTGGAGGGCAGAATGTTGAAAAAGGTGGAATGCAGTGATGCCTGAGGCCGGGATACGGGCGGGAATTGTGGGACTGGGATCCTATGTGCCGGAAAGGGTGCTGACCAACAGAGAACTGGAGACCATGGTCAATACCACCGACCAGTGGATTGTGGATAGAAGCGGCATACGTGAGCGAAGGATAGCCGGCCCCGGGCAGGTCACCTCGGACCTGGCCCTGGAGGCCGCCCGGAGGGCGCTGGAAGATGCCGGCATAGGCCCTGCGGAGGTGGATTTGATTATTGTGGCCACCAACACCTCGGACACTGTTTTCCCGGGGGTGGGCTGCATCGTCCAGGACCGCCTGGGGGCGGTTAAGGCCGGCGCCTTTGACCTGGTGGCCGGCTGCACGGGATTTATCTATGCTTTTTCAGTGGCCGCCCAGTTTATAACCTCGGGTGTCTACAGGCATGTGTTGGTTATCGGGGCCGAGATACTTTCCCGGATCGTGGACTGGCAGGACAGGAACACCTGTGTGCTGTTCGGTGACGGGGCTGGTGCGGTGGTGCTGGGGCGGGTGCCGGAAGGCTACGGCCTGGTCCATTCCAAGCTGGGGTCCGACGGGTCCGGGGGTCCCGCCCTGTGCCTGCCGGCCGGTGGATCGAGGCTGCCGGCCAGCGCCCAAACCGTGGCTGAAAGGCAGCACTTTATACACATGAACGGGCGCGAGGTGTTTAAATTCGCCGTCCGGGCCTGCGGGGCAGGTTCCCTGGAAGCACTGGAAGAGGCAGGGCTGTCGGTGGCGGAGGTGGATTTTCTGATCCCTCACCAGGCCAATATAAGGATTATCGAGGCTGCCGCCAAAAGGCTGAATCTGCCCATGGAACGGGTATTGGTCAATGTGGACCGCTATGGCAACACCTCCACGGCCTCCATACCCATAGCCCTGGAGGAGGCGGTCGGCCAAAACCGGATCAAGGATGGCGACACCATGTTGCTGACCGGATTCGGCGCCGGGCTGACCTGGGCGGTGGCTATTTTGAAGTGGTATGATTATAGAAATGCAAGGTGAGGTTAGGGGTTAGGGATTAGGGGTTAGGGATTAGCGGAGCCACGGGGAGCCATGGGGACGGTTCGAGCGTCCCCGAAGCGTAGCGAAGCCTAGTGGGGGACATTCCTGTCTTAAAAGACCAGCCCGGGCTTCAGCAGGTGTGTCCCCATTCCTTAATCGGGAAGACAATGGAACCGTCCCCGTGGCGTATGGGCAACCATTGAAGCTGGAGAGGAGGAACTTGTTATACTGCATACAGTTCTCTGCGATCTTTTGAAAATAAAATACCCAATCCTGCAGGGGGGCATGGCCTGGGTCTCCACCGCCGAGCTTGCGGCTGCGGTCAGTGAGGGCGGCGGTCTGGGCATCATCGGATCGGGCCAGGCCCCGGGCCAGTGGGTCCGGGAACAGGTAAGAAAGGCCAAGGTGCTCACCGGGAAGCCCTTCGGGGTTAACGTGATGCTGCTTTCCCCGTACGTTGATGAAGTCATGGAGATCATCCGGGAGGAAAGGGTGGCTGTGGTCACCACCGGCGCGGGCAACCCCGGCAAGTATGTCCCCGCACTTCAGGCGGCAGGTATCCGGGTAATCCCGGTGGTGGCCTCGGTGGCCCTGGCCAAAAGGCTGGTGCGTTCCGGTGTGGACGCGCTGATCGCTGAGGGAACCGAAAGCGGCGGTCACGTAGGGGAGCTGACCACCATGGCCCTGGTGCCGCAGATTGTAGAGGCCGTGGAGGTGCCGGTGATTGCCGCCGGAGGCATATACGACGGCAGGGGTCTGGCGGCGGCCCTGGCCCTGGGGGCGCTGGGGGTGCAAATGGGCACCAGGTTCATGTGCGCCCGGGAGTGTACCGTTCATGAAAATGTAAAACAGATGGTGATCAAGTCCAAGGACCGCGACACTGTGGTCACCGGCAGGAGCACCGGGCACCCGGTGAGGGTGCTGTACAACAAGCTGGCCAAGAGGTTCATAGAGCTGGAAGAGAGCTGCTCCCCGGTGGACGAGATTATGAAGAGCGGGGTGGGCAGCCTGAAGGCGGCCATGGTGGAAGGTGACGTGGAGATGGGGTCGGTGATGGCCGGCCAGGTTTCGGCCATGGTCAGAAATATACAGCCGGCGGCTGAAATTATCTGCGAAGTAGTGGACGGGGCCGTGAAGGTGATGTCCGACCTGGGCAGAATGGCAGGTGACCGTTGATGGCCAGGACCGCCTTTGTCTTTCCCGGACAGGGGTCCCAGCAGGTGGGTATGGGGCGGGACCTGTACCTCAATTACCCTTTGGCCAGGGAGGTGTTTGAAGTCGCCGGGCGAGTCCTTGGTTTTGACCTGGCCGGACTTTGTTTCGGCGGGCCCGAGGAGGAATTGAAAAAAACCGTCAATGCCCAGCCCGCCATTCTGACGGTGAGTATGGCGATACTGGCGCTTTTGACCAATCAGGGCCTGCGGCCCGACCTGACGGCGGGCCACAGCCTGGGTGAGTACTCCGCCCTGGTGGCCGCCGGATCCTTGGATTTCAAGGATGCCGTAAGGCTGGTCAGGCTGCGGGGTCAGTACATGCAGGAGGCAGTTCCCCTGGGCCGGGGCGGCATGGTGGCCGTAATGGGCCTGGATGCCGCCGAGGTGGCTGAAATCTGCGCCCAGGCCGCCGGTTCCGGCGGGGTGGTGGAGGCGGTAAACCTCAACTGCCCGGGGCAGGTGGTTATTGCCGGGGACAGTCAGGCACTGGAGAGGGCTGCCCTGATCTTAAAAGAAAAGGGTGCCCGCCGCTGCCTTCCGCTTCCGGTCAGCGCCCCCTTTCACTCTTCACTGATGAGGCCGGCCGGTGAAAGGCTGGGCGCTCAGCTGGCCGCCGTAGAGATAAAGGAACCGGCCATACCGGTGGTGTCCAACGTCACCGCGGACTATCACGGCGGGGGTGAAGGGGTTAAAGACCTTCTGGTCAGGCAGTTATACAGCCCGGTTCGCTGGGAGGAGTCGGTGCGCAGGATGATCCGGGACGGGGTGGAGATATTTGTGGAGGTGGGGCCCGGCCGGGTGATTTCCGGGCTGATCCGCAAAATTGACCCCAATGCGCGTACAGTAAACGTGGAAGATGCGGCTTCGCTGGAAAAATTCCTTGCTACTTATGGGAGGGTTGGCTAAAATGTATCTTGATGGCAGGGCTGCCGTAGTAACCGGATCTTCCCGGGGTATCGGGCGGGCCATAGCCCTGGCCCTGGCCCGGGAAGGGGCCGATGTGCTGGTTAATTACTCCGGCCGGGAGGCCGAGGCCGGGCTGGTGGTGGAAGAAATCAGGTCTCTGGGCCGTAGGGCGGCGGCCTTCCGGGCCGACGTGGCCAAACCGGAGGAGGCCCAGTCCATGGTGGCTGCCGCCCTGGAGAATTTCGGGCGTCTGGACATACTGGTGAATAATGCAGGAATAACCAGGGATAATCTCATTCCAAGGATCAAGGAAGAGGACTGGGACGCTGTACTGTCGGTAAATCTCAAGGGGGCCTTCAATTGTTTGAAGGCGGCGGTCCGCCCCATGCTCAAGGCCAGGTGGGGCAGGATCATCAACATCACCTCGGTGGTGGGGGTAACGGGTAATCCAGGTCAGGTTAACTACGCCGCCAGCAAGGCCGGGCTCATCGGCCTGACCAAGTCGGCGGCCCGGGAACTGGGATCCCGCAGCATCACCGTAAACGCGGTGGCCCCGGGCTTTATTGTCACTGAAATGACCGGCGCCCTGCCCGAGGAGGCCAAGAACAGCATGCTGGCCGGAATACCCTTGGGCAGGCTGGGGAATCCCGGGGAGGTAGCCGCCCTGGTGGTTTTCCTGGCCGGAGAGGCGGCCTCGTACATAACCGGCCAGGTGGTAATGGTGGACGGTGGAATGGCCATGTAAATTTTATTTAGATTTTGGAAGGGGGGTGAAATTGTGGCTATACTTAACAAGGTTAAGGCAATTATATCGGAACAGCTTGGCATCGATGAGAGCGAAATCACCATGGAGTCATCCTTTATCGAGGACCTGGGCGCGGATTCACTGGACATAGTGGAGCTGGTCATGGCTTTGGAAGAAGAGTTTGAAATAGTCATCCCGGACGAGGATGCCGAGAAGATTGGGACTGTCGGAGAGGCAGTTAACTATATCAAGGAGCGCCAGTAAATCAGTGCAAGTCCCGCTCTCGAGCGGGACTTTTTTGAAATATTGATGTCATGCGGGTTGGAGGTGTTTGTTTGGGATTCAGAGTAGTGGTTACCGGCATGAGCGTTGTTTCACCGCTGGGCATCGGCCTGGGGGACTTCTGGTCCAATCTGGCGGCTGGAAAATCCGGTGTCGGTCCGGTGACCAGATTTGAAACCGAGGGCTACAGCACCAGGATCGCGGCCGAGGTAAAGGGCTTTGTCCCCGAGAATTACATGGATAAGAAAGAAGCCCGGCGCATGGACCGTTTTACCCAGTTTGCCATGGCGGCGGCTAAATTGGTGTTGGAGGACGCCGCCCTTGACCTTGACGCCGTGGATCGGGACCGGGTGGGGGTGATCCTGGGTTCCGGCATAGGCGGACTGGAGACCTTCGAGGAACAGCACAAGGTGCTGCTGAGCAGGGGCCCTGGCAGGGTCAGCCCGTTCTTTATCCCGATGATGATTGCCAATATGGGCCCGGCCCAGGTAGCCATTGCCCACGGGCTGAGGGGCTGCAACCTGATCACCACCAGCGCCTGCGCCTCAAGCAACAACGCCATCGGGGACGCCTACCGGCTGCTGCAGCGGGGGCAGGCCGACGTGATTATCTGCGGGGGCACCGAGGCCCCCATAACCCCCATGGCCATGGCCGGTTTTTGCTCGCTGAAGGCCATGTCCACCAGGAATGATGACCCCGAGGGCGCCAGCCGGCCCTTCGACTCCGGGCGGGATGGATTTGTCATCGGCGAGGGCGCCGGGCTGTTGGTTCTGGAGACAGTCCAGCACGCTGTCAAGCGGGGCGCCAGGATTTACGGCGAGGTGGCCGGCTACGGCAGCAGCTGTGACGCCTACCACATCACCGCCCCTGACCCCGAGGGCCGGGGGGCGGCCATATCCATGGAGCTGGCCCTGAGGGACGCCGGCTTGAGTCCGGACGAAGTTGACTATATCAATGCCCACGGAACTTCCACCCCACTGGGGGACCGGCTGGAAACCGTGGCCATCAAGCAGGTTTTTGGCCGGCACGCCTATAAGCTGGCGGTTAACTCCACCAAGTCCATGACCGGCCACCTGCTGGGGGCCGCCGGAGGGCTGGAGGCGGTAATTTGTTTGCTTTCCATGGTCCATGAGGTGATCCCGCCCACCATCAACCTGCAAAACCCGGATCCCGAATGCGACCTGGATTATGTGCCCAACCAGGCCAGAAGGGCCGGGGTCAGGGTGGCCCTGTCCAATTCCTTTGGCTTTGGGGGGCACAATGTCACCCTGATTCTGAAAAAATTTACGGACTGATGAGGTGTCACCGATGACCCGGCGCAACGGCAGTGAAGATTTAAGCCGGAAAATAGGGATCCGCTGGAAGGATCCGGAACTGCTGCAAATGGCCCTGACCCACAGCTCTTATTCCTTTGAAAAAAAGGACCGGGCCGTAAATAACCAGAGGCTGGAATTCCTTGGCGACGCCGTGCTGGAACTGGTGATCAGCCAGTACCTGTACGGCGCCAATTCCTCCGGCAGCGAGGGGGACTTGACCAAGCTTAGGGCGGCCATTGTCTGTGAGCCTTCCCTGGCCAGGGTAGCCAGGGAAATAGGCCTTGGATCCTGCCTTTACATGGGCCGGGGGGAGGAGCGGTCGGGGGGCAGGGAGCGTCCGTCCATCCTGGCGGACTCCTTTGAGGCGCTGCTGGGTGCCATTTATCTGGACGGGGGGCTGGAGGCGGCCCGGGCCTTCGCCCTGGACAGATTGGCGGAGGTTATTTCCGACGTGCTGCAGGGCCGGGTGGAAAGGGATTATAAAACCGAGCTGCAGGAAATATTACAAAAGAAATCCAGCGAACCGGTGGGCTACGTTATTTTAAAGGAAGAAGGCCCGGCTCACGACAAGTTTTTCACCGCAGGGGTGGCGCACGGCGGGCGGCAGCTGGGTGTGGGCGCCGGGCACTCCAAGAAGGAAGCAGAACAGCAGGCCGCCCGCAACGCCCTGGAGTCATTGGGGGAGCTGGTACAGGGACTGAGTGAGATTTAAAAACCGCTTGGTTAATTTTTTGTCGGCGGAGGTTTGCAAATAGCATGGGCTTTTTCAGTAAGTTGAAGGATTCTCTGAGCAAGACCAGGCAGGGCTTTGTTGAGAAGATAGACAATCTGATTACCGGGCGGAAAAGCATCGATGAAAGCCTTTATGAAGAGCTGGAGGAGATACTGATCCAGGCCGACGTGGGGGCGGAGACCGCCTTCAACCTGGTGGAGGACCTGCGCCGGTCGGTCAAGGACCGCCGGGTCAGCGAGGCCGCCGAGGTCAAGCCCCTGCTGCAGGAGCTGATTTCCGGCATTCTCGGGCAG
>Ga0209347_1004188_pt1 | contig 15395 bp, 12 predicted proteins | sample AutmiccommuBRH23_FD_187382 | JGI IMG/M metagenome (GOLD analysis project Ga0209347, IMG submission 187382) | Deep subsurface microbial communities from Mt. Terri, Switzerland - Autotrophic microbial communities BRH/23 (SPAdes) (version 2) | ecosystem: Environmental > Aquatic > Deep subsurface >... | reverse complement strand
GGCGGCGATGCTGTGGGTGGGCGGCTCGATCATTCTGCACGGGTTGGAGGAGTTGGGCGTGGCCGCGCCTGCCCATCTGATCCATGATGTTGCCGCTTATCTGGGCGCGCTGGTGCCACAAGCCACAGGCGCGGTGACATGGACGGCGACTGCCGCAATGGATGGAGTGTTCGGTCTGGCACTGGGTCTGTTGCTGATCCCGGTGGTCACGCGGATCATCGCCCCGCTTTGGACCACGATTACGGGAAAGGGCCGCCCCGCCTGATCGCGGAACGGCCCTTTCATCGTTCTTCAAATACTCAAAATCCGCACCCGACCGGGTTCATGTCCGGATCAGAGCAGGGACTTTACCTTGTCCGCAACTGCCTGCGCGGTGATGCCGAACTGTTCATACAGCACCTCTGCCGGGGCGGATGCGCCGAAATCATGCATGCCGACAAAGCCCGACTTCTCGCGCTTGCCGCCTTGGCCGAACAGCCAGCGGTCCCAGCCGAAACGGATCGCGGCCTCGACGGCCACGCGCACCGGGCCTGCGGGCAGGACGCGGCGACGATAGGCTTCGTCCTGTTCCTCGAACAACTCCCAGCAGGGCATCGAGACGACGCGGGTGCCGATCCCTTCGGCCTGCAACAGATCGCGGGCGGCCATGGCGACTTCCACTTCGGAGCCGGTGGCCAGCAGGATCGCCTGACGTTTGCCCGTGGCTTCGGCAAGAACATAGGCCCCCTGTGCGGTCAGGTTCTTGGCCTTGTGCTCGGTCCGCAGCGTCTTTAGGTTCTGGCGCGTCAGCGACAGCACCGAGGGTGTCTCTTTCGAGGTCAGCGCCAGTTCCCAGGCCTCGGCTGTCTCGACCGTGTCGCAGGGGCGGAAGACCCAGGTGTTCGGCGTGGCACGGCTGATCGCCAGATGTTCGATGGGCTGGTGCGTGGGGCCATCCTCGCCCAGTCCGATACTGTCATGGGTCATCACGAAGACGGTCGGGATCTTCATCAGGGCCGCCAATCGCATCGCGGGGCGCGCGTAATCGGTGAAGCACATGAAGGTGCCGCCATAGGGGCGGATGCCGCCATGCAGCGCCATGCCGTTCATGGCCGAGGCCATGCCATGCTCGCGGATACCCCAATAGACGTAGCGACCCTTGCGGTTGTCCGTATCGAATATGCCCAGATCGCCGGTCTTGGTATTGTTCGACCCGGTCAGGTCGGCAGAGCCGCCCACGGTTTCACCCAGCACGGGGTTCACCACTTCCAGCACCATTTCGGATGATTTGCGCGTGGCTACCGAAGGCGCGCTTTCGCTGATCTGTTTCTTCAGGGCGCGGATCACGGCGGACAGGCGGGCAGGGACCTCACGCGCATAGGCGCGGGTGAATTCGTCGCGTTTCTTGCCGTTCAGCGCAGCCAGACGCCCTTCCCACGCGCTGCGCTCGGACGCGCCGCGCGCGCCGATGGCCTCCCATGCGGCTTTGATGTCGGCAGGAACCTCGAACGGTCCGGCCGTCCAGCCGTATACGGCTTTGGTATCGGCGATCAGCTTGGGATCGGTCAGCGCGCCATGACCTTTGGAAGTGTCCTGCGCAGAGGAGCCCAGTGCGATATGCGTCTTGCAGGCAATCAACGAGGGCAGGGGGCTTTTCTTTGCAGCCGAGATGGCCGCGTCGATGGCCACCGGGTCATGTCCGTCGATCTCTTGCACATCCCAGCCCGAGGCACGGAAGCGCGCGACCTGATCGGTGCGGTCCGAAAGCGAGACCTTGCCGTCGATGGTGATGTCGTTGTTGTCCCAGAAGACGATCAGCCGGGACAGTTCGTGCCGCCCGGCGATGCCGATGGCCTCCTGGCTGACGCCTTCCATCAGGCAGCCGTCACCGGCGATGACATAGGTGTAATGGTCCACGATCTTGGCACCAAAGCGGGCGCGCTGGATCTCCTCGGCCATGGCGAAGCCCACGGCATTGGCGATCCCCTGGCCCAGCGGGCCTGTCGTGGTCTCGATCCCCGTGGCATGGCCATATTCGGGGTGACCTGCCGTTTTTGCGCCCCACTGGCGAAAATTGCGGATCTGTTCGATCGTCATGTCGGCATAGCCGGTCAGGTGGAGCAGCGCATAAAGCAGCATCGAGCCGTGGCCTGCCGACAGAATGAACCGGTCCCGGTCCGGCCAATGGGGCGCGGTCGGGTCGAATTTCAGATGTTTCTCGTAAAGAACGGTCGCCACATCGGCCATGCCCATCGGCATCCCGGAATGTCCCGAATTGGCGGCGTGGATCGCATCCAGCGTCAGGGCGCGAATGGCGGCGGCTTTCATCCAATGCTCGGGATGGGCAGTGCGCAGGGCGGTGATGTCCAAGGGATCGGTCCTTCGTCTGACGATGTGACAGGATAGGTTGCGGGCTTGATACCAGCCTGTCGCGCAAGTTCAAGCGCAGGCTGTAACCCATTGGTGGCAAAGGGCGCGCATTTTGCATATCCATTGGGTAAAGTTTTCCCATGACCATGGGTTGATGATTCGGTCAGCACAAGGTCATCTTTGGGGTGAGCAGACGTCAGGTGAAAGGTGAGCCAATGAACGATATCGCCGAACTGGAACGCAGGATCGCCTATGCGATGGAGCGGATCGCCAAGGGGATCGAGGCACTGGACAGGGCCACACCCGCACCCGTGCCGCCAACCGGGGACAGGGCGCAGTCGGCCTCTGCGGATGCTGCGGCGGATATCGAGGCGTTGCGGACGCAATTGGCCGAGGAACGTCTGGCCAATGAACAGTTGGAAGAGCGCGTCCGCGCCATCAAGCTGAAGCAGGAGGCCCGCGCCGCGCAAGCCGAGGCCGATCTGGCCGCGACCCGTGAGGCATTGAGCCAGTTGGACGCCGAGCTGTCGCGCCTGCGCAAGGCCAATGAGCAGCTTCAAGCCAGCAACAGCGCGCTGCGGGCCGCCAATGAATCCGGTGTGGGCGAGCCGCATCTGATCAACAAGGCAATGATGGCCGAGCTGGAATCGCTGCGTGCCGCGCGGCAGGTGGATATTGCCGAAGCGCAGGCAATCAAGGACGCGCTCAAGCCCTTGCTGGACAGCAAAGAGGAGGCGAACTGATGCCCGAAGTGGAAATCAAGATCGGCGGACGCGCCTTTGAGGTCTTTTGTCAGGATGGCGAGGAACATTATCTGCATTCCGCTGCCAAGATGCTGGATGACGAAGCCTCGGTGCTGGCAGGCCAGATCGGTCGATTGCCCGAAGCGCGGATGCTGCTGATGGCCGGGCTGATGCTGGCCGACAAGACGGCCGGTCTTGAGGACAAGCTGCGCGAGGCCGAGGCGCGCATGGCCGAAAAAGAGGCCGAGATCGCCCGCCTGTCATCCCGCCCCGCACCCGAGCCGCAGAAGATCGAGGTGGCGGTCATTCCGCCGGAACTGGCGGACACGCTGTCCGAACTTGCCGCACGGGCCGAGGCGCTGGCTGACGCGGTAGAGGAAAAGGCTGGCTGAAAACCGTCTGATCACGCATGCAAAAAAGGCCCCTCGCGGGGCCTTTGGCTTTTTATGGTGTGCTGACGATCAGGCGTTGGCTTCACGGATCTTTTCGGCGGCGGCCTTGTCGAAGGTGACGCCATTGGCCTCGAACAGTTGATCCAGCTCGCCCGAAAGGGTCATTTCGGTGACGATATCGCACCCGCCGACAAACTCTCCCTTGACGTAAAGCTGCGGGATCGTGGGCCAGTCGGAGTAATCCTTGATGCCCTGCCGGATATCGGCATCAGCCAGCACGTTCACGTCCTTGAATTCAACGCCCATGTAGTTCAGCACACCGGCCACGCGGCTGGAGAACCCGCATTGCGGCATTTCCTTGGTGCCCTTCATGAACAGGACCACATCATTCGCGGTCACGGTTTCCTTGATCTGGGTGGTTGCGTCGGTCATCTGGGATGTTCCTTGGTAAGGCGGGGGAAAGCCCCCGGGAATGGGATCAGTCGGGGGCTTTGGTGGTGAGGGCCAGAGCATGCAACTGCCCGTTCGCCCCGTCCATCTTGCCCTTGAGCGTGGCATAGACGGCGCGCTGCTGCTGCACGCGGTTCATGCCCTTGAACGAGGCGTCGATCACCTCGGCGGCGTAGTGGTTTCCGTCCCCAGCCAGATCGGTGACGGTGATCTTGGCTTGCGGAAAGCCTGCGCGGATCAGGTCTTCGATTTCCTGTGCTTCGATGGCCATATGGGATGCTCCTGTCTCTTTGCATCAGATTTATGCCTTTGACGGCTGCGCTGCAAGGGTTGGTCGCCGCGCAAGGCCCGGCTTTGACAAGGGGTCCCGGATCGGCCAAAGCTGCGCGGCAATCAGATGGAGGATCGTATGAAAGCCAAGGTCAGCTGGATCAACGGACGCGCCTTTCTGGGCGAGACAGGTTCCGGTCACGGGGTGGTCATGGACGGCGCGCCCGAGGCGGGCGGGCGCAATATCGGCCCGCGCCCAATGGAGATGATGTTGCTGGGGTTGGGCGGTTGCACCGCCTTTGACATCGTGATGATCCTGGAAAAGGCCCGCGCCAAGGTGACAGGCTGCGAGGTGGAGCTGGTCGGCACCCGCGCGGATGAGGAGCCGAAGGTCTTTACCGCCGTCAAACTGGTTTACACGATCCGTGGGCATGATCTGAAACCCGCGCTGGTGGAACGCGCGGTGAACCTGTCGGCCGAGAAATATTGCTCGGCCTCCAAGATGTTTGAAAAGACCGCCACATTGACGCATGAGTGGAAGATCGAAGAGGCGTGATCGGCTTGTCGGGGCGCAGAGGGGTGCTGTCTGCCCCCCGCGTCGAACTTTGTTCGACGCTCCCCCCGAGGATATTTCCCGCAAGAAGAAACGCTTAGCCCAAGGCCGCCTCGAATGCGCCGCGATAGAGGGCTGACAGGTCCGCGAGCGGCGCTTCGGATGCGCCGAAACGCACCAGGCTGCCACCGAACTTGCCGACGGTCTGGATCGGCACGCCCGCCTTGCCTGCGGCAATCATCAGCGCCTCGGCCTGATCGAAATTGCAGGCGATCAGGTAGCGGGCCTGATCCTCGCCGAAGAGGGTTGGGGTGTCCGCCGCGTCGATCTGCACGCCCACACCTGCGGCCTCGGCCATCTCGAAGGCGGCCAGCGCCAGACCACCATCGGAGAGATCCGTGCAGGCACGGATCAGCGTGTGATTGGCGCGGATGAAATCGCCGTTGCGGCGTTCGGCCTCAAGGTCCACAGGGGGCGCATCACCCTCTTCGCGGTGGAACACTTCGGCAAGGATCGCGGACTGGCCCAGATGGCCTGCGCTGTTGCCGACCAGAAGGGCCACATGCCCGTCACGGGCCTGTCCTGTGATGGCCTGATCCACATGCGGGATCAGACCCACGGCGCAGATCGTGGGGGTGGGCAGGATGCCCTTGCCATCGGTTTCGTTGTAGAGGCTGACATTGCCGGACACGATCGGCATGTCCAGCGCCGCCACGGCCGCGCCGATGCCTTTGATCGCACCCACGAATTGCCCCATGATCTGCGGCTTTTCGGGATTGCCGAAATTGAGGTTGTCGGTTGTGGCCAATGGCTTGGCCCCCACGGCGGTGAGGTTGCGATAGGTTTCGGCCACGGCCTGCTTGCCGCCTTCAAACGGGTTGGCAAAGACATAGCGCGGCGTCACGTCCGAGGTGAAGGCGATCAGCTTGTCCGTGCCATGCACCCGGATGATACCTGCACCCAGACCCGGCGTACGCAGGGTGTCGGCCATGACCTGGCTGTCATATTGCTCGTAAACCCATTGTTTGGCGGCGTAGTTGGGGCTGCCGATGAGGGCCTTCAGCCCGTCGATGGGGTCGATGCCCGGCACATCGCCCAAAGGCGCGGGGGCTTGGGGTTCGACCCAGGGGCGGTCATATTCCGGTGCATTGCCAGACAGAGCCTTGAGCGGGAGATCCGCTTTGCAAACGTTGTTGTGCATGATGAGGAAACGATCTTCGGCAATTGTTTCGCCAACGATTGCAAAGTCCAGATCCCATTTGTCGAAGACGGCCTTGGCCTCGGCCTCTTTCTCGGGGCGCAGGACCATCAGCATGCGCTCCTGGGATTCCGAGAGCATCATCTCGTAGGCGGTCATTCCGGTTTCGCGGCAGGGGACCTTTTCCAGATCCAGCCGCACGCCCAGATCGCCCTTGTCGCCCATTTCCACCGCCGAACAGGTCAGGCCCGCGGCCCCCATGTCCTGGATCGAGATGACGGCGCCGGTCTGCATCAGCTCCATGCAGGCTTCCATCAGGCGCTTTTCGGTGAAGGGGTCGCCCACCTGCACCGTGGGGCGCTTTTCTTCGATGCTGTCGTCGAATTCGGCGCTGGCCATCGTGGCCCCGCCCACGCCGTCGCGGCCGGTCTTGGCGCCCAGATAGACGACGGGCATGCCCACGCCCGAGGCGGCGGAGTAGAAGATCTTGTCCGCGTCAGCCAGACCGGCGGCGAATGCGTTTACAAGGCAGTTGCCGTTATAGGCGGGGTGAAACCGCACCTCGCCGCCCACGGTGGGCACGCCGAAGGCATTGCCATAGCCGCCGATCCCTTCGACCACACCATGCACCAGCTGCCGCGTCTTGGGGTGATCAGGGGCGCCGAAAGACAGAGAGTTCATCGCCGCGATGGGGCGCGCGCCCATGGTGAAAACATCGCGCAGGATGCCGCCCACGCCGGTGGCCGCCCCCTGATAGGGTTCGATGTAGGAGGGGTGGTTGTGGCTTTCCATCTTGAAGACAACGGCCTGCCCGTCGCCGATATCCACGACGCCCGCATTCTCGCCAGGGCCGCAGATGACCTGCGGGCCGGTGGTGGGCAGGGTGCGCAGCCATTTCTTGGAGGATTTGTAGGAGCAATGCTCGTTCCACATGGCCGAGAAGATGCCAAGCTCGGTGAAGGTCGGCTCGCGTCCGATGATGTCGAGGATGCGCTGGTATTCATCGGGCTTGAGCCCGTGCGCCGCGATCAGTTCGGGCGTGATGGCCGGTTCTTGCGCCATGTCTTGCATGTCTTTCGTCCCCCTGGGCAGGTCTGCGCCGTCTCTTTACGACAAGGCTTTGCGCGGGGAAAGGGGCAGGCGGCAACAGAAAGCGGATCGAGGCATGCAAAAACCTGTCGCCCTGCGCGACCTTTGCCCTAGCTTTGCGGCAGCCGGCGCTCTGCCGGTAGGTCACGGGCAGAGGGCAGATATGACGGTGGTGACGATCCTGGGCAGCGGGCCCAATGTGATCCGGGCGCAAGCCTGGCCCAAGGCGGCGCTTGGGCATGTTCTGGCGATCAACAACGCATGGCGCGTCCGCCCGGACTGGGACGCGCTGATCCACCCCGATGATTTTCCTCAGGACCGCTGGCCTGACAGCGTCACCGCAAGTCAGAGCGTGGTGACGTCTCAGGACTATATCCCGGCCAACAACGCCTATGGCGGCGTGGTCTATGCCGGGGGCACGATGGCCTTCACGGCGGCCTATTGGGCGCTGTGGCGGCACCGGCCCCGTGTGCTGGCAGTGATGGGCTGTGACATGGTTTATCCTGTCGCCGTGAACACGCATTTCTATGGCAACGGCACTGCCGACCCGCTGCGCCCCGACATGACCTTGCAAAGCCTTGAGGCGAAATCGGCGCGGATCATGCTGCTTGCCGCGCGTCAGGGCTGTGCCGTGGTGAACCTGTCCACCGATCCAAGCAGGTTGCTGTTTCCAAGGGCGCGCGTCGATGGGCTGGCACGGTTGCGGCCACTGTTGGTGGATGACGTCGCGGTGCGCGCCGCACTTGATGCGGAGCAGGATCTGGGCGCGCGCGTGCGCTCGGGTCGCTACTGGCTGGAGGGGCGCGACATCACGCCTGCCTCATTGGCGGTGATCGATGCAATGTGGTTACAGGCATATGAGTGCAGCATGGCTGCGGTGCCTGTCGCTGCGCCGCAGAGTCATTTGATCAGGTGATGCGCGCAGGAGGCGTGCGTCGTTTGCGCTAAGGGGCAGGGGTAACCATGGGTTGCGCCGTGCCGCGCTGCTGCCCGTGCGGGCGGTGCAAAAGGCGGCTTTCCACCCGTTTGGTCAAAAAAAAGGCCGAGCACTAAGCTCGGCCAAAGTCCAACAGGGAGGTATGATGATGATGCGAACCTAATCAGCATCACCGTCAAACGATGAATTAGGCATCCGTTTGTGTACGATCAAGGCAAAACATGCTGCATTACAGCAAGGCCGCTATGCGTCCTTTGCATGGCTTGCTTAACCTGTTAGCTAACTTCCTGATCTTTCATCTGTTTGCGATAACTGACGATCTCGTCCTGGACGAAATCGCGGAAGGCGGCGACCCGTTTGGACTGCCGCAGTTCTTCCGGGTAGGCCAGAAAGACCGGCACTTCGACAGATTCGATATCCGGCAGGATGCGCACGAGCTCGGGAAAATCATGGGTCAGATAGTCGGGCAGCACCCCGATCCCCAGATCATGCAGCACAGCTTGCAGCACGCCGAAGTAATTGTTCACCGTCAGCGTGGACTGGATGTCATGGGTCATCAGATATTGCACAAGGTTCGCCCCGGCCCCGACCTGCGCCGATTGCGGGTTCTGGCAGATCAGGCGATGGCCCGAGATCTCCTCGATCCTGTCGGGGGCTGCACGTTTCTCGAGATAGCTGGGCGACGCATAGAGACGCATCCGGATATGCATCAGCCGCTTGCGGATCAGGTCGGCCTGGCTGGGTTCCTTCATGCGGATGGCCACATCGGCCTCGCGCATGGGCAGGTCCAGAACGCGTTCTTCCAGCATCAGGTCGATCTTGAGGTCGGGATATTTCTCGTAAAGCCGGGGCAGGCGCGGGGCCAGCCACAGGCTGCCGAATCCCGTGGTGGTGGTCACGCGCAACTCTCCGAACACCTCTTCCTCGCTGTCGCGGATCCGCGCGGCGGCGGTTTCAAGCCGCTTGGCCATCGAAGATGTCGCCTCGAACAGCAACTCGCCCTGTTCGGTCAGAATCAGGCCGCGCGCATGGCGGTGAAAGAGGGTCGTGTTCAGGCTGTCCTCAAGCGCGCGGATCTGGCGACTGACCGCCGACTGGGACAAATGCAGCGTGTCACCGGCATGTGTGAGGCTGCCCGCATCGGCCACCGCGTGAAATATTCTGAGTTTGTCCCAGTCCATCATGGCAATATTCCGTCTTCTTTTGGCGCCTGCGTGTAACAGGCGAAAATCGTTACGCTCAAATGCTCCCCAAACTTCCTATAGCCCATAGGGCAAATAAAAAATAGTTTGGTAGGTCATGATTTGTGACCTAATATCGCGTTATAGTTAAAACAAGATCGTTCAGATGGGGAGATGCGCGATGACAAGGCAGGAAATCACTCTCAACGACAGGTTCGACCTTGAAAAGTCTCCTGTGCTGTTGAACGGAACCCAGGCACTTGTTCGTCTGATGCTGATCCAGAAAGCGCGGGATCGTGCCGCAGGTCTGAATACGGCCGGTTTCGTGACGGGCTATCGCGGATCGCCGCTGGGGGCGGTCGATATGCAGATGAACCGCGCGGCCAAGCAATTGGCGGCCGCGGACGTGACATTCGAGGAAGGTCTGAACGAGGATCTGGCCGCGACAGCGCTTTGGGGCGCCCAGCAGGCCGAGTTGCGCGGGGAGGGCAGGTTCGACGGGGTTTTTGGTCTTTGGTATGGCAAGGGCCCCGGCGTGGACCGCTCGGGTGATGTGATGCGCCATGCCAATATGGCCGGATCGTCGCGCCACGGCGGCGTGCTGATGGCGATGGGGGATGACCATACCGGCGAATCCTCGACCGTGCTGCACCAGTCGGAATGGGCGATGGTGGATGCCTATATGCCCGTGGTCAGCCCTGCCGGGGTGCAGGAAATTCTGGATTACGGTGTCTACGGCTATGCCTTGTCGCGCTTTTCCGGCCTCTGGGTCGGTCTGAAGACGATGAAGGACACGGTCGAGGCGACGGCGGTCGTGGATGGCCGTCCGGAGCGCATGAAGCTTGTGATGCCCGAGTTCGAGATGCCGGAAGGCGGTCTGAACATCCGGCTGATCGACACGCCCCACGCGCAGGAAGCGCGGATGATCGACTACAAGCGCTTCGCGGCCGAGGCGTTTTCGCACGCCAACAAGATGGACAAGCGCATCTGGGGCAAGCCCGGTGCCAAGATCGGCTTTGTGGCTGCGGGCAAGAACTGGCTGGATCTGGTGCATGCGCTGGCGCTGTTGAACATCGACGAGGCCGAGGCGGAACGGTTGGGCGTCACGACCTACAAGATCGGGCAGACCTTCCCGCTGGATATGAAGGGCTTTCACGACTGGGCCGAAGGGTTGGACCTGATCGTGGTGGTGGAAGAAAAGCGCAAGCTGATCGAAGTGCAGATCAAGGAAGCGATTTTCGACGACCGTCATGGTCGCCGCGTCTGGGGCTGGCACAAGGGTGGCGGTGCGGGGTCCATGCATGGCGAGGAGTTGTTCCCGACGCGCGGCGCGCTGGACCCGATCATGATCGCCGAAAAACTGGGCGGTATCCTGATCGAGGAAGGCCGCAGCACCGATGGCATCAAGGCGGGTCTGTCCGCGCTGGCCGATGCGCGGCGCAATGATAACGCGCAGGAACTGGCCTCGCGTCTGCCCTATTTCTGCTCGGGCTGTCCGCACAACACCTCGACCAAGGTACCGGAGGGAAGCCGCGCCTATGCCGGCATCGGGTGCCATTACATGGTGCAGTGGATGGACCGTTCGACCATCGGGGCCACCCATATGGGCGGCGAAGGGGCGAACTGGATCGGCGAGGCGAAGTTTTCGACCCGCGATCATGTGTTCCAGAACCTTGGCGACGGCACCTATAACCATTCGGGCATTCAGGCGATCCGTGCCGCGCTCGCGTCGGATGTGAACATCACCTACAAGATCCTGTTCAACGATGCGGTCGCCATGACCGGCGGGCAGGGCAACGAAGGGGGCCTGACCTCGCAGCGGATCGTGGCCGAGTTGAAGGCGATGGGCGTGCCGAACATCGCCGTCGTCTATGACGAGAAGGAAGAGATCGACCTGTCCACCTTCCCGGCAGGCGTGGAAAAGCATGAGCGTGCCGAATTGCAGTCGGTGCAGGAGAAATACGCCAAGCTGAAGGGTGTGTCGGCCATCGTCTATGTGCAGACCTGCGCCGCCGAGAAGCGCCGCCGCCGCAAGCGGGGCAAGTTCCCCGATCCCGACAAGCGCGTGTTCATCAATACGGATGTCTGCGAAGGCTGCGGCGATTGTGGTGTGCAATCGAACTGCGTGTCGATCGTGCCCGTGGAGACCGAACTGGGCCGCAAACGAGCGATTGACCAGTCAAGCTGCAACAAGGATTTCAGCTGCCTCAAGGGGTTCTGCCCCTCCTTCGTGACGCTGGAGGGGGCGACACCGAAAAAGGCCGCGACCGCCGCGGTCGATCTGCCCGATATGCCGACACCCGATATGCCCGCGATCAAAGGCACATATAACGTGGTGATCACCGGCGTGGGCGGCACCGGCGTCGTGACCATCGGCGCGGTGCTGGCACAGGCCGCGCAGATCGATGGCAAGGGGGCTGGCATGATGGAAATGGCGGGGCTCGCGCAGAAGGGCGGCGCCGTGCACATCCATTGCCGTATTGCAGAGCAGCCTGACGACATCAGCGCCGTGCGCGTGGCGACGGGCGAAGCGGATGCCCTGATCGGCGGCGATCTGGTCGTGTCGGCCGGGGCCAAAACCCTTGGTCTGACCCGCACAGGGCGCACCGGGGCGGTCGTGAACAATCACGAGATCATTACAGGCGATTTCACCCGCAACACTGAATTCTCGCTGCCGTCCGACCGTCTGGCGCTTGCGCTTGAGGCGCGGTTGCAGGACCGGGTGATGCTGTTCGATGCGTCCGAACTGGCCCGCGTCACGCTGGGGGATTCGATCTATTCCAACATGATGCTGTTCGGGGCCGCTTGGCAGCGCGGCTTGATCCCGCTCAGCCATGAGGCGATTACCCATGCGATCAAATTGAACGGTGCGGCGGTGGAAAAGAACCAGCGCGCCTTTGAACTGGGTCGCTGGGCGGCGCTCTACCCCGATCAGGCCGCGCGGTTGCTGAAACCCAAGGTGATCGAACTGCCCAAATCGCTGGAAGAGAAAATCGCCTTCCGCGCGGATCATCTGGTGGCTTATCAGGGCAAGCGGCTGGCCAAACGCTACCGCAAGATGGTGGATGGCGTCGCGGATGCGCGCCTCAAGGAAGCAGTCGCCAAGGGCTATCACAAGCTGTTGGCTTACAAGGATGAATATGAGGTGGCGCGGCTTCTGCTGACCTCGCAGGAGAAGGCAGCCGAACAGTTCGACGGCGATTTCCGCATGACTTTCCATCTGGCTCCGCCGATCATCTCGAAAATCGGGCCTGATGGTCGCCCCGTGAAACGGACGTTCGGCCCGTGGATGGCCAGACCGATGCGTATCCTTGCCGGGATGAAGATGCTGCGCGGCACGCCGCTGGATATCTTCGGCCGGACCACTGAACGCCGGATGGAGCGCGCCCTGATCGCTCAGTTCGAGGCCGACATGGCCGAGATCCTGCCCAAGGTCACACCCGCGACGATGGATGCCGCTGTGGCCTTGGCGGAACTGCCCTTGTCGATCCGTGGGTTTGGTCCGGTCAAGGAAGCGAATGAGGCCAAGGCCGCCAAACGGCGTGAGGAATTGCTGGCGACCTTCCGCGATGGCGGCAAGGGTATGGCGCAAGCCGCGGAGTGATCGGCAGGTCATAGACAGGATAACAACGCCCGCCCCATGGCGGGCGTTGTCATTATGGCTTCATGCAACCGTCACAGTCTCGCGGCATGGTTCGGGCAAATATCCCGCGCAGCCCGGAGCATCCCCGCGTGACCACCCAATCAAGCATCGCCCGCGATATCAGCTATGCCCATTCGGCGACCACCAAGGGCGGCCGCGCCCTGATCCGCATGATGGAGAATGCCACAGGGCGGATCAGACTGATCCGCCGCGCGGCCGGGTATGAGCAGGAGGTGGCGCAGGGCCGGGACTTCTGGCAGGTCATGGTGGACCGCTATGGCCTTGGCCTTGATATCCTGCGCGGCTCATTGGATCTGATCCCGCGCGACGGTCCGCTGATCGTGATTGCGAACCATCCTTACGGACTCCTCGACGGGCTGATGCTGGGGCATATCCTGTCGCATCGGCGGGGTGATTTCCGCATCCTTGCCCATCATGTCTTCTGCAAGGCCCCTGATCTGGCAAGGGTGATCCTGCCCGTCGCCTTTGACGAAACCAAGGCCGCGGTGCAGCGCAATCTTGAAACGCGCCGGGTTGCGCTGGATTATCTGGGGCAGGGCGGGGCTATCGGGATTTTTCCGGGCGGCACGGTGTCCACCGCCGCCACGCCCTTTTCCCAGCCGATGGACCCCGGCTGGCGTAGTTTCACCGCGCGCATGGTGGCGAAATCCGGTGCAACTGTCGTCCCGATCTATTTCGACGGGCACACCAGCCGCATGTTCCAGATTGCCAGCCATCTGCATGTCACGCTGCGTATGGGGCTGTTGATCAAGGAATTCGCGACCCGCGTCGATAGACCCGTGCGTGTCGCCATCGGCGCGCCGATCTCTGCCGACCAGATCGCCACCTGCGCGGGGGATACCAAAGCAATGATGGATTTCCTGCGCAAAGCGACGTATGACCTGTCTCCGACTCCGCTCGCCAATTACGATTACGGGTTCGAGTTCGAGGAGAAACACCGGGCGTGACCATCACGCCCAAGGACGGGCGCGCGATGGCAGTAGGGATTTTCGACAGTGGTCTTGGCGGCTTGACCGTTCTGGAAGCGGTGACAAAGCGGCTGCCGGACGTGCATTTTGTCTATTATGGTGACAATGCCCACGCGCCTTATGGCGTGCGCGATGCCGATGATGTCTACAAGCTGACCAAAACCGCAGTGGAATACCTGTGGGCCCATGGCTGCGATCTGGTGATCCTCGCCTGCAACACCGCCAGCGCGGCCGCCCTGCGCCGGATGCAGGAGGCGGGCGTGCCCCCCGGCAAGCGTGTGCTGGGTGTGTTCGTGCCCCTGATCGAGGCGCTGACCGAACGGCAATGGGGTGACAACTCGCCGCCGCGTGAAGTGGCGGTGAAACATGTCGCCCTGTTTGCGACCCCTGCGACCGTGGCCAGCCGCGCCTTTCAGCGCGAACTGGCGTTCCGTGCCATCGGCGTGGATGTCGAGGCGCAGGCCTGTGGCGGCGTTGTCGATGCGATCGAAGAGGGAGATATGATCCTGGCCGAGGCGCTGGTGCGCTCCCATGTCGATGCTCTCAAGCGCAAGATGCCCCGGCCCGAGGCGGCGATTCTGGGCTGCACGCATTATCCCTTGATGCAGCAAGTGTTTCAGGATGCGTTGGGGGCGGATGTGCAGGTCTATTCCCAAGCCAATCTGGTGGCCGAGAGTCTGGCCGACTATCTGGCCCGCCGCCCCGAGATGCTGGGGCAGGGGGCCGAGGATATGTTTCTGACCACGGGCGATCCGCGTCGCGTGTCGGACCGGGCGACGCAATTCCTGCGACGACAGATCACCTTTCGGTCCGCCGGTTGATCCCGGTCAAGGTTTCCGCTTCTACTGTAGATGATGATACAACCTGCGCAGGCCATGGTGCCGGTGCAAGCAAGGACAGATGACATGCCGCATAACATAGCTATTCTGGGGGCTTCGGGCTATACGGGGGCAGAACTTGTCCGCCTGATCGCCACGCATCCGAACATGCGGATCACCGCGATGGGGGCCAACTCCAAGGCCGGGCAAAGCATGGCGGATGTTTTCCCGCATCTGCGCCATCTGGACCTGCCTGTGCTGCAGAAGATCGAAGAGATTGATTTCTCTGGCGTCGATCTGTGCTTTTGCGCGCTGCCGCATGCGACATCGCAGGAAGTGATTCGCGATCTGCCAAAGACGTTGAAGATCGTGGATCTGTCCGCCGATTTCCGGCTGCGTGATCCTGCGGAATACAAACGCTGGTATGGCAATGACCATGCCGCGCTGGAATGCCAGGCCGAGGCCGTCTATGGCCTGACCGAGTTCTACCGCGCCGAGATCCGCGCCGCGCGTCTGGTGGCGGGGACGGGCTGCAATGCGGCTACGGGCCAATATGCCTTGCGCCCGCTGATTGCCGAAGGCGTGATTGATCTGGATGACATCATCCTTGATCTGAAATGCGCCGTGTCGGGCGCGGGCCGCAGCCTCAAGGAAAACCTGCTTCACGCGGAATTGTCAGAAGGCTATCACGCTTACTCAGTCGGCGGGGTGCATCGCCATCTGGGCGAATTCGATCAGGAGTTTTCCGCTGTTGCGGGCCGGCCTGTCCATGTGCAGTTCACA
>Ga0209347_1004187_pt1 | contig 15401 bp, 14 predicted proteins | sample AutmiccommuBRH23_FD_187382 | JGI IMG/M metagenome (GOLD analysis project Ga0209347, IMG submission 187382) | Deep subsurface microbial communities from Mt. Terri, Switzerland - Autotrophic microbial communities BRH/23 (SPAdes) (version 2) | ecosystem: Environmental > Aquatic > Deep subsurface >... | reverse complement strand
CGCTGGTGGCGGGCTGCCACGCGGCGATCGGCTCGGACACCTCCATCGGCCCGGACACCTCCATCGGCTCGGCGACGGGCTCGGCGATCGGCTGCGAGGCGGGAAGCGCCTCCGGTGCTGCGGCGGCAGCCGCCACGGGCGTTGGGGCGGCGGCAGCCGCCACGGGCGTTGGGGCGGCGGGAGCCGCCACGGGCGCTGCGGACGGGGCCGCGACGGGCGCGGGCCCGGCCGGCTGCCCGGACTGCGCCGGGGTGGATTCCGCGGCTGCGGACTCCGGGGCGTCGGGCGTCGGCGATGCGACCACGAACGCGTACAGGCCCACCCCTACCACCGCAGCCACGAAAACCGCCGCGGCCGCCCCCATCGGCACCCGGGAGGTCCCCATGGGCACCCGCGAGGCGAGTCGGTGGAACACGCCTCGGCTCTCGTCGGCGTTGACGTCGGAGCGCGCCGCACCGTACGCCAGCGCCAGGTGCGGGGCCAGGTGGCGGGCGGTCTTGTTGCGCCCGTCGCGCGCGGCGTCCTGGGTCACCGTCTCCACGGTCTCGAAACCGAACAGCCTCAGTTTGGTCCTTAACCGGATGCCGTGCTGGCGCGCTTCGTCGCTCCACGTCATCCGGACGCCCTCGATGTCGTGCTCGGTTTGCACGTCAAAGGCCTGCACGCTGCGCGCCGTCGCCCTGGCTATCTCCTGCAGGGAATCGAGCGCGACGACCTCTTCGGCCAGGATCTTGCCGTTGACGGTGTCAACGAGCACCCACACCGCGCTCGAGGCGGTGAGCGACACACCAAGTACCAGACGCATAGCTACTCCCAGACGACGCCAGCCGATATTTGCTCTCTATCGGCAGGTCTCCGTCAGATATTACGCACGTCACAGAGTAAATCGGCGCAAAGTCCCAAACACGGGAGATAGCTGGCGGCGGCGCTCAGCCCTGGGCGGCCGCCAGGGCGTCGTTGAGCGTCTTGCTCGGGCGCATCACCGCGGTGGTCTTGTCGCGGTCCGGGTAGTAGTAGCCGCCGATGTCCGCCGGCTTGCCCTGGGCCTCGTTGAGCTCGGCCACGATGGTGTCCTCGTTCTCGGTGAGGGCCTCGGCAAGGGGAGCGAAGTGCTCGGCGAGTTCCTTGTCGTCGGTCTGCTCGGCCAGTGCCTGCGCCCAGTACAGCGCGAGGTAGAACTGACTGCCGCGGTTGTCGAGCTCACCGGTCTTACGCGACGGACCCTTGTCGTTGTCCAGCAGCTTCTCGGTCGCGGTTTCGAGCGTCTTGGCCAGCAGCTTGGCGCGGTCGTTGCCGGCCTTGTCGCCCAGATCCTCGAGGCTGGCACCCAACGCGAGGAACTCGCCGAGCGAATCCCAGCGCAGGTGATTCTCCTCCTGCAGTTGATGCACGTGCTTGGGGGCCGAACCGCCGGCGCCGGTCTCGTACAGCCCTCCCCCGGCCATCAGCGGCACGATCGACAGCATCTTGGCGCTGGTTCCCAGCTCCAGGATCGGGAACAGGTCGGTGAGGTAGTCGCGCAGGATGTTGCCCGTCGCGGCGATGGTGTCCTGGCCGCGGATCACCCGCTCGATCGTGTACCGCATGGCCCACACCTGCGGCATGATCTGGATGGTCAGGCCCTCGGTGTCGTGGTCGGCGAGGTAGGCCTTGACCTTCTTGCGCAGCTCGGCTTCGTGCGGACGCTCGGTGTCCAGCCAGAACACCACCGGCATGCCCGACAGCCGCGCCCGGGTGACGGCGAGCTTCACCCAGTCCCGGATCGGTGCGTCCTTCACGATCGGCATCCGCCAGATGTCGCCGGCTTCGACGTTCTGCGTCAGCAGCACCTCGCCGGTGTCGATGTCGACGATGTCGGCGACGCCGTCCTCGGGGATCTCGAAGGTCTTGTCGTGGCTGCCGTACTCCTCGGCCTGCTGAGCCATCAGGCCGACGTTGGGAACGGTGCCCATCGTCGTCGGATCGAACTGGCCGTGGGTTTTACAGAAGTTGATGATCTCCTGGTAGATGCGCGAGAAGGTCGACTCGGGGTTGACGGCCTTGGTGTCCTTGGTCCGGCCGTCGGCGCCGTACATCTTGCCGCCGAGGCGGATCATCGCGGGCATCGACGCGTCCACGATGACGTCGCTGGGTGAGTGGAAGTTGGTGATGCCGCGCGCCGAGTCCACCATGGCCAACTCGGGCCGGTGCTCGTGGCAGGCGTGCAGGTCACGGATGATCTCTTCGTGCAGTGACGCCGGCAACGACTCGATCTTGCTGTACAGGTCGGACAAGCCGTTGTTGACGTTGACGCCCAGTTCGTCGAACAGCTTCTGGTGTTTGGCGAACGCGTCCTTGTAGAAGACCTTGACGGCGTGGCCGAAGACGATGGGGTGGCTCACCTTCATCATCGTCGCCTTGACGTGCAGCGAGAACATCACGCCGGTCTTGTACGCGTCCTCCATCTGCTCTTCGTAGAACTCGCACAGCGCCTTCTTGCTCATGAACATGCTGTCGATGATGTCGCCCTCGTCCAGCTTGACCTCGGGCTTCAAGACGATGGTCTCGCCGCTGCCGGTCTTGAGCACCATCTTGACCGTACGGGCCTTGTCCAGGGTCATCGACTTCTCGCCGTGATAGAAGTCGCCGTGCTTCATGGTCGCCACGTGGGTGCGCGAGGCCTGGGACCATTCGCTCATGCTGTGCGGGTGTTTACGCGCGTACTCCTTGACCGCCTTGGGCGCACGGCGGTCGGAGTTGCCCTCGCGCAGAACCGGGTTCACCGCGCTGCCGAGGATCTTGGAGTACCGCTCCTTGATCGCCTTCTCTTCGTCGGTCTTCGGCTCCCCGGGATAGTCCGGCAGGTCGTAGCCCTTGGACTTCAGCTCCTTGATGGCGGCCAGGAGCTGGGGTACCGAGGCGCTGATGTTCGGGAGCTTGATGATGTTGGTGTCCGGCAGCTGTGTCAGCTCGCCCAACTCGGAGAGGTTGTCGGGCACGCGCTGCTCTTCGGTCAGGCGGTCGCCGAACTCGGCGAGAAGCCGCGCCGCCACCGAGATGTCACTGGTCTTGACGTCGATGCCCGCCGCCTCGGCGAAGGTCCGGACGATGGGCAGGAAGGCGTAGGTCGCGAGCATCGGCGCCTCGTCGGTCAGCGTGTAGATGATGGTCGGCTGCTCGGCGCTCATGCTGTTTTCTCCCGGCGTCAGTTCGGTCAAGTTCGAAGAAGTCCCGCGTCCTCACGGTGATCTGTGAGTGGATACCAACGTAGCGCAGCGGCCCGGTCACCGGCGTCGTCGGGAGCGCTCAGTCCGCTCCCCTGGCGGGCCCGGCGGGCGCAGTCCGGTGCCGGCGGCTCAGTCGCCGGCAGGTGTGCGGGCGGGCGGGCGGCGCATCGCGCCCCACAAGCCGACACCGATGCCGACGACCGCACCGCCCAGGCCGATGATCTGCTGGGGTCGGGTGAGGCCGTCGTGGACTCGGGAACCACCGAGCAGATCGGCGGCATCGGCACCCCCGGATGCGAGGAACCAGCCGCGGGTGTCCTTGCCGCGCAGCGCCGCCGCGGTGAGCAACCCCCCGATGAGGGCGTCACGATAGCCCATCGAATGCAGCAGCAGCTGGGCCGAGGCTGTGGGTTCCCGGGAATCACCCCAGAGCCGGTTCGCACGGAGGGGGTCGACGAGAAAGGAGACCCCCGAGGCAAGGCGGATACTGCCCGCGACGAGCGCGGCACGATCGATCGGCATGGATGGCAGCCTAGGTTTCCGCCGCGCGGCGCGGGTCCGATTGGGCCGCGGTCTAGGCGACTGGCCGAGACAGCACCGAGATCGCCTCCTGCAGCGGGTCCGGGGATGTGGAGACCGCGCCGAGGAACGGGTGCGACAACTCCAACAGCAGGAACAGGTTGGCGGCGACGATGAGGCCGACCACGGCGACCATCGGGTAGTGCAGCACGGGTCGCTCCACGCCGTAGATGATGACGGTCCCGAGCACCATCCCACTGGTCAGGAAGATGATCACCCAGAACGGCCACGGCGGCCCGGTGTCTTCGCGGGCGGTGAAGATCCGCACCGTGCGGGCCTGGCTGATCTTGTCGAGGTTCGAATACGACGTCGCCAGCCGCGTCTTCTGGATGTCGGTGTTCGCCTGCACCGTCCCGTAGGCGGTGTACACCTCGGCCAGTGCGGCGTCGACCTCCGGTGATCGCCTGCTGTCGGCCCGCGTCCACTCCGCGAGCGCGGCTTGCTCGTAGGCCAGCAGCGTCTGCCGCACGCGGTCCCTGTCTGCGGCATCGAAAACGAGTGCGTCCGTTGCCATCTGCACGGCAGCGGAGCCCTCGGTGCGGGCGTTGCCGTCGGCGGTGTTGATCTGCCCCCACATCGCGGACACCATGAAGCCGATGAAGAAGGCGTAGAGGAAGCCGATGAAGCCGTAGGTGAACTTGGTGACGTCGTTGTGCTCGTCGCGCGCCAGTGCGGGGAAGCGCCCCCGCATGAACCTCTGTATCAGGACCGACCCGCCGGAGATGAGGACGATCAGGCCGGCGAGCAGCAGCCAGGACGGGATCGCGGTGACCAGCCACTGACTCATCTGCCGCGGACCTCCTCCGGGACGGCGAGCCTCGACCTTAAGGTGATCGCGCGCTCGAGGACGTGGTATCGCTCGATCCGGCCCGCGCGGAAGCCGCGACATCGTCGTCTCGGCGAAACTGACGGGGATACGCACTGCCGTCACGATCGCGGGACGGAACCACCGAAACCGCTCTCCCGCAATTGATCTGGGCCCATGGTCATGATCGTCGGTCAATCGACTGCTGCGGGCCGTCAGGCGGCCGGAGCACCCACGCCGGGGCCCAGTGCGTCACCGTCTGATTCTCGGCGCCGTATCTGATCGGGTATGTCACCAATCCCCACCAGCCGCCGTGTTCACCGAGGGCCCAATAGGTGAGGTGACCCTCGACGACGGTGTCCATCTGCAGGCCGTTGGGGTGGTACCTACCGCGGCCGTGGGGCTCTCTCGGGAACAGCGCGACGAGGTCGATGAGCACGGGAACGGGGGGACGTACGGGACGGAACGCCTTGGGCAGGGGTTGACCGCCGTACCCGATCTGTTGCAGTCCCACCGTTCGATCATATGTTCGATGACAGCGCCGGTGCTACGGGTCGCGGCATGGGTCGCGGCACGTCGTGAGGCGTGTCGTGAGGCGTTGGGTAGCGTCGTACCCGCCCCGGTCGCGCCGGTGCCGTCCACGCGGGGCGACACGGAGATGGCGAAGATTGCCCGAAGGCGTCGGCCACGACATTAAGGTGCTGTTCGTGCGGAGAAACGTGTTAGCCAACGGGCGAGGTCGCGCGTTGGCGATCGTGCTCTCGCTGGTCGTCTCCGGCGCGATGCTGCACGCCCAGAGCACGAAGCCGCCGCTCACTGCCGAGAAACCCGCACAGACCCCGGCGGCTCAGGGCCCGCCGCCTGCTGCCGCCGCGCCGACCACCGCCACTCCCACGGAGGCGGAATTGCTGGCGGCGAGCGCACCCATCGATGCCCGCGTGTTCGACCTCGCTCTGCCCACCGGCGTCACGCCCGAGGGCGGCCTGCAGAAAAACACCATCTGGGCGGCCCGTGCGATCAGCATGATGTTCCCGGAGATCACCACCATCGGTGGGTACCGGCAGGACCCCTTGCCGTGGCATCCCAACGGGTTGGCGATCGACGTGATGATCCCGAACCACGGCACCGACGAAGGCATCGAGCTGGGCAACCAGATCGCCGGGCTGGCACTGGCGAACGCCCGCCGGTGGGGAGTGCTGCATGTCATCTGGCGACAGGGCTTCTATCCCGGAATCGGTGCGCCGAGCTGGACGGCGGATTACGGAAACGAGACCGCCAACCACTACGACCACGTCCACATCGCCACCAACGGCGGCGGCTACCCGTCCGGGCGCGAGAAGTACTACATCGGATCCATGCAGCCGTAGGGCTCAGACCGCGATCGCCGGCTCGCCGCACCACCAGGCCGCCGCCGATCCCCGACTGTCGCCGCAGGCAGCGGCCGCATCCACGGTGGTCGCCTCCTCAGGCGTCGACGGGAAGGACGGCGGTGCGGGCGGCCACAGCGGGAAGATGCGGGCGCCGGTCACACCGGTCAGCCGTGCCACGATCTGTGCCACCACATTCGTTGCGACATAGGCGATGTCGCCGACGAGCTGTACCGGCAGGATGGCCACCTTGGCCAGCAGGCTGATCAGCAGGATGTCCTGATCGGCGATCGCCCGCAGCGCCGAGGTGAACTGGTTGGTGAACCCGAACACGAAGTACGGCACCGAGGTGGCGATCGTGCGCACCCCGAGCGCGAGTTGGGTGCCGATGTCGGGGTAGCCGTTCGCGGCGATCGCGTCGAGCAGATCGTCCCGCAGCGCCTCGTCGTCGCCCGGGAACTCGTTGCCGGCGTCGAGTTCGGTCACGGACACGCCGTCGGCGTCGGCCGGCGGCGGGCCCCCGAACAGGGTCATCACGGTCGGTGTGACGTCGACGATCTGGTACTGCAGGTTGATCGCGCCTTCGGCGAAGATGTCGGGGTTCTCGACGATGACGAATGTCGAAGTCTCGTCGGGTGACTGGAAGCCGTGGCCGAGGCCCTGCTGCGGCTGATGGCCGTGGTCGGTGACCATGATGATGGTCCACTGCTCGCCCGTCGCGGTCTCCCACGCGTTCACCGCGTCGAGGATCTCCCCGAGGTTCCTGTCGAAGTTGAGCAGGGCGTCGGCGTACTGCGGCGACGCGCCGCCGTACAGATGCCCGTTCTCGTCGACCCCGACGAAGTAGCTGAAGACGAAGTTCGGGACGTCGGGATCGGCGGCCGCGATCACCGCCTCGGTGTGGTCGCCCACCGCGTCGTCGGTCAGCAGCCAGTCGGTGTCGCCTTCGATCTGGGAGACGAAGCGGACGTCGTCGGCGGGCATGGAGCCAGCGTCCGCGATGGCGGCGATGACGTCCCAGTTGGCGATGGCGGTGGTCTGAATGGCCGAGTTGTACGCCTCGAGCTGGTTGAACACCGTCGGCCACCTGTCGAACGTCCACGGGGTGAAGACGTTGTTGATCACGCCCGTCCTCTCGCCCCACGCGCCGGTCAGGATGGATGACCACGACGGGTTGGAGATCGTGGTGTGCCCGGCGATGCTCGCCGCGGCGGTGGTGCCGTTCTGGATCAGCTCGAAGAAGTTGGCGTTGGCGGGATCGACGAGCACTCTGCTGAGGTTCGCGCCGTCCACGCCGATGAGCAGGACGTTCGGCGACGGGTCCGCGAGCAGCGTGACCGCCTGCTGGGTGGAGGCGGTCGCCTTGCGGCGCAGGGTGTTTCGCTCCAGCTCGTCACGCACCGCACCCAGCGCCGCCAGCATCACCGGCGTCTGGACCGGTGGCACCTCGGGGCCGGGCTGAGCCAGGGGCTGCAGCCCCGTCGACACGAACTCAGCCGAGACGACGGTGACCTCGGTGGGCTCCGGCGCAGCAGGTGCTGGCGAAATCGCCGGCGTCACCGGGACCTCGGCCGCGGTCGCCGTGGCACCGGCGACGACGTCGGGTGCGCTGTCCCCGGACTCGGTGGACTGGCCGACGTCCGCGGTCAGTGCCTCCGCGTCATCGGCGTCGTCCGCGACCACGGCCACGGCCACGGCCACGGCGGATGTTGTGCTCGCCGGTTCCGGCGATGAGTCGCGGTGCCGCCGCGCGACCGGTTCGGCGTCCTCGTCGCCGGCGTCGTCCTCAGCGTCCTGCTCATCGTCATCGGTGTCGGCTGCGTCGTCGGCATCGGCGTCCTCGTCGGCATCGGCATCTGATGACTCCGAGGTCTCGCCGTCCTGCGCGCCGCCGTCGGAGTCCGTTCCGCCGCTTGTCGACGTGGCCGACGACGAGGACGTACCGGCCGACGAATCACCGGCCGACGACGACGAACTCGTGGGCTCGGCGGAGGCGACCGCCGGTGCTGATCCCAGGGCCACCCCCACGCCCAGAGTTATCGCCAACGCCCCTACTCGACCGATATGCCTGGCGTACCCCATGGGGTTCCTTTCGACGACCTGCGCCCGCGCCGCTGTTGCCGTGGCCGCATGGCTGGCTCACACCTCTCGGTGGATCTGCCGGGGCGTAAATTACGCCTCCGCCACGGTTGGCTGGCCACTAATCGCCGAGTTGGTCACGCGCGCTTCCGATGCCTCGGGTACCAGGCGGAGTCGCGCAGAAGCCTGAGGCCGTTGAGGCCGACGAGGATGGTGGAACCTTCGTGCCCGGCCACGCCCAGGGGTAAGGGCAGGTGTCCGAACACGTCCCAGGTGACGAGGATCGTGATGAAGGTGGCGGCGATGACGAGGTTGGCGATGACGATACGGCGGGCGCGGCGGGCCAGCGCGACGATGGCGGGCAACGTGGACAGGTCGTCGCGCGTGATCACGACGTCGGCGGTGTCGAGCACGAGGTGGAACCCGGCCCGGCCCATCGCGACGCCGACATGAGCGGCCGCCATCGCGGGTGCGTCGTTGACGCCGTCGCCGACGAGCATCACCTTGGCACCCCCCGATTCCATGTCCCGCACGCCGCGGACCTTGTCCTGTGGAAGGAGCCCGGCGCGGACGTCGACGATCCCGACCTCGTCGGCGATCATTGATGCCGCGCGGTGGTTGTCCCCGGTGAACAGCGACGGGCGTCTTCCGGTCGAGTCAGCGAGGGCGGCGACGGCTTCCGCTGCGCCGCCACGGATTCGGTCGGCGAGTCCCAGTGCCGCGACCGCGACGTCGTTCACCCGCACGACCACTGCGGTGTGTCCGGACTCCTCCAGCCCCGTGACGACGCGTCGGGCCGCGACGTCGTGCTCGCCCAACAGTGCGGGGCTGCCGACCTCGACGACGTCGTCGCCCACCCGGGCGCGCACGCCGCGGCCCGGTGCGGACCGAAAGTCCCAGGCAGGGACAACGCGTAGCCCGGCGTCGTGGGCGGCAGCGACGACGGCACGGGCCAGCGGGTGCTCGGAGTGGCTCTCCGCGGCGGCGGCCAACGCCAACACCTCGTCGTCGGTGAACCGGGAAGGGGGCACGGCGGCGATCCGCACCAGCCGCGGCGTCCCCTCGGTGAGGGTGCCGGTCTTGTCGAACGCGACGTGGCTGACCGTGGCGAGCCGTTCGAGCACCACGGCGGATTTGACCAGCACACCGTGGCGACCGGCGTTGGCGATCGCCGACAGCAACGGTGGCATCGTCGCCAGCACGACCGCGCACGGCGAGGCGACGATCATGAAGGTCATCGCCCGCAGCAGGGTGGGTTGCAGCTCCGCCCCGAAAAGCATCGGGATGACCAGCAACCCGACCGTGGCGGCCACCATCCCCACCGAGTAGCGCTGCTCGACCTTCTCGATGAAGAGCTGGAGGCGGGCCTTGGTCGCGCTGGCCTCGGCGACCATCGCCACGATCCGGGCGATCACCGTCTCCGCGGCCGGTCGGGTGACCCGGACCCGCAGCGCTCCGGTGCCGTTGACGGTCCCGGCGAAGACCTCGTCGCCGGGTTGCTTGTCGACCGGCAGCGGCTCGCCGGTGATGGTGGCCTGGTCCACTTCGCCTTCACCCGCCACGACGAGCCCGTCGCCGCCGATGCGTTCGCCCGGGCGGATCAGGATCTCGTCGCCCGCCACCAGCTCCGAGGTGTGCACCGATTCCTCGCCGCCGGTCGCCGTCAAGCGGGTGACCGACTCGGGTGCCAGGTCGAGCAGCCCCCTGACGGAGTCTTCGGTGCGCCTGGTGGCGAGGGAGGTGGGTGCGCCCGCGAGCTGGGTCAGCAGGGCGAGCGTGAACAGTCCGGTCGCGGCCAGGGCCCACCGCACCTCGGGCACCGCCCTCATCGCGGACACCCGGCCGGTCGAGCGATCCGAGCGCACGCGACGTGTCCGGTTTCGGACATCCACGGTCTGGTCCACAGCCACACCGGGAGCATAGCTGCGCATTCACGCAGATATGCACCTACGTATACAGATGTACTTCTGACCAGGAAGGTATGCTCACGACATGCACACGTCGCTGACCGATTTCGACATGCCGAGTGACGAACAGGTTCACCTCGCGGCGGAGTCCTTCCGCATGCTCGCCGACCCGACGCGCATCAAGGTGCTGTGGGCGTTGCTGCAGGGTGAGTCGTCGGTGGCGTGCCTGGCCGAACTCGCCGACGTCGCGCCGACGGCGGTCAGTCAGCATCTGGCGAAGCTGCGGCTCGCCGGCCTGGTGAAGGGCCGCAGGGAGGGCACGTTCGTGTACTACTCCGCGGCCGATCAGCATGTCCACGGTCTCCTCAAGCAGGCGCTCTTTCATGCCGACCAGTTCGATCGCAGCGACCAGACGGCGGTCTCGACCGGCGCGTGACGCTGCCGGCGCATTGTCAACACTTCGACACCCTGCGTTCAGCTGTGCGACGCGGTTTCGGTGCGATGCTGGGCTCATGCTTGATCACGGTGCCGGTAGCAGTCGAGTCGTCCTCAAGTGGGGACGCGTCCCCGAGGGACGGCGCGTCCTGGATCTGGCGGAGGGAATCCTCATCGGACTGCGCCGGTACTCACCCGAGGCGGCGTTCGGCGAGTTGCTCGCGGTAGCGCACCGCAACGACATCACGGTGTCCGCGGCCGCCGCCACCTTGGTGGGCCTCGCGACCGGGTTCACCGACGCGACGGATTTTCACCCGGCGATCGCTGAACAGGAGTGGGGCAGCCTGCTTCCCGCGACAGGCGGCTGACGCGTCAGCCGTCGGTGAGCCGGGCCTCGAAGGCCACCCGGTCACCGCGGTACAGCGCGCGGACCACCTCGATCGGGACGTCATCGCTGTCGACGGATCGGCGGTTGAGCAGCAGCATCGGCATCGCGACGGTGGACTCCAGCAGCGCGGCCTCCCGCGGTGACGGTAGGACCGTCTCGATGCGCTCGGTCGCCGAGCCGAACACCACCCCGCGCGCGCGGATCGCGGCGTACAGCGATGTCGTCGGGTCGAAGTCGTCGGCCAGATCGCCGAATCTGTGCAGGGGCAGGTAGGTGCTCTCCAACCCGATCCGCACGTCGTCGGCGAGCAGCACCCGTTCCAGGTGCATGACCCGCTCGTCGGGCCGAACATGAAGTGCGGCAGCCACTTCCGTGTCGACGGTCACGTTCTCCCACGTCACGACGAGGCGCCCCGGGCGACGGCCCGTGCTCAGCGCGCCCTCGGTGTAGGACTTCAGCGACAACGGCTGCACCAGTTTCGGCCGGGAAACCACAGTGCCCCGGCCCCGCCGTTCGATACGTCCCTCGACGAGCAGTTCGTGGACGGCTTGGCGGACCGTCTCCCGCGCCACCCCGAAGCGCGCCGCCAGCTGCCGCTCGGGCGGAAACGTATCACCCTCCCGCAGCCCGTCGAGGATGTCCTCGAGGCCAGTGCGCACCAGGTAGGGCTTGGGGTGGTTCATCGCGCCAGGCGGTGCGCAAGGTCCAGCACGTAACCGATCGGGGCGCCGACGGCCTCCGGGTCCTTGGCGGCGTCGTCGTAGCGGCGCAGTCGTAACGCGTCGCGATGCCAAAGGTGTGCAACGAATTCCGGGTCGACATCGGCGCCGCCCTGGTCGGCGAGCGAGGTCACCGACGTCTCGCTCAGGCCGGCCGCGTACCCGGGTTCGGTGGCGACCAGATACCGCTTGGCCGCCACGTGAGCCGCCGCCAACCACCCGACTCGCGCTCCGAATCGGGGAATGATCCATCGCGCGGCCAGCCCGGAGTGGTCCGGGGCGTGCGGCCCGCCGAGCAGTGGGCTGTGTCCGATGTCGTGCAGCGCCGAGGCAAGCACGAGTTCGTCGTCGGCACCGTCGTCGATGGCCCGCGCCGCAGCCTGCATCGCGTGGTCCCATTCGTCGACGGCTTCCTCGTCCCAGATTCCCTGCAGCGACGCGAGCATGGTGGCGGTCTCGGCGCGGATCTCGTCGGCGCGGGTCGGCACGGCACCGACCATACCCCCAATTGGTCTATACCAATAGTTCACCGCCTGTTCCCGTGGCCCACATCGGGCGATAGCGGGACCGACGCCCCGGCCGGGTTGTCTCAACGACCATGCGGGTCACGATCGTCGGCGGCGGCATCCTCGGCACTGCTCACGCGTGGCAGGCCGTGAATCGTGGCCACCAGGTGACCCACCTGGAACGGGAGACCGAAGCCCGGGGAGCGACCGTGCGCAACTTCGGGCTGGTGTGGGTGTCCGGACGATCCTCCGGCGAGCTCGACGCCGGCCTGCGATCGCGCGCCCTGTGGGAGGACCTCGGCACCGAGGTGCCCGCCATCGGCTTCCGTCCCTGCGGTTCGCTGACACTCCTGCGCACCCCCGCCGAGGTGGCCGTCGCCGAGGAGGTGTGCACCCGCGCCGATGCGGGCCGCCGCGGCTTCCGGCTTCTCGGACCCGCAGAAGCCCGCCGCGTCAACCCTGCGCTGCGCGGCAAATTCGTTGCCGCCCTGCACTGCTCCCGCGACGGAGCCGTCGAATCCCGCCAGGCGCTGCCCGCCATCCGCGCGTCCCTGCAGGCCACGGGGCGGTATACGTTCCTACCCGCCACCGAGGCCCGCGCAGTCACGGGAACCCGAGTCCTCGACGACCGCGGGAACACCCATGACGCCGACGTCGTGATCGTGTGCGCAGGCGCCGCACACGGCGGCCTGGTCCGCGAGCTCGCCGGCGACATCCCCGTGCGACGGGTCCGGCTGCAGATGATGCAGACAGCGCCGTTGGACGAGCCGCTCACCACCGCGATCGCCGACGGCGACAGCATGCGCTACTACCCCGCGTTCGCCGGTAACGCCCTGGACGCACTGCGACGCAACGAGAATCAAGACCCCGTCGCCCACGAGCACCGCATGCAACTGCTGTGCGTGCAGCGTCTTGACGGCGGTCTCACGATCGGCGACACCCACGAGTACACCGAGCCGTTCGGCTTCGACGTCACCGAGGCTCCCTACGGCTACCTGGCCGGTGTCGTCGAGGAACTGCTCGGCCGGTCCCTGCCGCCCATCCGGCAGCGGTGGGCGGGCGTCTACAGCCAGTGTGTGGACCCGGGCCGGTTGGCCTACCGAGAACAGGTCGGCGACGGCGTGTGGGTGGTCACCGGTCCAGGTGGCCGGGGCATGACGCTGGGCCCCGTCATCGGTGAACAGACAGCGGACAGGATTGGACTATGAGCATGCGTGACAACGGAATACAGTTGGCCGTCATCGACATGGCCGGCACGACGGTCGTCGACGACGGGCTGGTGGTCCGGGCGTTCGAGGTGGCCGCGGACGCGGTTGGCCTGCCCTCGGCCGGACTCGAACGGGATCACGCGCGTGAGTACGTGCTCGACACGATGGGCCAGTCCAAGATCACCGTCTTCCGGGCGCTCTTCGACGACGAGGCGACCGCGCAGCGGGCCAACGCGGCATTCGAGGACGCCTATGCCGCGCTGATCGGCGCCGGCCACGCCGAGCCGATACCCGGTGCCGCACCGGCACTCACCCGCCTGCGGGCCGCCGGGATCAAGGTCGCGCTGACCACCGGATTCTCCCCCGACACCCAGGCCAAGCTGATCGCGGCCCTCGGCTGGCACGATCTCGTCGACCTGGTGCTGGCCCCCGGCGACGGAATCCGGGGCCGCCCCTATCCGGACCTGATCCTCACCGCACTGCTGCGCACCGGCGCCGACAGCGTGCGCTCGGTCGCCGCGCTCGGTGACACCACCAGCGACATCGAGAGCGCACTTCGCGCCGGATGTGCCATCGCCGCAGGCACTCTCACCGGCGCCCATGACGAGCGCCAACTCGTCGCGGCAGGCGCCACCCACATCGTCCCGTCCGTCTGTGACTTCACCGATCTGCTCCTGAAAGGCTGATACATGAAACTACGCACCACCATCGCGGCGGTGACCGCGGTGGCCGTCGGCATCCTCACCGCTGCCTGCGGTGGCACCGGAAGCTCCGGCTCCGGCGACGGCACCACCCTGACGGTGTACAGCGCCGACGGCCTCGCCACCTGGTATGGGGACACGTTCGCGAGCTTCACCGAGGAGACGGGCATCAACGTCAACCTGGTGGAGGCGGGCTCCGGCGAGGTGGTGTCGCGCGTCGAGAAGGAGCAGTCCAACCCGCAGGCCGACCTGCTGGTCACCCTGCCCCCCTTCATCCAGAAGGCCGCACAGTTGAATCTGTTGCAGCCCAGCGGGGCCGACACCAGCGGCATCGCCGCCGACCAGGTCGGCCCCGACGGCGGCTACCTACCGATCGTCGACAACGCGCTGAGTTTCATCGCCAACCCGGGCGCAAACCCGCCGCCGGTCGCCTGGGACGACCTGCTCAAGCCGGAGTTCAAGGGCAAGCTGCAGTACTCGACACCCGGCCAGGCCGGTGACGGCACCGCCGTCCTGGTGCTGCTGCAGCACCTGCGCGGCAAGCCGGGCGCCCTGGAGTACCTGAAAGCGTTGCAGGCCAACAATGTCGGGCCGTCGTCGTCGACCGGGAAGCTGCAGCCCAAGGTCAGCAACGGTGAACTGCTGGTCGCCAACGGCGATGTACAGATGAACCTGGCGTCCATCAAGGACGACGGATCCGAGTTCACCATCTTCATCCCGGCAGGTCCCGACGGGAAGCGGACCAGCATCTCGCTGCCCTACGTTGCCGGGGTGACCGCCGGGGCGCCGCATCCCGACGAGGCCAAGCAACTGCTCGCGTTCCTCATCTCCGAGGACACCCAGAAGACCTTCGCCGGTGAGGCGCTGGGCATCCCGGTGCTCGAGTCCCTCAAGGACTCCGGTGCCGCCGAGCCCAACACCCCGGGTGCGGTACTCGACGGCGTCGAGGTCTGGGTGCCCGACTGGGACGCTGTGCTCGCCGATCTGGATGCCGACCTGGCCGCGTACCAGCAGGCCACCGGCAGCTGACATGGCCAACGCCCGTGTCGAGCCGGTCGGACGGACCCTGCAGCCAGCCAGGGTTCAAACCGGAACTCCAGCAATCGTTTTCGACCGGGTCGGGGTGTCCTACGGCCGGGGCAGAAAGGCCACCGACGCCCTCGTCGACTTCTCGCTGCGGGTGGCCGCGGGTGAGACCGTGGCGCTGCTGGGCCCGAGCGGATCGGGGAAGTCCACCGCACTCAGCGCGCTGGCCGGATTCGTGCGGCCGACCTCGGGCGCCGTGCGGTTGGCGGGACGCGACGTGACCGACCTGCCGCCGGCCCGTCGCGGCCTCGGAGTGGTCGTGCAGTCGTATGCCCTGTTCCCGCACATGTCGGTCGCCGACAACGTGGCGTTCGGGCTTCGCGCGCAGAAGGTGCCGCGTCGGGAGGTCATGCCGCGGGTGTCCGAGGCGCTCGACATGGTCGGGATGACCGGGTATCAGAAGCGCCTGCCCCGC
>Ga0209347_1004186_pt1 | contig 15403 bp, 14 predicted proteins | sample AutmiccommuBRH23_FD_187382 | JGI IMG/M metagenome (GOLD analysis project Ga0209347, IMG submission 187382) | Deep subsurface microbial communities from Mt. Terri, Switzerland - Autotrophic microbial communities BRH/23 (SPAdes) (version 2) | ecosystem: Environmental > Aquatic > Deep subsurface >... | reverse complement strand
GAGGCACGCTGGTAAAGGTGCAGTTTTCCCCGCCCAAAACATAGCAATAAAAGGGGCTGTTTCATTAGTCGCTTTAATGGGTTAAAGTGAGCATAAAAACACCTCGTTCCAGAGCCAAAGTGGAGCAAGGTGTTTTTATTTATTACGTATTAAACTGCTTTTTGAATTCCTTGGTGGCCTCCAGGAAGCTCAGCACCACCGGGGGCTTTTTCTTCAGCCGGTGGGTGATGATATACAGATTTCTGACCAGGTTGATGTCCTTTACCGGCACTGAGGCAATCATCCCGGACTCGATGGGCTTTTCGGCCACCCAGCGGGAGATCATGGAAATGCCGAGGCCGGCCTGGACACTGGAGAGCACTGAAAAAGTGCTGGAAACGATGATGCTGGGGTTGATGTCAATGTCCTTCCCCGCCTGTTTTATTATATCTGCGAAGAAGAGCCGCAGGCCGGTGAATTCTTTGTGCCAGACAAACTCCTGCCCTTTAAGGTCGTCCAGGTAAATGAATTTCCGGCTGGCAAAGGGGTGGTCCACCGGCAGGATCAACATCAGTTCATCCTTAATCCACTCCTCCACCTGGAGCTTGTTGTTTTTAACGTTAAATCCCACAAAGCCAACATCCAGGGAATGGTCCAGCACTCCCCGGACGGTATTGTCGGTGTCCATGGGATGGGCCATCAGGTCAATGTTGGGGTGGTTTTTCTTGAAAAATCCCATCATGTGCGGTATGACGTAGTCGGTCATAATGGGGCCTGATCCGATCAGAATCTGGTTTTTGGACTTGAAGATCTCGTTGAATATCTGATCCTCTACGCCTTTATATGAGGTGATCAGTTTTTTGCCTTCCCGAAAAAGTATGTTGCCCACCGGGGTGAGCTCCATTTCCTTGCCCCGGCGGTTCAGCAGGCCGACCCCGAAATAATCCTCCGCGTTTTGTATATGCAGGCTTACCGCCGGCTGGGTCAGGTTGAGCCTTTCGGCGGCTGCCGAAAGGCTGCCTTCCTCCACCACGGTAATGAATGTTTTTAACTGATTTATGTTAAGCATCTAGCTCCTCCGGAAAATGATTATTATTTATTATAAATTAAAACTGTAAATATGCCAATATAAAAATTACTAATACATAAAATAATTGAATATATTTTACGAATAGTTATTCTTGTGGCCGCCGCTCATAAATTTTTTGGATTGGGCAGATATTTTGCAGGCGATAAATATTGTTGTTTCTTATTTGAAACAGTATCCGGACAAGGCAATATATAATCCTAAGTAATATAATATGCAATATAATAAAAACTGTTGACACGCACTTATAAGTGTGTATAATAAACTCAAAAGATATAAACTGATATTTGTGATAGTGTGAATTTCTCACGTTTTATCCGGAAGGTCTGTGATTGCTGATCCAATGACCGGAACAAATTTCAGGAGGGAGAAATACTTGGCCAAGAGCAAGTTGATGTCGGTCTCCGAGGCTGTAAGCCGATATATTTCCGACGGCGCCCATGTCGGTTTCGGCGGTTTTTCACTGACCCGGAACGCCATGGTGGTGTCCCACGAAATTATTCGCCAGGGAAAAAAGAACCTCAGGATCTCCAGCGTCAACCCGGCATATGGGGTGGACATTCTGATCGGCGCCGGGCTGGTTCACTCGGTGGAATCGGGCTGCCTGAACATGGAGCGCCTGGGGCTGCCCAGGAATTTCTGCCGGGCTGTTGAGCAGGGCAGCCTCAAATCAGAGGACTACGAGCACGGGGCCATGACCCTGAGGTACCTGGCCGCCGCCCTGGGCCTCCCCTTCATCCCCACCAAGTCCCTGCTGGGGTCTGACATTATCAATTATCAGGTCTTGGATCAAAAGAAATTTGAATACGGCAACAGCCCCTTTAACGGGGAAAGGGTGGTACTGCTGCCTCCCTGTGCTCCCGACGTGGCTGTGCTTCATGTGACCAGGGCTGATGTAACCGGCAACAGCCAGATAGAAGGGTCGGCCTTTTGTGACGAGTATATAGCAAAGGCTGCCGGAAAGGTCATCGTGGTTACCGAACAACTGGTTAACGATGAAGATATACGGCGCAACCCCGGTGAAACCGTCATCCCGGCTTACTGTGTCAGCGCTGTGGTGCACGCCCCATGGGGCGCCTACCCCACAGCCGTGCCCGGCTGCTACGACTACGACTATGACTATATCAAGTATTACCAGGATTGCGCCAAGAGGTCCGAGAGCTTCCGGGATTATTTGGAAAAATATGTCTACGGGGTCAAGGACTATGAAGAGTTCCTGGAGATTGCCACCACCCCGGGCACTTACCGCAGGCTGGCCATTGACCCCAGGCTGGGGTATTCCCGCTATGTGGCCGAGGCGGTCACCGGAACCAACGGCGGGGTTGAGCGAAAGCCCGGGGAGTATAGCAACAAGGAGCTCATGATTATTGCCGCAGCCAGAGAGATCATGGACCGGGATAATATTATCGCGGGCACCGGGCTGCCCATGGCGGCCACCACCCTGGCCAAGCTGGGCCATGCCCCCAACTGTCTGTATGTGGTGGAGACCGGCATCGGTGACGTCAATCCGGTACACTCTTCGCTGTCGGTGGCCGACCCCAGGCTGACCGGCGCGGCCAGGCCGACCTTTGTCCGCAACACCCTGGAGGGACTGGGCTTTTTTGTCCACCGGGGGCGGGCGGACGTGGGCTTTTTAGGCGGCGCCCAGATCGATATGTACGGCAACCTCAATGCCACCGCCCTGGGAGAAGACTACTTCCAGCCCAAGAAGAGGCTCCCCGGCAGCGGCGGGGCCAATGTCATCGCTTCCTGCGCCAGGAAGGTGATGGTCATTATGAAGCATGAGAAGCGCCGCTTCAGAAAGCGGGTGGACTATATAACCAGTCCCGGCTTTGTTGACGGAGGCAACTCCCGGGCTGAGTGCGGACTTCCCGGCGGGGGCCCGTACCGGGTGATCACCGACTTGGGTGTAATGGGCTTCGATTCCGAGACCAAGAGGATGATGGTGCTTTCCCTCCACCCCGGGGTGACCAGGGAACAAATACAGGAGGAAACAGATTTTGAACTGATCTTCCCGGACAATCTGGCCGTTACTCCGCCACCCAGCGAGGAAGAGCTGGCCAAACTGCGGGCCAACGTCTCCGAGGTTTATCTCAGTGACTGATTGACCAATCCTATTCCCCTCTTGTCTGAGCCTCTTTTTAAGGGGCTTCCCTTTAAAAAATTGTTTTTAAAATAAGTTCCAATAATTGTTTGGAAAGGAGCTGGATCAAATCTACCATGGGAGTGTCAAATTGCGGTAAAGATTGCCTGACCCCCTGCCGGGAAGCCTGCCCCGCGGGCATCGACGTGCCCAGGTACGTGCGCTACATAAAGGAGGGTGACTTTGACCGGGCACTGGCGGTAATCCGGGAGAAAATACCCTTTCCCTCGGTCTGCGGGCACGCCTGCATACACCCCTGCGAAAGCAAATGCGCCCGGGTCCAGTACGACCAGCCCGTAGCCATCAGACTCTTAAAGAGGGCCGCCGTGGAAAAAAGCAGCGGCCAGTGGCAGGAAAAAGAAAAGACCGCCCCGGCCAGCGGCAAAAAAGTAGCCGTCATCGGCGCCGGCCCCGGCGGACTAAGCGCCGCCTACTACCTGGCCGGCCTCGGCCACCAGGTCACCGTCTTCGAAGCCCAGGCCCAGGCAGGCGGCATGCTGCGCTACGGCATACCCCAATACCGCCTGCCCAACCAAGTGCTGGACAACGACATCGCCATCATCAGCGGGCGGGGAGTAGAGATCAAAACCAACAGCAAAATACAAAGCCTCGACCAGCTCAAAGGCTATCACGCCGTCTTCCTCGCCAGCGGCGCCTGGTCCGGCGGCAAACTGGGAGTAGAAGGAGAAGACGCCGCCCCGGTGCTGGACGGCATCGACTTTTTAAACAACGTCAACAGCGGCAAAAAAATAGACCCAGGCAAAAAAGTAGTGATCATCGGCGGCGGCAACACCGCCATCGACGCCGCCCGCAGCGCCGTGCGCCTGGGGGCCAAAGAAGTCAAGCTCTACTACCGGCGCAGCCGCCAGGAAATGCCCGCCAGCCCACAAGAAATAGCCGAAGCCCTGGAAGAAGGAGTGGTCATGGAATACCTGGCCGCCCCGCTCAAAGTAAGTCAAGGCCAAATAGTTTTCAGCAAAATGAAACTGGGGGCCAAAGACAAAAGCGGCCGCCCCGCCCCCGTACCCGTACCCGGCAGCCAATTCAGCGTAGAGTGCGACACCGTCATCGCCGCCGTAGGGCAAAAAATAGAAAGCAGCCTGGGACTTGAGACCACCCCCGGCGGCACCGTAGCCGCCAGCCCCGAAACCCTCGAAACCTCCCAAAAAGGAGTCTTCGCCGCCGGCGACTGCGTCAGCGGGCCCTCCTCCATCATCCAGGCCATCGCCCAGGCCAGAAAAGCCGCCGTCTCAATCGACCGCTACCTGGGCGGCAGCGGCGAGATCGACCGGAGCTTAACCGGGGACAACAAACACCTGTTCGCCCCCGCCCCCATGGACACCAAACGGCCACAAATACAAACCATCCCCATCGGCGAAAGGATCAACACCTTCAGCCTGGTGGAAAAAGGATTTGAAGAAAGCGCCGCCAAAAGAGAAGCCCGCCGCTGCCTGGCCTGCGACCTGAGAGAATACAAAGTAGAAGTAGACTTCAAAGCCTGCAAAGACTGCGGCTACTGCCAGGAAGTCTGCAGCCTGGGCATCTTCACCCCGGCCGACGGCTTCAACGACCGGGGCTACCGGCCCATGCAGGCCGTCAACAGCCAAAGATGCGTCGGCTGCCAGAAATGCTTCTTCGTCTGCCCCGACTTTGCCATAAGCATAGAGAAAGTAGGTGGAGATGAATAATGATCCGACTGTTTGAGACCGGCAACCGGGCCATCACCGAAGGCGCCATACTGGCCGGATGCAAAGTATTCGCCGGCTACCCCATCACCCCGGCCACCGAAATAGCCGAAAACATGTCCCGCCGTCTGCCCCAGGTAGGAGGCTACTACATCCAGGCCGAAGACGAAATGACCGGCATGCACATCTGCGTAGGCGCCGCCCTGGGGGGCTTAAAAGCCATGACCGCCACCTCCGGCCCCGGCTACATACTCTTCGCCGACCCCTACGGCTGGGCCCTGGGCAGCGAAATACCCCTGGTCGTAGTCAACGCCCAGCGGGTGGGACCGGTCTCCGGCATCACCGGCGCACCGGGCCAGGGAGAATTTTACACCGCCAAATACCCCACCCACGGCGGCAACGCCGAGACCATCGTACTGGCCCCCAACGGAGTCCAGGAAGCCTTCACCATGACCGTCGAAGCCTTCTACCTCTCCGAAAGATTCCGCATGCCCGTAACCATCCTGGCCGACCAGCTGGTCACCGACGGCTGGGAGACCCTAGAGATACCCGAAACCCCGGCAGAAACAGAAAAAATGGGACTACGCTTCGCCGAGCGCAAGATCTGTAGAGGCCCCATCTTCTACCCCGCCACCGACGAACTCGACGTCCCCCCCGTAGTACTGGGGCACAACACCGGAGCCGGCTGCTCCGACTGGACCCCCACCGAAGAAGGCTACGACACCGAAGAAGTCGAGGCCCAGCACAAGCACGCCTACCGGCTCATGTACAAAGTCAGAAACAACCAAAACGTCATCCGGCGCTACGAAGAATACTTCATGGACGACAACCCCGACGTAGTCCTGGTGGCCTACGGCAGCCCCTCCCGGGTGGTGGTCTCCACCGTCAAAAAAGCCCGCCAGAAAGGGCTCAAAGTTGGCTGCATCCGGCTCATCTCACTGTGGCCCTTCTTAGACGACCTGTTCAGCCAAAAGACCAACTACCTCACCGTAGAGCTCAACTTCGACGGCCAGCTGGTCCGCGAAGTGCAGCGCTGCGTACCCACCGGCAGCAGAGTAAGCTTCTTCGGCAAATGCGGCGAACTGCCCAACGTAGCCGAACTGATGCCCCAAATCGAGCAAATGCTGGCCGGAAAACCACTGATCAAATCAAATAACTGGGAATGGGAGGCCTGGTAGAGCATGGATTACCTAGCGACAAAATACCTGCGACCCAGGAAGATCCCCAGCACGGCCTGCAGTGGCTGCGGACTGGGCCAAGTGCACAAAAAAATGGTCAAAGCCATCGACGAGCTGGGCCTGGAAGTGGCCGACGTAGTCTGGGGCACCGGCATCGGCTGCGCCGGCCGGCAAACCTTCAACACCTGGCAGGGAGACAACTTCGCCGGCACCCACGGCCGGGTTTACGCCATCGCCGCCGGACTGCGCCTGGCCCTGCCCCCGGACAAAAAATTAATCTTGAGCGTGGGCGACGGAGACGCCTTCGGCATCGGCCTCCTAAACCTACTCCACTGCGCCCGCAGAAACGTCGACATGACCGTCTTCGTCTGCGACAACCTGGGCTACATGTCCACCGGCGGCCAGTACGGCTGGACCACCCCCCTGGGGGTCAAGACCGACAGCTCGCCCTACGGCACCTTTGAGGCCAACTTCATGCAAGACGGCCGGGACGTGCTGAACATACTCAAAGAAGCCGGGGCCACCTTCCTGGCCAGGCACACCAGCCTGCAGGGCCAGGAAGTGGTGGAGAGCATGAAAAAAGCCATCAACAACAAAGGCTTTTCCCTGGTGCACACCATCTACCCCTGCGTCACCAACTTCTCGGACCGGGCCCTGGGCACCAGAAAGCCCATCGCCATGTACAACTGGATCAAAGAGCGCACTTACAGCCTCAACGACAAAGTGCCCGAGGGCCAGATGAGCTTTCGCACCGGCATCTACTGGGACGCCTCCAACACCCGGCCGGAATTTGCTGCAAAACTAAGAGACTTCACCGCTGACGTGCAAAGGGGGTTACGCTGATGGCAAAAAGACTGGAGGTGCTGATTAGCGGCTTCGGCGGCCAGGGAGTGGTCAGACTGGGTCAGATCTTAGCCCAGGTCTCGGTTAACGAGGGGCTCTACACCACCATGCTGGTCAGCCACGGCACCGAGACCAGGGGCGGCTACGTCCGCTCCCAGGTGGTGATCTCGGACGAACCGGTGGACAGCCCGGTCTGCGAGGACCCGGACTTTTTAGTGGCCCTTTCCAAGGCCGCCTACAACAAGTTCAAGCCCCTGGTCAGCCAAGGCATGGTGATTTACGAGCCCTACTACGTGGAAGTGGACCAAAGCCTCCAGTGCAAGCAGGCGCCGGTGCCGGCCAGGGACACCGCGGTCAACGACCTGGGGCGGGAGATCTACTCCAACGTCATTGTGCTGGGCTACCTGACCAGGCTTTTGGAGGGCACTCTGAGCAAGGAGGCCATCTTAAAGGTGATGCTGGAGAAAATACCCAAGTTCCATGAGGAGAACAAGAAGGCCTTTGAGCTGGGCTATAATATGGCCTGAACCCTGGGACAACAAATGCAAAATAGCGCATCCTTTGAGATGCGCTATTTTGCATAAATGGCAACAGCAATAAAAATAATAATGCTTAAATATAATTATATCGTAGCTCACCGAGATATTAAAGAGATTAATAGTGTAATGAAATAGGTTTCTATTTACAGGAATGCAAAAAAACTTTATAATCATATTAAGTTAAAGTGAATGTATTCACAACCAGGAGGGCTGGCTTTGTCTGCAATGCCTACCGTGATTACAGGTGTTATAGGTGCCGATGCCCATATCATCGGCAACCGGATCATTCAGAAGGTTTTGGAAAAAGAGGGTTTTAAGGTGGTGGGACTGGGAGCGCTAACCCCGGCCGACGATTTTATCAAGGCAGCCATTGAAACCGATGCCGCCGCCATTATCATCTCATCCCTTTACGGGCACGCCGAGCTTGACTGTGACGGATTCCGCGGCAAGTGCGACGAGGCCGGGCTGCAAAACATACTTTTATACATCGGCGGCAACCTGGCTGTGGGCAGACATGATTTTGAGGTCACCCGCCAAAGTTTCGAGTCCATGGGCTTCAACCGGGTATACCCGCCCACCGCTGATTTGCATGACTTTGTAAGTGATCTGAAAAAAGACCTGGGCTTGGGTGATTGAATTGGAACTGACACTGCTGATTGATTTTGGTAGTACATATACGAAGGTTACCGCGGTGGATCTGGCGGCGGAGAGGGTGGTGGCCTCGGCCAAGGGTCCCACCACGGTGCAGACCGATATCATGGTGGGGTTGGACCTGGCCCTGTCCTCACTGGAGCAGCAACTGGGGCAAAAGCCGGTATATGGACGCAGGCTGGCCTGCAGCAGCGCGGCCGGGGGGCTGAGCATGGTGACCATTGGCCTGGTGCCCGAACTGACCGCCGAAGCGGCCAAGAGGGCCGCCCTGGGCGCCGGCGCCAAAGTCGTGAAAGTATACGCATACCAGTTGAATAGCAAGGAAGTTAGTGAAATAGAATCCATAACCCCCGATATAGTACTGCTTTCCGGTGGCACCGACGGGGGCAATAAATCAGTGATTACGGCCAACGCCTCGGCTTTGGCCTCATCCAAAGTCAAGGCCCCCATCGTGGTGGCCGGCAACAAGGCGGTCCAGGACGAGGTCACCGCCACCCTCAGAGGAGGGGGCAAGGACGTCAGGGTCACCGACAACGTGATGCCCGAGATTGGTGTTTTAAATGTAGAAAAGGCCAGGGAGGTTATCCGGGAGGTCTTCATTGACCATATCGTCATGGCCAAGGGGCTGAAAAAAGCCGAGGAGTTTGTGGAGGGCATACTGATGCCCACACCCACCAGCGTGCTGAACGCCGCCGGGCTACTGGCCCGGGGGACTGATAGCGAGGCCGGCATTGGAGAGATGATGATCGTAGACATCGGTGGGGCCACCACCGACGTACACACCGCCGCCCGGGGAACACCCACCGGCAGTGGTGTGCTGCTCAAGGGTCTGCCCGAACCTTTTCTGAAGCGCACCGTGGAGGGCGACATAGGAATGCGTTACAGCGTGGCCGGTATCATAGACGCCGTGGGAATAGAGTCCCTGGCCGGGTCTGCCGGGCTGCCGGCGGAAAAAGTTGAAGCTTACCTTGGTAAAATAGGGGAGGATGTCAGCTACCTGCCCCAGACCCCGGAAGAGTGGTCCATCGAGGTCTGTCTGGCCGGGGCCGGGGTGGAAACCGCCGCCGTACGTCACGCCGGCACCCTGGAGAATGTATTTACACCTCTGGGTGAGATAGCGGTCCAGCACGGGAAGGACCTAAGGGAAATACCCACGGTTATCGGCACCGGCGGGGTTATTGTCTACAACCGGAGGCCGCGGGAAATTTTGCAAAAAGCCCTGTACGGCCAGGAGCGGCCCTTTTCGCTGCGGCCGGTCCAGCCAAGGCTGTACGTGGATGATCTGTATTTGCTCTACGCCATCGGCCTGCTGGCCGAGGTGGACCGGGATAAGGCGCTGAGGATAGGGAAGAAGTACCTGAGGGAGCTATAGGGGGTTACAACTAACAACTTAATAATTTAATAACTTTGGTACCCGGTACAGGAGGTGTTTTGGTACCCGGTACAGGAGGTGTTCGGGTTTATGTTCTGGACCGGCCGGCAACCCGATCCTCACTGCCAAGCTGGTGGCCTGGGCGCCCTGACCAGGACCGAGAGCAGAGGACTGCACCAGCGTCTGGAACCACCCGGACACCGGCGACGAAAAATGGCTAAAACTGGTGGAACTGTTGCGGCAGGAAGATAGACAGGCCGCAAGGGTGGCCAACCTGCCTGGCGGTACACTCAACAAGTAATGGTTTAAATTATTTTGGGGGTGCTGTAAATGGACTGGTTTCACCGGGAAAGGGCACGGAAGACCGTGGAAAAGCTTACAAAAAACGGTTTTGAGGCCATCTACTTTGAACAAAGGGACCAGGCTGCTCAGGAAATTATGATCAGGATTCCCACCGGGTCGGGGGTGGGGCTGGGGGGATCGGTGACGGTCAGGGATCTGGGCCTGCCGGACCTGCTCAGGGCCAGGGGAGACACTGTTTACGACCACTGGCAAAAGGATCTCACCCCCGACGAACTGCAGCGGGTGAGAAAATCCCACCTGACCTGCGATTATTTTCTGACCAGCTCCAATGCCGTCACCATGGACGGCAGGCTGGTCAACACCGACCACAGCGGCAACCGGGTGGCGGCCATGATCTTCGGCCCGGGAAGCATCATCGTGGTGGCCGGGGTGAACAAGATTGTCAAAGATGTGGAGGCGGGGCTGGCCAGGATTAAGAATTATGCCACGCCGCTGAACACCCACCGCCGGAACGACCCCACCCCCTGCGCCAAGACCACGCTCTGTGCCGACTGCGCCATGCCCCACCGGCTGTGCCGGGTCACCACAATCATCGAGGCCAGGCCGGCGGCGTCCAAGAACTTCACTGTGATGATTATCGGTGAAAACCTGGGCTACTAGGCAAAGGACATCATAGGGAGGTAGCAAGGTGTCATTAGACAAGAATGAACCAAAGAGCCAACAGTTGAGCCTGGATGATTTCTTCGCCATCCGGGAAGAGGTTACCGGCATGTGGCCCACCGGCAGGGAGATCGACCTGGAGGAGGCCATCGACTACCACCGCCAACTGCCGGAACAAAAGAGAATGTCGGCGGTAATCCGCAAGGCCAGGGCCGAGGGGGAAACAGTGATTCACCCCCGGGGGGGCTTCGCCCTGATCGAGGACCACATCTCATTGCTGCAGTGCCTGCAAAACGAGGGCGGCGCCGATATACTGCCCACCACCACGGACAGCTACACCCGCAACGAGAGGTTCAAGCAGGCCGAAAACGGCATTGAGGAAAGCAAAAAGAGAAGCCGGTCCATGCTGAACGGCCTGCCTGTTGTCAACCACGGGGTCAAAAATGTCCGCCGGGTGGTGGAGTCCGTGGACCGGCCGATATATCTGCTCTCGGGCACTCCCTTTCCCCGGCTGACGGCTGAAACGGCTATCGCAGCCGGGATTAGCGGCTACCTGGGGTCCGGCATAGCCTACACCGTGTCTTACAGCAAGGAGTTGCCCATCGCCAGGGGAATCCAGAACTACCAGTACGTTGACCGCCTGGTGGCCTACTATGCCGATAAGGGGGTGGAGATTAACCGCGAGCAGCCGGGATTTCTCACCGGCACCCTGGTGCCGCCGGGGGTCTCTATTGCGGTCTCGGTGCTGGACTCGCTGCTGGCTGCCGGCCAGGGCCTCAAGTATTACAATGTGGGCATCTGCCAGAATCTGACCCTGATCCAGGACGTGGCCGCCCTGAGGGTGCTCACCGAGATGTGCCAGGAGTATCTAAAAAAATTCGGCTATGACGACGTTTTCCAGGCGGCGGTCTCCTACCAGTGGATGTCCGGCTTCCCTCCCGACGAGGCCCAGGCCTTCAGCATCATCAGCCTGGGCGGGGTCATCCCGGTGCTGGGCAACGCCACCCTGGTAGTCACCAAGACCACCCACGAAGCCCTGGGCATCCCCACCAAGGAGGCCAACGCCGCCGGCTGCCGGGCCACCAAGCAGGCCATCAAGTGCATGCGGGGCTTCAGGCTGCCGGACTGCCGGGAACTGGAACTGGAGATGGAGATCATCCGCCGGGAGGTCAGGGCCATTGTGGACAGGGCGCTGGAAATGGGCGACGGGGACGCCGCCCTGGCTGCGGTGCGGGGCTTTAAGGCCGGGGTTATCGACGTCCCCTGGTCGCCCAACCTGGAGGTGGCCAACAAGGTCATGCCGGCCAGGGACGCCGACGGCGCCATCCGCTACTTTGACCACGGGGAGCTGCCACTGCCCGGGGAGGTGCTGGAGTACCACCGGGAGAAGCTTGCCGCCAGGGCCACAAAAGAAAACCGGGAGCTTGCCATTGAACTGGCCATCGACGATGTCTATGAGATGTCACGCCTAATCTCCAAAAGCCAGTGCTGATCAAGATCCACTGAAAAGGAGCGACCGGATTTGATTGACAAAATATCTTTGTATCAGCTTAAAATGCCTTTAAAGGAGCCGTATCACCTGTCCTTTGTGGATCTGCACCACTTTGACACCTTTATCGCCGTGGTTCAGTCGGGTGGCTGCACGGGTATAGGTGAGGCCACCCCTCTGCCTGGCTATTGTGATGAGGACGCCGAACAGGTGCTGGCCGTTGCCCGGGAAGTGGCCCCCCGTCTGCTGGCGGCCGGGGACGCCGGGTCCAGGGATGTCCTGAGGCCATACATCAAAAAAGCACCCTTTGCCGCCACGCTTTTTCTGACCGCACTGGAAACAGCCGGGGAAGAAAAGGGTCTAGGGCCTGTAGACATGGAGCTTGTGGGCATTTTAAGCACCGGGGATCACGCCGAGATTTCCCGGCAGCTGCCGGAGATGGTCAGCCGGGGCTTTAAGACCATAAAGGTAAAAGTTGGCAAGGATGTCGAGGCCGATATTGCCAAAATCAATTATATCCAATCAATTCGTCCCGGGGGAGTGGTTATAAGGGTAGACGCCAACCAGGGCTACGATTATGACCAGGCCGTCAGGTTTGTCAAGGGGGTCCCGCCCATGGGCATTGAACTCTTTGAGCAGCCTTTCCCCAAAGGGGTCTGGGACGAGATGAAAAGACTGTCGGAGATTTCACCAATACCGCTGATGCTGGACGAGTCCATCAATACCGAGGAAGACCTGATTCGGACCATTGAACTTAAATGCGCCTCCTATGTCAAGTTTAAGCTGATGAAGGCCGGCAGCCTGGCCAACCTGGCCAGTCTGATCAGCATCGCCCGGGAGGCCGGGCTGAAGGTGGTGCTGGGCAATGGAGTGGCCGGAGAGATAGGCTGCTATCATGAGGCGGTGGCCGCCACAAGGGTGGGGCTTGACAACGCCGGTGAAATGAATGGTTTTCTAAAACTTACGGAATCTGTACTGGTAAGTCCGCTAAAGTATGAGGCCGGAAAAATGAAAGCGGACCAGAGCTTCGAGCCCCGGCTGGACCCGGAACGCCTGGCAAAATATCTTGTCCGGGAGCTGGTCTGGTAGAGATAGTGTTTCTGTACCGGTTTATAAAAGCTTGCAAGGGGGGGATGCCCTGCCGAAGAAGCTGTAGAGTAGACAGACAGTATAATCAAAAGAGATTTGCCTAAAAAAAAATTATTTTCAGGAGGTATGGACGTGAAAAACGGGAGAAGATTTTTCAAGATGGCTGTGCTGGTAAGTGTATTTTCGCTGTTCCTGGCCGGCTGCGGCGGTGAGTCCAAGACAACCGCCGGCGGCGAAAAGCAATCCGGCCCCAAATACCCGGCCAAGCCCATTGAGTTCATCGTTCCCTGGGGCCCCGGCGGCGGCGCCGACCAGACCGCCCGTTCGTCCGCTCCCCACGTGGAAAAGGCCTTGGGAGTTTCCCTGCCCGTGGTTAACGTGGCCGGCGCCACCGGCGTCACCGGCCTGAACAAACTCCTGGCGGCTGCTAACGACGGCCACAGCATTTTGGTTTACACCGGAGATACCCACGCCCTGCTGGCCACCTCCAAGGATAAGCCGCCCTTTAAGCTGGAGGACCTGACCCCCATCGCCAGGATGATCAAGGCCCCCTCCTTCCTGTTTGTCAAAGCCGACGGCAAATATAAGAACTGGGCCGACTTCGAGAAGGCAGCCAAGGCCAACCCCGGCAAAGTCAAGGTGGGCATCACCGGCCAGGGCAGCCCTGACGACATGACGGTGCAGTTTCTGAACAGCAAGGGCATTTCGCTGCAGGGCGTTCCTTTCCCTAACCCCAGCGAGCGCTATGTCTCGGTCATCGGCGGCCACGTGGACGCCCTTTACGAGCAGGCCGGGGACGTCCGCCAGTACGTCGAGGGCAAACAGATGATTCCCATCATTGTCTTTGACGAAAAACGCTTTGATGCCTTCAAAGACGTACCCTGCTCCAAGGAACTGAAACTTGAGATTTATCTTCCCCAGACCCGGTCCATTATGATCAAGGGCGGCACCGACCCCGCCAAGATTAAAGTGCTGGCCGACGCCTTCAAGAAGGCCTACGACACCCCTGAGTATCAGAAGTGGCTGGAGCAGCAGTACGGCACCAAGGACAGCTACCAGGGTCCCGAAGACACCCTTAAGTCCATGAAGAAGGACATCGAGGACATGAAGGCCCTCATTAAATAAGCAGGTGGTTGATTGGGGTGAAATCTGTGCAGAACAATCTGCTGGAACGATTGAAGGGTACTGCTTTCAGCGGGATACTGTTCCTGGCCGCAATCTACTTTTTCAATCTGGCAACTAAATTTGAATACACCCAGAGGGGCGAACAACTGGGGCCGGGCTTCTGGCCCAAGCTGCTACTGGGGATAATCATCATTCTAACCTTCGCCGATATTGTAATGGCGCTGCTGTGTAAGGGCGGTAAACCGGCGGCTGAAGTTGAGGCCGCCCAAAACAATGAAGTCCTGGAGGCCGCTGACGGCCTCCAGGGCCAGGAGAAGAAGCGCTATCCAAAACTTCTGCTTATTGGCGGGCTGATGACGGTGGCCTACGTGTTCCTGATAGAAATCATCGGCTTTGCCCTGTGCACCTTTTTCTACCTGGCGGGGTTTATGTATGCGGGCAGGTTCCGCCGCCATCTGATGATTTGGGTCAGCAGCCTGTTGGGGACGATCTTCTTCATGTTTCTGTTCATCAAGGTGGTTTATGTCTCGCTTCCCACAGGTGTGCCCCCCTTCGAGGGACTTACGCTGATGATTTTCGCCCTTCTGGGTGTGAATTAAACTTCAGGTTATGCTGAAAGTGGTGAAGTAAAGTCATGGAAGTTCTATCCAACCTCGTTGCCGGAATAATACAGACACTGTCCCCGGTTACCTTCGCCATCCTGGTGCTCGGTATATTACTCGGCCTTTTAGCGGGAGTGCTGCCCGGCCTGACGGTGGTCATGGGTGTGATCCTGATCCTGCCCTTTACCTATCCCATGGACGCCACCAACGCCATCATCATCCTGACGGCCATCTATATAGCCGGCACCTATGGCGGGGCCTTTACCTCGATACTGTTTAAAATACCCGGTGAGCCAATCCACGTGCCCCTGCTCTGGGACGGCTACCCCATGGCCCGTAAGGGCCAGGCCGCCAAGGGCCCTGGGTTGGACCCTCTACGCCGCCATCGGTGGTGGCCTGGTGGCCGCAGTGATGATGGTGTTGATCTCCGAGCCCTTTGCCAAGGTGGCCTTAAGCTTTTCCACCCCGGAATATTTTGCCATTGTCTTCCTGGGGCTGACCAGTGTCATCGTGCTAGGCACCAGCGGTATCCGCCAGGCCATGGTCGCCCTGGCTTTGGGACTGCTCATAGCCACCGTGGGGGTGGATGACATCTATGGAGCCGAGCGCTTTACCTTTGACACAGCCATACTGCGGGACGGCAGACTGTGCTAAAAAT
>Ga0209347_1004185_pt1 | contig 15404 bp, 9 predicted proteins | sample AutmiccommuBRH23_FD_187382 | JGI IMG/M metagenome (GOLD analysis project Ga0209347, IMG submission 187382) | Deep subsurface microbial communities from Mt. Terri, Switzerland - Autotrophic microbial communities BRH/23 (SPAdes) (version 2) | ecosystem: Environmental > Aquatic > Deep subsurface >... | reverse complement strand
CGCCGCGGCTGTGGCGGGGTTGCCCACCATCGTGCCGTCCACGGTCTTTGGGGCCGCGGCACCCAGCGAACGGACCACTCTCGGGTTCATCGGCTGCGGCAAACAGAGCCAGCACCTGATGCGGTCTCTGCTGGGCTCGCCCGGCACGCATGTGGTGGCGGCCTGCGATGTGGACAAGCTCAAGCTCGAACGCAGCAGCAAGGGCATCGTCGACAAGCACTACGCCGACCGGAAGGACGGGTCCTATAAAGGCTGTGCGACTTATGGAGATTTCCGCGATCTGCTGGCCCGGGCGGACATCGATGCGGTCGTGATTTCCACGCCGGACCACTGGCACGCGGCCATCTCGATTGCAGCCTGCAGGGCCGGCAAGGACATCTACTGCGAGAAACCCCTGACGCAGACGGTTGCCGAGGCTCGGGCGATGGTTAACGCGGTCCGGCTGTACAACCGCGTCTTCCAGACGGGCAGCATGCAGCGTTCTTCCCGCGAGTTCCGCTTCGCCTGCGAACTCGTGCAAAACGGGTTCATCGGCGACATCAAACATGTAACGGTCAGCGTGGGCGGCCCGCCGGAGGATAAGCCTCTGCCGCCGGAGCTCGTGCCGGACTACCTCGATTGGGATATGTGGGTCGGGCCCGCGATGTGGCGACCCTACAACAACGACCTGGCGCCGCACATCAGTTTCGATGGCTTCCCGAACTGGCGCTATCACAGCTATTATGGCGGCGGCGGCATGACCGACTGGGGCGCCCACCATTTCGACATCGCCCAGTGGGCCCTCGGAATGGACGGCACCGGGCCCGTCGAGATCATCCCTCCCGACGGCAAGGACACCAAGGTCCTGACGTACAAGTATGCCAACGGCATCCCCATGACGCGGGACGACGCCAACGGCGTGCTCTTCGAAGGCACGACGGGCAAGGTCGAGGTCAATCGCGGCTACCTGAAGACCTGGCCGGACAACCTCAAGGACCAGACCATCGGGCCCGATAAGATCCACCTGTACGACAGCAAGAATCATTTCACCGATTGGCTCGATGCGATTCGCAAACGATCCAAACCGATTTGCGACATAGAGATCGGCGCCAGCTCGGTGATCGTGTGCCACCTCGGCAATATCGCCTACACACTGCAAAGGCCGCTGAAGTGGGACCCGAAACGCGAGGTCTTTCTCGGCGACGATGAGGCCAACCGACTCCTGTCCCGGCCGTACCGCGGCCCGTGGCATCTGTAAGAGTGAAGATTGTTTTTGCCACAGAGAGCACAGAGGACACAGAGAAGAATGAAGGCAAGAACGGAAGAAGGTAGGAAGGAAAGAACCGAAGACGGTGAAGACCGCCGACTCTCTTACGTTCTTCCCTTCTCCTGCCTTTGTGATCTCTGTGCCCTCTGTGGCCCATTCATTTTGAACGTGGAGAACGGCAAATGAGCGACATCATCCAGTCACGACGCCGGTTCCTGCGAAATGTCGCGGGCGTGTCCGCAGGCGTCGTGGGGTTCCCGTACATCGTCCCTTCGACGGTTTTCGGGGCCGCGGCGCCCAGCGAGCGGATCACCATCGCCTGCATCGGCGTCGGCGGCATGGGTTCGGGGAACATGAACTCGTTTCTCGACAAGGACAAGATCGCGCGGGTCGTGGCGGTCTGCGACGTGGACAGGAACAACCTGAACCGGGCGAAAGAGGCCGTCAACAAGAAGTACGGCAACTCGGACTGCGCAACCTACAAGGATTTCCGCGAGGTAATCGCACGGGCCGACATTGACGCCTTGTCGCTGGCTATGCCGGACCACTGGCATTCGATCCCCGTGGTGATGGGAGCGATGGCGGGCAAGGACATGTACGGCGAGAAGCCGCTGGCCCGCACGATCCACGAGGCCAAGGTGATGCGGGACACGGTGAACCGGTACGGCCGGATCTGGCAGACGGGGAGCTGGCAGCGGTCCGTGGACAACTTTCACCACGGCGCCGAGCTGGTCCGCAACGGGCGGATCGGCAAGGTCACCCGCGTGGAGGTGGGCTTGCCCACCGGCGGCGGCAGCGACAATAAGCCGGTGCAGCCTGTGCCGGAGCATCTCGACTGGGATTTCTGGCTGGGACCGGCCCCGTGGGTGCCGTTCCGCGGCGTGTCTCACTGGGATTGGCGCTGGATCATGGATTACTCCGGCGGCCAGCTCACCGACTGGGCGGGCCACCACATCGACATCGCCCACTGGGGCCTTGGATTCGATGCGACCGGGCCGGTGGAGGTCGAGGGCCGGGGCGTCTACCCGAAGGACGGGATTTTCAACGTCCCGACCGAGTACAAGTTCACCTGCAAGTACGCCAACGGCGTCGAGCTGGTCGTGGCCAACGACCGGCAGGTGCCCAAGGGCATGGGGACCGTCTGGTACGGCGAGAAGGGCTGGGTCCACGTGGATCGCGGCCGGCAGGCGACCGAGCCGGCGAATCTGTGGAATGAGGCGATCGGCCCCAACGAGACTCGCTTGTATGAGAGTCGGGACCATCACCAGAACTTCCTCGATTGCGTGAAGTCCCGCCAAAAGACAATCACGCCCATCGAGACGGCGTGCCGCTCGATCACGGTGGGCCTGCTGGGCGAGATCGCGATGCTGTTGGAACGCAAGCTCCAGTGGGACCCGGAGAAAGAATTGTTCGTCAACGATGTCGAGGCCAATCGGCTGTTGTCGCGGCCGATGCGGGCCCCGTGGCATTTGTAAAACAGTAGCACGGGCGTCCCGCCCGTGGAAGAACGCCAATGTGCAGGGCCAGGATGGCCCTATGACACATGGGCAAGATGCCCATGCTACGATATCAGAAGAAAGGAGCCGATATGGTGAGGTCGAGAGTGATTGCCGCGATGCTGCTTGCCGGCGTCTGCCTGTCAACGGCATTGTGGGCGGAGTCGCCGAAGGAACTGCGTCAGTTGAAGGATGAAGAGATTGCCAAGATCAAGGAGGCGATGCCGGCCAAGGCGGTTGCAGAGCCGAAGCAGCCTCGAAAGATGCTGGTGTTCTGGCGATGCGAGACGTTCTTCCATACTGTCATCCCCGTGGCGAACGAAGCCCTCAAGATCATGGGCGAAAAGACCGGGGCCTTCGAGGTGACGGTCGTCACCGACGATTACTCTGTGTTCAATGCCGAGACGCTCAAGCAGTTCGACGTGATCTGCCTGAACAATACGACGAGCCTGAAGTTCGACCCGAAGACGACCCCGGAACGGTGCCAGGCCCTGATGGACTTCGTCAAGAGCGGCAAAGGCCTGGTCGGCATCCACGCGGCGGCCGACAACTTTTACCAGTTCCCCGAGGCCCAGGAGATGATGGGCAACAAGTTCACCGCCCATCCCTGGGGCGCCGGCAGCACCGTGGCGATCAAGATCGATCAGCCCGATAACCCGTTGACCGCGCCGTTTCAGGGCAAGACCTTCAAGGTCAAGGATGAGATCTATCGGACGGCTCCGCCGCTGTACAATCGCGAGAAGCAGTTCGTTCTGATGAGTCTCGACATGACCGACCCGGCCACCCGCAACATGAGGGGCGTCATCGAAAGCGACAAGGACACCGGCATCACCTGGATCAAAGACGTGGGCAAAGGCCGCATGTTCTATTGCTCGCTCGGGCACAACGACGAGATCTTCATGAACACGCCGATTCTTGAGCACTATCTGCGCGGGATTCAATTCGCGATGGGCGATTTCCCTGTGCCGACCAAGCCGACGGGGGCCCCGAAGGCCGACGCCGCCCAGGCTGCGGATCCTATCGTGGAGAAGGTGAAAGCCTATGATTTCGGCCAGAGCCGCGCCGCGTTGAGCGAGATCAGCGATCAGATCCGCGCCGCCTACGGCAAGGCCGACGAGACGAAGAAGTTCGAGACCTCGCTGATCGCGGTCCTCCAGTCGGACGCGAAGTTCGCCGGCAAGCAGTACGCCTGCCGCGAGCTGAGCATCATCGGGACCGAGCAGTCGGCGCCCGTGCTGGCAGGCATGCTGACAAACGAGGAATACTCGGATATGGCCCGTTACGCCCTGGAGCGAATCCCGGGCGAGGCTGCGGATAAGGCCCTGCTGGCGGCCGTGACGAAGGCCACGGGCAACGCCCGGATCGGCATCGTGAACAGCTTGGGCGAACGAGGCTACCAGCCGGCCGCCGGCGAGATCGCCAAGTTCGTGGGCGACTCCGACAAGACGCTGGCCGGTGCGGCCATCGGTGCGTTGGGCAAGATCGGCGGGCCCGAGGCCCTTGCGGCGCTGGACAAGGCTCTTCAGAGCGGTCCGGAGGCCCAGAAGATGCTGGTCTACGACGCCTATCTGAAGATTGCCGACAAGATGGCTGCCGGGGGCGACAAGCTCGGCGCCAATAAGATCTATATCAGTCTGAACAAGGAAGGCGTCCCGTCGCTGGTTCGTACCGCGGCGCTCAAAGGGATCGCCGGCGGCCGCAGCGGCAACAGGTAGTCCGCGGCCGATGCGATGGGTGGCACGGATGGACTTGTTCGTCCGTGCGTTCCCGGATGTGATCTATCGCATGGGAAGCCACGCTCAAGCGGTGCTTGGGCGTGGCGCCCCGTGTGGGCCTTTTCGGCCCAGTACGTGCGACGCCCGGGCGGGGCGGTCGATCCCGTGATGCGGAGCATTGCCCGGTCGCTGTGACGGTGTACAGGAGTTTGTGTTTGGATAGGATCAGGGACATGATTCGGCAATCAAGAAGATTCCGCTCATTGTTGATTTCGGCGATTGCCGTCGGTTTGCTGAGCGTGGCGGTTTCGACCGTGGCGGCGGACGAGGCCGACCAGGAGATCATCAAGATGGTGATCGACGCGCTCAAGAGTTCCGATGCAGAAATGCAGACGGGGGCTATCGCCATTGTACGGGAGATCCCCGGCCCGGACGTGACCAAGGCCCTGGCACAGGAATTGCCCGCGTTGGGCTCGGTCGCGCAGGTGCAGTTGCTTTCGGCCCTGGCGGATCGCGGCGACGTCCTGGCCTTGCCGGCGGTGATCGAAGCGGGCAAATCGCAGGACGAATCGGTCCGCATCGCGTCGCTGAAGGCGGTCGGTCAGTTGGGCAACCCCTCGAGCGTTCCCATTCTGGCCGAACGGGCGGCGACGAGCAAGGGGGCCGAGCAGAAGGCCGCCCGCGAGAGCCTGTATCGGCTCCGCGGCCCGGAAGTGGATGCGGCGGTCCTGCAGAACCTCTCGTCCGCCGGAGCGGCTGTGAAAGTCGAGCTGGTCAGCGCGATCGGCGAGCGCAACATCGGCAACTCCGTCGAGATGCTGCTCAACACCGCTCGGGACGAGGACCGCAGGGTCCGGATCGAGTCGCTCAAGGTCCTGAAGGTCGTCGCCAAGCCCGAAGACATGCCCGCGCTGGTGAACCTGCTGCTGGAGATCAAAGGCGACTCGGACCGTACGGAGGCCGAAAAGACGGTCGCGGTCGTGGCGCATAAAATCGAGGACAAGGGCCGCCAGGCCGCCGCGGTTCTGGCGGTGCTGCCGAACGTGAAAGACAATCCGAATCGGGCGTCTCTGCTCCGCGTGCTCGGCCGCATCGGCGACAGCAGCGCGCTGCCGACGTTGCGGACCGCGCTGAGCAGTCGTGAGGCGGAGATCCAGGATGCGGCGATCCGCGCCCTGTCCGAGTGGCCGACGTCCGAGCCCGTGCCCGACCTGCTCAAGGTCGCCCAGACCGCGGAGAGCGCCAGGTACAAGGTCCTGGCCCTGCGAGGTTTCGTGCGGCTGCTCGGCCTTGAGAGCAACCGCTCGACCGAGGAGACGATGGACCTGTACAAGAAGGCAATGGACCTCGCCGGCGACGCTCAGGAAAAGAAGCGGGTGCTCTCGGGCCTGGCGGCCACCAGATCGTCAGCGGCACTGAACATGGCTGCCGCGTACCTGAGTGACTTGGCCCTGCACCTGGAGGCCGAATCGGCGGCCGTACAGATTGCCCAGGGGACCTACGCCAGCGATCCGCAGCGCACGAAAGAGGTGCTCGCCCAAGTGATCCAAGGCACCAAACAGGAGACCCTTCGTCAGCAGGCCCAGGAATTGGTCGGCCTGATCGAGCGATTCGACGATTACATCATTGCCTGGCAGGTCAGCGGACCCTACACGAAGGACGCGCAGGCCGGCGAGTTGTTCGATGCCGTGTTTGCCCCCGAGCAGGAAGGGCAGCAGGCCCAGTGGCGGCCCATGCCCGCTGGGACTACCGCCGACCAGCCCTGGCTCGTCGAGCCGGACAAGGTCGAAGGCTTGGCCGGCGACAATCGCGTTGCGTATCTGCGAACGAAGATCGTATCGCCCAAGGAGCAGAAAGCCCGGCTCGAACTCGGCAGCGACGACGGCGTCAAGGTCTGGCTCAACGGCCAGCTCGTACACGCCAACAACGCGGCCCGTCCGGTCACGTTGGGAGAGGACAAGGCCGATGTGACGCTCAAAGAGGGCGTCAACTCGGTTCTCGTGAAACTGACGCAGGAGGCCAGCCAGTGGGCCCTGACCCTGCGTCTTCGCAGCCCCGACGGCGGCAGGCTCGAAGGCATGAAGGTCGAGCCTTGATGGAATGAACTCGGAGAGATGGTCATGAGAAGCAGTTACTCATCTCGAAATCATACGCGAAATCCGGTTCCGGTAATCCTCTGTGCGGCTGTGTTGCTATGTGCGGCGCGCGTCCGGGCCGCCGAGGTGGACCCCTTCATGGGGGACTGGCGTGGAAGCGGCAAGGCCAGTGACGGGCAGGCTTTCGAGTTTGTTACGCAGGTCATCGCCCAGGGGAATCATCAATATCAAGTCAACATCGTGAAGGCCTTCGATGTGCGGGATAAGCCCATGCATGTCATGGAAGGCTCGTTGCAGGGCAGCAAGTACACATACACGGCCGATGGCGGGCAATATCGTGGCGAATGCACCCTCGACGGCGACGCCTGCAAAGGCTGGTACAAGGGCGACGTGGACGGGGATTTCGACATGACGCGGGTTGTCCGCAAGTCGCCCACGCTGGGGGCCAAGCCGCCGGCGGGGGCGGTTGTCCTCTTCGACGGCACGAATTTCGACAAATGGGTCAGCTTCGGAACGCTTCGGGGCGTGGTCAATCTGATCGAAGCCGTCGGCAACGCACAGGACGCGGTCGCGTACATGCGGGCGAAGGTCTGGTCGCCGCAGGCGCGGAAAGCCACGTTGCAACTCGGCACCGACGATGGCGTCAAGGTCTGGCTCAACGGCAGGCTGATTCATGGGAACAATGCCGCCCGCGGCGTCTCTCCCGACGAGGACAAGGTCGAAGTCTCGCTCAAGGAGGGCGTCAACGATCTGATGCTGAAAGTGACCAACGGCGGGGGGGATTGGGGCGCGATCGTTCGGTTCATGGGCGAAGGCGGCGAGCCGCTGCAGAGTCTCAATGAGATCTCGCCGCAGTTCACCGGCGACAGGGGCTCCAATGAATATCTGCGACAGATCAGCGGTTTCCTCACGCAGTGGCAGGTGGCGGGCCCGTTCCAGGAAGCCGGCAAAGGGCCCGATGCTCTCTTCGACGTGGCGTTCGGTCCGGAGAAGGACTCCGGCTCCGATGTGAAATGGAAGTGGATCAACGCATATCAGCCGCCGGACAACCGAGTGAAGTGGGCTCTCGTGGCCGGCGCGATGGAGGTCCGGGGCGGCAACATCGTGACGAAGGACCGATTCAAAGACTTCAACTTGCACATCGAGTTTCGCACGCCGTTTATGCCTGAGGCTCGGGGTCAGGGCCGCGGCAACAGCGGCGTGTACCTCCAGGGCCGCTACGAGATCCAGGTGCTGGATAGCTATGGGCTCGAAGGCAGGGATAACGAGTGCGGCGGCATCTACCAGGTCGGGGCGCCGATGGTGAACATGTGCCTGCCGCCTTTGCAGTGGCAGACCTATGACATCACGTTCCAGGCCCCGCGCTTCGATGCAAGCGGCAACAAGACCGAGGACGCGGTCGTCACCGTGGTCCACAACGGCGTGACGATCCACGACCGCCGCAGGCTCCCGGGCCCGACCGGCGGGGCGATGGACGGCAACGAGTCCGAGCCCGGCGGCATCTACCTGCAGGACCACGGCAACCCCGTGCGGTTCCGCAACATCTGGCTCGTGGAGACGAAATGAAGTTGCACCACAGAGACACAGAGGACACGGAGAAGAATGAAGATAAGGACTAAAGAAGGTAGGAAGGAAAGGACCGAGGAAGGTGAAGATCACCGATTTTCTCACGTTTTCGTCTCCCTTCCGCATCTTTTCTCTGCGATCTCTGTGTCCTCTGTGGCTGTCTTTTCACAAGGGCAGGCCAATTCAATGACTGTTTTTGAGGGCTAACGGACATGGACAAGAAGACAAGGAAACAAGGACGGGATGGCAAGCTGTCCCGTCGTGATTTCGTCGGCGCCGCGGCGGCGGTCGCCGCGTTCACCGTCGTGCCCCGCCACGTGCTGGGCGGCCAGGGCAATACAGCGCCGAGCGAGAAGCTGAACATCGCCGGCGTCGGCGTCGGCGGGATGGGGCAGAACAATGTCGCCAAGTGCGAAGGCGAGAACATCGTGGCCCTGTGCGACGTGGACAGCAAGTACGCCGCTCCCGTCTTCGAGCGGTATCCCAAGGCCCGCAAGTGGACGGACTTCCGCAAGATGCTCGACGAGCAGAAGGACATCGACGCGGTGGTCGTTGCCACGCCGGACCATCTGCACGCGGTTGTCGCGATGGCCGCCATGCAGCGGGGCAAGCACGTCTACGTCCAGAAGCCGCTGACGCGGAGCGTGTGGGAGGCTCGCATGCTGACCGAGGCCGCCCGCAAGTACAAGGTGCAGACCCAGATGGGCAATCAGGGCCATTCCAGCGAGGAAATCCGGCTGGTTTGTGAATGGATCCAGGACGGCGCGATCGGGGACGTGCGGGAAGTGCACTGCTGGACGAACCGCCCGGTGTGGCCGCAGGGGATCGGCCGGCCCGAGGATACGCCCGCGGTGCCGGAGACCCTGAACTGGGATCTCTGGGTGGGCCCGTCGCCGATGCGACCGTACAATCCGATCTACCTGCCGTTCAACTGGCGTGCGTGGATCGACTTCGGCGCCGGCGCCCTGGGCGACATGGGCTGCCACGTGATGGACGCGGCGTTCTCGGCGCTGAAGCTCAAGTACCCCGTGAGCGTTCAGGCGAGCCATTCCTGGGAAGTGAAAGAGATGTGGACGCGGTTCGACAACAAGGAAACGTATCCCTCGGCCGAGATCGTCCACTACCAGTTCCCGGCCCGCGGGAACATGCCGCCCGTGAAGCTGCACTGGTATGACGGCGGCATCCTGCCGGAGCGGCCGGACGATCTGGAGCCGGGACGGAATATGCCCGAAAGCGGCACGATCTTTGTCGGCGACAAGGGCAAGCTCATCTGCGACACGTACAGCGAGAACCCCCGCATCTTCCCCGAGGAGAAGATGAAGACCTTCCTCGCCAAGAGACCGCCGAAGACCATTCGCCGGGTCAAGGGCGGGGTGGATGGCCACGAGCAGGACTGGATCAACGCGTGCAAGGGCGGACCAGCCGCCAGCTCGAATTTCGACTACGCCGGCCCGTTCACCGAGACCGTTGTTATGGGCAACCTGGCCGTGCTGAATCCCGACAAAGTCCTGCTCTGGGACGGGGAGAACATGAAGGTCACCAACGACGAGCAGGCCAACGCCTTCGTGAAGCCACAGTTCCGCGAGGGATGGTCCCTGTAAGAACACGTTTATCATTCGTTTAGAGTAAAGGAGCCAAGCTCATGTCGAACATCACACGTCGTCAGTTTATTAGGGGCACCGTCGCGGCCGGAACCGCGGCCATCGCCTTCCCGAGATTCATTCGGGCCCAGGGACTCAACGAGAAGCTCCAGGTGGGATTCATCGGGGCGGGCGGACAGGCGGGCAGCCATACGGGACAATCCCACAGGGCAGGCCTTCAATGCATCGCTTTCGCCGAGGTCGACAAGACCCGGTGGGACGGCGTTCACGGCAAGCAGGGCTGGGAGCAGGCGGCCGGGTACACGGACTGGCGAAAAGTCTTCGAGAAGCACGGCAAGGAACTGGATGTGGTTTTCGTGGCGACTCCGGATCACACCCACTTTGCCCCGTCCATGACCGCCGTTTCCATGGGCATTCACTGCTACACCGAGAAGCCGCTGACCTGGTCGGTCCGCGAGGCCCAATTGCTGGCGGCCGCCTACGCCAAGAATCCCAAGGTCGTCACCCAGATGGGCAACCAGGGGCACGGCGACGATGGCTGGCGAAAGGCCTACGAACTCGTCAAGGCCGGTGCGGTCGGCGAGATCAAAGAGTTCCATACCTGGACGAATCGTCCGATCTGGCCTCAGGGCGGCGACCGTCCAGAAGGATCCGATCCGGTCCCCGAGACCCTGGATTGGGAAGCCTGGATTGGCGCGGCTCCGATGCGTCCCTACGTGGGTCCCAAGGGCGGCAGGGGCAATGGTCCCTATCATGCGTTCAACTGGCGCGGCGTGGTCGATTTCGGCTCCGGGGCGCTGGGCGATATGGCTTGCCATACCACCGACGGCATCTACGCGATCATGAATCCGGGCTACGCGGCCACCGCCGAGCCGATCATCATGACCGGGCCCGTCAAGGACCAGTGGCCGGCCGGCATGGTGGTCAAGAGCACCTACCGCGCCAAGGGCGATCAACCGGCGTTCACGACTTTCTGGTATGAAGGCAAAAAAGAGGACGGGACGCCCTTTATGCCGGAGAACCCTGAGGAACTCGCGGCGGACGGGCGCAAACTGCCTCAAACCGGAAACCTGATCGTCGGCACGAAGGGCAAAATGCTGGTGACCGGCGATTACTGGAACACGCCGCTCATTATCCCCGAGGCCAAGCGCAGAGAGTTCGGGCGTGCCCCGGAGTTGCTCGAAAGGTCCCCCGGCCATCACGCGGAGTTCTTCGCGGCCTGCAAGGGCGAGAAGCCACGGGAGTTCAGCCAGTCCAACTGGGGATACTCCGGTCCCATGGCCGCCAACATCCAGCTTGGCAATCTCTGTGCCCGCGCCGGCAAGAAGCTCGAACTGAACGAGGCCGGCGTGATCGTCAGTGACCCGAAGATCAACGACCTGGCTTGGCGCGAGCCGCGCGCGGGCTGGGGTCCGATGGAAATGAAAGTCTGAGTGAATCGCGCAACATGAAGTGTTCGACCGGTTCCCGGGCCCTCGCGTGCGGCGGCTTCGGGAACCGGTTGTTCTTGAATAGGGAGGTTGCCCCTTATGGCAGAATCAGGTGACTCAAAGAAGGTCGAACGGAATTCTGGTCTGTCACGCCGAGAATTTGTGGGGGTCGCGGCTGCTGCCGCCGCTTTCACCTTCGTGCCCAAGCGCGTCCTCGGCGGGGCCGGTCAGGATTCGGCCAACAACAAGCTCAATATCGCCGGCATCGGCGTCGGTGGCCGCGGGGCCAGCGACATCGACGGCGTTTCGAGCCAGAACATCGTGGCCCTGTGCGACACGGATCTCAGGGCCGCCTCAGGGACCATCAAGAAGCACCCGAATGCCAAGATTTATCGCGACTTTCGCGAGATGCTCGAAAAGGAGCAGAAAAACGTCGACGCGGTGGTCATCGGGGCCCCGGACCACATCCACGCCCCAGCCGCGATCATGGCCATGAAGATGGGCAAGCATGTCTACTGCGAGAAGCCCATGGCCCATACGATCTACGAGGCCCGGCGCATGACGCAGGTCGCCAAGGAAATGGGCGTCGTGACCCAGATGGGCAACCAGGGCCACGCCGGCGATGGTCTGCGGCAGTATTGGGAGTACATCCACGACGGGGCGATCGGGACCGTCAAAGAGGTCCACGTCTGGAGCGACCGCGCCGGCACGCCGGAGCGGGCCTGGTGGCCGCAGGGCATCGATCGGCCCAAGGGCAGCGCACCGGTTCCCCAGGGGCTCGATTGGGACTTGTGGCTCGGTCCCGCCCCGTGGCGTCCGTACGCCAAGTTCCCCAACGGCAGGGGCGGCGAGGCTACGTACAGTCCGTTCAACTGGCGTGGCTGGTGGGATTTCGGCTGCGGCGCGATCGGCGATATGGCCGTACACAACGCCGACCCGGCGTTCTTCGCCCTGGATCTCGGGGCGCCGACGGCGGTCGAGGCTGTGACCAGCCCGGTCAACAACGAGACGCTGCCCATGTGGAACATCATTACGTTTGAGTTCCCGGCCAAGGGCGACCGGCCCGCGGTCAAGATGGTCTGGTACGACGGCGCCAAGCTGCCGCCGAGACCGGCCGATCTGGACCCAGGGCTCAATCTCGGCGACAACGGGATTCTCTTCGTCGGGGACAAGTGCTCCCTGCTGGGCGGCAGTCACGCCGGCACTCCCCGGATCATCCCGGAGGCCAAACGGAAAGAGTATGGCCGTCCGCCAAAGACCCTGCCGAGGTCGCCCGGCCATCACGAGGAATGGATCCAAGCCTGCAAGGACGGCAAGCCCGAGGATGCCAAGAGCGGCTTCTGGTACGCCGGTCCGTTCGTCGAGGCCCTGCTCGTCGGCAACCTGGCCGTGCGCTTGCAGAAACGCGTCGAGTGGGATTCCGAGAAGATGCGTTCGCCGAACTGCCCCGAGGCGGACAATTACATCACCAAGTTTTACCGCGCGGGTTTCGATCTGGTTTGACAATGGATCGCTGAGTTGAATCGTGGGGCCTGCGCCGATTGGCGCAGGCCCCATCTTCCCGTAGCACGGGCGTCTCGCCCGTGAGATCTTGTGGCATCGGCATCCTGCCGATGATTCATGGGCAAGATGCCCATGCTACGACTTGCGGAAGGAAGGAGACAGATGAACAGGCGTGAGTTCCTTGGCGGTGCGGCGGGGGTGGCGGCGTTCACGGTCGTGCCTCGTCATGTTCTGGGCGGGGCGGGGCAGGTCGCCCCGAGTGAGAAGCTGAATATCGCGGGCATCGGCGTGGGTGGACAGGGGGCTGGGGATATCGCCAACGTCGCGAGCGAGAACATTGTGGCCCTGTGCGACGTCGATCACAGGCAGGCCGCCGAGACCTTTAAGCGGCACCCGAACGCCAGACAGTATGCTGACTTTCGGGTGATGCTTCAGAAGGAGGCCAAGAATATCGACGCCGTTGTGGTCGCCACGCCGGACCACACGCACGCCGTCGCGTCCATGATGGCGATCAAGATGGGCAAGCACGTCTACTGTGAGAAGCCCCTGACGCACTCCATGCAGGAGGTTCGCGAGCTGACGAAAGCCGCCCGCGAGGCCAAGGTCGCGACGCAAATGGGCAACCAGGGCCATTCCGGCGAGGGGATTCGACTGATCTGCGAGTGGATCTGGGACGGCGCGATCGGCACTGTACGCGAGGTGCATGCGTGGACGACGCACGCGGTGTGGCCCCAAGGCATGCAGCGTCCGAAAGAGACGCCGGCCGTGCCGGAGGGGCTCGACTGGGACCTCTGGCTGGGACCCGCTCCGCATCGGCCCTACCATCCTGCGTACGTGCCTGCCTTCTGGCGAGGCTGGTGGGATTTCGGCACCGGTGGGCTCGGCGACATGGGCTGCCACAACCTCGACCCGGTGTTCTGGGCTCTCAAGCTCGGGGCCCCCACGAGCGTGGAGGCAAGCTGCTCGATCTTTGTGCCCACGATCACCTGGGACAAGCCCTTCAACACGGAGAGCTATCCGCAGGCGTCGATCGTGCGGTATGAGTTCCCCGAGCGGGAGGGCTTGCCGCCGCTGGAATTGACGTGGTACGACGGCGGCCTGATGCCCCGGCGGCCCGCGGAACTGGAGCCGGGCCGGCAACTCGGCGACAAGCTCGGCGGCGTGATCTTCGTCGGCGATAAGGGCAAGCTCGTCTGCGGCAGCTACGGCAACAGCCCGCGTCTGATCCCCGAATCGCGGATGAAGGACTACAGGCGGCCGACCCCGAGCATCCCGCGTTCGGTCGGGCATCACAGGGAGTGGATCGAAGCCTGCAAGGGCGGAAAGCCCGCCGGCTCGAACTTCGACTACGCCGGCCCACTGACCGAGATGATCCTGCTGGGCAATATCGCGGTGCGAATGAGCCTCAAGACCCAGGATAAAGGCCTCCGCCTGGCCTATGACGGGCCGGGCATGAAGATTACGAATCTACCGGAAGCCAATGAATTTCTCCGTCGGCAGTACCGCGAAGGATGGAGCCTTTGAATTGATGATTGATGAAGGATGATGGATGATTTGGGATCGCGAGGTTTCTTTCGTTGTCCTGAACAATCCGTCATCGACTCCGGGTGGCAGCGGCAAGCGCAGTTTGCCGATGGCGATGAGTGAAGGGGACAGCAATGAATACTGAGAGCACGCAAGCAAAACGGCGGTTGTCGCGACGGAACTTCATGGGTACGGCAGCGGCCGTGGCGGCGTTCACGATTGTGCCGCGACATGTGCTTGGCGGCGCCGGAAACGTGGCCCCGAGCGACAAGCTCAACATCGCCGGCATCGGGATCGGCGGTCGCGGCCAGGGGGACCTCGACGAGTGCCGCAGCGAGAACATCGTTGCCTTGTGCGATGTCGATGAGGGCTATGCCGGCGGGGTTTTCAAGAGGTATCCGAACGCGAAGAAGTGGACGGACTTCCGCAAGATGCTCGACGAGCAGAAGGATATCGACGCGGTCGTGATCGCCACGCCGGACCATCTGCACGCCGTCATCGCGATGGCTGCGATCAAGCGTGGCAAGCACGTTTACTGTGAGAAGCCCCTGACGCACTGCATCTGGGAGGCCCGGCAGTTGACCCTGGCGGCGCGCGAGGCCAAGGTCGCGACCCAGCTCGGCAATCAGGGCCAGGCTACCGAGGGCAATCGGCTGGTTTCCGAGATGATCTGGGACGGCGCGATCGGCCCGGTTCGCGAGGTCCATGCGTGGTGCAATCGGCCCATTTCGCCTCGCGGGGTCGGCCGGCCCACGGACACGCCCGACGTGCCCAAGACGCTGAATTGGGACCTGTGGCTCGGGCCCGCGAAGGTTCGCCCGTATCATCCGACCTATGCGCCGTTCAGTTGGCGGGGCTGGTGGGATTTCGGCACGGGCGTGCTCGGCGACATCGGCTGCCACCAGCTCGACCCGGTCTTCCGGGCGCTCAAGCTGGGCTATCCGCTGTCGGTCGAGGCCTGCTCCAGCAATATGGACGAAGGCCCCGGCGTGAAGGAGGAAACCGCCCCCAAGTCATCGATTGTCCGGTTCGAGTTCCCGGAGCGGGAGGGCATGCCTCCGCTAAAGCTGACTTGGTACGATGGCGGCCTGATGCCCCAGCGGCCGGTGGAGTTGGAGGAAGGCCGCAAGTTCGGCGAGGCCGACGACAACCTGTTCATCGGCGACAAGGGCAAGATGCTGGGCTATCGGCTGATCCCGGAGGCCCGGATGAAGGAGTACGGCAAGC
>Ga0209347_1004184_pt1 | contig 15404 bp, 14 predicted proteins | sample AutmiccommuBRH23_FD_187382 | JGI IMG/M metagenome (GOLD analysis project Ga0209347, IMG submission 187382) | Deep subsurface microbial communities from Mt. Terri, Switzerland - Autotrophic microbial communities BRH/23 (SPAdes) (version 2) | ecosystem: Environmental > Aquatic > Deep subsurface >... | reverse complement strand
CCACCGGCTCATCGTACTGCCGGCGGGCGCACTTGGCTTCGCAGGGGTGGACGCAGGCGTAGGCGCAAACGGCGGGAAAGGGAATCCTTTCACGGATTACGGCCAGTGCCTGGTCATAGTTCCCCTCTTTTATGTACCTGACGTAGCGGGGCACATCCACTCCCGCCGGGCAGGCCTCCCTGCAAGGGGCTTTAATCATGCCGTTCAGTGACTGTCCCATTGTGTTCTGGATTCAACTCCTTCCCGCTTTTATTTTTTAATCAGTCCGGCGCCGGTGTGCAGGGCCTTGACGTTCATCTCGGCCACCTTGCCGGAAAATCTCTTGTGCACCACCTGGGCCAGGCTGTCCAGGCTGACCAGCCCGGTGACGGCGCTCATCAGTCCCAGGGCGATCATGTTGGCGGTGCCCACGTGGCCCAGTTTTTCGGCCATTTCGGTGAAGCGGAAGCCGTAAAAGCTGTTTCCGGTACGCTCCTGAAGCAGGGTGGTGTCATAAAAGACGGGCACACCGGCTTCGGCCAGGTTCTGGTACTTTTCCATGGCCTCCTCGGTGAGGACCAGTACCACATCGGGATTTTGCACTTGCTGAAAAACAATCTCGTCTTTATCGATGATCACCTCGGCCGCCGAGAAGCCTCCCCGGCTGGCGATGCCGTAGGATTGGGTCTGAGCCACGTTGTAGCCTTCCAGCATGGCCGCCTCGCCCAGCATGACGCCGGAAACAATCAGCCCCTGGCCGCCGGACCCAGCCATGATTACTTCGTAGCTGCTCTTTTTATCAGTCATCTTGCCACCTCCCTCAGGCCTTCATGGCCCTGGACCGGATTTCCTCGTACCTGGTGCTGAAGTCCGGGACGTTCCGGTCCACCAGTTTGCCGATGGGGAAGTACCCTTCCTCCTTGGTGTAGGCCCCCTGGCCGAACTTTTCCACCGGGACGGCCTTATCTTTGAGCCACCTGAGCATCTCCAGGGCGGGCTTGAGATTGTTGTTGCGGCCAAAGTGGGTGGGGCAGGGGCTGACCGCCTCCACCAGGGAAAAACCTTTTTTGCTCAGGGCCTCCTTCATGTTTTGCTGCAGCTCCCAGCCGTGGTAGGTTGTTCCCCTGGCCACATAGTTGGCTCCGGCCACCCCGGCCAGTGCGCAGATGTCAAATTCCCGCTCGGGGTTGCCGTAAGCCGTGGTGCTGGTAAAGCTGTCCGAGGGGGTGGTGCCGGAGACCTGCCCCCCGGTCATGCCGTAGTTCATGTTGTTGACCACGATGGCGGTGAGGTCGATGTTTCGCCTGGCGGCGTGGATAAAATGGTTGCCGCCGATGGTGACGCTGTCGCCGTCACCCATCAGCACCACCACATTGAGCTTGGGATTGAAGGCTTTAACGCCGGTGGCGTAGGCCAGGGCCCGGCCGTGGGTGGTGTGCAGGGCGTTGGTGATCAAATAGTCGTCGGCCTTTCCCCAGCAGCCAATACCTGTAACCACCACGGTATTGGTGTATGTAAAGTCCAGCTCCTCGAAGGCCCTGAGCAGGGCGCCCAGAACCGTTCCGGTGCCGCAGCCGGGACACCACATGTGCGGCAGTACACCGTTTTTCAAATACTTGGCGCCTGTTGCGTGAGACACTGTAACACCTCTCTTCTTAAACGATGGTGGGTGTGGGCACTTTATTTCATGGCCTTCATGATCATTTGGGGGGTGATAATCTGCCCGTTGAAGCTGTTCACCCTCCTGATTTCTTTATCGGCTCCCAGCACCTTCTGCACCTCTCCGGCCACCTGGCCGGCGTAGTTCATCTCAGGAACCACAACCAGTTTGGCTTTTTCACCCATAGCCGCCACTTCCCGGTCCGGGAAAGGCCAGAGGGTGATCAGCTGCAGCACCCCGGCTTTAACGCCTTCCTTCCTGGCTGCCAGGGCTGCGGCCCGGGCAGCCCTGGTGGTGGCCCCAAAGGCAACCAGCAGTATGTCCAGGTCTTCATCGGCATTAAAGCTCTTGGTCATCACTATTTCATCCCGGTGCAGCTCCAGCTTCTGGTGCAGCTGGCTGACCCGCCAGGTGGCGTTGGCCGGGCTGTTGTTGCTGTAGCCGTCCTTGCCGTGCATTGAGCTGGAGACGTGGAAAACGTATTCGCTGCCGAAGGAGGCCAGGGGGGCTATCCCGTCCTCGCCGGCCTCAAAGGGCAGGTATTTTTCCGGCGGGCAGGTGGGCTTTTTACGGTCCACCACCGCCAGTTCACCCGGCTCCGGGGCCAGGAAGCTTTCCCGCATGTGGGCCACGATTTCGTCGGCGGCCAGCACCACCGGGGTGCGGTATTTTTCGGCAAAATTGAAGGCCTGCACGGCCAGACTGAAGCACTCCTTCACCGAGGAGGGCGACAGGGCGATAATGGTCTGGTCACCGTGCCGGCCCCAGCGGATCTGCATCACATCGGACTGGGCCGGCTTGGTGGCCAGGCCGGTGCTGGGTCCGGAGCGCTGCACGTTGATAATTACGCAGGGCACTTCCCCCATCACCGCCAGGCCCAGGTTTTCCTGCATCAGCGAAAACCCCGGGCCGCTGGTGGCGGTGAAGGATTTGGCGCCGGTCAGTGAAGCCCCAATCATGGCGGCGATACTGGCTATTTCATCCTCCATCTGCATGAAGACACCCCCGACCTTGGGCATGATCCGGGAGCACTCTTCAGCGATCTCGGAGGAAGGTGTGATCGGGTAACCGGCGTAAAACTTGGCGCCGGCGTAAACAGCGCCTTCGGCCATAGCCTGGTTGCCCTGAATCAGTCTTGCTTCCCGTTGCAAATCTGTCCACCATCCCTCTTAGTTAGAATTGGTTGTCCGGAAATAATTTTAAGGATAAAGCCCTCTCAGTTTCATAGCCTGGGTTACCCGGTCCAGGGCCAGTATGTAGGCGGCGGTGCGCATGCTGACGCTCTGCTTTTCCTTGATGTGGTGTATATCCCGGAAGCTGCCCACCATCCTGCGCCGCAGCTGGCGGTTGACCTCGTCCTTGGTCCAGTAGAAGTTTTGCAGCCCCTGCACCCACTCGAAGTAAGACACCACCACGCCTCCGGCGTTAGCCAGAATGTCAGGAATCACAGTGATGCCACGCTCAAACAGAATCTGGTCGGCCTCGTAGGTGGTGGGCCCGTTTGCAGCCTCGGTGATTAGCTTGGCCCTGATCCGGGGAGCGTTCTCTGTGGTAATCTGATTTTCAATGGCGGCGGGAATCAGAACGTCGGCATCCAGGGTCAACAGGTCCTCGTTGGAGATAGGCACGGCGTCGGGGAAACCCACTACGCTGCCGGTCCGCGTCTTATAGGCGGTTAGTTCCTCTAAATCGAGACCGTTTTCGTTGAAGATGCCGCCGTCAATCTCACTGATGGCCACAACCCGGCAGCCCATTTCGTTCAGGCTGGCCGCCACCGCCGAGCCCACATTGCCGTAGCCCTGGATAGCAGCTGTGGATTCGGCCAGATTGATTTCCATCCGGGAGGCTGCCTCCTCGATGGTAAATACCACGCCCCGGCCGGTGGCCTCGTTGCGGCCCTGGGACCCGCCTATTTCGATGGGTTTGCCGGTGACCACGGCGGGTACGGAGAAGCCGTGCTGCATGCTGAAAGTATCCATAATCCAAGCCATGACCATGGGGTTGGTGTTGACATCCGGGGCCGGTATATCTTTTTCCGGTCCGATGATGATGCTGATCTCGCTGGTGTAGCGCCTGGTCATCCTCTCAAGCTCGGCCAGGGAAAGTTTTTTGGGGTCGCAAATTACCCCGCCCTTGGCACCGCCGTATGGTATATTAACCACGGCGCACTTCCAGGTCATAAGCATGGCCAGGGCCACAACCTCATCCATGTCCACCTCGGGGTGATAGCGAATTCCTCCCTTGCCGGGTCCCCGGGTCAGGCTGTGCTGTACCCTGAAGCCCCTGAAAACCTCGATTGATCCATCGTCCATGCGGACCGGGATGGAGACGCTGAGGACCCGCTTGGGTTCTTTCAGGATTTTCAGCAGACCGGGGTCAAGTCCAAGTTTTTTGGCGGCCAGGTCCACCTGCTGACCGGTGGTTTCCAGGAGCGAGCTCCTCTTACACGCCGCGGCCTCTGGTTTTGACATGCCTCTTGGCTCCTTTCTAGCCACAATTAGTGGAAATAAGATCACGGGATTTTCCCGACAGGCCGGAGTTAAGTAAAGGTTAACCTGTATCGTATTGTGAACCAATATATTGCAATGTGAACTTTAACTAAATTATAAAATAATCAGTTATCAGATGCAACTATGTTTTTAAATTTTCTAAAACCTTTACCTCTGGCCGTCATAACCCCCGTGAAATTATTTAGAGCAGACGGCATAAAGCCGGGCGGCCGTGGCTTCTCACGGTCAGTTCAAAGTTCCTCAACTCGAAGGCCACCGGGGGCGCTCTTTCCCCCAATATTTGACCTCCTTTCTGATATTTATGAAAGATGAAAACTTATTGTTTAAGCGCGGATTATCTCGTTCTGGCGGCTTATCTATTGGAATCGTGGAATTTATTGACGATCTTAAAACATTTGAAAAGGGTTGTCTGTTCAAAATTAACTTGAAATTCTCAGCCTGAAAAACTATAATTTCTTTATACAATATTATAGTTCATAATACGATATATCATCAAGACAGATTGGCAGTTTTGTTGCCGGCTTTATTTTTAGGCAGAATGGGGTTGCATCATGGGCAAAATTCCAAGCGTACAGTCCCTGGAGAGGGCTTTCAGCCTGCTTGAAGCCTTCGCCCCTACCAACAATGAAATGGGTATCGCCGAGCTCAGCCGCAAGACCGACCTGCCTCGGCCCACCGTCAGCAGGCTGGTGGCAACTCTGGAAGGACTGGGCTATCTAAGGCAGAACAGTGAAACCAAGAAGTATTCCCTGGGTCTGAAACTTCTTTACCTGGGCGCTGCGGTGAACGCCGGCCTGCACCTGAGAGACATTGCCGCCCCTGTGCTCCTGCAGCTCAGAGACAAATTGGGAGAAACAGTCTATATAGATGTCCGGGACGGTGACGACCGTGTCTGCATCGATTCACTGCCAGGGCTCCACGCCGTGCGGACCATCGTGGAGGTGGGACAGAGGTCGGCCTTGTATAAGGGCGCCGATTCCCGGATGCTGCTAGCCTCCCTGAGCGATGAAGAGTTTGAGGCCTACCTGAAAAGAACCAGGCTGGTTCCCCATTCCCCCTCCACCAACACCATCACCGACCCCGATGTGCTGCGGAAGGTGGTGGCTGAAAGCAGAAAACTTGGCTATTCGTACAGCCTCAGCGAGTTCCACCCGGGCAGCGCCTGCATCTCGGCCCCCATCAAGAACGAAAGCGGCAAGATCGTCGGGACGGTATCGGTTTCCTTTCCCGAGCTCAAAGCAACCCCGGAAAATGTAGAAAATTACAAGTCATCCGTCATCCAGTCGGCCCTGGAAATCTCCCGCCGCCTTGGCTTCAATCCACTCAAACAGTAATGGCCATAAAAAAATATAATCAACTGACAAGGAGGTATTTGACTTGTCCCAGATCACCTGCAACCGGAAATCCATTCACCAACAGACCGGGCTTGATGTCAAGAACTACCTGCTTTATCCGCACATGGACCTGGACTCCACCGAATTTTCCTCGCCTGTGATGGTTAAGGCCAAGGACGGAAAGGTTTACCTGCTGGTCAAGGACATCGAGCGGGGCAATTTTGACGAGCCGGATGTGGCGGCCGAGGTGCGCTATTTTAAGACCTATATCACCTTCGACCGGGACGTCACCCCCCTGCCGGCGGACTGGCTGGAACTGGTTGACCAGCTGGTTGACGGCGAGGTTTTTGTCGATGACGATTTTTATACCTCGGGCTACTGGAAGATTGCCGACCGCCATAGTGTGCAGTTGGCGGGGACCGGCAAATGGGACCGTACCTATGTCTATGGGGTGGACAAAGAGCAGGTGCTGAACCGCTTTGCAGCCGGCAACGGCGCCGCCCTGGAGGAAGGCCGCCGCCTGGCCAAGGGCTTGATCCAGGAAAAGGAATTAACCGCACTTTTGGCAAATATCCCGGAAGACAGCAGGTTCAGCAAACTGGAGGCACTGCTGTCAGACCAGGGCGCCGGGGCGCTGCTGCTCAGCTCGCCCATGAATGTCCAGGAGGTTACCGCCATTCCCTTTCAGTACCTGGAGGACAACGAAACTCTGGCCCTTTACTCGCCTGGCGCCCCGGTCTACATATTCTCCCGCCGGGAACTGTCCCTTCCCTTTTTGAGGCTGGAGGCCGTCTGTCCCACCCTGTCCGAAGCCGCCGCCCGCACCCTGCGGGGGAAGGCCAAGGTGGGGATCGAGGAAAATCACCTGCCCTATAAATACTTTTCCGCCTTCGGGCTGTCCCGGGACCAGGTGGCGGGCTTAAGCGCCCGGCTGAGAACCTGGCGGGAGGTCCGGGCGGTGGAGGACCTGCCTTTCTACATCATTGCCGCCCGTTCCACGGTCTACGGCATGGAGCAGGCCCTGGCCCGGGCCGCTGAGGACCTGGCCGGGGGCAGGGAACTAAGCGAGTCCAGGGTGCAGGAGTACCTTTACCAGGGCTATGGCGAGTTTCAGAAAAAGAACCGGCTCGCTGAAGAGATTCGCCCCTACTTCCTGGTGCTGCACGCCGGGCACCGGACCCGCAAGCCAAATTTGCCCAGTTTCCTGCCCCTGGGCCAGGAGACCCAGTCACTGAAGGTAGACAGCGGGGTCATGGTGCTTGACGCCAACGGCCTGCAAAGGGGCGCCTCGGACCTCTGCCGGACGCTGACCCCGGGCAGGGTGGCCGGTGAGTTTTATCAGTTCATTGACCGGATTATGGTGGAAAAGGCCATTCCCTCCGCCCTTCCCGGCCGGACCGGGGAGGACGTCTACTGGGCCGGCTGCCGGGACCTGCTGGCCAGGGAAAAGGAGTGGGTGGAAAAGGGGCTCTTGCCCGATGGGTACAACCTGGCCCAAAATTACAACCGCAATATAGGCCACTCCATGGGTAAGCAGGAGCCCTCCACCCTCGGCTTTGAAAAAGGAAGCAAGGATCTGGTGCAGGAGGGCATGGTCTGCTGCGTCGAGTACCAGTGGCCGTATTACCCTTATGCCATCGGGGTGGAGGATATGTTTGTGGTCACCGGCACAGGGACGGTGAACATTACCCGTTAAAGATTTACCCTGTACTGTATATCCGGGGTAGAGGTCAATGGAGATCTTGCCGCAAGGGGGGAGTAGATGAATTAAATTCAGCTATCTTGTTAATTCAGAATTTTAAAAGGAGAGGGGAGTTTTTAAAGATGGTAAAAATTACCAGAAATTTTGCGATAGGTCTGGTGCTTTTGTTTACGGCAACACTGCTGGCCGGCTGCGGCGGAGGGGCAAAGGATGAGGGCAAGGCCCAGGGCGGGGACAAGGTGATTAAAATAGGCGCCATCCAGCCACTCTCCGGAGCGGTGGCGGCCATGGGGGCCGACTCTAAGGCGGCCCTGGAACTGGCTTCAGACATCATCAATAAGAAGTACGACGACCTGGACCTGCCCTTTGCCAAGACCGAGGGTCTGCCCAATCTGGGCGGCGCCAAGATCCAGGTGGTCATAGGAGATCACCAGGGTGACCCCAATGTTGCCGCCTCCACCACCGAGAGGCTGATTACCCAGGAGAAAGTGGTGGTTATGACCGGCAGCTATCACAGCGCGGCCAGCGGCACGGCCACCGAAGTGGCTGAAAGAAACAGCATCCCCTTCGTTATCGACAGCTCGTCCTCTCCGACCCTGACCAACCGCGGGCTGAAGTGGACTTTCCGGGTCTGGCCCCATGACGGCATGTTTGTGGCCGCCATCTTCGACTACGCGGACAAGCTGGCCAAGGAAAAGGGCACCCCCATCAAGACCGTGGCCACCTTCTGCGAGGACACCCTGTTCGGGCACGACAGCGCCAAGCTGGCCAAGGAGAACGCCCAGCGTCTGGGCTGGCAGGTGGCGGCCGAGGTAAACTACAAGGCCAACACCACCTCCCTTGATTCCGAGGTGCAAAAACTTAAGGCCGCCAACGCCGACTTCGTTTTTGGCGCGGGCTACATATCCGATGCCATACTGTTCGTTAAGACACTGAAGAAGTTGAACTATGCTCCCAAAATGTTCATAGGCAACAACACCGGCTACAGCGACCCCAACTTCGTCAAGTCAGTGGGCGGCGACGCCCTGGGCTTTATGACCAGGGCAGTGAGCAACGCCGACCTGGGCGAAAAGAAGCCGGTACTGGGTAAGATTAACAAGCTCTTTGCCGAGAAGACCGGCGGCCGGCCCATGTCCGACACCGCCGCCGGCTGCTTCAGCACCCTGTTTGTGGTGGCCGACGCCATCAACCGGGCCGGGTCCACCAACCCCGAGTCCATTCAAAAGGCCCTGCTGGAAACCGACCTGCCGGCCAGCGCAGTGATCCTGCCGGCCCTACAGGGTGTAAAGTTCGATCAGAAGACCCACCAGAATGAAAAGATCAGCCCGCTGATCCTGCAGATCCAGGACGGCAAATTCGTCACCGTTTATCCCGACAACCTGGCTACCGCCAAGCCTCTCTATCCGATTCCGGCCTGGGACAAAAGATAAACAAAAAGGGGGGAGCTTAGCTGCTCCCCCCAATTTAAGATGGTAGGTGGAATTATGGATTCTTCAATTTTACTGCAGGCTTTGCTGACCGGAGTGGCTGTAGGCTGCGTCTATGCCCTGGTTTCCGTGGGACTGAGTCTGGTTTACGGGATTATGGATATCATCAACTTCGCCCACGGGGAGCTGCTGATGGTGGGCATGTACGGCACCTTTTTCATGTGGGTGATGCTGGGGATTGACCCGCTCATTGCCCTGCCCATAATCGCACTATTTATGGCGGTGGTGGGGGTGTTCATCTATAAGGGGATCATCAAGCAAATTTATGGATCCTCAGCGCTTGCCCAGATTTTTGCCACCTTCGGTCTGGCCACGTTTTTGTCCAGCTCAGCCCAGGCCCTTTTCACCCCCAACTTCAGGACCATCGAAAACCCCATCATTCACGGCAGTATCAACATCGGCAGCATTTATATAGGCAAGTCCGAGATATTTGCCGCCGTGGTATCCGCCCTGGCCTTTACCCTGCTCTACCTGTTCCTTAACTACACCAACACCGGCCGCGCACTCCAGGCCACCAGCGAAAACAAAGACGCCGCCACCCTGATGGGCATCAACACCGAAAAGATGTTCATGATCGGCTGGGGTATCAGCATCGGGCTGGTGGGCATAGCCTCGGTGGTGCTGGCCAATTACTTCTACATCTTCCCCGGGGTGGGCACCACCTTCGGGCTGATCGCCTATGTGGCGGTGGCCCTGGGAGGCTTCGGCAACGTTATGGGGGCCTTTATCGGCGGGATCATCATCGGGGCCGTGGAGTCGTTGTCCGGGGTGCTGATTTCCCCGGTGTACAAGTACACCGTGGTCTTCTCGGTCTATCTGATTGTGGTGCTGGTCAGGCCCAAGGGCATTCTGGGCAGATCTTGAGGTGAGATATATGGAAAGCAAAATAGCATTGAACACTGAAATCAAAGGGAGCCGGCAAAACCTGATCTACGTGCTGGCGTTGCTGGTTGTGGCCCTGGTGCTCCCCATTTTTTTCCAGGGCAGCCCTTTTTACCTGCATGTGCTGATTATGATCCTGCTCTACGCCTCCATGGGGCAGGCCTGGAACATCGTTAGCGGCTATGCCGGGCAGATCTCACTGGGGCACTGCGTTTTTTTCGGGGCCGGGGCCTACACTTCCTCGCTATTTTTGATGAAGGCCGGCCTGACCCCCTGGATTGGCATGTTTTTTGGCGTGGCTGTTTCCTGTATTTTGGCCCTGATTATCGGCAGCATCTGCTTTAAACTGAAAGGGCACTATTTTGTCATCGCCACCTTTGTAATTGCCGAGATCGTGCTGTCACTGGTCTCCACCATTGACTTCTTCGGCGCCGCGGTGGGCCTCTGGCTGCCCATCAAGTCCGGGCTGGTCCATCTCCAGTTCAAGACCAAGCTGCCCTATTACTACCTTTTCCTGGTCTTCACCGTGGGCATCTTCGGCTTCACCTGGCTGATGGAAAGGTCCCGCATGGGCTACTACTTCCGGGCCATCAAGGCCGACCCGGACGCCGCCCAGGCCTTGGGAGTGGGACTGGCCCGCTACAAGATGTACGCCTTGCTGTGGAGCGCAGCCTTTTCAGCGGTGCTGGGCACACTTTACGCCCAGTACGTGCTGCTCATCGACCCCAACAATATATTTGTGCTCAAGGTTTCCCTGATCATGGCCCTGGTCACGGTGCTGGGCGGGGTATCTACAGTTTGGGGGCCGCTGATCGGGGCGGCCATACTGATCCCGCTTTCGGAGTTTGCCCGGGTCTGGTTCTCGGGCGGCGGCAAGGCCCTGGACCTGATTATTTACGGCTCTTTGATTGTGATCATCTCCATCTTTGAGCCCGACGGCATCATGGGACTGATCAACCGGATCAGACTCAAAAGATCTCAAGCTTAGGGAAAGGGGGAAGAAATTTGCCTGCCCTCCTTAATGTGGACAATGTGTCAAAGGCCTTCGGCGGACTGATGGCGGTCAGCATGGTCAGTTTCGAGGTGGAAGAAGGCCAGATCGTGGGCTTAATCGGCCCCAACGGCGCCGGCAAAACCACCCTGTTCAGCTGTGTCAGCGGCTTCTACAGGGTTACCTCGGGGAAGGTTTATTTTCAGGAGCGGGAGATCACCAACCTGCCTTCCGACCGCATCTCCCATCTGGGCATTGCCAGGACCTTCCAAATTGTCAAGCCCTTGAAGGAAATGACGGTGCTGGACAACGTCACCGTGGGGGCACTGGGGCACACCCCCAAGGTTAAAGAGGCCCGGCGGCAGGCCGAGGAGCTCTGTGAATTCGGCGGTTTGGGCCAAAAAATGCTTTTTCCGGCCCAGAAGCTGACCATCGCGGACAAGAAGCGGCTGGAAATAATCAGAGCCCTGGCCACCAGGCCCACCCTTTTGATGCTGGACGAGACCATGGCCGGCCTCAACCCCACTGAGCGGCTGGAAGCGGTGGAGCTGGTTAAAAAGATCAACCGGGAGATGAAAATCACCATCCTCATGATTGAGCATGTGATGGATATTATTATGCCGCTTTCCCACAAGATCGTGGTGCTGGACTACGGCAGGAAAATCGCCGAGGGGCCGCCCAAGGAAATAGTGCGCAATGAAGAAGTAATTAAGGCCTATTTGGGGGAGAGATACAATGCTCAAGCTATCTCTGGTTAGCTCTGGCTACGACGACGTCAAGGTGCTTTTTGACATCTCCCTGGAGGTCAACCAGGGGGAAACCGTGGTCATCGTGGGGTCCAACGGCGCCGGCAAATCCACTATTTTAAGAACCATATCCGGGCTCTTGAAGACCACCGGCGGCACCATTGAATTTTGCGGTCAGCAAATCCAGAACACCCCGGGGCACTCCATTGCCCAGATGGGGATTGCCCACGTGCCCGAGGGCAGGCAGCTCTTCAACAAGCTGTCGGTGAAGGAAAACCTGCTGCTGGGCGCCTACTATAAAAAATACACCAAGGATCAATCGGAGGAGCGCCTGGATTTTATCTATGAACTGTTTCCCAGGCTGAAGGAGCGCCTGGGCCAGAACGCAGGCACCTTAAGCGGCGGCGAGCAGCAGATGCTGGCCATCGGCCGGGGGCTGATGATGGATCCCAAGCTGATCATGCTGGACGAGCCCTCCCTTGGCATCGCCCCCAAGCTGGTCACTGAGATCTTCATGGCCATCGAGAAGATCAACCGGAAGGGGACCACGGCGCTTTTGGTGGAGCAGAATGTGATCGAGTCCCTGGAGCTGGCCTCCAGGGCATATATACTGCAAAGCGGGCAAATTACTATGGAGGGGACCGGCCAGGATCTGCTCAAGAGCGATCTGGTCCGGGCCTCCTTCCTGGGATTTTAAAAAGGCTGGGGGGAAGGCTGATCCGGTATGGACAATCAGGTTGTGGCGGGGATTGATCTTAACTGCGACACCGGCGAGAGCTTCAGCTTCGAAGATCGGTCCGACGCTGAAGGTCTTTTCCGAAGTATTACCTCGGCCAATATAGCCTGTGGATTCCACGCCGGAGACCCGGTCCAGATGGCCAGGACGGTGAAGTTGTGCCGGGACTACGGCGTCCAGGCCGGGGCCCACCCGGGGCTGCCCGACCTGTGGGGCTTCGGCCGCCGGCGGCTGGACCTGTCCGGCGAGGAACTGGAGTACTATCTGCTTTACCAGCTGGGAGCCCTGCACCACATCGCCCTTTCCCTGGGGGTTGCGGTGAGGCATGTTAAGCTGCACGGTGTGCTGTACAACACCGTCACCGCCGACGAATCCCAGTCCAGGCAAGTTATCAGGACCTTGGAAAAGATAGATCGTCGGTTGATCCTGGTGGCCCCCTTCGGGTCGGTAATGCACCGGCTGGCCGGAGAACTGGGGGTCAGGGTGGCGGTGGAGGCCTTTGCCGACCGGGCCTATGACCGCCACGGCGCCCTGGTCCCCAGAAGTGTGGCGGGGGCGGTGATTAGCGACCCGGACCAGGTGGTGGAGAGGGTGCTTGGCATTGTCAGTGGGGAGGTCACCACCATTGAGGGGCTGCCCCTGAAGATAAAGGCCCAGACCATCTGCCTGCACGGCGACACCTCCGGGGCCGTTGAACTGTCCGGGAGGATCCGCCGGGCACTGGAGGAAGCAAAAATTCCGGTGCTGCCCATGGAGACGCTGGTATAGGGCAAAGGCAAAGCGAGGGGCAAGGCGGGGACGGTTCTTGTTTTTCCATCCAGGCTTGTCAAAGCAAGAACCGTCCCCCACTTGCCCCGTGGGGAGGCTTATTTGGCATTCCGGAGAAGCAAATGAAGATACAAGCGCCCGGCTTCAAGCCGGCCGGGGACTCGGCGCTGATGGTTTATTGGGATGCGCCGGTGACCCCGGAACTGAACAGGTATATAACAAGGCTAAAGTACAGTCTGGTACAGGCCGGCATAGTCGGAATCACCGACATTGTGCCGGCCTATGCCACCCTTTTGGTCTATTACGACCCGGCTGTGACCGGTTATTCCCTGCTCTGCGGGGAGATCAGCGGCCTGCTGGCCGGGGGAGACGGCCTCCGGCCGGTGATGCAAAGTAATAAGACCGTTGTTATTCCTGTTTTTTACGGCCGCGATTACGGCCCTGACCTGGATTATATCGCTGGGGAAAAGGGGCTGACCCCCGGGGAAGTGATCGGGATCCACAGCCGTGCCCGGTATTATGTTTATATGATTGGCTTTCTGCCCGGCTTTCCTTACCTGGGCTTTGTGGATCAGCGCATTGCCATGGGGCGCCGGGGAGAGCCCAGGAGCCTGGTACCGGCCGGATCGGTGGGCATTGCCGGAAGGCAGACCGGCATTTACAGTCTGGCCAGCCCCGGGGGCTGGCAGATTATCGGGCGCACCCCGGTGAGGCTGTTTAAGCCGGAAAAAAAAGAATTTCTGCTCAGTGTGGGGGATAGGGTTATTTTTAGGCCGGTTGAAGACGGGGTAAGTTTTGCCGATTTGGATCCTGATGCCTGGGGTGAGTTATGTGGGACTGGTGAAGGTGATTGAGGGAGGGGCGCTGACTACGGTCCAGGACCTGGGCCGGTTCGGCTATCAGAGTTACGGGGTGCCCCAGTGCGGGGCGCTGGACGCCTACTCCTTCAGCCTGGGCAACATCGCCCTGGGCAACCCCGGGAACACCCCTGGGCTGGAGTGCACCGTCACCGGCCCGGCGCTGGAGATGCTGGATGACCAGGTGCTGTGCATCACCGGGGCCGACCTGGGGCCGGCCCTTGACGGCCAGCCCTGCCCCAGTTGGCGGACTGTGTTTGCGCCCAGGGGGTTGGTCTTAAGCTTTTCGGGGCTCAAGTCCGGCTGCCGGGCCTATATTAATTTTCGCGGCGGGATTGTCTGCCCGCCGGTGCTGGGCAGCGCCTCGACCTTTCTAAGGGCTTCACTGGGGGGGCTGGAGGGGCGGGAACTGCGGCCCGGAGACACCTTTACCACCGGCGGCAGTTTTACTGTTTATAAGGAAGTAATCATACCGGAGGAATTGCTCCCGCCCATCGGCGGGAGCCGGGAGATAAGGGCGCTGCCCGGCCCCGGGGAGGATCTTTTCAGCCCCCGGGGGCTGGAGGCATTCTGGGGTGCGCGGTACCGCGTCAGCCACCTGGCAGACCGCATGGGCTACCGGCTGGAGGGCCCCCCGGTGGAACACCAAAACCTCTCGGCCTACTCCCGGGGCATCCCCCTGGGGGCGGTGCAGGTAGACGGCGAGGGCAGCCCCATCGTGCTGCTACGGGACCGTCAGACCGTGGGGGGCTACCCGGTGATTGCCACCGTGATCAGCGTTGACGTGGACCTCTTCGCCCAGATGCTGCCGGGGGATGAGGTCCGCTTCAGGCCGGTCCCCCTTGATGAGGCTGTGTCGCTGTACCGGGAGAGATCGGAAAGTCTTAGGCTGTTTAAGGAAAAAACCTTGCGGTGACAATACCTTGGGGGGGTGGTTCAGAGGCAAGTGGGCAAGTGGGGACGGTTCTTGCCTTGCTATCCACACTTTCGGGGATATTAAAGGGGGGATGGTTCACGGTGGGCGGAGAGTTGAACGTGGTCACCGGGGCCTTTGGCTATACCGGTAAATACATTACCCGCCGGCTTTTGGAGATTGGTAAGAGGGTGCGCACCCTGACCGGCCACCCCGGCCGCACCAATCCATTCGGGCGGCAGGTTGAGGCCTTTCCGTTTAATTTCGAGCGGCCGGATCTGCTGGCCGAAAGTTTGCGGGGGGCCACCACCCTTTACAACACCTATTGGGTGCGTTTTCCCCGGGGCCGGGTAAACTACGACACGGCGGTGCGGAATACCAGGACCCTGATTCAGGCCTGCGTTCAGGCAGGCTTAAAAAGGATCGTTCACGTCAGCATCTGCAACCCCTCGCCGGACTCGCCACTGCCTTACTACCGGGGAAAGGGGCTTTTGGAACAGGCTGTCAGGGAGTCCGGGCTGTCCTGCGCCATAATCAGGCCCACGGTGATTTTCGGACCGGAGGATGTGCTGATCAACAACATCGCCTGGCTGGTCAGACGCTTTCCGCTGTTTGCGGTGCCCGGGAAGGGGGATTACCGGCTGCAGCCGGTGTTTGTGGAGGATATGGCCTCCCTGGCGGTCGGCGCCGGTGAGAGCAGTGAGAGCCTGGTCCTGGACGCCGCCGGGCCGGAGATTTTTACCTTTAGTCAATTGGTTGGGGTTATAGCCGGCAGTGTTGGCAGCCGGGCCAATCTAATTCAGCTTAATCCCCGGCTGGCCCTTTTTCTTTCCGGGCTG
>Ga0209347_1004183_pt1 | contig 15407 bp, 12 predicted proteins | sample AutmiccommuBRH23_FD_187382 | JGI IMG/M metagenome (GOLD analysis project Ga0209347, IMG submission 187382) | Deep subsurface microbial communities from Mt. Terri, Switzerland - Autotrophic microbial communities BRH/23 (SPAdes) (version 2) | ecosystem: Environmental > Aquatic > Deep subsurface >... | reverse complement strand
CGGAGGGGCGGGGATCCAGGCTGACCTGGCGACCTTCGCGGCCCTCGGCGTCCACGGTGCGAGTGCGGTCACCGCCGTCACCGTGCAGGACACGACCGGGGTGCACGGAGTCCACGCGCTCCCGGTCGACGTCGTGCTCGCACAGGTCGACTGCGTCCTCGCCGACCTGGCCCCGACAGTGGTCAAGGTCGGCATGCTCGGCGAGGCGCGACTGGCGCTGGCGGTGGCCCGGCTCGCGGCGGCGGGCCGGCTGCCCCGGCTCGTCGTCGACCCCGTCCTCGTCTCGACGAGTGGCCACTCGCTCGCCGCGGACGGCGTCATCCACGCCATCCGGGATCACCTGCTCCCCCACGCCGTGCTCGTCACTCCCAACACGGACGAGGCGGCCGCTCTGCTCGATGTCGGGCCGGCTCGGTCGGTCGACGACCAGGCCGACCAGGCCCAAGCGCTCCGGGCCCTCGGCGCGGCAGCCGTGGTCGTCACGGGCGGCACCGTTCGGACCGCTGTCGGCGCCGAGCGGGTCGACGTCCTGGCCGAGGCCGCCGGCACGCACGTGCTCCGCTCCTCCGAGATCGCGACCGACAACGACCACGGCACCGGCTGCACCTTTGCCTCCGCGGCCGCGGCCTTCCTCGCTCGCGGCGAGAGCACTCGCGACGCCGTCCTGTCCGCGCGCGCCTTCGTCCGCCACGCCCTGCGCACGTCGGCCGGCTGGCGACTCGGAGCCGGACGCGGCCCTGTCGCCCACACTCGCACCACCTTCCTCGACCCCCCGGCCAGCCCCCTCACCAGCCCCCTCACCAGCCAAGGAGCCCCACGATGACGCACGCCCACCCCGCGCGGAGCAAGGTCTACGTGCCGAGCGAGCCCAGCGGCATACCGGTGCCGTTCACCGAGGTGACCCTCGCGGAAGGCAACGCGCCCTTCCACCTCTACGACACGTCGGGGCCCGGGAGCGTGGCCGAGGAGGGTCTCCGGCCGTCCCGGGCTCCCTGGATCGAGGGCCGCGCCGACGTCGAGACCTACTCCGGTCGGGAGCGCGACCTCGCCGACGACGGACGCTCGGCCGTCCGACGGGGCGAGGCGTCCCTCGAGTGGCGCGGCGAGCGGCGAGCACCGCTGCGCGCCAAGCCCGGCCGGCGGGTCACCCAGATGGCGTACGCACGCGCCGGCACCGTCACCCGGGAGATGGAGTACGTCGCGGCCCGCGAGCGCTGCGACGTCGAGCTCGTCCGCTCGGAGGTCGCCGCGGGCCGGGCCATCATCCCGAGCAACGTCAACCACCCCGAGAGCGAGCCGATGGTCATCGGCCGGCGCTTCCTCGTCAAGATCAACGCGAACATCGGCAACTCCGCCGTGACCAGCTCGATCGCCGAGGAGGTCGAGAAGCTCACCTGGGCAACCCGCTGGGGTGCCGACACCGTGATGGACCTGTCCACCGGCGACGACATCCACACCACCCGCGAGTGGATCGTGCGCAACTCGCCCGTCCCGATCGGCACCGTGCCGATCTACCAGGCGCTCGAGAAGGTGGACGGTGACGCGTCGCAGCTCTCGTGGCCCGTCTTCCGCGACACCGTCATCGAGCAGTGCGAGCAGGGTGTCGACTACATGACCATCCACGCCGGGGTGCTGCTGCGCTACGTGCCGATGACGGCGCAGCGGATCACCGGCATCGTCAGCCGCGGCGGCTCGATCATGGCCGGCTGGTGCCTGGCCCACCACGAGGAGAACTTCCTGTACACGCACTTCGACGAGCTCTGCGAGATCTTCGCCCAGTACGACGTCGCGTTCAGCCTCGGTGACGGGCTGCGTCCCGGCTGCACCGCGGACGCGAACGACGAGGCCCAGCTGTCCGAGCTGCGCACCCTCGCCGAGCTGACGAAGCGGGCGTGGGAGCTCGACGTCCAGGTCATGGTCGAGGGTCCGGGCCACGTGCCGCTCAACCTCGTCAAGGAGAACGTCGACCTCCAGCAGGACTGGTGCCACGGAGCTCCGTTCTACACGCTCGGCCCGCTCGCGACCGACGTCGCGCCCGGCTACGACCACATCACTTCGGCGATCGGCGCCGCGCACATCGCGTGGCACGGCACGGCGATGCTCTGCTACGTCACGCCCAAGGAGCACCTCGGGCTGCCCAACCGGGACGACGTCAAGACCGGCGTCATCACGTACAAGCTGGCCGCGCACGCCGCCGACGTCGCCAAGGGGCACCCGTACGCGCGCGACTGGGACGACGCCCTGTCCAAGGCGAGGTTCGAGTTCCGATGGGAGGACCAGTTCAACCTGTCGCTCGACCCCGACACGGCCCGTGCCTTCCACGACGAGACCCTGCCCGCCGAGCCGGCCAAGACGGCGCACTTCTGCTCGATGTGCGGCCCGAGGTTCTGCTCCATGCGGATCTCGCAGGACGTTCGGAGGTATGCCGCTGAGCGCGGTCTCACGGACGAGGTGGCCGTGGGTGCCGGGCTGGCTGAGAAGAGCCGCGAGTTCGTGGAGCTCGGGTCGTCGGTGTACGTCGAGACCCCCTGACCACACCTGCGGCCCTCTCCCCGTTCGAGGTATGGATCGACGACCAGGAGTCGCTCCATACCTCGAACGGCGACGCTCCCACGCGGGGCGCCTCACTAGGCTGGGCGGCGTGTCACCTCGCTCCGTCATCAGCAGCGCCCGCCGCCTCGTCGTCAAGGTGGGCTCCAGCTCGCTGACCGGGGTCGACGGTGGCATCGACCACGCTCGGCTCATCGCCCTCGTCAACGCCCTGGCCCACCAGCACCTTCGGGGGACGCAGATCGTGCTCGTCAGCTCGGGGGCCATCGCGGCCGGGCTGCACCCGCTCGGGCTGACCGCACGCCCCCGGGACCTCGCGACCCAGCAGGCCGCCGCGAGCGTGGGTCAGGGCGCGCTGCTCGCCGCGTACACGCAGTCCTTCGCGGCCCACGAGATCACCGTCGGACAGGTCCTCCTCACGGCCGACGACGTGACCCGGCGGACCCACTACGCCAACGCCCGGCGCACCCTCGAGCGGCTGCTCGACCTGCGCGTGCTGCCCATCGTCAACGAGAACGACACCGTCGCGACGTCGGAGATCCGGTTCGGCGACAACGACCGCCTCGCCGCCCTCGTCGCGCACCTCATCGACGCCGACGCCCTCGTCCTCCTCTCGGACGTCGACGCGCTCTACGACGGGCCACCGAGCCGGCCTGGGGCACAGCGCATCCCGATCGTCGCCGGCCCCGAGGACATCGCCCACGTCGCGATCGGGGGCAGCGGCTCCAAGGTCGGCACCGGCGGCATGGCGACCAAGATCGAGGCGGCCCGAATCGCGACGGCCGCCGGGGTCACGACGTCGATCACCGCCGCGGACCGCATCATCGAGGTCCTCCGGGGCGAGGACGTCGGCACCGTCTTCCTGCCCATCGGTCAGCGGGGCCGGTCCCGGCGGCTCTGGCTCGAGCACGCGACCTCGGCGCGTGGGCGGCTCATCGTCGACGAGGGCGCGGTGCACGCGCTCACGGAACGCAAGAAGTCGCTGCTCCCGGCGGGGATCACGGCCGTCGAGGGCACCTTCCACGACGGCGACCCGGTGGACGTGTGCGGGCCCGACGGCACGCCGATCGCGCGCGGCCTCGTCAACTATGCGTCGAACGAGCTGCCGAACCTCCTCGGCCGTTCGACGAGGGAGCTGGCCAAGGCCCTCGGGCCGGCCTACGAGCGCGAGGTCATCCACCGCGACGACCTCGTCGTGCTCTGACGGGCTGCGGGCTGCGGACTGCGGACTACGCTCACCGGAATGAGCCGGATCTTCACGACGAGCGTCGCCTCGGTCTACCCCCTCTACGTCACGAAGGTCGAGCGGAAGGGTCGCACCCGAGCCGAGCTGGACCGGGTGATCGAGTGGCTCACCGGCTTCGACGACGAGGCCCTGCGCGCACACCTGGCCGCAGGCACGACGTTCGAGGAGTTCTTCGCCGCCGCGCACCTGCATCCGAGGTCCGCTCTGATCACCGGGGTGGTGTGCGGGGTCCGCGTCGAGGAGGTCGAGGACCCGCTGATGCAACAGATCCGCTACCTCGACAAGCTCGTCGACGAGCTGGCCAAGGGGCGGCCGATGGACAAGATCCTCAGGGCGTGACCGCTCCCCCGCCCACGCGGCACGGCGCATCCCGAGCGGGAGCGAGCCCAGCGGCATACGGAGTGGTCCGTATGCCGCCGGGCTCGGTCGGGAGCGTCAGCGCGCTCAGTGGTGGGTGGCCACCTCGGCGCCGTGGCCGGTGAGGGAGCGCACCTCCATCTCGGCGTACTTCGCCGCGTTGTACTCCTTGCTCGTCACCGTCCCGATGTAGCCGAGGATGAAGCCGAGCGGGATCGAGACGATGCCCGGGTTGTCGAGCGGGAACCAGTGGAAGTCGATGCCCTGGAGCATCGACGGGCTCTTGCCCGTCACGGGGTCGTTCGGCTTGCCCGACACGACCGGCGAGAACACGATGAGCGTGATCGCGCTGACCAGCCCGCCGTAGATCGACCACAGCGCACCCCGGGTGTTGAACCGCTTCCAGAACAGCGAGTAGAGGATCGTCGGCAGGTTCGCGCTCGCCGCGATGGCGAACGCGAGGGCGACGAGGAAGGCGATGTTCTGGCCGAGGGCGAAGATGCCTCCGACGATCGCCACGGCCCCGAGGACGAGCGCGGCGATGCGAGCGACCTTGACCTCTTCCTCCGGTGTGGCCTTCCCGTCCTTGACGATCGTGTTGTAGACGTCGTGGGACAGGGAGGCGCTCGCCGTGATGGTCAGCCCGGCAACCACCGCGAGGATGGTCGCGAAGGCGACGCCGGAGATGATGCCGAGCAGGATCTCACCGCCGAGGGCGAAGGCGAGCAGCGGAGCCGCGGAGTTGACGCCTCCTGGAGCCGCCTTGATCGTCTCGCCGCCGACGAGGTCCGCTGCGCCGTAGCCGAGCACCAGCGTGAACAGGTAGAACAGGCCGATCAGCCAGATGGCCCAGACGACGGAGCGGCGGGCCTCACGCGAGGTCGGCACCGTGTAGAAGCGCATCAGCACGTGCGGCAGGCCTGCCGTGCCGAGCACGAGCGCCATCGACAGCGAGATGAAGTCGATCGGGTTCTTGTACTGGTTGCCGGGCAGCAGGAGGTCCTTGCCCCCGGACTCGAGCGAGCTCTTCGATGCCTCACCGAGGACCGAGGAGAGGTTGAGGCCGAACTTGGCGAGCACCCAGAGGGTCATGATCCCGGCGCCGATGATGAGCAGGACGGCCTTGATCATCTGGACCCAGGTGGTCCCCTTCATGCCGCCGTAGATGACGTAGAAGAGCATGATCACGCCGACGACGACGATGACGGCCCGCTGGCCCCAGTCACCCTCGATGCCGAGGAGCAGGGCGACGAGGCCACCGGCGCCGGCCATCTGGGCGAGCAGGTAGAAGAAGGACACCGCGAGGGTCGAGATGGCCGCGGCGATGCGGACCGGTCGCTGCCGCAGCCGGAACGAGAGGACGTCCGCCATCGTGTACTTGCCGACGTTGCGGAGCAGCTCCGCGACGAGCAGCAGGGCGACCAGCCAGGCGACGAGGAAGCCGATCGAGTAGAGGAACCCGTCGTAGCCGTTGATGGCGATGGCGCCGGCGATGCCGAGGAAGGAGGCCGCGGAGAGGTAGTCGCCGGCGATGGCGATGCCGTTCTGGCGGCCGGAGAAGGCCCGCCCGCCGGCGTAGTACTCGGCGGCGCTGCGGTTCCCGCGAGAGACCTTGACGACGATCGCCAGCGTGACGATGACGAAGACGCCGAAGATGGCGATGTTGAGGGCCGGGTTGCCGACCTGGGTCCCCGCCGTGGCGAGCGAGATGAGCTGCGTGCTCACAGGGCACCTCCCATCTTCTGGGCCAGCGCCTCGGCGCGGGTGTCGAACTCACGGTCTGCCCAGCGGGCGTAGTACATGGTGATGGCGAAGGTCGTGACGAACTGGAGGAGCCCGAGGACGAGGCCCCACGTGATGTTGCCGACGAGCTTGCTGCCCATGAACTCCTTCGCGTACACGGACAGGAGCACGTAGAGGAAGTACCAGATCAGGAAGAACGCGGTCATCGGGAAGACGAACCTGCGGAACCTGCGCCGCAGTTCGACGAACTCCGCAGAGTTCTGCAGCTCCGTGTACCGGTCGTCGGCCACGGGCGGCTGAGCGTCATTGCTCACGAGGAGCCACCTCCGTTGGTGGGTGTCGGGGTGCGCCCACGCTAGGGGTGTGACCTAGGTAACGCGAGCATGCGGGCGCGCCCGGTCGGTGAACGGTCCGGACGGGTCGCCCTGCGTCCGGGGATTCTGCGACGAGCGGTCGGTGCTCAGCGACGAGCGGTCAGCCGATCCGGTCGGGTGTCCTCGTGCGCCTCGGGGTTGAACGGCCCCCGGTTGAGGGTCAGGTGCTCGGGCGCGTGCAGGCGGACCATCGTCTGCGCCACGTGCGCCGGCTGGCGGTGCCGCGTGGCGACCGAGGTGCCGATCATGGTGGCGAACGCGGCCGGTACGGTGATCGCTGCCGGCTGCGTGAGGATCGCTCCGAGCAGCCCCTCGGAGTCGATGCCGATCATCGTCGTGAGGACGGCGGTCATCGAGAGGGAGCCGCCGACGACGAGGCCGGCGATGACTCCGGCAGCGGTCAGCCGTCGCCACCAGATCCCGAGCACGAGCATCGGGCAGAACGTCGAGGCCGCGACGGCGAAGGCCAGCTCCACGGCGTGGGCGACCGGGACCCGGGCCGCCACGAAGGTCAGGCCGAGGGCGAGCCCCACGGCGAAGAGGGTCGCGAGGCGGAAGGCGCTCACCCCGTGGCCGAGCTCGGTGCGGCGACGCAGGACGTCCTGGCTGAGGACGCCGGCGACGGAGACGACCAGCCCCATCGAGGTGGACAGGAACGCGGCGAAGGCTCCTGCCGCGACCAGCGCGGTGAGCAGGTCGCCGAGGACTCCGGAGAAGATCCGGCTCGGCAGCTCGAGGACGACCGAGTCCGTGCGGCCCGAGGTGACGAGGTCGGAGGCGAGCATGCGACCGAGGATGCCGTACGCCACGGGCAGCAGGTAGAACCCGCCGAGCAGGCCGAGGACGACGAGCGTGGTCCGCCGCGCCGCCCGGCCGTCCGGGTTGGTGTAGAACCGGACGACGACGTGCGGCAGCCCCATGGTGCCGAGGAACGTGGCGAGCACGAGCGAGTAGGTGAGGTAGAGCGCGTAGTCGCCGGAGAGCGGCTCGGCCCAGTCGACGGCGTCGAGGCGACTGACCGCCTCGGGCGCACCCCCGGTGACGAACGCTCCGAGGAGGAAGAAGATCGGCGTGAGCAGGGCCGCGAGCTTGAGCCAGTAGTGGAAGGCCTGGACCAGGGTGACGCTCCGCATCCCGCCGGGCAGGACGTTGAGGGAGACGATGATCGCCACGACGACCTGCCCGACCCAGAGCGGCGCGCCGGTCAGGGTGCGCAGCGTCAGGCCGGCGCCCTGGAACTGGGGGATGAGGTAGAGCATCCCGATCCCGACGACGAGCAGGCTGGCGACGTGGCGGGCCTTCGTCGACTCGACCCTCAGCTGGGCGAAGTCGGGCAGGGTGTAGGCGCCGGAGCGTCGGAGCGGCGCGGCGACGAAGACGAGGAGGAGCAGGTAGCCGGCCGTCCACCCGACGGGCAGCCACAGCATGTCCACCCCCCGGGCGAGGATGAGGCCGGCGACGCCGAGGAACGACGCGGCGGACAGGTACTCGCCGCTGATGGCCGAGGCATTGAGCACGGGCCCGACGACCCGTGAGGCGACGTAGAAGTCGCTCATGGTCCGGGAGATCCGCAGCCCGAAGGCGCCGACCCCGAGGGACGAGAGTGCGACGAGGATGACGGCGACGACGCTGGCTGCGGTGCTCATGGGTCCCGGTTCACCGCGTGTCGAGCAGGTCGCTGAAGGCGGCCTCGTTGCGCTCGGCCCGTCGCACGTAGAAGACGCCGAGCGCAACGATCTCGACGAAGGCGACGACGGTGAGGATGACCCAGGGCACCGGGATGCCGAGGACGACGACGCGTCCCCACGCCGGCACGAGATGGAGCACGAGGGGGACGAGACCGAGGGTGAGGACGAGCGCCGCCACCACCGCGAGCGCGAGCCGGAGCTGGCTGCGCATGAGCGAGTCGACGTAGACCTCCCCGAGCCGGCTCTGCGCATCGATCTCGGAGGCGATGGAGACCTGCCGAGCGCGGGCAGCGACCGTCCGGGGGGAGGTGACCGTGACCCGGGTGGGTGGCTCGCTGGCCCGCGTCGTCGTATGCCGCTGGGCCGGCTCCCGGGTCACCGTCGCTCCCGGCCGGGCTGCGCGCGCTTGACGAGCAGGTCTCGGAGCGCCCGGGTGTGGCGGCGGCTGACCCCGAGCTCGTGACCGCCGAGGACGACGGTCGTCCGGCCGCCCTCGGTGCGCCACTCGGTGATGTGCCCGAGGGCGACGAGGAGCGACCGGTGGATCCGGACGAACCCGGCGTCGCGCCACTGGTCGGCGAGCGTGGTGAGCGGCACCCGGACGAGGTGGCTGCCGCTGGCCGTGTGCAGCCGCGCGTAGTCGCCTTGGGCCTCGACGTAGAGGACTTCCGAGCGGGGAATGAGCCGGCTGACGCCCGCGAGCTCGACGAGGATGCTGTCGTCCTCCGCGCCGGGGGCCGACTCGCGCCCCTCGATCCGGCTGACGACGCGCCGGACGGCCTCGGCGAGCCGCTCGTCCCGCACGGGCTTGAGGACGTAGTCGACGACATTGAGCTCGAAGGCGTCGACCGCGTGCTGCTCGTGCGCGGTCACGAAGACGACCGGCGGCTTGGTCGAGAAGCGCGAGAGCACCCTGGCGAGGTCGAGACCGGTCAGGCCCGGCATCTGGATGTCCATGAAGATCGCGTCGACGGGGCGCTCGTGGAGGATCCGCAACGCCTCGGCCGCGGAGTCGGAAGAGATTACCTCGCCGATCCGCTCCTCCCTGCCCAGCAACCAGACGAGCTCGTCCAGGGCTGGGGCCTCATCGTCGAGAGCGAGCACTCGGAGCCGCTCAGGTACGGCTCCCCCGGCGACGGTGCTGGGGCTGCTCATCGCGGGGCCTCTGTCAGGCAGGGGGCCCCGTCGGCCGACGAGGTCATACGTGCACCCCGGGACGGAACTTCGGCAGTCGGACGGTGACCTTGGTGCCGGCCCCTTCGGCGGTCTCGACGACGAGTCCGTAGTCGTCTCCGAACGCGGCGCGGAGCCGCTCGTCGACATTGGCGAGGCCGACGGAGTCGGTGTTGCCGTCGCCGGCCAGGGCGCGGCGGACCTTCTCCGGGTCCTCGCCCACGCCGTTGTCCTCGATCGTGACGAGGCACTCATGGTCCGCGTCCTGGGCAAGGATGGTGATCTCGCCGTCGCCGACCTTGCCCTCGATGCCGTGCTGCACGGCGTTCTCGACGAGCGGCTGGAGGCAGAGGAACGGCACGACGACGGGCAGCACCTCGGGTGCGACGCGCAGGGTCACCCGGAGGCGGTCGCCGAAGCGGGCCTTCTCGATGACGAGGTAGGCCTCGATCGACCGCAGCTCCTCGGCGAGCGTGGTGAACTCGCCGTGCCTGCGGAAGGAGTACCTCGTGAACTCGGCCAGGTCGAGGAGCAGCTCCCGGGCGCGCTCGGGGTCGGTGCGGGTGAACGACGCGATGGCGGTGAGCGAGTTGTAGACGAAGTGCGGGCTGATCTGGGCCCGCAGCGCACGGACCTCGGCCTCCATGAGGCGGGTCCGGGAGGCGTCGAGCTCGGCGAGCTCGAGCTGGCCGGAGACCCACCGGGCCACCTCCGTGGTGGCCCGCACCAGGCTGGCGGAGGCCGAGCCGGTGAAGACCTGGAGGGTCCCGACGACCTTCTCGTCGACCTCGAGGGGCGCGACGATCGCCTGCCGGATGACGCAGGACGGCTCGACGCAGGCGATGTCGGCCCCGTCGACGACGACGGTGCGGCCGTTGCCGAGCGTGCCGGCGGCGATGACCGGAGGCTGCACCGCGTGGTGGTTGCGCCCGCCCTCCCACGCGAGAAGATCCGTGGTGTCGGTCATCGCGACCGCCGGTGCCCCGAGCAGCGCGCGGAGGTACTTCAGCGACCGCTCCGCCGAAGACGTGGTGAGCCCGGCCCGGAGCGGCGGGGACGCCTGCGACGCGGTGTGCAGCGTGCGAAAGGTGGCGCGGTCGGCCTCCGTGCCGAGGTGACCGCGGCGCAGCAACGCACCCCACGAGCTCATGCGCTCACCTTACGACCCTCATCGAAAGAGCAGTTCGTCCCGCACCCCATCGAAAGAGCAGTTCGTCCCGCACTCCTGACGAAGGTGACCTTTGGCGCGAACGGGGGACGAACTGCTCTTTCGATCAGTCGTCGTCGCCCTGCAGGTGCCAGAGCCCGGCGCGGCGCTCGTCGTCCAGCTCCTCCTGAGTGGCGGCTCGGGCCGCGTACCGGTCCTTCATCACCTCGCGCTTCTCGTCACGCGTCGGTCGGGCACCCTCCTCGAGGCGCAAGTCCGTGCCGCGCGCCCCCAGCAGCTCCGCGCCGGACTGGAGCGTCGGCTCCCAGTCGAAGACGACAGCGTCGTCGGAGGACCCGATGACGACAGTGTCCCCCGCCACCGCCCCGACCTTGTAGAGCTCGTCCTCGACGCCGAGGCGGGCCAGCCGGTCGGCCAGGTAGCCGACGGCCTCGTCGTTGCTGAAGTCGGTCTGCCGGACCCAGCGGGTGGGCCGGTCCCCCGTGACGCGGAAGAACGGACCGTCCGGCCCGACCTCCCGGACGACGGAGAAGCCCTGGTCGTCGACCGACCTGGGTCGCAGCACCACCCGCTGCGGGACGACGGCCTCGATCTCTGCACGGGCGGTCTCGACGTGGCGCGCCATGGCGTAGGTCAGCTCCTTGAGCCCGAGGTGGGCCACGGCGGAGACGATGAAGACCTCGTAGCCGCGCGCCTCGAGGTCGGGCTTGACCATCTCGGCGAGCTCGCGCGCCTCGGGGACGTCCGCCTTGTTGAGCACGATGAGCCGCGTGCGCTCGGCAAGCGGCCTCCCACCGAGGTCGGCGTCGGGCACGTAGAGGGACAGCTCGCGCTCGATGACCTCGAGGTCGGTGAGCGGGTCGCGCCCCGGCTCCAGGGTCGCGCAGTCGACGACGTGGGCGAGCACCGAACACCGCTCGACGTGACGCAGGAACTCGAGCCCCAGACCCTTGCCCTCATGGGCACCGGGAATGAGGCCGGGGACATCGGCGATGGTGAACCGGGTCGAGCCGGCCGTGACGACACCCAGGTTGGGAACGAGGGTGGTGAACGGGTAGTCGGCGATCTTCGGACGAGCCGCCGAGAGGACCGACACGAGAGAGGACTTGCCTGCGCTGGGGAAGCCGATGAGGGCGACGTCGGCGAGCGTCTTCAGCTCGAGGACGACGTCGACCTCCTCCCCCGGCTCGCCCAGCAGGGCGAACCCCGGGGCCTTGCGGCGCGCCGACGCGAGGGCCTTGTTGCCGAGACCGCCCCGACCGCCACGGGCGATGACGTGCTCGGTCCCCATCCCGACCAGGTCGACGACGATCCGCCCGTCACCGTCCTTGACCACGGTGCCCTCCGGGACCGGGAGAACGAGATCGGCCCCGTCGGCGCCGTTTCGCTCGTCCCCGCCTCCGGGCTTGCCGTTGTCGGCCTTGCGGTGCGGGTGGCGGTGGTAGTCGAGCAGGGTCGTGGCCTGGGGGTCCACCCGCAGGATCACCGACCCGCCGTGACCGCCGTTGCCACCGTCGGGGCCACCGAGCGGTTTGAACTTCTCCCGCTTGACGGAAGCCACGCCGTGGCCACCTGCGCCCGCCGAGAGGTGCAGCACGGCGCGATCGACGAAGTTCACTGCCATGGGGGTCCACTCTTCCAGATCGAGCCAGCCCAGCGGCATACGGCAGAACCGAAAGAGCAGTTCGCGACGGGCTCCCGTCGCGAACTGCTCTCTCGATCAGCAGTGCTGTCGCGAACTGCTCTTTCGATTGGGGTTCGGTTGGTGATCAGGCGATCACTCAGCAGCAGCGGTCTCCACCGCGTCGATGTTGACCGTCTTCCGGCCGCGCTTGGTGCCGAACCGGACCGCGCCGGCGACGAGCGCGAACAGCGTGTCGTCACCACCGCGACCGACGCCGTCACCCGGGTGGAAGTGCGTGCCGCGCTGACGGACGAGGATCTCGCCTGCGTTGACCTGCTGGCCGCCGTAGCGCTTGACGCCGAGCCGCTGTGCGTTCGAGTCGCGACCGTTGCGGGTCGAGGACGCACCCTTCTTGTGTGCCATGTCAGTTACTCCTTGTGAGTCCGTGTACCCGTGAGACGCAGGGCGTCGATCACGCGTTGATTTCGGTGATCTTGACCTGGGTCAGCGGCTGACGGTGACCCTGACGCTTCTTGTAGCCCGTCTTGTTCTTGAACTTGATGATCGTGATCTTGGGCCCCTTGGCCGGCTTCACGACCTCGGCCTTGACGGACACCTTGGCCAGCTTGGCCGCATCGGACGTCACCGTGGCACCGTCGACGACGAGCAGCGGCGTGAGCTCGACGGCGTCGCCGGGCTGACCCGTCACCTTGTCGATGAGCAGGACATCGCCCACCGAGACCTTCTCCTGGCGACCGCCAGCGCGAACAATCGCGTACACGTGAAACTCACTCTCTGAATCAGGACTGGAGCGCCGCTTTCGGCACCGGCCCGTCAACACGGGCCCGGTGGGCGCACCGAGGATCTAGGCTACCGGCTGGGACGGCTCCGGGCCAAACCGGGCCGCCCCGTGCCGCCCCCGTGCTGCCCGTCAGCCCTCGGTCGCGGACGTGCGAGGCGGGCCTGCCGGTGCGACGACCCGGCCGCGCCGTCGGCGGGTCGGCACCGCCTTGGCCGGCTCGTCGAGAGGCTGGTGGACCGGCTCGTCGACCGGAGCGGGGGTCACGGGCTCGTCGGTCGGAGCCTGCGTGGCCCGCTCGTTGACCGGAGCCTCGGTCACCGGCGACTCCTCGCGCGTCTCGGGCCGGGTCGCCGCCGCGACGGGGGCCTCGACCGCCTGCGCGGTGGAGTCGGTAGCGGCGTCGACCGTGTCCTCCGGCGTTGCCCCAGCGCTCTTGAGCGCGGCCGCGTGGGCGGCGGCCGCGATCTGCGCAGCGGTCGGGCCCGAGGGCTTGATCGGCTCGGACTGCGACGAGGTGGCTACGGCACCGGTGGTGCCCGTGGCCCCCGTGGGGCCGGTGGCGCCGGTAGGGCCGGTGGCGCCGGTAGGGCCGGTCGACCCGCCGCGGCGCGTCCGGCGACCCGACCTGGCGCCGGACTGGTCGCCCGCCTCGCCACCCCCGGCGCCCTGGTCGACGGGGTCGGAGTGGATGACGTAGCCGCGTCCGTTGCAGTGCTCGCACGTCTCGGAGAAGACCTCGATGAGGCCCGACCCGACGCGCTTGCGGGTCATCTGGACCAGCCCGAGGGAGGTCACCTCGGCGACCTGGTGCTTGGTGCGGTCACGGCCGAGGCACTCCAGCAGCCGTCGGACGACGAGCTCGCGGTTGCTCTCGAGGACCATGTCGATGAAGTCGATGACGATGATCCCGCCGATGTCTCGTAGCCGCAGCTGGCGGACGATCTCCTCGGCGGCCTCGAGGTTGTTCTTCGTCACCGTCTCCTCGAGGTTGCCCCCGGACCCGACGAACTTGCCGGTGTTGACGTCGACGACGGTCATCGCCTCGGTGCGGTCGATGACGAGGGAGCCGCCCGAAGGCAGCCATACCTTGCGGTCCATCGCCTTGGCCAGCTGCTCGTCGACGCGGTGGTGGGTGAAGAGGTCCTCCTCGGCCGTCCACCGCGTGACGCGGTCGGCCAGGTCCGGCGCGACCGAGCTGATGTAGGGATGGATCTCGTTCCACGCTTGGTCGCCGGCGACGACGAGCTGCTTGAAGTCCTCGTTGAAGACGTCGCGGATGACCCTGACGGTGAGGTCCGGCTCCCCGTGCAGGAGCAGGGGCGCCGACCCGGTGGGGGCCGAGCCGGGGCTGCCGTTCTTCTTCCGGCCCTTTGACTTGCCCGCTCTGGGCGTGCCCGAGAGCTCGGCCCGGGCCCGGATGTCCTCCCAGGTCCGGCTCAGCCGCTCGACGTCGGCGCGCAGCTCCTCCTCGCTCGCACCTTCGGCCGCCGTCCGCACGATGACGCCGGCAGAGTCCGGCACGACCTCGCGGAGGATCTTCTTGAGCCGCGCCCGCTCCGTGTCGGGCAGCTTGCGGCTGATGCCGGTCATCGAGGAGTTCGGGACGTAGACGAGGTAGCGACCGGGGAGCGAGATCTGCGAGGTGAGCCGAGCGCCCTTGTGCCCGATCGGGTCCTTGGTCACCTGGACGAGGACCGACTGGCCCGAGGAGAGGGCGTTCTCGATCCGCCTCGGCTCGTTCGCCTCGAGGCCAGCAGCATCCCAGTTCACCTCGCCGGCGTAGAGCACGGCATTGCGCCCCTTGCCGATGTCGACGAAGGCGGCCTCCATCGAGGGAAGGACGTTCTGGACCCGACCCAGGTAGATGTTGCCGGCCATCGACACGTTCGTCGCCTGGTCGATGTAGTGCTCCACGAGGACGCCGTCCTCGAGGACGCCCATCTGGGTGCGTCCCTCCTTGTTGCGCACGACCATGACGCGGTCGACGGCCTCGCGCCGGGCGAGGAACTCGGCCTCGGTGATGACCGTGCGACGCCGGCCGGCCTCGCGGCCCTCACGCCGGCGCTGCTTCTTGGCCTCGAGCCTGGTCGAGCCCTTGACCCCCACCGGCTCGTCCGACTGTCCGCGCGGCTGGCGGACACGGGTGGACATGTTGGGGGCGGCGTCCTCCCCGGCATCGCCCGGACCGGACCCGGCGCGGCGCCGCCGACGGCGTCGACGGCTCGAGCCGCCGTCCTCGTCCTCGCCGGCCTCGTCGGTCTCCTCGGCCTCCTCGTTGGCCTCCGACCCGGAGCCGTTGCCGGACTGTCGTTCGGTGGGCCCATCGGCCGAGTCCGCACCGTCCTCGGACGACTCCTCGCCGCCCTCGGAGTCAGTGTCCTCGGCGCCGCCGCGGCCGCGGCGGCCCTTGCCCCCGCGACGTCGACGTGAGCGACGAGGCGACGTGTCGTCGTCGGTGCCCTCGTCCTCCGGCTGGTCCGCGGTGACGGCCTCGTCGACCGGCTCGGGAAGCGGCTCGGGCATGAGTTCCGCCGGCGCAGGTTCGGCGGCCGGCGCCTCGGCCCGTCGGCGCCGGCGGGTGGGAGCGGCGAGCGCGGCGGCGGCGTCCGGTGCCTGGAACAGGACGCTGAAGCTGGGGGCCACTCGGGTCTCGGGCACCTCGGCGGCCCCGGTCGGCTCCTC
>Ga0209347_1004182_pt1 | contig 15412 bp, 17 predicted proteins | sample AutmiccommuBRH23_FD_187382 | JGI IMG/M metagenome (GOLD analysis project Ga0209347, IMG submission 187382) | Deep subsurface microbial communities from Mt. Terri, Switzerland - Autotrophic microbial communities BRH/23 (SPAdes) (version 2) | ecosystem: Environmental > Aquatic > Deep subsurface >... | reverse complement strand
CGACGTCGAGGGCGAGGTGGGCGAGGTCACTGACTGCAACTGTTCGATCTGCTCCCGTAAGGGATCCTTGCTCTGGTTTGTGCCCCGGGAGCGGTTTCGTCTGTTTACCCCTGAGGGTGATCTGAGCACGTATACGTTCGGTGCGCGCACCATCCAGCACCGGTTCTGTCCCCGGTGCGGCATCCATCCGTTCGGAGAAGGTGTGGACGCCTCGGGCGATCACATCGTGGCCGTGAACGTCCGCTGCCTCGCCGATGTGGATTTATCCGCGCTTCCCGTGAATCACTTTGATGGACGGGCGCTCTGACACCTGCGTTGGGGCGGTGGTGCGCATGACGTTCTGCGGTTGGAACGCCAGGTGAAGGCTGGCCACAGGCACCCGGGCACGCAGGAGCGCAAGCTGCGTGTACACCAGCAGGATCAAGCCCGTGAACTCCAGGAATTCCTCTGCCGTCTGGTACAGCCGGTAGGTGAGATCGACGGTTTCGTTGTTGGCCTCGAAGTGGCGACCACCGAGCATCTCGACCCCGACCGCACCGGACAGAAACACCCCCGCCGAGAGGCCGAAAAGGAGTCGAAAGCGGCCGCCAAGGCGCCACAGCGTCGGCGCCACCCAGAGCGCGAGGGCCAGCACCGCTATGGAATAAGGGATAATCCAGGCGAAGAACAGGAGTCCGCCCGTATTGAATTCCTCCCGTACCGGGACGATGAGCCGTTCGTGAATCGCGGCGAATTCGTCGACGGCGAGGTAGAAGAAGATGACCCCGAGGATCAGCCATACTCTTCGCTCCGACGAGCCTTGCTCGTTCAGGCGCCAGAGCAGCAAGAACAGCGCCCCTCCGGTGACGAACAGGCCGCTGGCGAAAAACGTCGGGATGTTGCCTTCAAGAGTGATGTTGAACAGCGGGACCAGCCCATACACATAATCGTGGTCGAACCGATAGGTCATGAGCAGCCCACCGGCGTGGGCCAGCAGCAGCAGTGCGAAGACCGCTACGAGCCAACGGCCCACGCGCGCGGGTTCAACGGAGATGTCGATGCTTTTGATCCCCACGGGTGCCCTCCCTGGGCCGCGGCCTTGTCATAGCAGGCGCATCTCTTCCGGACGGGGGTCTGAAGGAGTCTAGTCGGCGCTTCGGCAGGGGCAATGTTTAGAACCGTGCTCGCCCCCCTCACGTCAACGGGCATCGGTGCGGCTGTGCGTGAAGCCCCCGGCGCCGATCGGTGGTATTCTCGCCCGTCCTAGTGAGGGGATGTCTCGCGATGCGGTTCAAGGTGTTGCACGCACGCGTTTGCGTGGTTTCGGAGATGTTCACCGGAGGCTGGCCACCGCCTTCGCATGTTGCCAGAGAAGCGGAAATCACCTATCGGGGACGCGCCAGCCCTCGCGTCCACCGGAGGTTCTGGTGGACCTGATCACCCAGGGTCTCGCGGGTGCGGTCGTGGCCGCGGCGGCCGCGCGCCGCGACCGGGTGCGGGTGGCCGCGGCGGTTGGGTTCGTCGCGGGGCTCATCCCGGATGCCGATGTCCTGATCCGTTCCTCTGCGGACCCGCTGCTGACCCTCGAGTTCCATCGCCAGTTCACGCATTCCCTGCTGTTCATCCCCCTCGGGGCCCTGCTGGGGGCGGCACTGGCGTGGCTGCTGGTGCGCCGGCGCATCGGGTTCGCCGCCACCTATGGGTTTGCGTTGCTGGGAATCCTGCCGAGCGGTCTCCTGGATGCCAGCACCAGCTACGGCACACAGCTCCTCTGGCCGTTTTCCGATGCGCGCATCGCCTGGAACCTGATCGCGATCATCGATCCGGTGTTCACCGGCGCGTTGCTGATCGGCGCGATCGTCGCGCTGGTCCGGTATACGCCAACCGCCGCGCGCGCGGCGGCGCTGTTTGCCCTGGCCTATCTGGGATTCGGACTGGTGCAGCATGAGCGGGTGGAGGGGTTCGCGACGGCATTGGCGCGGGAGCGCGGCCACGCCGTGGAACGCCTGGAGGTCAAGCCGACGCTGGGCAATCTGGTTCTGTGGCGGACCATCTATCAGAGCGGCGATCACTTCCATGTGGATGCGATCCGGGTCGGGGTCGCAGGCCGGCCCCGAGTCTATGCGGGCGGCTCGGTGCCACGCCTTGAACCCGATGAAATGGCGAACGTGCAGCCGGATTCGGTGCTGGCCGAGGACATCCGCCGCTTCGCCCGTTTCTCCGAAGGGTACGTCGCGCGCCATCCCAGCCGCGAGGATGTGATTGGCGACGTGCGCTATTCCCTGCGGCCCAACGGCGTGGAACCGCTCTGGGGAATCGAGATCGACCCGTCCGCACCGCAACGGCACGCGGCGTTCCGGACCTTTCGCGACCTCGACGGCGAGATTCGCGAGGCGTTCTTCGCCATGCTGCTGGGCAAACCCCTGGACGGCAGCCCCGCGCCGCGAGCGTCCGTGGAGCGGCCTTGAGCCGACGGTGAGCCGCATTGGCGCCGGCGCACGACGGGCGGGCGCGCGCCCGGCTCGTAACGATAAAACCCCGGGGGCGCGACCTGGGTCCGCCCCCGGGGGTTCGCGACAGGCGCAGCGCTTCCGGTCAGTTGCTTTCCGCCGGCGTTTGCTCGTTGTGCCCGCCCTCGTGGCCCTTGTGCCCCTTGTGGTGCTTGGCCTTGCGCTCGGCGAGGGCCTGGCGCTGCTCCGGCGTGAGCACGTTGCGGACCTCGTGGAAGGCCTCTGCGCGGGCGACCATCAGCTCGGCCATGGTGGCCGCGTGTGCGTCGGCCAGCTCGCGCACCTTGGCGGCGTCGAAGTCATCGCCGCGGGCGGCGTCGCGCAAGGCCTCGCGGGACTCCCGCAGCGTCTGCCTGTGCTCACGCATCGCGCTCTTCTTGCTCTGTTTGATCTCCTTGATCTGCTCCCGCTGCTCCTCGGTGAGATCCAGATCGCGCAGCATGTGCCCGCCGCCGCCGTGCTTCATGTGCGACGTCGCGTGGTGCTTGCCACCGCCGCAGCCGTCCCCGGAACCGGCCAGCGCGGCTCCTGCGGGCAGGCCCATCAGGCTCATCGCCGCGATTGTTCCCACAAGCGCTCGTTTCATGTTCATCGCATCTCTCCCGTGCATGGTTGGGGCCTCGGCCCGTGGAATGCAGTATCGGGCGCGGCGCGGCAAACGGGGGTATAGGCGCGGTAAAGGTACGTAAAGATGCGTAAAGGACGTGCCGGGGGACGGCGCAGGTGGCACCATGACCGCACAATGCGAGTGTGGTGAGGGATGATGCGGGTCCTATTGGTGGACGACGATGTGGCGCTGACCGGGATGCTGGCGGAGTACCTGGGTGCCGAAGGCTTCGTCGTCGAAGCGGTCCACGACGGGGATGCCGGCGCTCGGATGGCGCTGGACGGCGCCTACGAGGCGGTGGTGCTGGATGTGATGCTGCCGCGGCGCAACGGCATCGACGTGTTGCGCGCCATTCGCCGCGAGAGCCAGATCCCGGTGCTGATGCTCACCGCGAAGGGCGACGACGTCGACCGCATCGTGGGACTGGAGCTCGGCGCCGACGATTACATCCCCAAGCCGTTCAACCCCCGCGAGCTGGCGGCGCGCCTGCGGGCCATTCTGCGACGGACCCGGACGGCCGCGGGCGCCGCCGGGGAGGACGCCATCCGGGTGGGTGATCTGGAGGTGCGTCCGGGCGAGCGTCTGGCGCTGTGGCAGGGGCGCCCGCTGGAGCTGACCAGCACCGAGTTCAACCTGCTGGAGGTGCTGGCGCGGCATGCCGGGCGCGTGGTGAGCAAGGCCGAGGTGTCGGAGCAGGGCCTGGGCCGGCCGCTGGCGCGGTTCGACCGCGGTATCGATATGCATCTCTCCAACCTGCGCCGCAAGCTGGGCACGCTGGCGGACGGGCGCTCGCCCATCCAGACGGTGCGCGGCGTCGGCTACCAGCTTCTCGCGGGCTGAGCCGTGCGCAGCCTGTTCTGGAAGATCTTCCTCGGGTTCTGGCTGACGTTGGTGGTCATGAGCGCCGCCGTCGGTGTGGTGGTGCATTTGTATCAGCAGGCGCGCCTCGCCGACATGGCGGATGTCGCCAACAGCCCGCGGGCCGAGCTGGCGGTGGCTTCCCTGGCGACGGCGCTGGAGTACGGTGGGCCGGACGAGGTCGCGGCGCTGGTCCGCCAGTGGCCGGGCCGCCGCCCGTTGCGGATTCTGGTGGTGGACGAACAGGGGCGGGATCTGCTCGGGCGCCCGGTGCCGGCAGGCGCGTTGGCCCAGGCCCGTGCACAGGCGGCGCAACCCGATGCCGGCCCTGGCGTGCGCCAGGCCAGGGCACCCGACGGCGCGCGGTACGTTCTGTTTCTGCCGCGAGCCGAGGGCCGCCCGGCGCGGCGACATGCATCGCTCTCGCCGCGCGACACCTTCTACATCCGTCTGGCCATGGCCCTGCTTGCCGGTGTGGTGTTCAGCGGCGTTCTGGCCTGGTACCTGAGCCGCCCGCTGGGCCATCTGCGCCGCGCCACGCATCGGCTGGCGGAGGGGCACCTGGACGCGCGTGTTGCGCCGCAGGTCGGGCGTCGCCGGGACGAGATCGGCGAGCTGGGGCGGGATTTCGATCACATGGCCGGTCGCCTGCAGGCGGCGGTGGTGGCGCAACAGCGCCTGCTCCACGACGTCTCCCACGAGTTGCGCTCGCCCTTGGCTCGGCTGCAGGTGGCGGTGGGCTTGGCGCGCCAGAATCCCGCCAAGGTGGAGGCCAGCCTGGCGCGGGTGGAAGGGGAGGCCGAGCGCCTGAACGAGCTGGTGGGGGAGCTGTTGACGCTGTCGCGCCTGGAAGCCGGTGTGTGCAGCGCCCCACCCGAGGACGTCGATCTCATCGACGTGCTCACCGAGGTCGTCGCCGACGCGCGCTTCGAGGCCGAGGCCCTGGGGCGCCGGGTGGACCTCCGCGCCCAGGCGCCGGTTCATCTGCGCGGCCACGGCGAACTGCTGCGCCGCGCCCTGGAGAACGTCATCCGCAACGCGGTGCAGCATACCGCCGCCGGCACCACGGTGGAGGTCAGCCTGGGACAGCTTCGCCCCGGTTGGGCGACGGTGTCGGTCGCCGACCGCGGCCCCGGTGTAGCCGACGCCGACCTGGGTGCCCTGTTCGAACCGTTCTTCCGCGGCTCCGCCCGCTCGGGCCGGGAAGGGTACGGGCTCGGCCTCGCCATCGCCCGCGGTGCCGTGGAGGCCCACGGCGGCCGCATCGCGGCGCGCAATCGTGCACACGGCGGGCTGCGGGTGGAGATCGAGCTGCCGTTGTCCGGCACCTGAGCAGCGGAGGGTCTCCCGGATGTGGGGAACGGTGAGCGGCGCGGACTACTCTGGGTGGCAGTGCGCAACCGACACGGAGAGTCGCCATGCCCCCAGTGCTGGCAATGCCAATGCCAATGCCAATGCCGATGCGCGCGCGATCCGTGCCCGTGCTGTTGCTGTCGGTTTTCATCAGCGCCTGCAGCGATACGCGGCCGCAGACCACCCCACCAGGGGCCGAGGAGAGCACCAAGACCGAACTGCTGGAGGCGGGCGCCGCCCTGCTCCAGACCGATGCCCCGCTGGATGGCATGGATATGTACCTGGTCGGATTTCATCCGGCCAAGGAACAGCCCGAACATCAGATGGAGGCGCACCATTTCTGCCGGCAGGTGAACGAGGATTTCGCCCAGTGCGCCCTGTTCGACGGCAATACGGGTGATGCGAACCTCAACGGCATCGAGTACATCATCTCCGAGCGGCTGTTCGAAACGTTGCCGGAAGCGGAGCGCCAGTACTGGCATCCGCACAACTACGAGATCCTCTCCGGCCAATTGGTGGCGCCGGGAATTCCCTCGGTGGCGGAGCAGGAACTCATGCGCGGGAAGATGAACAGCTACGGCAAGACCTGGCACGTCTGGAACACCGGCGGCGGTGATCAGCAGGGCGACGCGCTCCCTCTGGGCGACCCGACGCTCGCCTGGTCGTTCAACCGGGACGGGGAAGCGCGCCCGGGGCTGGTGGAAGCGCGGGATAAGCGCATGGACATCGATTCCCATGCGACCCGGCAGGAACGCCAGGAACTGCTGGACCTGGCCAATCCGCAGTCCGGCGTCGACGCCCTGAAAGGCAAGTTCCCGCGCCCCACCCACGACATCCCCGGGGTGCGGGACGAGGCGGCCGCAGAGGCGTCGCTGCCGCAGCCGAGTTCGCAGTGAGGCGCGCTTTCGAGGCGCGTGCATGGCGCTCCCGCGCCATTGCGGAGCCGTCTGCGAAATGGTCTACTGATCCGTAGTCGCTCGGCTTCGCCCAGCACGTGGGGCGCGCCGCGGCGGCATTTCGAGAATCATTGGCGTGCGGTGCACCTGTCGCCGACATCGCGGCCACGGCCACCCCGACATTCCTACAGTTGACAGTTCAAGCAGGCAGCCTTTCCTGTCTACGACAGGCTCTCGACTGCGAGCTCAACAGAGATAACCGACGTGAACACAACGCCCAAGGTCATCATTTCCTCCATCGACGCCGACCGGTTGGAACGGCTGCTGGCAGCGCTTCCGAGCGATGCCTTTGCCGGCAAGGCCGAGCTGGAGGCGGAGCTTGATCGGGCCGACGTGGTCGACCCTCACGACATCCCGCCCACCGTGGTGACCATGAACTCGACAGTGAAGTTCAAGGTGGAATCCTCGAACGAGGAATTCTGCATGACGCTGGTGTACCCGAAAGACGTGGACGCCAGCGGTGGGACCATTTCCGTGCTTGCACCGGTGGGTAGTGCGCTGCTCGGGTTGTCGCAGGGGGACGAGATCGAGTGGCCGCGCCCCGGCGGGGGCACCTTGCGCGTGCGCATCGAGGAAGTGATCTACCAGCCGGAGCGTGCGGGGGAGTACCACCGCTAGTCTTCCGGGACGGCGGGGCGTGCACGCGAGGTGCGGCTCTGGACCGTCCATCCCCAGTACCTGGACGCCCGCGGACTCACCGCGGCCTGGCGCGAGGCGCTGCTGGCCCAGCGGGTGCTGTCCGGCGCAACGCGCGGTTACCTCCATCATCCTCAGCTGATCCGGTTTCGTTCGGCGCCGAACCCGCTGGCGGCCATCGCTGTGTTTCTGTCGGCCATCCACCAAGAGGCGAGCCGCCGCGGTTATCGGTTCAACCGCCATCTCATCGAGCATGACGGCGCCTGCGGGCAGATCGACGAGACCGACGGCCAGCTGCTGGTCGAATGGGGCCATCTCCTGCACAAGCTCGAAAGACGCGATCCCGAGCGCTTGGCGCAGCTGCGCGGCCTCGTCCGCCCGGCGGCCCATCCGCTGTTCCGCATCGTCCCCGGCCCGGTGCGCGACTGGGAGAAGCTGGGCGGCGTCTAGCGCGTGGTTCGGGTGCGCCGCGCAGGTGGCGCCGTGGTATGGTGGTCGGCGATCTCTCTTTCGCCGGGTGCATCCATGCATATCTGGGTCGACGCCGATGCCTGTCCGGCGCCCATCAAGGAAATCCTGTTTCGTGCCGCCGAGCGCGTCGGCGTGCCGTTGACCCTGGTCGCCAACCATGCCCTGCGCACGCCGCGCTCGCCCCTGATTCGCGCCGTCCAGGTGCCGGGGGGCTTCGACGTGGCCGACCGCAAGATCGTCGAGCAGGTGCAGGCCGGCGATGTGGTGGTGACGGCGGATATTCCTCTGGCAGCAGACGTGGTCAGGAACGGCGCCGTCGCCTTGAATCCCCGGGGCCAGCTGTATACCGAGGCGAATATCCGGGAGCGGCTGGCCATGCGCGATCTGATGGAGAGCCTGCGCTCCGCCGGCGAGGTGACCGGCGGCCCGGCTGCCCTGGGTCCGAAGGATCGCCAGGCCTTTGCCAACCAGCTCGACCGGCTGCTGACCGGTTCCACCCGATAACGTCCCCGTTCTGCCCTCGCTGTTCGCGCCCCCCAAAAGGCGTATTGCCGTATCTTATCTAAGACGTATAATAAGTGCGTCAATAGGCCCCATCGTACTCGCCGAGGCGTTCACGGAGCTGTTCGTGGCGGCGATGGCCAGTCAGACAGCGTTCTGGTCGAGTCCTTACTTTGGACGCACGCCGTCCACATCCGTACTCGAGCTGCGGCTGGGCTTTCCTCAGGGGACGGTAGGGGCGACAGAGGATTTGTCGCAAGAGGGTGCTATCCATGGACGTTGCATCGGATCTGTGCTTCAAAATTGCCCGGCGCATGGTAGTGCGCAGGGACCGGTCCGTTCAGCGCAATGCCGGCTCGGGGCGGCAAGTGTTTGATGCCGACGCTTACCGCAATTGGAGAGAAGAGGAACTGCGCGGGCAGTTCATGTCGTATTTTTCCCCCGAGGACGTCGCCGGCAAAGACGTGGTCGATCTCGGCTGCGGAGAGGGCGATCTGTCGTTCGTGATGTGTGAACTCGGGGTAAAGAGCATCACCGGTATCGAGTTGTCGGAACGCCGTTACCGTTCGTCGGTGCGCCGAGCAGAGGAAAAATCGTGGACCGTAGCACCTCACTTTGTTCTGGCCCGGCGCACCGATGCCGTGGAACTGCCCGCGGAGTCGGTTGATGTGCTGCTGTGCTTCGATGTCCTGGAGCACATCATGGACTATGAGAGCGTGGTCGCAGACTGGCTGCGGGTGCTGCGCCCGGGAGGTCGGGTGCTGATCTGGTGGGTGCCGTGGTGGCATCCCTACGGGCCGCATATCGAGAGTCTGGTTCCGATCCCCTGGTGCCACGTTCTGTTCTCTGAGCGGACGCTGCTCTCCACCTGCGCACGGGTCTACGACATGTCCGAGTTCCGGCCACGGATTTGGGACCTGGACGAGAACGGCAATAAGAAGCCGAACAAGTGGAGGCGCATGATCAGATTGCCGGAGGTGAATAAACTGACCATGGCGGAGTTCGAGCGCCTGTGCGCCCAGGTCGGGCTGCGCATCCGATCAAAGCGTCAGCGGGGATTCGGCTCGTCGCCCTTGGCCCGGCTGACGCGCGGGTTTTTGCGAGTCCCTCGGCTGCGCGAGTACTTCACATCATCGGTGGTCTACGAACTGCAGAAGGATCTGGCGCGAGTCTGAAATCGACGCAGCAGCGTGCACCTGCGCGGTAGATGGCGCGCATGCGAGAGCCTTGCAGTTGAAAGACGCCTGAACTGATCAGTCAGCCGAAGACCCCATGCAAAAACCAGCGCTCCGGGGCGCGGCGTTCGCGATAGACCCAGAAGCGTTCGTGACGCGGGTTTTCGGCGATGAAATAGTCCCGTGCCACGTCCATGTCGTCCCACCAGCCGGACTCGATCCTCTCCGGTCCGCTCTCGAACCGCAGACGGCCGTCCAGCCATGGCGCTCCTTCGCTTACCGGCAGTGGCTTGGGCGTTTCCAGCAGCCACACCGGACGGCGCGGATGCGTGACGGTGGTGCCGGTTTCCCCCGGGGTGCAGAAGCGCCAGGCGCGCTCAGGACGGTGGTCGGGCAAAGGGCAGAGTCCGCGGACTGCCTTCACCCCGAGCCGGGCCTGCAGCCGTTCCACCAGCTGGGGCCAATCCTGTGCCGTTGACTCGGGATGCCGAAACAGATTCCGGCTGTCCTCTTCCAGGGGGATGAGCCGGTCGGCCCGCAACACCAGCTCGTCCACCGGCGCTGCCAGGGCATGATGCTCGAGCCGTTCCCGCAGCAGTCGGGTCAAGTGCTCGGTGTCGCGACTCGGGCGCACCAGACCCAAGGTCAGTCGGCTTGGTGGACGCTGCCGGTGACCAAGATCCAGCGTGAGATTCTGGATGCCGCAACCCCGCCCCCGCAGGAAGCCGCTCAATTCCAGCAGCAAACGACGGGCGGCGAAGCCCAGAGCCTCGGTGCTGTCCACTTCCGCCGGCAGCACCAGTCGGCGCTGGAATCGGGGCGGGGCGCGATAGGCGGGGCGCGGATCGGGGATCCGACCCAAGGCCCGATCCAGATACTGCACGAGCTCCGGCCCCAGACGCCGTGCCAGCCCATCGCGGGGCAGATGCAGGCAGTCGTTTACGGTCTGCACGCCCATGCCGCGCAGTGCCTGGATGAGGTGCGCCGAGCGTTCCAGTGTTGTGATAGGAAGCTTTCGTAACACACTATGTAAATGCGAAATCTCCAAGATCTCCTGCGGTTGCCCGGCACGGGCCAGCAACCAGCTTCCGAGAGGGGTGGGGGCGATTGCCGGAGCCACGGTATAGCCCAGTTCCCGCAGACCCTGGAGGATGCGCGCCCGCAGCGCCGCAAGCCCGCCGAACAGCGTCAAGCTGCCTTCGATCTCCAGCAATAGACCGGCGGGCGGTTGCAGGACTACGCGGGAAGTGAACTGTCCCGCCCAGGCGGCCACGCCTTCCAGCGCCTCGGTCTCGGCCTGCGGGTCCCGGACATGGACCCGCAGCTCGGGGCTCAGGGAGTGGGCAGCGCCGAGGCCCATGCCCGGCATGATGCCCGCTTGGCAGGCCGCTCCGTTGCAGGCATACACCACGGGTCGCTGGGAAGGGCCGTCTTGAATCAACAGCGGGTGCTCCGGCTCGGAAGTTCCGCGGCCGAGCAGGTCCAGAGGAAGGTCCGGCAGGTACAGGCTAAGCCACAGCATCCCGGGGCTCCAAGATCACGGGCGCACGGCTCCAACCTCCACGTTGCTTTAACAGTGTGACGCAAAGACCTGTAGGTGAAGGATTGAGGCCCAGGCGCAGAGCGGCTGGCGAAGCCTCCTGAATCGCCTCTGCGGGACGAAACAGGAAGCCCAGGGCGGCCCCGGCTTCGGCCGCCAGCTGCAGGCGGCGCAGGCGGCGGTGGTCCAAGGTGCGGGGCCAGGCCAGGACCGCGCCACATAGCCCGGAACGCAGGGCCTGCTCCAGGGCCCAGAGTTGCTCTGCCGGCTCCTGGTCATCCACCAGCAGCACTCGCGCCAGATTCACACCGGCGCGGGCCAGGGCCGGGGCATAGAGCAGATGGGGCGGCGCCACGCATACCAGCCAACGCTGACGGCTGAGTCGGGCCAGGGCCGGCAGCAGCAGCCGCAGCTCGCCGATGCCGGGGCGGTGCAGCAGCAGTTCCGTCAATGCGCCCACCGGCCAACCGCCGCCCGGAAGCCGGGCGTCCAATGCCGGATAGCCGCTGGCGGCCACAGCTGCGGCGAGAGCATAAGGGGCCTGGGATCGATCCCCGCCGCGCCAGATGTCGGTACGCTGCAGCAGGGGGTGTAGGGGGTCCATAGGGGTGGTTTTCTCCAGCTCTGGTCATCTGTACACTAGTGTAAAGATATACAGGAGCAAGAGGACTGCGGCAAGCAGGAGCGGTTGGGAAACCACCATGTGGACGGACGTGCCGGTCGCCGGCACCGTCCGGTATACTTCGGCCGTACTTGGAATGAGGAAAGGAATCCGAGAGGTTTTGGAATGGCAAGGACGCTGACTACATGTTTCGTATCCGTTACTTTCTATGTCGGATGGTTACTCTGGGCCACCGGTCATTTCAATCTTCCCCAGGTGTTCGGGATTGCCCTGGTCATGACTCTTCCGCTTGCGCTGACCTGTTTCCCGCACGAGCTCAACGAACTCGCCTTCGGCGCCATGGAGAAGAACGGCGTCGCCCGGACGCCGGTGCCATCCTGGATCCTCGCCGCCCTCGGTTGGCTGCTGTTCCTGCTCCTGCCGCCGCTGATCGGAGTGGTGGTCGGGCACTGATGCCTCATCGCCCGTGAGGCTCCCGGGATAGCCGAGCCAGGCGCCATCAAGTGGCACCCCCTAAACGCGTTGTATATTCCCGCCGTGTGCTGTGACCGTCCCGGGCATGGTCTCAATCCCGGCTGCGTACCGGCTCGTCGCGATCTTCTTCCTCTTCACTCGGCCGGTGGCTTTCATATCCTTGCTCAATCCGGGGCATTTCAAGATCGGTGTCGGAATGCTCCGACTGCTCACGACGGATGTCCTCGTTCGCCTTTTCGATCCGCCGCGCCTCTTCCTCGCTCACTCTGCGTGACTTCGCCATGGCGATCTCCTCGGTCAGTGAGCGGACAGCCTAGTGAACATCGGCAGCGAGGCGAATTGTGAATTTCACGAGCGCAACGCAGGCACCGGCCTGTAATGTAGCGGCACGCTATCCTACACTCGTTGTGCATGCCTCCTCGGGAGGGACCGGCATGGGGATGCGGCCATGGAGCACAGGTATCCAATCACCAATATTCTGCTTGCAGCGTCTTTGAGCACGCTGGCGGTCATTCCCGCATTGCTGTTGGCGTTGCCCTGGTTGATCCGCCTTGTGCCCGATGCCCTTCCGGGCCCAGGCTGGATGGAGCGGATCATGGTGGTGGTGGCCGTGCAGATCGCGGCGTTCATGGCCATGTTCGTGATCGGGGTACCCGTCGCCCTGGTGCTCAACTATTTCGGGCGTCTGCGTTTGTACACTCTGTTGCTCTTGGCGATCGCGGTGGCTCCGTTCTGGATGCTGATCACGGGCTCGCCGGAGCTGACCACGCCCTTGCTGTTGGCCTACTTGGCCGTGGCCGTGGTGGTGACGTTTTGGGGTATCCTGATTCGCGTTCCCGCGCGGCGGCGGGCGCGCCGGATCTATCCGGTGACGTGAGTCAGTCCCGACCCAGGTGTACGTCCGAAAGCTTTTGCTGCAACAGCGACACCGCGGCCGAATCCAACTCGCCGTGGCCGCTGCCCACCAGCGCGTTGATGAGCTGCGCAACCAGAGCGGCGCCGGGGAGCGCCAGCCCGAGTTCGTCGGCTGTTTCCAGAACAATGCGCATGTCCTTCTTGTGCAGCGCGGCCTTGAATCCCGGCTGGTAGTTGCCCTCCAGCATGCGCTGGCCGTGACCCTCCAGCACCCGGGATCCGGCGAACCCGCCGAGCAGTGCCTGACGCACTCGGGCGGGGTCCACACCTGAGGCCTGGGCCAGCACGAACGCCTCGCCCACAGCAGCGATGGTCTGGGCGATCACCACCTGGTTGCAGGCCTTGGCCACCTGGCCGGCGCCGGTGTCGCCGATGTGCACGATGTTGCGCCCCATGACCTCGAACATGGGCTGCACCCGTTCGAACACCTCGGGCTTGCCTCCGACCATGATCGACAGGGTGCCGTCGATGGCGCCCTTGTCGCCTCCCGAAACCGGTGCATCGAGCATCTCCACACCGTGCGCGGCGAGCCGTGCCGCCATCTCGCGGGTGGCCGACGGGGAGATGGTGCTCATGTCCACCACCACCGAACCCGCCCGGGCGCCGTGAATGATGCCGCCTTCGCCGAGGATCACCTGCTGCACGTCGGAGGTATCGGCCACCATGGTGAATATCACGTCCGCCTGCTCGGCCACCTGCGCGGGACTCGCGCAGCGCTCGCCCCCCTGATCGGCGACCGGGTCCATACTCTCGGGGCGGCGGGCGTAGATGAACACCGAGTACCCGGCGCGCAGCAGGTTGACGGCCATGGGGCGTCCCATGATGCCGAGTCCGATGAAGCCGATACGTTCGCTCATGATTGGATGCTCCCTTTGCAGCTAAAGGTTCGCAGGCGACTTGCGCAAGCCCCGTGGCAATGCCTCGACGAACAGAGTCACCGTCGGTGCGGACGCCCGCGGTGCCGGCGAGCTCCGGCGCACACATGCAGCCGTTGTGAAACCCGCGCCTCGCCGCCGATTCTGCGCCCGACCAAGGATAGCCACACATGCGGCGGGTGCGCCAGGGTCGCCGCGGCGCAGCAATCGCGGCCCGACGCTCAGCGCGCGTTCTCCGACTCCAGCAACAGCAGGTGCAGACGCCGCGCGCCGTGGGCGCCGAGCTGAATGATCTGCTCCACGTCCGCGGTGCGCGACGGTCCGGTGATCAGGTTCACGGCGCGGGGAAAGGGATCGTAGCGGGCACGCAGCAGCGACCAGAGGTCCTCCAGATGGGCTACGACGGAGCCGCTTTCGACGACCACCAGGAGATGATCAGGAAGAAGATTGAGCGTGGTGGCGGACGAAGGCCCGGACGCCAATACGACACTGCCGGTCTCCGCCACGCCGGCCAATGCCAGCGTGAGGCCCGCTGCGTCCCCGGACTGCACCGCGCGGCGACGCGCGCCGGTGAGTGACAGCCCCTCGAGCCGGGGATCGGCTGCCACGGTGACGCCGCCCAGCCCTTCGCGCTCCAGATAGCCGTTCACGCCCACCGCCAGGTGGTCCCAGCCGGTGACCGCTTCGAGGCTCGCCGATGCGGCGTGCACGCGAGCGATGAACGTCTCCAGGGTCGATGCGGGCAACGCCGGGCGCGGTGCGACGGGCGCGTCCGCAGGGAGGCCCGCGTGGCCGCGATTGGCCGCCCGGAGGGCTTCGAGGATGCGTTCGCGCGCCGGGTTCATGACCCGGTTCCCGGACGATTCGGCCGCCGCCACTGGCTCATGAACGTCGGCCCGGTCGGGGCGGGAAGGTCCCGGGAGCGGGTCCAGCCCCCGGCCAGAGGCAGATGCGCAAAACGGCCGCGGCGCTTTCCGAGCAACGCCAGCAGGCGTATGCCGAGCCCCGTTGCCAGGCGATACAGCCGCGGGCGCCGGGCGGCGAAGCCCCAGGCCGCCAGCGCCCAGCGGGCGCGGGGCGAGTCCAGACGGCGGCGGTGCTGCTCGTTGCGATGCTGGCGCAGCAGCCGGGGCAGGGGAATGGACATGGGGCAGACCGCCTCGCAGCGTCCGCACAGGGTCGAGGCGTTGGGAAGGTCGGTGGCGTTCGCCAGCCCGGTCATCAAAGGCGTGAGCACCGCGCCCATGGGTCCGGGGTAGACCCACCCATAGGCGTGGCCGCCGACGCTCCCGTAGATCGGGCAATGGTTCAGGCAGGCGCCGCAGCGGATGCAGCGCAGCATCTCCCGAAACGGTCCGCCGAGCATGGCGCTGCGGCCGTTGTCCACCAGCACGACATGGAACGCGTCCGGGCCGTCGGGATCCGCGATCCGGCGTGGTCCCGTGAACAGGCTGGTATAGGCGGTGAACGCCTGGCCCGTGGCGCTGCGTGCCAGCAGGCGCAACAGCACGCTGGCATCGTCCAGGGTGGGCACCACCTTGTCGATGCCGGCGACCACGATGTGGGCGCGCGGCAGGCTGGCGGTGAGATCGCCGTTGCCTTCGTTGGTGACCACGATGACCGAACCGGTCTCCGCCACCAGGAAGTTCGCGCCGGTGATGCCGACGTCGGCGGCCAGGAACTGCTCGCGCAGCACCTGACGGGCCTCGTCGACGATCTCCGGGACGCTCTCGGCCCGGTGCGTAATCCCGTAACGGCCATGGTGCTCCTGGAACAGGTCGGCGATCTGCGCGCGGTTCTTGTGGATGGCCGGCGCGATGATGTGGCTTGGCGGCTCGTGGGCGAGCTGAATGATGTACTCCCCGAGATCGGTCTCGATGGGTTCGAAGCCCGCCTGCTCCAGCGCATCGTTGAGGCCGATTTCCTCGGCCGACATGGAC
>Ga0209347_1004181_pt1 | contig 15419 bp, 13 predicted proteins | sample AutmiccommuBRH23_FD_187382 | JGI IMG/M metagenome (GOLD analysis project Ga0209347, IMG submission 187382) | Deep subsurface microbial communities from Mt. Terri, Switzerland - Autotrophic microbial communities BRH/23 (SPAdes) (version 2) | ecosystem: Environmental > Aquatic > Deep subsurface >... | reverse complement strand
CGCCGATGCCGACCCCGGTGCCGGCCTCGGCAGGGCGGGCACGGCCGCGACCGGCACCCTGGGCGAGCTGGCGCGCCGTGTCGCCGACAACTTCCCCGGGCCGGTCGCGCACACCGGCGACCCGGATACGCCCATCACGCGGGTGGCGTGCTGCACCGGCTCGGGCGCCTCACTGATCGGCGACGCCGCCGCCGCCGGGGCGCAGGCCTACGTCACGGGCGACCTCAAGTACCACGACGCGGACCGCGTCCTGTCGCCGGCTCTGGTCGACGTGTCCCATGCGACCGTCGAGCGCGAGGTCATGAGGATCTGGACCGACGGCCTCAGGGAGGATCTCGCGGGCGACGGGGTGGAGGCGCGCTTCGCCCGGGCCGACACCGACCCGTGGCGGAGCGCCTGAGGGCGCTCCTCGGCGCGTGCCGCCCCGCCGCGCGCGGCGCCATTGAGGACGGGGGCCGCGGTCGGTACACTGCCTCCCGATGCGCGGATGTAGCTCAGTTGGCTAGAGCGTCTGCTTGCCATGCAGAAGGTCGAGGGTTCGAGTCCCTTCATCCGCTCCTCGCACGCAGGCCCCGGACTCCGGGGCCTTTTTCGTGGCCTTTCCCGGGTCCGGGCGGGCGGTGTCAGGCGGCAGCGCACGTCGATCCTCCGAGACGTCGCCACGGCGGCGGGTGCGCCGGTCTGGGCGGTGCCGAACGCCATCTGTGGCGCCCGGGTCACCGGGAGATCGCGGTGCTCGCCCACGGGGAAGTCGGCGAGGGCCCTCGCGCCGTGGCTGCGCTTCTACAATCACCACCGACCCCGCAACAGCATCGACGGGCCACCCCGGCAGCCCGCCTGAACCAGCTGGTGGGGAACAACGTCTTGGCGAACCGCAGCTAGGAGTCCCATCGGTATGTCGTCGCACATCCACACCAGTCACGACTCGGTGTCAAGTGGGTTCACCGAGACCGCCTCCGATTACGAGGACGCGGTGCGCTTCAACATCGAGGGCGCGCAGCGGCTGGTGCTCTCCATTCCGCCGGGCCGCTACAGGGACGTGCTCGATGTCGGATGCGGCACCGGCTGGGCCACCCAGGCGGTGATCGACCGCTTCCACCCGGACCGGATCACCGGTGTCGATCCGGCGGCGGGCATGCTCGATCAGTTTCAGGCCAAGATCGGCGCGATCGAGGGCGTCGAGGTCACGCTCGCCCAGGCCGACGTCGAGAACATGCCCGTCGCCGATGGATCCTTCGACCTGGTGATCTGTTCCATGGCCTACCACTGGTTTCCGCGCAAGTGGGAGGCCGCCGCCGCGATGGCTCGGGCACTCAAGCCGGGCGGGGTCGTCGCGATCCTGATGAGCGGCCGCGGCGGCGAGCAGGCCTACCGTGATGTCATCTCCAACATCGAGCCGATCAACTATCGCTGGGTCGGCGCGTTCGACGGCAACCTGCGAAGCGTCCCGGAGATGGAGGACTACCTCGTCCAGGCCGGCCTCGACCCGCTTGACATCTGGATGGAGACGCGGGTCCGGCATACGACTGTCGAGGCATACATGGAACGCATGCGCGTGGTGGCGGGCCACATGATCGGCGATCAGTCCGAGGCCGAGGTGGCAGCGTACGTCGCCAAGATCGAGGCCGAACTGCGCCGGCGATCGGGCCCGCGCGGCTGGCGTTACGAGTTCGCCAAGTTGTTCGCGATCGCCCGCAAGCCTGAGCGATCGGCGTGAGCGCCGGGGTCCACCCACCCGCCACGGCCGAGAAACCGGAGCGCCCGAGCGCTGAGGGGGTCTCGGGATCGCGTCGACGGTGGGATCGGCGCGAGGGCCGGATTCACGAGGCGTTTCCCGCGGCGGGCGATATCCTGTAGGCGCTCCGGTCCCCTGACGGTCGGCGCGCGTCCCCCGCGCTCTCAGGAGACGTGCCCAATCACGACACCCGCCCCGGCGTCCACGGACGCGGCGCCGGGTGGGCCCGCGAGCGGTGACCGACGAGAACTGCGGGCGGAGGATGCGGGTGAGCGTGATTCAGGTGGCGGCGGAGGCCGAGCGGCGACGCACGTTCGCGATCATCTCCCATCCCGACGCGGGCAAGACGACTCTCACCGAGAAGCTGCTGCTCTACGGGGGCGCGATCGACCTGGCCGGCGCGGTGCGCGCGGGCAAGGGCGGCTCCCACGCCCGATCGGACTGGATGGAGATCGAGCGCCGGCGCGGCATCTCGGTCACCTCCACCGCGCTGCGGTTCGAGCACCGCGGCCGCGTGATGAACCTGCTCGACACCCCGGGTCACCGCGACTTCTCCGAGGACACCTACCGGGTGCTCGCCGCCACCGACACGGCGGTGATGGTGATCGACGCGGCGAAGGGCCTCGAGCCGCAGACGCTGAAGCTGTTCCGGGTCTGCCGCACCCGTGGCACGCCGATCATCACGTTCATCAACAAGCTCGACCGGCCCGCGCGCGACGGCCTCGAGCTGCTCGACGAGATCGAGCGCGAGATCGGCATGCAGCCGACCCCGGTGACCTGGCCGGTGTTCGACGCGGGCGTGTTCATCGGCCTCGTCGACCGGCGGGACATGACCTTCATCGGCCACCGCACCGCCGCGCAGGGCGGAGGCGAGGTCGACCCCGTCCCGCTGGACGACGCCGGGCTGCCCGGGCAGTCGCGGGCGCGCCTCGACGAGGATCTCGAGCTGCTGTCGGCCGTCGGCGCCGACCACGACGAGGAGACCTTCGAGGCGGGCATGACGACGCCGGTCTTCTTCGGCTCGGCGCTGGGCGACTGCGGGGTGCGCCAGCTGCTGGAGGCCGTGGAGGACATCGGGCGCCCACCGGAGCCGTGGCCGCTCGACGACGGAGGCGAGCGCGAGGTCGACGCCCCGTTCTCTGCCGTCGTGTTCAAGGTGCAGGCGAACACCGACCCCAAGCACCGTGACCGCATCGCGTTCATGCGCATCTGCTCGGGCCGCTTCGAGCGCGGGTTGACGGCGCGGCATGAGCCCACCGGCAAGACGCTCGGGCTGCGCCACGCCCACCAGCCCTTCGGGCAGGAGCGCATCCCGGTGGAGGAGGCCTTCCCCGGCGATGTCGTCGGGCTGGTCAACGCGGCGGGACTGCGCCCGGGGGACACCGTCTACTCCGACGACCCGGTGCGCTTCCCGCCGCTGCCGCGCTTCGCCCCCGAGCACTTCGCGGTGGTCCACAATCGCGACTCGTCGCGCTACAAGCAGTTCCGGCGCGGGATGGACGAGCTGGACCAGGAGGGCGTCGTCCAGGTGCTGCGCCGGGTCGGCCAGGGCGACCAGTCGCCGATCCTCGCCGCGGTCGGGCCGATGCAGATCGAGGTCGCCAAGGCGCGCATGGAGGGCGAGTTCGGGGCGCCCATAGAGATCGGCGCTCCGCGCGCGCTGGTGGCGCGCGAGACCGACCCCGACGGGGCCGCCCTGCTCTCCCGCCTCGGCGTCGAGGTGCTCGAGCGCCGCTCCGGGGAGCTCGTGGCCCTGTTCCGCTCCGACCACCATGTCGACAGCATCCGGCGCGACCACCCCGACCTGACCCTGGTGCGCCTGCTCGCCGGCTGAAACCGCGCCACCGATGAGTTCCGCCCGGCGGCCCGGTCGTAAGGGGTGAGGCAACGGAGCGGGAGGGACGATGAGGTCGCGGAGCATGTGTCGCGCCGGCACGGGCGGATACCGTAGCGTGGGGGGTCGTCGATGACGTCCATGCGCATGACCATGCGGGGGACCACCATGAGCTCGCGTTCGACCCTGGCCATCGAGGCCTCGGGGCTGGTGAAGACCTTCGGCCGCATCCGCGCGGTCGCGGGGGTCGATCTGGCGGTGCCCCGGGGCGCGGTCTACGGAGTGCTGGGGCCGAACGGGGCGGGGAAGACCACGACCGTGCGGATGCTTGCGACCCTGTTGCGTCCCGACGCGGGCGACGCCCGCGTGCTGGGGCACGACATCGTCACCGAGGCCGACACCGTGCGCGGCCTGGTCAGCCTCACCGGTCAGCTCGCATCGGTGGACGACGACCTCACCGGGCGCGAGAACCTGGTCCTGCTGGGCCGCCTGCTGGGCTACACGCGGGCCCGGGCGAAGTCGCGCGCGGCGGAGCTGCTCGAGGCGTTCGATCTGGCCGAGGCGGCCGGGCGCCTGGTGAAGACCTACTCGGGCGGGATGCGCAGGCGGCTCGACATCGCCGCGAGCATCGTCGTCACGCCCGAGCTGATGTTCCTCGACGAGCCGACCACCGGCCTCGACCCGCGCTCGCGCAACCAGGTGTGGGACATCGTCCGGGCCCTGGTGGCGCAGGGCACCACGGTGCTGCTGACCACCCAGTACCTGGAGGAGGCCGACCAACTCGCCGACGGCATCGCGGTGATCGACCGCGGCCAGGTGATCGCAGAGGGCACGCCCGCCCAGCTCAAGGCCTCGGTGGGGCGCGGTGCGCTGAGCGTGCGCCTGCTCGACGCCGGTCAGCGGGCGGCGGCGGCCGAGCTGCTGGGGCGGGCGCTGGGTGCGGAGGTGCGCATGGAGCACGACCCGGCGGCCTTGTCGGTGCCCTCCGCCGATGCCGACCGCGCCGCCGTCGCGATGGCCGAACTCGCGCGATCGGGCGTGCCGATCGCCGGCTTCTCCGTGGGACAGCCGAGCCTCGACGAGGTCTTCCTGGCGCTCACGGGACACCCTGCCGAGGACGAGACCGATGAGGAGGTCCGATGAGCACCGGGTCGACCACCGATCGCGTGAGCGAGGTGCGGATCGGGGCGGTGCTGGCATCCGGCGACCGGCCGCCGCGTCCCGGCGGAGCCGCCGCGGCCCTCGCCTTCGGCTGGCGCGGGATGCTCAAGATCAAGCATGTCCCGGAGCAGCTGATCGACGTGACGGCGACCCCGGTGCTGTTCGTCCTGATGTTCACCTTCATGTTCGGCGGGGCCATCGCCGGATCCACGCAGGAGTACCTGCAGTTCCTGCTGCCGGGGATCATGGTGATGTCGGTGCTGTTCACCACGGTGTACTCGGGCGTGGCCCTCAACACCGACATGACCAAGGGCGTCGTCGACCGCTTCCGCTCGCTGCCGATCCCGCGCCCCGCGCCGCTGGTGGGCGCCGTGCTCGGCGACAGCGTGCGCTACCTGCTGGGCGCCGTCGTGGTGCTGGCGGTCGGCATGGCGATCGGCTACCGGCCCGAGGCCGGGGCGGCAGGCGTCGCCGGGGCGGTCGTCCTGGTGGTCATCTTCGCCTTCGGGCTGGCGTGGGTCTTCACGACGGTCGGCACCCTGATGCGCAGCCCGAGCGCGGTGATGAACGCCGGCTTCATGACCATCTTCCCGCTGACGTTCCTCAGCAACGCCTTCGTCGACCCCGAGACCCTCCCGGAGCCGCTGGAGGTGGTCGTGGAGGCCAACCCGGTCAGCCATCTGGTCACCGCCGTGCGCGGCCTGATGGACGGGACCGCGTCGGCCGGCGATGTCGTGCCGGTGCTCATCGCGGCCGCCGCGCTGACGGCGGTGTTCGCGCCGCTCACGATGCACCTCTACCGGCGCCGGGCCTGAGGCCGTTCGTCCGGGGGCGGGCGCCGGGTGTTTGTTATCCTGATCCGCCCCCGGTGACGTGGCGAAATGGGAACGCTTCGGTCTGCAAAACCGACATGAGTGGGTTCGATTCCCACCGTCACCTCTGCCTCCCGCGCCGGGCCTCCCGCCGCGCCTCAGCCGGGTGAGCGTCACCCTTCAGCGCCTGCACTATTTCGTCGCGGTCGCCGAGGAGTTGAGCTTCACGCGCGCCGCCGAGCGGCTCAACGTCTCGCAGCCGTCGCTCAGCGAGCAGGTCCGGCGCCTGGAGCGATGCCTCGGTGTGACACTGCTGACGCGGACGACGCGGGCGGTGTCACTCACCGAAGCCGGGCTCGCGTACCTGCGGGATGTGCGATCGGTGCTCACGGCGCTCGATCGCGCGCACGAGAGGGCGCGCGACATCCAGGGGGCGACATCCACGGTGCGTATCGCGTACACGGCGAGCACCGCCTACTCGGTACTGCCGGCGATCCTCGATGCGCTCACCGGGGCGGATCCCGCGCTGGAGGCCGTCGTCCGCCGCCGCACCGCCGCGTCGGCGGCCGCCGACGTGCTGAGCGGCGACACCGACATCGCCCTCGTGCGGGACTTCACCGGGGCGCCGCGCCTCGTTGCCGAGACGGTCCAGCGGGAGCCCGTCGCCGCCTTCATGGCCTCAGGGCACACGCTCGCCGGTCGCGGCGCGCTGAGCATCGGCGACCTGCGCGGCCAGACGATCGTCGTGCTGCAGGCCGACCTGTCCCCGGGGCTGCACGACCTGCCGGGTCGCCTGTGCGCCGCCCACGGATTCAGCCCGGCCCTGGAGACCCTGCCCGGTCTGGCCGACCGGGAGTTGCTGTTCGCGCGCCTCGCGCGCCTGCCCGATCGCCTGTTCATCGGGCCCGCGTCGATCGCCGGCGTCGCGTGGGACGGCGTGGTCGCCGTGCCGATCACCGACGACGCAGCCGTCAGCCGCGTCAGCGCGGTGTGGCGGGACGACGGGCCATCACCGGCCGCCGCCGCGGCCCTCGCCGCCGCGCGTTCGCTCGCCGCGGGTGGCGGCGACGCCCACGACTGATCGGCTCGCCCGATGAGTGGGGCGGCCGATCGGTATTGGACGGCCGGCGGATCGCGGGTCTACGGTGGCCGAGGAGGCGCCGGAGCGGCGCCGGGAGGAATGGAGACAGCATGGCTTCGCAGAGCGCGCAGGGCATCGACTACTCGGAGGTGCACCGCATCCACAGCCCGGCGAACCGCGCCCTGAGGAAGGATCTCTGGGAGCCCGGCGACGACCTCGGCCAGCAGTCGTTCGTGACCCCCGCGTACTTCGACCGCTTCGCCGGGATGATCGGGATGGGCCCGGGCAGCGATGTCCTGGATGTGGGATCGGGTACCGGTGGCCCGGCCCTGTACCTCGCCGAGCGCACCGGCTGCCGCATGACCGGGCTCGAGGTGAACTCGGTCGGCGTGGAGATCGCCCACCGCATGGCCGCCGAGGCGGCACTCGGCGACCGGGTGCGTTTCGTGGAGGCCGACGGGATGGATATGCCGTTCCCGGACGCCTCCTTCGACATCGTGATCAGCATGAACGTCATGAATGTCTTCGAGGACAAGGTGGGCCTGTTCCGGGAGGTCCGGCGGGTGCTGCGGCCCGGCGGGACATGGGCGTTCCTGTCGGGGACCTTCGAATTCGGGGAGGGCGACGAGGATGCCCGCGAGCGGATCGCCCGCGGATATGCGATCCCGCAATACACGGACTCGCTCGCCGGCTACAAGGCGAAGCTGCGGGAAGCCGGTTTCGTCGTCGACGAGGTCACCGAGTTCATCAGCGACTTCCGCAACACGATGCAGCGGTGGCTCGACGGGTGGACCACGCACCGCGACGCGATCGCCGCGGAACAGGGCGCCGAGCAGACCGACCACCACATCGTGTACTTCCAGGACTATCTGGCGATGATCGACGCCGGGAAGGCATCGAACCACTTCATCATCGCCTCGCGCCCCGACGACTGATTCCGGCCCGCGCCCGGTGAGACCGCCCATCCGCGCAGCCGACGGACCGTCCTGAGCCCTCGGGGGGTGCTCCAACCGCGCCCCCCGCAGGCCCGGCGCCTCATCGAGCTCACAGACGTGGCGCGTCGCGGCTTGTGGCCGCCTCCCCCGCGTTCGCCTGGCGCAGCTCCAGGGCGCGCGCGATGTCGGTGACCGACAGCAGCCCCGCGAGGTGGCCGTCCTCGACCACGAGGGCCCGGCCCAGTTCGTCGCCGTACAGCAGCATCCCGGCGTCGGTGAGCGGATCGTCCGCGTCGACGACCACAAGGTCCGTGAGCGGCACCATGCATTCGCGCACGCTGCGCGCGTCCCACTCGGCGCGCGGCACGCGCGCCACGCGCCGGAAGGGGAGGAGCCCGGCCGGCCGCCCGCCGTCGACCACCGGGTAGGTGGTGAAGCGGCTGTGCCACACGATCTCGTCCATGAACCGCCCCAGGGGCATTGCCGCGGGGGCGGTCACGGGGTCGGCGGCCATGGCATCGCGCACGCGCAGCCCCTTCAGCGCCTCGCGTGCGATGGTCGCCCGCGACTCGGCCCCCGCCGCCATCAGCAGGAACCAGCCGATCAGGGCCAGCCAGGCGCCGCCCAGCGCGCCGGTCAGCATGAAGCTGAGGATGCCCAGCCCGATCAGCGCGAAGGCGATCGCCCGCCCGCCCCGCGCGGCCTGCTCGGTCGCCTTCGCGAAGTTGCCCGAGCGCGCCCAGAGGGCCGAGCGCAGGATGCGGCCCCCGTCGAGCGGGAAGGCCGGCAGCAGGTTGAAGACCAGGATGACGAGGTTGATGACCCCGAGCCACGCCGCCACCGCCACGACCTCGTCGGGCATGCCCGGCACGACCGAGATCGCCAGGAATACCGCGCCGAGGACGAGGGTCACCAGCGGGCCGGCGATCGCGATGCGGAACTCGGCCCCGGAGGTGGGGAACATGCCGCGGAAGCTCGCGACCCCGCCGAAGAGCCACAGCGTGATGCCCTCGATCTCCACGCCGTCGCGCCGGGCCTGCACCGCGTGGCCCAGTTCGTGCAGGAGGATCGACGTCAGGAAGATCAGCGCGCCGATCACCCCCATCACGACGTGCGCGGTCGTGCTGAGATCGGGTGCCGCGTCGGGGAACACGGTGCCGGCGAGCGTCCAGACGATCAACGCCATCACGAACAGGACGCTCCAGTTGACGCCCACCGGGACGCCGGCGATGCGACCCAGGGAGATGGTCGGGTTCATGGTCACCTCTGTTCGGTCGCGGGCGGGTCGTCCCCCATCGTAGGCTCTGCGGGACGATGATCTGCCTGCTCGATCTCGACGCGTTCTTCTGCGCCTGCGAGGAGGCGCGGCGCCCGGAACTGCGCGGGGTGGCCTTCTGCGTGGGCGGAAGCCCCGACGGCCGGGGCGTCGTCGCGACCGCCAGTTACGCCGCCCGGGGCTTCGGTGTGGGCTCCGCGCTGCCCTCCGCGCAGGCGCGCCGGCGCTGCCCGGATCTCGTCTTCCTGCGGCCCGATATCGCCCATTACCGCGCCGTGTCGCGGGCCATCTGGGCGGCTCTGCGTGACCTGTCGCCGGCCGTGGAGCAAACCGGCATCGACGAGGGCTACCTCGCGGTGCCCGAGGGGGCCGAGCCGCGCGCGTTCGCCTCGCTGCTGCAGTCGGGCGTGAACGATGCGGCCGGCGTCACCTGCTCAATCGGCATCGCCCGCGTGAAGGTGGCGGCGAAGATCGCCGCCGACATGGACAAGCCCGCGGGCGTCACCCTGGTGCCGGCGGGGGAGGAGGCCGCGTTCCTCGCTCCGCTGCCGGTGGAGCGGCTGCCCGGGGTCGGGCCGAAGACCGCCGGCCGGCTCCACGCCTCAGGCATCGCCACCGTGGGCGATCTCGCCGCCCTCGACGACGCCCGGCTCGCCGCGGCGCTGCCCGGCGCCCACGGGGCGGATCTGCGCGACCGGGCCCGCGGCGACGACCGGCGTCCGATCGTCACGGAGCCCGCCGAGCCGGTCCAGGTGTCCCGCGAGTCGACCTACGACCGGAACATTCGGCGCTTCTCCGATCTCGATCGCGAACTCGACGCGCTGGCCGGGCAGGTGGCCGACCGCCTGGGGGAGCGCGGGCGGGCCGGGCCGACGGTGGTGGTGAAGCTCCGCTACGCGAAGGATTTCCACACGGTGACCCGGTCGCACACGCTCCCCGCGCCCACGCAGGACGGGGCGCTGATCGCGACCCTGGCCCGCCGCCTGGCGCGCGAGGCCCTGCGCTCGCGGCCCGGGCATCTGCGCCTGGTGGGGGTCGGCGTCTCGGGCCTGGTGGCCCAATGGCAGCTCTCGCTCGACGAGCTCGCCCGGGAGGGGGAGGGCGTGCCCGCGGGGGACTGAGATCGGCCATGGATGCGCGCCGGGACCCCCGCCAAGGAGGACGGGGCGCGCAACCATGGCCATCGGTGCGCGCCCGAGGGGCGCACGATCGCGAAAAGAGGAGTGCGCCGCCCCTCAGGCCACCCCTGCGAGGGCACGGGTGACGTGCACGCGGGCGTGGGCGACGGCGGCATCGAGGTCGCCGAACAGGTGACGGTCGTGGGCGAGCCGGTCCAGCACGCCGACCGCCCGCAGCACCGGGACATGCTCGGGGCGGGGCCCTTTCAGCAGCACCGTGATGCCGCGCTCCTCCAGGTTCTCGACCACCTGCCCCAGCGTCTGAGCGCCGGTGGCGTCGATCATGTGGAGGTGGGGAAGGCGCAGGATCACGACGCGGACCTCACCGGTCTCGGTGAGGGTCGCGAGAAAGCGCTGCGCGGCGCCGAAGAAGAGGGCGCCGTCGAGGCGGTAGACGACGATGTGCTCGTCGAGCAGCGCCATCTCCCGTTCGTGACCGAGCTCGGGCCGGGCGGCGTCGATGGGCGTCTCCTCGATACGCGCCGAGCGCGCCAGCATGCGCAGCGCCAGCACCGCGGCGACCACCATGCCGATCTCGATCGCGACGATCAGGTCGAAGGCGACGGTGGCGGCGGCGGTGGCCGCGAGGACCAGGGCGTCCGAGCGGGTCGAGGTCAGGACCGCCCGGATGTTGTGGCGCTCGACCATGCGCGCGGCGGTCATCATCAGCACCCCCGCGAGCGCCGCGAGCGGGATGCGCGCCACCAGGCCGGCGGCGACCAGGACGATGACGGCCAGGGTCAGCGCGTGGACGATGGAGGCCATCCGCGTGACGGCGCCCGAGCGGACGTTGACCGCGGTGCGCGCGATCGCCCCGGTGGCGGGCATGCCCCCGAACAGCGGGGCGACGATGTTGGCCATCCCCTGCCCCAGCAGTTCCCGGTCGGGGTCGTGCGGCCGGCCGTCCTGCATGCCGTCGGCGACCTTGGCCGAGAGGAGGCTCTCGATCGCCGCGAGCGCGGCGACCGCGACGGCGGCGCTGAGCAGTCCCCGGAACTGCCCGGGCTCCATCGACGGGAGCGACGGGGCGGGTAGGGAGCCCGGGAGCGCCCCGATGCGGGCCACGTCCAATCCCGCCCACTCCGCGATGAGCGTGCCCACGACGACGGCCAGCAGCGAGCCCGGGATGCCGCGGTGGAGCCGCGCCGACCCCCACATCACCGCCGCCGCGACGGCGACGATCAGGATCGAGGCCGCCTGGACCTCGCCCGCCGCATCGCCGATGGCGCGGACGGCGACCACCGCGGTGTTCTCGCCCTCGGGGCGCGGGACACCAAGCGCGGCGGGTACCTGCTGCAGGAAGATGATCACCGCGATGCCGAGCGTGAAGCCCTCGATCACCGGCCAGGGGATGTAGGCCAGGTAGCGCCCCAGGCGAAGGAGCCCGGCGAGCACGACCAGCAGGCCGGCGACGATCCCGACCGTCGCGACCGCGCCGAGCCCCTGCTGGGCCACGATGGGCAGGAGGACCACGGCCATCGCCCCCGTCGGCCCCGACACCTGGACGCTGGACCCCCCGAAGACCGCGGCGACGAGCCCCGCGATGATCGCGGTGATCAGCCCCGCCTCGGCGCTCATCCCGCTGGAGATGCCGAACCCGAGGGCCAGCGGCAGCGCGACCACGGCCACGGTGAGGCCGGCGACCAGGTCCTTGCGCCAATGCGAGCGCAGCCCCGCGTAGTCGGACCCGCGCGGCGCCAGGTCCGACACGGCCCGGAGGGCGGGATTCACTCGGGGCTCGCCTCGGCGCGCAGGCCTTCCAGGAGGTCCTGGGTGCGCGACAGGGAGGTGATCAGCATGTCCTTGGCGACCGCGAGAAGGTCCGCGAGCTGGGGGTCCCGGATCGCGTAGATGACCGACGCGCCCTCCTTCCGGGTGGTGACCAGCCCGGCCCTTCGCAGCACGCCCAGCTGCTGGGAGAGGTGGGACGATTCGATGCCGACCTCCGGCTGCAGTTCGCCGACCGAGCGCTCGCCCCCGACCAGCACCTCGAGCGCTCGGATGCGCGCCGGGTGGGCGAGCGCCCGGAACAACTCCGCCTTGAGCTCGTATATCGGGCGCGCTTCCCCGGGTGATCCCACAGCACCGACCCCATGTCCGCCGTTGTGATTATCTGACAATAACATCAGATACGCGGACGGTGGGTGCCACCCCGGTTGCCCGGCGGCCGCCGCACCCTCAGGGTGTGGCGGGGACGGTCTCCGTGGGCGTGGTGGCGGGCGCGCTCGTGGTGTCCGCCGGCTCGGGGGCGGTCGTCGCCTGATCCTCGCCTTCGTCGCCGGCCGGGGGTACGGGCTCGGTAGGTACGGGTTCGGTCTCCGGGGCCGTCCCGGTGGTGGCGGGATCGGTTGCCGTCGGCGCGGTCGTGGTCGGCGTGAGGGGCGGGTCCTCGGTGGCTCCGCCTCCGCCACCGGGCTCCTGCGGCATGGCCTCGGGCGCGGCCGCGGGCTCCGATGATTGCGGGGCGGGCGAGTCGTTGAAGAAGGTCGTCCGGCGGTCGCTGACGACGGACTCGCCCAGGAAGAACTCGGCGGCCGTGTACGAGGTCACGACGATGGCGACCGCGGCGCCGGCGGTCACGGCCACGCGCCGCCAGCGGATCCCCGGTCGGCGGCGCACCGGGCGGGCGATCATTCCCCCGGGGGTCGCGATGCGCGGGCGCGGGGCGCGGTCGACCGCGCGCAGCATCAACTCGCGCGCAAGAGTGATGATGACGGGGAAGGCGGCGCCACCGATCAGCGAGCCGGCGAGCCCGGCTCCCGAGATGGCGGCGGTGGCGAGCGCCCCCGCGACGCTCGCTGCGAGCAGCGTGCGCGGGGCCAGGTCGCCGGACTTCTGGCGTGGTTCGTCGGGCACGGAACACCCGAGGGTAGCGCGGTCATCCGCGGCCGCCCTCGATGCGCGTCGCGTCCGCACAACGGCGCCGGGCGGCCACCGCCCCGGCGCCGTTGTTCTCAGCCGGCGGCGCTCGCGGCGGTGAGTTCGGCGATCTCGTCCACGCCGAGCACCAGGTCCGCGCCCGTCATGAAGTCGTGCACCTGGTCGGGGCTCGTGGCGCTGGCGAGCACGCTGGTGATGGCGGGCTGGGCGATGAGCCACGCGATCGCCACCTGCCCCGGGCTCGCCGCGTGGGCCGCCGCGGCACGATCGAGGGCCTCGATCACGCGCGCCCCGAGCGGGCTGTCTGCCAGGGCCTGCGCCCCGCGCGCGCGCACGCTCGCCGAGGGCGCCCTGCCGGGTCGGTACTTGCCGGTGAGGAAGCCCCCCGCGAGGGCGGGGTAGGGGACCACCGCGATTCCCTCGGCCAGGCACAGGTCGCGCATCGCGCCCTCGAACGGGTCGCGGCGCACCATGTTGTAGGCGGGTTGAAGCACCGTGTAGCGGGTCCAGCCCTCGGCGTCGGCGATGCGCAGTGACTCCGCCAGCCGCTCGGGCGGGAGGTTCGACGCCCCGAGATGTGAGACGGCGCCCCGCCGCACCAGTTCGTCCAGCGTGGAGAGCGTCTCGCGAAGGGGCGTGTCCGGGTCGTCCTCGTGCGTGTAGAAGAGGTCGATCCGGTCGATGCCGAGTCGCGTGAGGGAGCCCTCGACCCATTCGAGTATCTGCTCGCGTCGCAGGCCCTTGGCGAAGCGCCCGCCGGCCATCCCGACCTTGGTGGCGATGACGATCCGTTCGCGAATGCCCGGCCGCGCCGCGAGCCAGTGGCCGATCATGGCCTCCGACTCGCCGCCCTCGCGGCCGGGCGCCCACCCGGGGTAGGTGTGCGCCGTGTCGATGAGGTTGCCGCCGGCCGCGACGTAGGCGTCGAGGACGGCGAACGCCGCCTCCTCGTCGGCGCTCCAGCCGAAGGTGTTGGTGCCCAGGCCGACCGGGTGGACCGAGAGGCCGGTGGACCCGAGGGGGCGCAGTTCAGGCACGGTTCACCGCCGGGACGCCGACCCGCGCGCGGCGGGCGGCGGTGGGCAGGCCGAGCGCGAAGCCGATTGCGATGACGGCGGCGAGACCGCCGAGCCAGAGGGACATCGTGAATCCGTCCTCCGCGGGGATGCTGGTGCCGGGGATGGTGTGCGCCGCCACCAGCGTGATCGAGGCCTGCGCCCCGATGACGCTGCCGAGCGTACGCACAACCGTGTTCATGCCCGTGGCGATCCCGGTCTCGGAGATGTCGACGGCGTCGGTGATCAGCTTGGGCATCGCCCCGAAGGCTATCGCCACCCCGCCGGCGCCGAGCGCGTAGAACAGCACGACATTCCACGGGGCGGAGTTGAAGATGGCCAGCAGAAAGCAGCCCGCCGCCGACAGAGCGAGCCCGATCACCAGGGCCATCCGGTAGCCGATCGACCGCCCGATGACGCCGCCCAGGGGGCCGAGGGGCACCATCACGATGGCGCCCGGGAGCATGTACAGGGCCGACACCGTGACCGAGGCGGCGAACCCGTAGGTGACCAGTTCGGCGACATCGGGCGGCAGCCCGGATCCCGCCTGGCTGAAGGTCGGCAGCACCGTGAAGATCGCGTACATCATGAACCCGCAGAACAGCGCCGCGAGGTTCGTGAAGAGCACCGGGCGGCGGGTCATCATCGACATGTCCACCATCGGGGCCGGGCTGCGCAGCTCCACCGCGACCCAGGCCACCAGCACCGCCAGGCCGCCGAGCCCCAGTCCGAGCGTCGCGGGCGCAGTCCAGCCCCATGCGTTGCCCTGGGTCAGCGCCAGGAGCACGAGGATCAACCCGGACGACAGGAGCACCGCGCCCGGGATGTCGAGCTTCGTGGTCCCGTGGCGCGCCGAACGCGGCACGAAGGCGAGCGTGAGCGTCAGCGCGATCGCCCCGAACATGAGGCCGGCGGCCATCAGCCACCGCCACGAGAGCTGGTCGACGATGAGGCCGCTCATCACGAGACCCAGCCCGCCGCCGACGCCGAGGGTCGACGACACCAGCCCCATCGCCACCCCGACGTTCCGGGGCGGGAGCTCGTCGCGCATGATCGAGAAGCTGAGCGGGTACGCGGCGCCGCCGACCCCCTGCAGCGCTCGGAACACGATCAGCGACCAGATGTTCCACGCGAAGATCGAGGCGAGCGCGCCGACGACGAAGATCGACATGGTGACCACGAGCATGCGGTCCTTGCCGAACTGGTCGCCCAGCTTCCCCAGCAACGGGGTCGCGACCGAGGCGGTGAGCAGGTAGATTGAGACGGTCCAGCCGAGCCAGCCCGGTGACGTGTCGAGATCGGTGCTCATCTGGGAGAGGGCCGGAACGACCACGGCCTGCATCAGCGCGAAGCTGCCGGTGCACATGGTGAGCGCCAGCAGGATCAGGCCCGGGCGCCCGCGGAGGGGGCGTTGCTCGCTCATCGAGGTCGGCAATTCGTCATGGGGTCCCGGGTCGCGCGCCTAACTGGAA
>Ga0209347_1004178_pt1 | contig 15432 bp, 13 predicted proteins | sample AutmiccommuBRH23_FD_187382 | JGI IMG/M metagenome (GOLD analysis project Ga0209347, IMG submission 187382) | Deep subsurface microbial communities from Mt. Terri, Switzerland - Autotrophic microbial communities BRH/23 (SPAdes) (version 2) | ecosystem: Environmental > Aquatic > Deep subsurface >... | reverse complement strand
CACATTGACTGGCATTTATAGAAGCAAGTATTGACGGTAGAATTCTCCTAGTATTGGCGTATTGTCAGTACATTTCTTCCGCCATTGGCAGCGAGATGCACGCCGTCATTTTAGGTGAGAAGCGACAGTATACCTCCGAGTTTAAGCTGCCTAAATTGAGGAAAAAGATCATATACCTTGACCAATTTATAATAAGCAATATGTTAAAAGCTATTAATCCGAAGATCAAAGGACATGAAAGGGTTAAAGAGAATGAGTTTTGGTTGACTGTCTTTAAGAAACTGGATACATTATCTAAACTACAGTTAATTGTTTGTCCAGATTCTTTAACACATTTTGATGAGTCGATAGTGACAGACTATTTCGATAAATTGCGTAGGATGTATGAACTATTATCTCATGGCGCTTCTTTCTACGAGTTTGAAACCATTGAACGCTTTCACGTCATAGAAAGTGTTAGGAGATGGATTAAGGCTATTGATAACGGAGATGTACTGTTAGACACAGAATCAATAATACGTCAAGATGTTCATAGGTGGCAGGATAGATTTATTATTTCTGTGAAGTTAAGTGAAAAGGAAACTATCGTTAACGAAATTAGAAAGTCAAAAATCCTAGAAGATACTTACATCAACGAGTTATTTAAAAGTTGGCAAAGTGTCCCTAAATTCAATTTTGAAAGTCAATATCATTTTGAATTAAGGTCATATGGAAAGACAATAATAGAGTGTTATATTGAATGTTTAGAAAAGCTTCAGAAAGTGGCGATGGGAGAACTTCCTGATAAACTTGAAATGTTAACCACCAATTCGACGACAGTTCTCATACTCGACATTAAGGAAACATTGGAACATGAAGGAATTAGTAAAGATGAGACTTTACAAAAAACCATAGAGTTTTTATTATCGGATTTTGCGAGTAAGATTCCTTCACATAGGATAGCGGCATTAATGTATGCTGCACTTGCAAGAAGAGCTGCTTCTGGACAGAAGAGACTTCTCAAGGGGAGCATCTTTAACGATGTAAAGACGATCTCTAATTTATTACCGTATTGTGATGCAATGTTCATTGATATAGAATGTGCTAGCCTATTAAATGAGGTAAAAAGTAGAATTGAATATGGAGCGAATATTTATTCATTAAACAATAAAGCCGAATTCCTTGCTTACTTAGAAAGCATAAAAGATGAAATGAGTAACGATCATTTGCAAATTGTTTATGAAGTATATGGAGAAAGTTCAGTAAGTCCATATACTCAGATGTATTTAAACGATGATTAGTAAGAGCAGGATATTTTATCCTGCTTAATTTTTTTAAGGATGTGATACTTTGAACACAAACGAAAACTTAATAATCGAATGTCTTAATGAACTAAACAAAAATTCTCTTGCAAAGCAGAAATACAAAGACTACTACGAAGGCAACCATTCAATTCTGACAAGCTACCAAATGCAGGACAGCCGAAGCAATATGAGACTGGTATTTAATTTTCCCCGCAAGTTCGTGGATAATGAAACGGGATATATTCTCGGCAAACCCGTCAATTATATTTCCAAGTCGGATGATTTAGCAATTATAACTGCCATTGATAAGAATACGAGTCATTGGGATAAAGAACATAATATTAATCTGCGGAAGCAATCGGAAATCTATGGTGAAGCCTATGAACTTAACTATGTGAATACTGAAGGGGAGTTTTCAGCAACCATACTCACCCCTCTGAACGCTTATGTTTTGGAAGATGGATCTGCCGAAAGAAATGTGGTACTGGCTTTACATACCTTCACTAAGAAGTTTGATGATAAGAAATATCTTGATGTATATACTGCCAACGAGATCCTGCATTATGAATTGGGCAGTAACAGCAATAAATCATCCCTTAATCTGATTGGCATCCATGAGCATATCTTCGGCAGAGTACCTGTGACTGTATGCCCCGCCAACCATGAAAAAATAAGCGGCTTTCAGGATGTGATCAGTTTATTTGATGCCTACAACGCTTTAAATTCAGATTTGGTCAATGAGATAGCTGATCACCGCAATGCTTATCTAGTGATCGAGAATGCCAAAATCGAAGAAGAAGATTTACTCAAGATGAAGTCAATGGGGATTATTCAAGTCCCACAGGGAGGTAAGGTTAGTTGGCTCACAAAGGAAATCAATGACTCGTTTGTGAAGAATGAACTGGATAATATTGAACGCAAAATATATGACATGATGGATGAAGTCAACTTTAATGAGAGCTGGGCCAGCAACACTTCATCATTGGCACTTCGAAATAAACTACTTAATCTTGAGAACCGAGTGGCTATGAGAGAAGCATTTATGGAGAAAGTCATTAAGCAAAGGCTAAAGAATTTGTTTGTATATCTGCAAAAAAAAGAAGGCAAATTCTATGACTATAGGGATGTCGCAGTAAAGTTCACAAGAAATCTTCCGACAGATATGGTTGGACTAGCGGATGTCATTGTCAAAATAAAGGATATCTGTTCACAGGAAACTTTGCTCTCCTTATTGCCATTTGTGGAATCGCCAAAAATCGAGATGGATAAGTATAATGCAGAGCAACTAAGCAGGGATTCCCAATCAAGTGAAGCTGACTCTACTACACAGACTCAATTTGTTGTATAAATACGCGCTGTAAGCCTTCAGATTCATCCAGTAGGGTAAATATACCCCTACTGCTTTTATATGCCTAAAGTGAGCCAATATAAAGTGATTTTGTTTTTAAGCAAATGCCATGAATCCATTGCTATAAGTGGGTTTGTGGCATTTTCGCTTTAATATTAATTTGCCCGTTTTGAGAAGGGATTGGAGGTGAAAGTTTGGTGGCAAGATTAAGCAAATTGGAGAAGGAGGATTTGATATTTTGGATTAATGCAAAGGGAGAAATTGAGTATCACAAAAAGTGTGCAAGGTGCAGTTATGAGTGCAAACAATCCTTTAGATGCTTAGAAGTTCTTTGTCCCATATATCAAAGGAGATAATAGTTTGTCCTGGGTATGACGTTAAACTGCTTAATATAGAAGCGTTTCTGGTTTGAATGAGTCAGAAGGGCAATTTGAAAGGGGAATGTAGTTATGACGTTAGAAGAAGTAAGAAAGTTCATGGAAGAAAACAAAGGTAGTGATGAGGTCAAAGCATATCTTCAGGGGTTAGTAAGCGTTGAAGGGGTGCAGAATTTCTTCACACAAAATGAGGATGGTAAGAGATGGCATGACAGTGAAAAAGACAAGCATTTAAACAAAGGTCTGGATACTTGGAAAGCTAATAATCTGCAAAAGGAAATTGATAAAAAAATCTATGAACTATATCCAGAGGAAACGGATGATAAGAAACAGCTCAGAGAACTCAATGCCAAAATAGAAACGATGGAGCTTGAGAAACAGAGGGAAGTATTCAAGAACAAAGCTCTTACAATTGCTGCCGATAAAAAGCTTCCTATTACTAAGATTGTAGATTTGTTTATTTCAGATAATGAAGAGGACACTCTATCCAAAATTGGTAGGTTTGAAGAGATCTTTGGGTCTTCAGTTCAATCTGCTGTGGAAGAAAGACTAAAGAGTAATAGCTATACTCCACCGAATAATGGCGGTCAGAATAACCAACCACAAAATCTTAATGACGCTTTAAAGAACTATTATTCCGAAAAAAATAAAGGTTAAAATTGAAAGGGGATTGATTATTAATGATTACATTAGCACAAGCAAAACTAAACACACAGGATGCCATTCAAGCAGGGGTTATCGACGAATTTAGAAAGAGTTCTTTCATTTTGGACAATATGACATTTGATGATGCTGTTAGCCCTGGAACTAACGGAGCCACTTTAACTTATGGTTACACTCGATTGATCACTCAACCGACTGCGGCATTTAGAGCAATTAACAGTGAATATTCTTCGCAAGAAGTCACAAAGGATCGATATACTGTTGAACTCAAACCATTCGGTGGATCATTCCAAATTGACAGAATTATTGCCAATACTGGAGGTTTAGTTGATGAAGTAAACCTACAAGTACAGCAAAAGGTAAAGGCAGCAAGGTCATTATTCCATGATACCATTATCAATGGCGATTCCGCTGTGGATGAGAATTCCTTTGATGGTTTGAATAAGGCAATTACAGGGTCAAGCACAGAATTCAATGCCGGAGCCTATATTGACCTTTCTACATCGGCAAATGTGGATACCAATTATAAAGAGTTCCTCGACTTGCTGGATGAATTTCTATCTAACCTTGATGGTACTCCAACCTTCCTTGGCGGGAATTCAAAACTTATAACAAAAATTAAAGCAGTAGCAAGAAGGGCAGGATATCTCACTCAAAGTGAAGATGCTTTTGGCAAGAAAGTCGATGCTTATGATGGAATTGTTCTTGTTGATCTTGGTGCGAAGGCCGGAAGCAATGATCCAGTCATTTCGATACTGGATACTAGAAAACCAAACGGTACAGATACAGTAACTGGTCTAACTGATCTTTATGCTGCCAGATTGGCATTAGATGGTTTCCATGCTGTATCTTTAGCCAGTCAAGACTTGGTGAAGATTTGGTTGCCTGACTTTGCAACTTCGGGAGCAGTCAAGAGTGGAGAAGTTGAGATGGTTGCTGCTGTGGCTCTTAAAGCGACCAAGAGTTCTGGAGTCATGAGAAATATTAAAGTGGTTTAATGGGAGGTAAAAACAATGGCAAAGATATACAGCAATAATAAACAGTATAATGGTATATCTGCTAGTGTAAACTTTATCAATGGGGTGGGGGAGAGCAATCTTCCTCATCTTCTTGCTTGGTTTCAGGAAAATGGATACACCATAGTAGAAGATAAAAGGGGGCCTAGCATATATGATTCGATGGCCTATAAGGAAATGACTGATTTGGCGAGAGATCGTGGCTTTAATGGTATCGGCCTCAAAAAAGAAGATCTGATCAAAGCCTTAATTCTCTGGGACAAAGAACATATAGAAAAAGCAGAAGAAACTGAGACAGAAGCAGAAATGGAGGAATAGATCATGCTGGAAATTGTAAAGATGCTACTTGGCATTGAATCATACGATACATTGAAAGACGATCTTCTGAATCACTATATCAAGCAAGCTTTAAAGTCTGCTCTTGTTTACTGTAATGTGACGGAATTACCGCCAGAGCATGATGACACCATCGCTGATTTGGCAGTTTACTTCTATAAAAATAGAGATAGCTTGGGTTATAAGCAACAGGTACAAGGAGAAAGAAGTGTTACGTTTGAAGGCAGCGGTATTCCTGAATTTATCAAATCAGCTTTACCGCTTCCCAAGATCAAGGTCGGGTGTTGATGAATGTTTAAAGATACCCCAATTAGAATCTATTCAACACCTGATTCTGCCTCATACATAAAATCCATTGATGCAGATATACAGCCATTTAATAAAAGCATTGCCTTTGAAGATGGCTACCAAATAGATATAATCAGCAGATTGTTTTGTGATATTGACGAGTCAATAACTGAAGAAAGCTATGTTGAATTTGCTAATGAAATGTACAAAGTGATGGAGATCAAAAAATGGGATGATTACTTGGAAGTATACCTGTACAAGTTGAAAAGGCAGGTGTTGTAATTTGCAGGAGATTGGCGGTATGATTGATTTTTTCCTCTATGAAAAGGGAGAAAGCATCAAGGTTAATGAAACAGAGCAGGTAGCCTTAATCGTGGATGCCGTGGATAAATTAACCTATTATGATGACAAACTTATCCGGTGTAAGTATCAAATCAAAACGGGTGATATTATAGAATACAATAATTTGGAATATATCATTATCAGCCAAATTGACAAGGAAGAGAATTCATATAAGGCAAGGATGAGAAAAAGCAGTTATAGGATAGCATTTAACTGGTCTGGCAACATCAAATGGTTTGACTGCCTTGAAGAGAGTAAAGTGTTTGATGTTACCTCAGGTACTTATATTTCATACGCTTCAGGTAATATTTATGTAACGGTGCAGAATAATTCCGATACAAGAAATATCAGTATAAACCAGAAGTTCTATGTAACCAACCAGGTATTCAAAGTTACTGGAATTGATAAATCCCAAGAAGGTTTAATCAAGTTTAATTGTTCCTTGGATTCTATCAGTACACAATACGATGATGTTGAGGGAAATATTGTGGACAGATGGAGATATGAAACAGGGCATACCTATACATTGACCATTGACAACGGGGATACCGCCAATGTTCTATTGAATGATATCATTTCCTTGAATGTGGATGTTACTGATAATGGAATTGCTGTAGAAAATCCTATAGTCACATTTTCAAGCGGTGACTCAAATATCGTAAGCGTTGATAATTCAGGCAAGGTCATGGGAATTGCTCTTGGTCAAGCAATAATAAGTGCAAAGCTCAAATATCATGATGCTATTTCAGATTCAATTACAATTACCGCTGTTGAGACTCTGACCCATAGCTACACAATAGATATAACTGGAAGTATCATTATAAAGCTTGGGCAGAGCCAATCATATGTTGCCCATATATTGGATAACGGTACAGAGGTATTTGATAAATCAGTGGTATGGAGCGTAAGAAACCAAGATGGAACAACTTCTCCTGCCTATGCTAGCATAACCACAAGTACAGGAAATAGCGTTACAATAAAAGCCATTAGCAGCAGTACATATGCAAATAGATATATAGTTCTAAAAGCAACGCTATCGGATGATGAGGAAGTATTTAAAGAATTCATAGTACAACTTAAGAGTTTATTCTAAGGGGCTTGCCGAAAGGTAAGGCCCTTATTTTTTTGTAGAAATAGAAATTAAATATATAAGAGAAAGGGGAAATTTGTTTTTGGAGAATCAGCAAAACGTTGAGTATTTACTGAGTGTTCATTATCTCAAGAAATTGAGAGAAAAAGGCTTAATTACATATGAGCAGTATGATGAAATAGATAGACTGAACAGAGCAACATTTTTAAGGGGTAGTGGGCGTAAAACCGCCTAATACCCTATTCTTAACTTTACTTATTGCCACGCAAATTATATTGTGTGTGTACCAGAATGCTATATATTAGGAAGGAGATTTTTTATGGCAAATGCAAATCCATCTAAAAAGGTTCAAGTATTACAGCCAGTTATAAAGCAGGTTCTTGAAGGAGAAGAAAATCAATCAAATAAGAAGAGAGTTTGTGCTTATTGTAGAGTGAGTACAGATTCCGAAGAACAGATAAAAAGCCATGATGCTCAGGTAAGCGAGTATAAAAAGAAAATAACTGACAATCAAGATTGGGAGTTCGTTGATATCTACGCCGATGCCGGAATCAGCGGGACAAATGTTAAACATAGGCTTGCCTTTAGTCGTATGATTAGGGACTGCGAAAGTGGTAAGATTGATCTTGTGATAACAAAGTCCATTTCGAGATTTGCTAGAAATACAGTGGATTGCCTAAAGCACGTCAGAGAACTAAAGAATATTGGAGTAGAGGTATTCTTTGAAAAAGAAAATATATATTCCTTTGATCCAAAGATAGAGTTGGTTCTAACCATGCTCAGTTCGATTGCTCAGGAGGAGAGTCGCAATATTTCAGAAAACACCAAGTGGGGCCTTAAAAAACGCTTTAAGGATGGAGTTGCCATTTGTAACACAGATAGGTTATTAGGCTATGATAAAGATAAAAAAGGCAACCTCATAGTAAATGAAGAACAAGCAAAATTGGTCAGGCGAATATATAGAGAATACCTTGATGGCAAAGGGTATGCAACAATTGCGCAAGGAATTCAAGCAGATGGTATAAAGACAGTAGTAGGGAAAACCACATGGTGGGACTCCACCATAAGAGGTATCCTTGAAAATGCGTGAGTTATAATAGGCATAAATCAGTAGAACCCAGTAAACAAGCGGGTTTCCACCGATTTATGCCTATTTTTTTACGCCTTTTTCAAAGGCAAAAATCAGCAATTTTAAATGATAAGGAGGAAAGGTGAAAAATGTGCAAAATAATTACTGTTGCAAATCAGAAAGGTGGTGTATCCAAAACAACAAGTGTCCGCAATCTTAGCTACACTCTGGCTGAGTTAGGCTATCGAGTTTTGGCGGTCGATTATGATCCCCAATCGAACTTAACGGCTTCTCTTGTATTGGAAGATGAAAATGAAGATGCCCCGAAAATTCATACAACGATAGCAAACTTAATGACAATGGCAATGGATGAGGAAAAACTACCGCCCAAGAGCGAGTATATTCAGCAGCGCGAGAAGATTGACTTTATCCCCAACGACATTCATCTGTCGGTGGTTGAATCCAATTTGCGGATGGAGATGGGAAGCGAAAAATTGCTTTTCAGTATCATGGAGCCTTTACGTAGGGATTATGACTATATCCTCATTGATACAAATCCCTCCCTGGGCCCGCTGACAATCAACGCTCTTTCCGCCGCCGACAGCGTTCTCATCACGATCAACCCTGAATTCTACGCTACCATAGGGCTTCAAGACCTGACCAAAACTATTCTTAAAATCAAGCGCAGGATTAACCCCAAAATTGAATTTGAGGGTATCCTACTGACCATGTGCGATATGCAGACCAATCTGCACAAAGAAGTCTGCGCGGAGGTAATTGAAGCATACCGGGGAGGCATGAGAGTTTTCAAAACCTCCATTCCTCGTTCTATCAGAGTGGGCGAAGCCAACCGCTGCGGATTGAGCATTTTGGAATATGAGTCCAGATCCAAGGCTGGGATTGCGTATATGGAATTTGCAAAGGAGTTGATTGGATATGCCGGATAGACCCGCACCGAAACGGATTAAATCAATGGACGAGCTACTTATGGCAGTGGAGCCGGAGAGCCAGCCAACCAATATTAAAAGTGGTGTGGTCCGCTTGAATTTTTCTCAAGTGGACCCATACTCTAATCACCCTTTTCGCCTATACAGCGGTGAGCGGTTGGACGATATGGTTGCAAGCATCAGTAATTATGGCATACTGACCCCGATGATTGCCCGCACTAAGGATAACGGAAGATATGAAATGCTTGCGGGACACAACCGCATGAATGCCGGTACGCTGGCAGGGCTTGATGAAGGCGACTTTATCATCAAGGACAACCTGTCGGACGAGGAAGCGTGGATGTATGTCATTGAAACCAATGTCATGCAGCGCTCCTTTGCCGACATGCTACCGTCTGAAAAGGCGGCGGTACTTGCTCTGCGTCACTCAAAAATGTTCTCCCAGGGTAAGCGCAACGACATTATAGCAGAGCTTAAAATGCTTGAAAATCCGCAGTATATCAAGGAAACCGGAACTTCTGCCCTAATAGGGCAGAAGTTAACGAGCAGGGAAAAGGTCGCAGATGAATATGGATTATCCAAGAATACCGTGGCTCGGCTTTTAAGGGTGGACAAACTGACTGCACCCCTAAAAAAACGTGTAGATAGTGGTGAATTCGGCATCTACCCTGCCGTTGCCCTCTCCTACCTTGCCGAAGCGGAGCAGCAGGATATTGAAAAGGTGCTTTCCGAAAATGAATTCAAGGTGGATATGAAAAAGGCGGAAATGCTCCGCAGCTATTTCGAAAGCAGTAAACTGAACGAGAAAACCGCCTATCAAATCCTTTCGGGCGAAGTCAATAAAAAGCCGAAATCAACCACACCGTCTCCTGTAAAAATTAAGCACAAGGTCTATTCCAAGTATTTTCCCGCAGACACAAAGGCGAGCGAGATCGAGAGAATCGTTGACGAGGCCCTCGAATGGTATTTTTCCAACAAGGTAAAAGAGGAGACGGCTTAAAATGACAAGAAATGTCTTGACCTGTGCGAAATGCGGAGGCAATGACTTTGAGGTATCCTACGGCACCGACTGCTCTCGTGACGAAAAAGGAAATGAGAATTGGGAGCTGGCGCTAGTCTACAACTTCTGTGGATCTTGACAACCATAGCCCGCACCAGGGGATACAAAGCGGAAATCGAGCCAGTCAACTAAAAGGAGGTGAAATTTTGAGAAAGGATGAAAGACTGAGGACGGTCTATGAAACCATCGCACCTCACATTACCCGAACCGAGGGCGCATGGCGGGATTATCTCGGTTTTGCGGCAAGGTTATATAAATACAGCTTTGACAACGCCCTGCTGGTATACGCGCAAAATCCAAACGTCACCATGCTTGCCACCACACCAATATGGAACAAATTCGGCAGATACATCAATAAAGGCGCGATAGGGCTGGCGGTCTGCGAGTATGACAATGCCAGGCTGACCATCAAGCACCTGTTTGATATCTCTCAGACCAATGGCCGTGAAATCATACCAACAAACTGGCAGCTTGATGATAAGATGAAAGCAGAGCTGACCAGCCGCCTTTCCTATGCTCATAATCTTACATCCTCCGATTTTACCGAGTGCCTGAACCAATTAGCGGAAGAAGCGGTTGCCGAGCGCCTGGACGATTATCTGCAAGATTTTGACTTTGACATTGAAGGCCACCTGTTTTCACAATTGCCCCAGGACGGACTGCTCAGTCAAATTCAGGAGATTGTCAAAGACAGCGTAGCCTATTTTATTGGCAAGCGATGCAGCCTTGCGGGCGATGAAATCCATACCGGCAACGGGATGATGACCATTGCCCATTTCGACAGCATTCCGCTGATCGCAAGGCTCGGACATACTGTAACCGACATCTCCAAAGGCATACTTCTGGAAATGGAACGGACAATCAGAATTATTGAACAGGAAAGGAGGATGACGCATGAGCAAAATCGAGATGAGCTACACCGAGAAGGACGGAGTGCTGCTCCCGAACCTTCAAATCTCCAACAACAGCGAGGACGACAGCCAGCCCCTGGGCAAGTACGGCAGAATGGCGATGGAATACCTGCACGAAAACCATCCGCAGCGGTTTATGATTTTGAAAATGGATGGCACGCTGATGGAGAAAATGCACAGAGTCCACAAGGAAGCGGTGGAGAAAATCGAGTACATCACCCAGCAGATGCTGGAGGCCGAACCGATGCCGGAAACGGAGGACATCATGGAGAAGACCCGCCACCTGAACAGTCTGCGGTCGGCAGCGGAGGAAATCGTGCTGAACGAGATCGTATTCAAGGTGAGGTAAGCCCGCCGCCCCCAAATAATCAAAATGCAGAGCCGCCCGAAAGCGAACAGGAGTCGCCGCCGGACAGCTCTTTTTTTGTGCCAGGAACACAGGTTGAGGCGATGAGGCAGGTCGGACCAAAAGCTTCCTATATAAATGTAGAATACACGGATGAACAGGTACGGGAATATTACGAAGGCATTTTAAAAAGCACCGATCTCTACCCCATTGAAATGTATGAAAAAATTCAGGAGCTTTTCGCAACCGACATGCTTCTTGAAGACAAGGCGGTCGCCCTGTCCAAAATTTACGAGGACTACGGTAATGCGGAATATCAGACGGATGTGCTGTTGAAAACCACTCACCGCGGCGTGAACGGGATGTCGTTTTACTTCGGGGACGGCTATACACACATACCCTGGCATACCATCGCCAACATCATAAGAATGCTCATTGACGAAGGCGAATATCCGTCGCCTATTTCGGAGGAAAGTCTTGTGGAACGAATCGGTGACTTTAATATACCCGATGAGATTGACGAAATGCACATTACAGATAGTGACGCTTCTCCCAACGCCAATGAAAAAGAGAAACCGGACGAGCAGGAACTGTATGCCTGTGTGGACAGCTATCTTTGCGACACGCAAATCATATATAAAGGCTGGCATCGTGAAATAGTGGCGGAGCTTGCCAATGACAAAATAGATGAATACCTGATGGCAAACTATTTTCGGGACTTGGATGAACGCGAAACGCGGATTGACGATCACGTTGTCACCTGTGCTGTGGAGGATAACGGCGTTGAATTCCTGATTGACCACTATGTCGTCGGGTTGTCCTGGACGGAGCTTGCTAAAAGGATAAAGACTCTAATCAAAACTGGCGATTTCCCCGTGCCGCAAACCTTAGAAAAGACAGAGGACGAACCGCAGCCATTGATCAATGTCCTGGTGGTGGAGCCGGAGAAAAAGCCCTACCTTACCGTCATTCCAAATGGGTACAAAGCTTTTCAGGAAAAAGTTGGCGGCTTGATTACCACCCTTGAAATCGGGGACGGCATAGATGCCGTCTGCGCCGATGATGCTGACTTTGAAACCACGCCCATCAACCGTATGATAGACGGCCAGCCCATCTTTGGCACCTTTGTTGTGGCAAGGGTGAACTACAATACAGGTAAATATGAATCTCTGCAAGAGTCCGACATCCAAAAATACATGACAGAATTCGCCACCCCCCTCATGGACATTACCAGGCTGGTTGCGGAGTATGAGGAAATGGAAGCGGCGCAGGAAGACGCCGGGCAGGATATTGAAGCGACGGGCTTTTATCCCCCGCAGCCAGGTTATGAGAAAGACCCTAATGTCCGCGGCAGTGCTGATTTTACACAAATTGAGGATATACCCAGGTTTGACGAAATAGACATCTTTGTACCGAAGCCTGTAGCCAATCAGCAAATAAACCTGTTCGATATGGAAGCTACCCCGAAGGACAGAGAAGCGGAATTGATTGAATATGTGATGCTGGAGGGTAGCTTAATCGCCGGAGGTAAACAGCGAATCTATGACTTTGCCATGACCCAACCCACCGGCTCTGCCTTTGAAACAATGTTAAAGAACGAATACGGCATTGGCGGCCATACCGTCGGCAAGCAGGGAATCGGCTTTGAAAACCATGACAGCAAGGGGGTCGTGTTTGACTGGACCGATGATAAAGGAGAAAAGCACGAAACCAAAATCACATGGATTCGGGCAGCTATTGGCATTCAAAGGCTCACAGATCAGGGACGGTATATCGGAAACCCCGCACCCGCTCGTACATTTGAGACTGTACCCCCGGCAGAAACCGAGCCAGTTGCAGAGCTTATTCCAAAACCCCGTCCTGTCAAAATCAATTTCCGCTATTCCGAGGACTATGCCCTCTATCCAAACGGTGTGAAAACCAAGTACAAAAATAATGTGGAAGCCATCAAGCTGCTAAACAAAATCGAAAGCGAAAAACGGCTTGCCACAACCGATGAACAGATTGTCCTTGCCCGGTATGTGGGCTGGGGCGGTCTTGCCAATGCCTTTTCCGATACGGCCAGCGGCTGGGAGAAGGAATACCACGAATTGAAGCACCTGCTGGATGAGAAGGAATACGCAGATGCCTTGAATTCCGTTATCACCGCCTACTACACAGAACCGGAGCTAATCAGGCGTATCTACAATGCCTTTGAAAACTTTGGATTTACAGGCGGCGAGGGCAGGAAAATACTTGACCCCGCGATGGGAACGGGAAACTTTTTTTCCGTAATTCCTGAAGTCTATACGGATACGCCTCTATATGGCGTGGAATTGGACAGCATCACAGGCAGGATCGCAGGGCAACTTTATCAAACGGCAAATATCCAGGTACAGGGCTTTGAAACCACCCGTTTTGAGGACAACTCCTTTGACATTGTCATCGGGAACATCCCCTTTAACAACATCAAGCTCTATGATAAGCGATATGATAACGAGGATTTTCTGATCCATGATTATTTTATTGCCAAATCCCTTGACCTTGTAAAGCCCGGCGGCATCATCGGCTTTATCACAAGTAAAGGTACGATGGATAAAAAAGATACCGGTGTCCGTGAATACATTGCCCGCAGAGCCGACCTGATCGGTGCTATCAGGCTGCCGAACACAACGTTTAAGGCTCTTGCCGGGACGGAGGTTACGTCGGACATCCTGTTCTTTCAAAAGCTGGAGTCTCAGCGTACAGTAGATAAATATTTCCTGCCCGATTGGGTGTTCGTCAATTCCAGAAAGCCCGATTACATGAATATGAACCAGTATTTCATCGACCATACGGAGATGGTATTGGGTGAAATGCAGTTTAGCAGAACTATGTATGGGCGTGAGGATGGTACGGCCTGTATCGCTCCCGAAGGCCAGGACCTTTATGCGGAGCTTGACAGAGCCATCGGAAATTTGCACGCCGCCTTTACCGCCGAAGCAGACCCGTCCTTTGAGGAAATAGAGGAAGCCGGGGAAGAAAACGCGGGCGAGTTGGACGCTCCCGAAGGGACAAAAAACTATACCTATGTGGTGCAGGATGATAAGATTTACTACTGCGAGCGTACTAAGCTGATACCGCAGGACTACACCGGCAAACGCGCCGAGCGCATCAAAGGACTGTGCGAAGTCAGGACGGCACTGCTGGAAGTCATCCGAATTCAGACTAACGATTACGCGCCCTACGATCTGCAACAGGCGCAGAAAATCTTGAACGGGGTGTACGACCGCTTTGTAAGACAGTGTGGCGCCATCAATGACAAGGCCAACATCGCCGTATTCTCCGATGACGACCAGTTCCCTCTGCTCCGTTCCATTGAGGATCAGAGCAAGGATAAAAAAGCATGGAACAAGGCCCCCATTTTCCATAAGGCCACCATCAAGTCCTATCGCCGTCCCACCCATGCTGAAACAGCCAAGGAAGCTCTTGAAATATCGTTGAACCAAAAAATGAAGGTTGATTTGCCGTATATGGAAAAGTTGACCGGCAAATCGGCAGATGAACTTATCAGTGAGCTTGGGGATCGCATCTATCTCAATCCGCAGAAATACTACGGCAATTATTATGAAGGCTGGGAACTGAGCGAAGAATATCTGAGCGGACAGGTGCGGGATAAGCTGCTCTATGCCAGACAGAAGGCCGAAGAATATCCCGAACTGTTGGAGAGAAACGTGCAGGCCCTTGAAGCGGTGCAGCCCAAATGGCTGGAACCCTCCGACATCGACTTCCGCATCGGAAGCCCCTGGATACCCATCGAGTATTTCCAGCATTTTATGCACGAAACCTTTGGCACTACGGATTATCTGAGGGACTCAATTACGGTTGACTATATGGAATACACCACCTCCTGGCGCGTCAACGGAAAGACAAGGGAGCCCACCTCCGTTAAGGTCAACAACACCTACGGCTCAAAGCGGGTCAATGCTTATCAGATTTTCGAGGATTGCCTCAATCTCCAATCCACCACAGTGCGCGATCCGGTCCCCTATGTGGACAAAAACGGTAAAAGCCAGGTGCGGTATGTTGTCAATGCCAATGAGACCATGATTGCACGGGCAAAGCAGACTCAAATCAAGGAAGCCTTTGCCTCATGGCTATTTAAGGATAAGGACAGAGCTGATATCCTGCTTAAAATATACAATGAGAAATTCAATACCATCCGCCCCCGTGTCTATGACGGCAGCCACCTTATCTTTCCTGGCATGAGCGAGGAAATGGAGCTAAGACCCCATCAAAAGAACTTTGCGGCACGGGTTATCTACTCCGGTACGGGACTGGCCGGTCATGTTGTGGGTGCGGGGAAAACGGCGGCGATGATTGCGGCGAGCATGTATC
>Ga0209347_1004177_pt1 | contig 15433 bp, 16 predicted proteins | sample AutmiccommuBRH23_FD_187382 | JGI IMG/M metagenome (GOLD analysis project Ga0209347, IMG submission 187382) | Deep subsurface microbial communities from Mt. Terri, Switzerland - Autotrophic microbial communities BRH/23 (SPAdes) (version 2) | ecosystem: Environmental > Aquatic > Deep subsurface >... | reverse complement strand
GAATACCGACCGTGAATTAAATCCTGCGGAGGCGAATACTGACTCAAAAAGTCACTCCCCATAGCAACGACAAAGGTGGAATACCCATGAGCATCCAGTGGTTTCCCGGCCATATGTCCAAGGCCCGCAGACTTTTAAAGGAAAAACTGAAGCTGGTGGACGTGGTCATCGAGGTGGTGGACGCCCGCATCCCCAGCAGCAGCCGGAATCCGGCACTGGAAGAAACCGTGGGCAATAAGCCCCTGCTGGTGGTGCTGAATAAGGCCGACCTGGCCGACCCCGTACTGACCGCCCGCTGGGAGGAATATTTCAGATCCACGGGAGTTAAGGCACTGTCCGTTGACTCGGTGAGGGGCACCGGCGCCGGCAGGATCGTCCCTATGGTCAAGGAGATGGCCGGAGACAGGACTATTTCTCTGGGCTCCTCCGGTCGCCTGCCAAGGCCGCCACGCTGCATGATCGCCGGCATCCCCAACTCAGGCAAATCATTTTTGATCAACCGCCTGGCCGGCAGAAAGTCGGCCAAGACCGAAAACCGGCCGGGGGTTACCAAGGGGCAGCAGTGGATCAGGGTGGCCGGGGAGATTGACCTGCTGGACACACCGGGAATACTCTGGCCCAAGTTTGAGGACCCTGAGGTGGGCTACCGCCTGGCGTTGACCGGGGCGATCAGGGAGCAGGTCTTTGACCTGGAGGCTGTGGCGGTAAGGCTGGCCGGCTGGCTGGCGGACAACCACCCCGGCTGCATCCGGGAGCGCTACAAGGTAGATCTGGTGGCCGTGACAGGGGACCCGGCCGAGGTGCTGGCCGCCATCGGCCAAAGCAGGGGCTTGATCCAGCAGGGCGGCAGGGTGGACACCTACAAAGCCGCCGTGCTCTTAATCAAGGAGTTCCGGGAGGGCACCCTGGGCCGCTTCACCCTGGACCTCCCTCAAAAACACTTATACTGATAGTCTTATGCTGTCGGAATCCAGAATCCAGGAGCCAGAATCAGGAGGAAAGTCTTCCTTGCTGGCCATGGCAATAAGCTAATTAACGGGGTCAGGCCCCGGTTATTACTAATCCCTAATCCCTAATCCCTGCCCCTCAAGTGCCGACCCTCAAGCCCTTATCGCCATTCAACCAAAAAATATTTACATTCGGGGCAGGGATTTGTCTCTTCATCTCGAAAATTTTATTTGTTCCATAATTTTGATGCGGGGGTCAGGGTTTGGATCTGTCCACCATGACTGTGGCCGAAATAAGGCTGCTGGCAAAGAATTCCTCCCTGTCCGGCCAGAGTTGTGACAGCCCGGCGGAGGAATTGCTGCGGGCGCTGGCTTCGGACCCCAGGGCCGGGGTCAGGAGCCTGTACCGGGTGCTGGACCGGCAGCGGCGGCTGTGGCTGGAGGAAAAAAAGAGGCTGGAGGGACTTTGCCAGTACGAAGACCGGCTGTTCGCCCAGGGCATTGAGCTGGTGGCGGGAGTGGACGAGGCCGGGCGGGGGCCCCTGGCCGGGCCGGTGATGGCGGCTGCGGTGATTTTACCCCGGGGCGTCGGCATATCTGATCTGAACGACTCCAAGCAGCTTGCACCCGCCAAACGAAAAGCCCTGGCCCTTGAGATAAAAAATATATCCAAGGCCTGGGCTGTTGGTATGTCCACAGTTGAGGAGATAGATGACCTCAACATTTACCACGCCTCAATGCTGGCCATGCGCAGGGCGCTGGAAGGGATCGGCTGCGAGCCGGGCCATGTGCTGGTGGACGGGTTTGCCATTCCAGGGCTGGGCCTTCCCCAGACCGCCATCGTGGGGGGGGACGGCAAAAGCGCCTCCATCGCGGCGGCTTCCATACTGGCCAAGGTGACCCGGGATGAATTAATGGAACAGGTTCATGTACTGTATCCCCAGTACGGGTTTGACCGCCACAAGGGTTACCCCACCGCGGAACATATAGAGGCCTTGCGCCGTTACGGGCCCTGCCGCCTTCACCGGGCGGGATTCGGCCCGGTGAAAGATGCTGTGAGAAGTGAGAAGTGAGATGGGTTAGTCAGTTTCCGGGATGACGTATTTTCAAGAGGCCGCAGCTGTCCTTGGCTAATTCTGCCCTTTTTTCCTTTCCGCCTCTCTTTTCCACCTCTCAACAGACCGCCCTCGAATTGGGGCGCATGTTAATTATTGTTCCTCAACTAATTGGTCTCTATCCTTTATAATTACTGTGTGTCTTACCGCGTCTCTTTAAGTGGGAAAGCATATATCCAGTTAAAATATGCTATCTATACCATCTAAATCTTTTACGAAAGGGGGGAGTATTTTGCTTTCTGATTGGGGTGCTGTTTTTCTTTTTTTCGTTGCCGCCATCGGGATGTCGGCCGGGGGTGTGATCACCGGTTTCGTACTGGCTCCGCGCCGGACCACCGCCCAGAAGGTGACAACCTACGAGTGCGGTGTGGACACCATCGGACCCACCTGGGTGCAGTTCAGGACCAGTTATTTTATGTACGCTTTATTGTTCCTCATTTTCGACGTGGAAACTATTTACCTTTACCCGTGGGCTATGAAATTCCAGAGCCTGGGGCTTTTTGCCTTTATTGAGATGATTATTTTCCTCTTCATACTGATTGTCGGACTCTGGTACGCCTGGAAGGAAGGAGCATTGGAATGGATGTAACAAAGGATAAGCACCCGGTGGAGGACCTCACCGACGACCCGGTGGTGGTTGATCAGGTCAAACGCCTGGTTCACATTGCTCCGCTGGAAAAACTGTTTGATTACTGCCGGGCCCGCTCCCTCTGGCCCTTTGGCTTCGGCTTGGCCTGCTGCGCCATCGAAGGGCTGATGGGCGCCAACATGCCGCGCTTTGACCAGTCCCGCTTCGGTTACGAGGTTGTGCGGGGCACCCCGCGCCAGGCCGACGTGATGATGATTGCCGGCACGGTTACCCACAAGGCCGCGCCCTTTGTGGTCAGGCTTTATGAGCAGATAGCCGATCCCAAGTGGGTTATGGCCGTGGGCAGCTGCGCCATTTCCGGCGGTCCCTTTGTGGACTCCTACCATGTGGTGCCCGGGGTGGACAAGATCATCCCGGTGGACGTTTACGTTCCCGGCTGCCCGCCGAGGCCCGAGGCTGTTCTCGATGCCTGGCTGATGATTAAAAAGATGATCGTGGAGCCGAAGGTGGTGAACAGGATTCGTGGCTGATTACGTGCTGTCTCCGGAACTGTTAGAGTCGTTGCAAAGCAAGTTCCCGGGCATAGAGGTGGATGAAGCCCAGGTGGTCACCGTACCTTCAGAAGACTTGATTCCATTCATGACCGAGATCAAGGAAAACCCCGGCTATGCCATGGACTTTCTGACCAACCTGACGGCTGCGGACTACCAGGACCGCTTTGAGATGGTCTATAACCTGGTTTCCCTGGCCCACTGCCGCACCCTGACGGTCAAAGCTAAGATAGAGGACAAGGATAATCCCCGGATCGCCTCGCTGTGCCCCCTCTGGGGCGGGGCCGACTGGCAGGAGCGGGAGGTCTACGACCTGCTGGGGATAGCCTTCACCGGCTTTCCCGGCCACCCCACCCGGATTTTCCTGGAGGACAATTTCAAGGGGCACCCGCTGCGCAAGGACTTTCAGTGGCAGGGCGGCAGGGAAGCATAGAATCGCATTTACGGGATAAGAGGTGTTGTGGCAAATGAAAACTCAAACTTACACCCTGAACCTCGGCCCCCAGCACCCCAGCACCCACGGCGTTTTCCGCATCATCCTGGAACTGGACGGGGAGACAGTGGTCAAGGCTACTCCGGTGCCGGGCTACCTGCACCGGGGGATTGAAAAGCTGGCCGAGGCCAGGACCTATACCCAGGTCATCCCCTATACCGACAGGATGGATTACATGGCCGCCATGCTTATGAACTGGGGCTATGTGGCGGCGGTGGAAAAGCTGATGGGCGTCGAGGTGCCGGAAAGGGCGGAGTACGTCCGGGTGATCGTAGGGGAACTCTCCAGGATCGCCAGCCATATGATTGCTGTTGGCGCTATGGGTGGTGACATCGGCGCAATAACAGCCTTTACCTATACCTTCCGGGACAGGGAATACGTACTGGACCTGCTGGAGATGGTCTCGGGCTCCCGTATGACCTTCAGCTATTTCCGCGTTGGCGGCGTGGCTGAGGACCTGCCGGAGGAGTTTTTCCCGGCGGTCAGAAAATTCCTGGCCGAACTGCCCGGCATGTGTGACGAGTACGACGGGCTGGTCACCGGAAATGAGATTTTCCAGGCCAGGACCAAGTTTGTGGGGGTGATTCCCCCCGAGGTGGGTATCAATTACAGCCTCAGCGGCCCCACCCTGAGGGGCAGCGGGGTCAACTACGACCTGCGCAAGGTCAGGCCGTACGGTGTGTACGATCGTTTTGATTTTGAGGTGCCCCTGGGCCAAAACGGCGACTGCTTCGACCGCTTCTGGATCAGGATTGAGGAGATGCGCCAGTCCGGCAGGATTATCCAGCAGGCTCTGGAGCAACTGCCCGAGGGTCCTATCCAGGCCAAGGTGCCCAAGGTGATCAAGCCCCCGGTGGGGGACGCCTACGTCGAGATCGAAAGCTCCAAGGGTGCTTACGGGGCCTATCTGATTAGTGACGGCAGTCCCAAGCCTTACCGGGTCCACTTCCGCCGCCCCTCCTTTATCAATCTGGGCTACCTGGGCAAGCTCTGCGAGGGCTGGAAGATTGCCGACGTTATTGCCATCCTGGGAAGCATCGACATAGTGCTGGGAGAGGTCGACTGCTAGCCGATATTATATTGACACCTCAACAATAAGTTGTGGGGGAGAAGAAGATTTATGGGTGAAACAATTTTTGTAGATTTGACCGCCTGGCTCCGGGGGTTGATGGGAGGTCTGGGCGTGCCGGACCTTTATAACGAAATCATCCTCATGGTGGTCAAAATGACGGCGGTGATTCTTTTCGTGGCCTTGAACGCCATCTGGCTGGTGTATATGGAGCGCAAGCTCTGCGCTTATATCCAGTCCCGGGTGGGACCGAGGCACCATGGTCCGCTGGGGCTTTTACAGCCCATCTTTGACGTGGTCAAGCTGATGACCAAGGAAATAATACTGTCCAAGAACGTTGACCTGGTGGTTTTCCTGCTGGCCCCGATTCTGATCGTGGTACCTCCCATCGTAGCCTACGGGCTGCTTCCCTTTGGCAAGGGCATGGTGGCCATCGACATGAACATCGGGCTGTTCTTCCTGGTGGCCGTGACCTCGCTGTCCACCATCATTTTCTGGATGGCCGGCTGGGCCTCCAACAACAAGTACTCACTGTTGGGCGGTATGCGGGTGGTGGCCCAGATGGTCAGCTATGAGCTGCCCCTGGTGCTGGCCATGCTGGGTGTGGTGATGATTACCGGCACCATGAACCTGTCCGGGATTGTCGAGGCGCAAAATGGGATCTGGTTTATCTTTACCCAGCCCATCGCCTTCCTGGTCTTCTTCATTGCCGGGATTGCCGAGACCAACCGGCCTCCCTTCGACCTGGTGGAAGGGGAGTCCGAGATTATCTCCGGACCCTATACCGAGTACGGCGGCATGGGCTTTGCCATGTTTTACGGCCTGGCCGAGTTTGCTAACCTTTTGGTTATTTCGTCCATGTGCGTGGTCTTGTTCCTGGGCGGCTGGCTGGCCCCCTTCGGGTGGGACTTCATACCGTCCTGGGTCTGGTTCTTCCTTAAGCTGTACCTGGTTATTTTCCTTTTCATGTGGGTCCGCTGGACCTACCCGCGCATCCGGGTTGACCAGTTGATGACCTTTGGCTGGAAGGTGCTGGTGCCGCTGACCCTGGCCAACATCTTTATAACCGGCACAGGGATCTATATTTACCGGGCGATAGGGTGGTGATGATATGTTTGGACAAGGATTGCTGAAAGGCCTGGGAATCACCTGGAAGCGGATGCTGGGCAAAAAGCAGACAGTGAATTATCCCTACGCCAAGATTGAGATGTTTCCCCGCTACCACGGCCGCTTCCTGCTGGACGTGGACAAGTGCATCTCCTGCGGGCTTTGCGCCAACGCCTGCCCCAACAAGGTGATCCAGCTGGAGAAGCAGAAGGTGGGCACCAAGCAGTACCTGACCAAGTACGTGATGCGGATCGAGTACTGCCTTTTCTGCGGTATGTGCGTAGAGGCGTGCAACAAAGACGCGCTGAAATTCAGCAGCACCATCGATATGAATCAGTACAGGCGCAGCTGGGTCCGGCTGACCCTGGTGGACCGGCCGGCACCCAAGGTGGAGGAAATCCCTGCAGAAGCGCCGGCCAAGCCAGCCAAGGCAGAGGCCCCGGCTAAGGCCGCCAAGGCTGAGGCGGCTGCCGCCAAAGCCCCTGACAAGGAGGGTTGATAGCAATGATGGCATTTTTAAACAGCATCAGCTGGGTTGCGGTGGCTTTTCACACCCTGGCCGCGGTGGTCTGCATTTCGGCCCTGCTGGTTGTCTTCGTGAGGAACATTGTGCATGCCGTCCTCTGGCTGGCGGTCTGCTTCATTTCCCTGGCCGGCGTGTTCATGACCCTGGACGCCCCTTTCATCGCCGCCGTGCAGCTTTTGGTGTACGCCGGGGCGGTGTGCATCATGGCGGTCTTCGGTATTATGCTGATCCGCCGGGGCCATATGGGTGAAACCAACCTGTTCAACAGCCAGGTCTGGGCCGGCGGCGGCATGGCCGTGCTGGTCACGGTCTTAAGCGGCGTGCTGTCCTTCAGGATCCGCTATGTCGGGTCGCCCCCGGCGGTGCCCGAGAATACCGTGGACAACATCGCCACCCTGCTCCTGAGCAAGTACGTGATTCCTTTTGAGGTGGCAGCCCTGCTCCTGCTGGTGGCCCTGGTGGGCGCCATATTCCTTGCCAAGGAGGTGAAGGCCGGTGCTGACTCTGACCGTTAGCCTGCATCATTACCTGATCCTGGCGGCAGCACTCTTCGGCATCGGGCTGTTCGGGGTGCTGACCAAAAGGAACGCCGTGGCGGTGCTGATCTGCATCGAGTTGATGCTCAACGCCATTAACATTAACCTGCTGGCCTTTAACAAGTTTATGACCCCCAACGATTTCATCGGCCAGATTTTTGCCATCTTTGTGATTACCGTGGCCGCGGCCGAGGTAGGGGTAGGTTTGGCCATAATCATTGCCATCTACCGGAACAAGCTGTCGGTCAACCTGGATGAGATTGACTGGCTTAAATGGTAGAAGTTCATTTTGAAGGTAGGTGCTGAACTGCGATGGTAGAATTCGCTATGCACAACGCATGGCTGGTGCCGCTCCTGCCCGCCCTGGCCTTCGTGATCATCATCTTTTTGACGAAGCCCTGGCAGAAATTAAGCGCCCTGGTCTGTGTGGCCGGGATGGTCGCATCCTGCGTCATCGCCGCCCTGGCGGCTTACGGAGTGTTCACCAACCATGAGTTTACGGAAAAGCCCCTGGTCTATGCCGTCCGCTGGTTTTCCATGCCTGGGCTGAGTATAGACGTGGGGGTCCAGCTGGACCCGGTTTCGGCCATGATGATGTTCATGGTTACCTTTGTGGCGTCGATGATCTTTATTTACGCCACCGGCTATATGAAGGGGGACCCCGGTTATTCGGTGTTTTTCTCCTACCTGTCCCTGTTTGGCGCGTCCATGCTGCTGCTGGTCATCTCCAGCAACCTTTTGGAGATGTTCGTGGCCTGGGAGCTGGTGGGGCTTTGCTCTTACCTGCTGATTGGTTTTTACACCCATAAAATCTCGGCCCGGGAGGCCGCCAAGAAGGCCTTCATTACCTGCCGGGTGGCCGACTTCGGGCTTCTGCTGGGGCTTTTGTCCCTGCAGATTGTTTTCGGCACCCTCAACCTGACTGAACTGGCCGAGAAAGTCAGCCACTTTGAGCAGTACACCACCATGGGCATACTGACCCTGATCACGGTGCTGGTCTTTTTGGGCCCCATCGGCAAGTCCGGCCAGTTTCCGCTGCACGTCTGGCTGCCGGACGCCATGGAGGGCCCCACTCCGGTCAGCGCCCTGATCCACGCCGCCACCATGGTGGTGGCCGGGGTTTACCTGGTGGGCCGGACCATGTTCCTGTTCCACGAGGTCCCCTCGGCCATGGAGCTGGTGGCCATCACCGGAGGCTTTACGGCGCTGTTCGCGGCCTCCATCGCCATTACCCAGCGTGAGATCAAGAGGATCCTGGCTTACTCCACGGTCAGCCAGATCGGCTACATGATGCTGGCCCTTGGGCTGGGCAGCCTGACGGCCTCCATGTTCCACCTCTGGACCCACGCCTTCTTCAAGGCCCTGATGTTCCTCGGCGCCGGCTCGGTGCTGCACGCCCTGCACCATAAGGCCGATGTCTGGGAGATGGGCGGGCTGTTAAAGAAGATGCCCATCACCGGCTACACCTTTATGGTTGGCTGCCTGGCCATTGCCGGGATACCGCCCTTCGCGGGCTTCTGGAGCAAGGACGAGATACTGCTGGCGGCCTTCGACACCGGCCACTATGTGCTCTTCACCATGGCCGCGCTGACCGCCTTTATGACCGCCTTCTATATGTGGAGGCTGTTCTTCCTGGCTTTCATGGGCGAGGAAAAACCGGAGAATCACCCCCACGAGTCGCCATGGAACATGACCCTGCCCCTGGTGGTTCTGGCCGTCGGGGCGGCGGCGGGCGGACTGATGGGCACCCCCTGGGCGCCTCTCTGGCAGGAGTGGATTTTCTTCGGGGAAGCGCACCACGTTGAGCCCAACTACCTGATTATGCTTGGATCGGTGGTGCTGGCCGGAGCCGGGATCTACCTGGCCTACACCCTGTACTGTGCCGATCAAACCAAGGCCAAGGCCCACGCACTGGCCGAGAAATACAAATTCTTCTGGACAGTTTCCTACAACAAGTACTACATTGACGAGGTTTACCTGTGGTTCAACCACACCTTTGTCGACGGCGCGGCCAAGCTGTTCTACCTGTTCGACATCTACGTGGTGGACGGCATTATTGTCAACGGACTGGCCGCCATTACCAGGCTCTCCGGCGAGGGCATGAGGGTTTCCCAGACCGGCCGGCTGCAGAACTATGCGCTGGTCTTCTTCCTGGGCGTGCTGGCGGTGGCCGTAATCCTGGCCTTCACCGACCCCTCCACTGCGGCCAGCCTGACGGGAGGTGCTAAATAATGAGCGATTTTCCGGTACTCTCTACCATACTACTGTCGCCGGTGATTGCCGCCCTGATCATGGCCTTTATCCCCCGGGAGGAGGGCAAGCTGATCAAGCTCATCGCGGCGGTGGGGACCTTTGTCTCCATGGCCCTGTCGCTATATGTCTATTTCAACTATGACACCTCTCTGGGCGGGCTGCAGTTCGCCGAGAAGATTCCCTGGATCAAGGACCTGGGGGTCAGCTGGTTCCTGGCTGTGGACGGGATCAGCCTGCCCATGCTGCTCTTAACCAACCTGATTGGCTTTTCGGCGGTCTTCGCTTCCTGGAATATCAGCGAGCGGCACCGGGAGTTCTTTATCCTGCTCTGCCTGTTGATTACCGGTGTGATGGGCACCTTCATCGCCCATGACCTGTTCATTTTCCTTTTGTTCTACGAGGTTGTGGTTATCCCCATCTACATCCTGGTGATTATCTGGGGCAGTTCCAAACGGGTGACCAAAGAATACGCCGGCATGAAGCTGACCATCTACCTGTTGATCGGATCGGCCTTCCTGCTGGTGGGTGTGATTGCCTTCTTCGTCAAGGCGGCGGGGCTATTGGGCCACCCCGACATGAGCTTCACCGCCCTGGCCGAGGCCGGCAAACAGCTCAGTCCCTTTGACCAGAAGTGGCTTTTTGCCTTGATGCTTTTCGGCTTCGGATCACTGATCTCCATGTGGCCCTTCCACTCCTGGTCGCCCGACGGGTACGCCGGCGCCCCCACCGCGGTGTCCATGATTCACGCCGGGGTGCTGAAGAAGATCGGGGGCTACGGTCTGGTCAAGATCGCCCTCTACTTCCTGCCCCTGGGCGCAAAGTTCTGGGCGCCCTACATGGCGGTGCTGGGGGTGGCCGGGGTGACCTACGCGGCCTTTGCGGCTCTGGCCCAGAAGGACCTCAAGTACATCGTAGGCTACTCCTCGGTGTCCCACATGGGCTATGTACTGCTGGCCATAGGGTGCTTCAACGTCATCGGCATCAACGGCGCGGTGGCCAATATGTTCGCCCATGGCGTGATGGCAGCCCTTTTCTTCTCCAGCATCGGCTTCATCTACGAGAAGACCCATACCCGCTGGATACCGGATATGGGCGGGCTGGCCAGGCAAACTCCCAGGCTGGCGGTGGCTTTCATGCTGGCCGCCATGGCTTCCCTGGGGCTGCCGGGCCTGATCAGCTTCATTCCGGAGTTCACCATCTTTGTGGCCGCCTTCAAGGTGTACGGCGGGCTGGCTGTTATCGGTATCGCCGGCATCATCCTGACCGCCCTGTACGCTCTGCGGGCCGGGGCCAACACCCTGTTCGGCCCGCCCCGGGCGGAGTACAACCACCTGGAGGACATCCGGGGCCCCGAGATGGTGCCCCTGGTGGTGCTGGGCACGGTTCTGGTGGTGGGTGGTCTCCTGCCCTCCCTGCTGTTTGACATGGTCAACAGCGGGGCGGTGCCGCTGATGACCCATATCGAGAGCGCCCTGAAGATAGGGGGGGTGATGTAGCGTGCAAGTAGACCTTTCACTGATTATTCCTGAAATCGCCATGGCCGTGCTGGGCATGATGGTGCTCATCTTCGGCCTGATCATCCCCGGGGACAGTAAAAAAGGGTTGGGCTGGTTCACCGCCCTGGCCCTGCTGGCGGTTTCCGGGCTGGTACTGGCCAACTGGAACAACTCGGGCAGCCTTTACGGCAACCTGTACATGGTGGACCAGTACTCACAATTCTTCAAAATAACCTTCCTGGTGGCGGCCTTCCTGGTGGTGCTGGGATCTATGCGCTACGTGGACAGCCACCTGGGCGGCCAGAGTGAGTATTACAGCATAATGATCTTCGCCACCCTGGGTATGATGGTGATGACCTCGGCCAACGATTTCATGACCATGTACCTGGGCCTGGAGCTGATGACTATCGCCTTTTTCATCCTGGTCTGCTTCCGGCGCCTGGAGGCCAAGTCATTGGAGGCCGGTATGAAATACGTGCTGCTGGCCGGCATGTCCTCGGCGGTGCTGCTTTACGGCCTCAGCCTGATTTACGGCATCACCGGCACCGTGGTCATCAGCGAGGTGGGCAAGGCCCTGGCCCTTAGGGGCTCCCTGCCCATACTGATGCTGGGCGTGGTCATGCTGGTGGCCGGTCTGGGCTTCAAAATCTCGGCGGTGCCGTTCCATATGTGGTCGCCGGATATTTACGAAGGCGCCCCCACTCCGGTCACGGCCTTCCTGGCAGTAGGATCCAAGGCGGCCTCCTTCGCCATTCTGATCAGGATCTTCCTGGTGGGGCTGTTCGGGGTCGCCCTGGACTGGGAGCTGCTGCTGGCCATTCTGGCGGCGGTGACCATCGTGGTGGGCAACCTGGTGGCCATCCCCCAGACCAACATCAAGAGACTTTTAGCCTACTCCAGCATCGCCCAGGCCGGATACATCCTGGTGGGCCTGGTCACGGCCTCCCAGGAAGGGGTTAAGGGCGTGATGTTTTACGCCTTCCTGTACGTGTTCGCAACGGTGGGCGCCTTTACCGTGGCCTCCCACTTCTACAATGTCACCGGCAGCGATGAGATCAAAGACTACGCCGGGCTGGCCCAGCGATCGCCGCTGATGGCCGCGGTGCTGGTGGTGGCCATGCTGTCCATGGCCGGTATCCCGCCCCTGGCCGGGTTCGTGGGCAAGTTCTACCTCTTCATGACCATCGTGGAGAATTACCTGTGGCTTGCCTTTATCGGCCTGATCATGAGCATGGTGTCGGTGTACTACTACCTCCGGGTGGCCCTGGTGATGTACCGGGACAATCCCAAGGACAGCACCCCCATCACCATCGGCGGCCCGGTCACCGTGACCCTGCTGGTGGCCATGCTGGCCACCCTGTTCCTGGGGATTTACCCCGGGCCGGTGGCCGAGGTGGTCAACTCCGCCGCCCACTCCTTCTTCATGCACTAAAGGCAACCTTTGGGAAGCTGAAAAAACCGCCCCCTGTTTGCAGGGGCGGTTTTTTTCAGCATTTTACCGGGGAGCCGGTTATTTTGGGGAGAAGCCGGCCCTATTTTGTGTTATACTCAAAAAAGAAAATTGTGCTGGAGGAAAGGAAATGGATCACAACATTTATCAGGGTACAGCGGACTACCTGGTGTCTGAAGATTTGCGCAACGCTGTTAATATTGCCATCGCCCTGGGCCGGCCGCTTTTGATCAAAGGGGAGCCCGGAACCGGCAAGACCATGCTGGCCAAAAGCATTGCCGAGGGACTGCAGATGCCTTTCATGATCTGGAACATAAAGTCCACCACCAAGGCCCAGGAGGGACTTTACGTCTACGATACCGTCCAGAGGCTGTACGACAGTCAGTTCGGAGACCGGGAGGTGTCCGACATCGGCCGGTACATCAAGCTGGGCAAGCTGGGGGAGTCCTTTGCCGCCGAAAAACAGGTGGTGCTGCTGATCGATGAGATTGACAAGGCCGACCTGGAATTCCCCAACGACCTGCTCTGGGAGTTGGACATCATGAACTTTTACATCCCGGAGACCGGGGAGACCATCACCGCCGGTCAGAGGCCGGTGGTGGTGATTACCAGCAATGCCGAGAAGGAACTGCCGGACGCCTTTCTGCGCCGCTGCATCTTCCACTACATCGCCTTTCCGGACGAGGAGATGATGGCCAACATTGTCGGGGTGCATCACCCCGGGCTTGAGTCGGCCCTGCTGGGCGAGGCACTGAAAGCCTTTTACTGGATTCGATCCCTGCCCGGTCTCCTGAAAAAGCCCAGCACCAGTGAGCTGCTGGACTGGGTGCAGGCCCTGGTGGTGGGAGGCATCCACCCGGACCGGGTGGTGGAGGAGATCCCCTTCATGGGTGTACTCCTCAAAAAGAACCAGGACTTCGATCAGGTGCTGAGAAGGCTGCACTCCCCCGCCGGCGCCCAGAGGCAGACCGGATGGGGAAGAACGGGAGTTAGGGTTTAGGGATTAGGGATTGGGGATTAGGGATTAGGGATTAGGGATTGGGGATTGGGGAGTTAGGAGTCAAGGGGCCATGAGGACGGTTCGGAGCCATGGGGACGGTTCGAGCGTCCCCGCAGCGTAGCGAACCTAGTGGGGGACATTCCTGTCCCAAAAGACCAGCCTGGGCTTCAGCAGGTGTGTCCCTATTCCTTAATCGGGAAGACGATGGAACCGTCCCCGTGGCGTATGGGATATTTTTAGGGTAGGGGTGTTCTTGTGTTTACGGGGTTTTTCTACACTTTAAAAGATGAGCGGGTGCCGGTCACCCCCACCGAGTGGATGACCCTGATGGAGGCCCTGGAGCGGGGACTGGCCGGGGCCAGTCTGTCGGGCTTTTATTACCTGGCCAGGGCCGTGCTGGTCAAGAGCGAGGCTTACTACGACCGCTTCGACACTGCCTTCCAGCGCTATTTCGGTGGGATTGAGACGGCGGAAAAGCTGGCCTCCCAGGTGGCCCGCTGGCTGGAGAATTCCCTGCCGCCGCTGAAGGTGGACCCCTCCCAAAGGGCGCCTTTTTCCGACTGGAGCCTGGAGGAGCTGAAAAAGGCCCTGGACGAGCGGCTGGCCCAGCAGAAGGAGGAGCATCACGGGGGGTCCCGCTGGATTGGAACCGGGGGCACCTCGCCCTTCGGGCATTCGGGCTACCACCCGGCGGGCCTGCGCATCGGCGGGCAGTCGGGTAACCGGTCGGCGGTGAAGGTGGCCGCCGAGAGAAGGTACCGGGACTTCCGCAACGACGACACCCTGAACACCAGGCAGTTTGAGGTGGCCCTGCGCAAGCTAAGGCAGCTCTCCAGGAACGAGGAAGTGCCGCCGGACGTCTTAAATTTGGATAAAACCATTGACGCCACCTGCCGCAGGGGGGGGATGCTGGACCTGGTCTGGGAGAGGCCCCGCAAGAACAACGTCAAGGTGGTTCTGATGATGGACTCCGGGGGATCGATGAACCCTTACGCCAGGCTGTGCAGCCAGCTTTTCACGGCGGCCTCCAAGGTCAACCACTTCAAAGAGATCAAGTTTTACTATTTTCATAACTGCGTCTATGACCGTCTTTTCAACGACCCATTCTGCCTGGTTAAAAACTCGGTTCGCACCGCCGATCTGATCCGGGACCTGGACGCCAACTACCGCCTGATCATGGTGGGGGACGCCAGCATGGCCCCCAGCGAGGTGCTCATGGTGGGGGGCGCCCTGGACTGGGGGGTGCAGAACGACGAGCCGGGAGAGGCCTGGCTCAGGCGGCTGGCGGTACACTTTACTCACTGCGTCTGGCTCAACCCCATCCCGTCCAAAATGTGGCCGCCGGTGGGGGAGAGGTCCTATGACACCATCGGCATCATCCGGGGTATTTTTCCCATGTTTGAGTTGACCGTGGAGGGGCTGGAAAGGGCCGTCACCAAACTCAAGGTCAACAGGTGAGGCCGCACAAAAAGCAACTATTAATTGCCATACATTTACGGAGAGGTGGATGATCATGTCAAAAGAACCTGTGGAGGCCAGGAATCTGGCCGGCGATAACTTCAGGAGCGGCTATAACTGTGCCGAGTCAATTTTTCTGGCCTTCAGGGACTACCTGGGGCTGGATGTACCCAGGGAGGTGGTCCGGGCCTTTACCCCCATGGGCGGGGGATTGGGTCACGCCGGCTGCATGTGCGGGGCGCTTACCGCCTCGGCGGCGGTGCTGGGGCTGATTAACGGCAGGACCAGCAGTGAAGAAAGCCGGGAGCCGGCCTACGACCTGGGACGGGAGTTTCACGACCGCTTCGAGTCCGGCTTCGGCGGCACCTGCTGCCGCAGCCTGAACCCACACCCCTTCGACTCCAAGGAGCACCTGCGCCACTGCATCAAGATCACCGGCAACACCGCCAGGCTCCTGGCCGAGTTTCTAAAGGAAAAGGGGCTGACCGGCTGATTTGGCACTAATTTGGAGATCCACAGGGAAAAAACCGGCACATTTCTAGTCCCGGTTTTTTTCTTTGGGAGGGGCAAATATTTGGCAGCGGGTTTTTAACAGGCGGAATATCAAGGCCTTAAACGGCCATACTGTAAAAAAGCCTGCAGGCGGCAGGGGATTTATCTCATTTTGCGGGAGGAAACTGCCAAATCCGGGGAGAATAGATGGATAAAAAGTAAAAACCAAGGAGGATACCAAAGTGCCCAAGATGTATTATGACAGCGATGCCGACCTGAGCATCCTGAAAGGCAAGAAGATAGCGGTGATGGGTTACGGCAGCCAGGGACACGCCCAGGCCCGGAACCTCA
>Ga0209347_1004176_pt1 | contig 15447 bp, 15 predicted proteins | sample AutmiccommuBRH23_FD_187382 | JGI IMG/M metagenome (GOLD analysis project Ga0209347, IMG submission 187382) | Deep subsurface microbial communities from Mt. Terri, Switzerland - Autotrophic microbial communities BRH/23 (SPAdes) (version 2) | ecosystem: Environmental > Aquatic > Deep subsurface >... | reverse complement strand
GCGAGCGTTTCCCCGCCGAAAGTTTCATCCGTCCCTCGCCGGCGTATTCAGTCAGCTTATAGGCGATGTCGAGAGCGGGCGCGTCGCCCGACGCCGCCATATCCGTGCCGACGCCGAACATATCGATCGGCGCGCCGCGCGACGTCAGCTCGTCGATCTTCCTTTCATCGAGACCGCCGCTTGCAACGATCTCCACTTCCCTCAAGCCGGCCTCGTCGAGAACGCGGCGGGCTTCGCGCGAGAGCCCGTCGAGGTCGCCGGAGTCGAGACGCACGGCGCGGATTTTGAAGTTCGTCCCAAGAACCTTCGACAGCGCGACGACCTTGTTGACGCCGTCGATCGTGTCATAGGTGTCGACGAGAAGGGTCGTGTCCGGAAAAACGTCGCTGAAGGATTGAAAGGCCTCCATCTCGGATGCGCAGGCCTGAACAAAACTATGCGCCATCGTTCCCGCGACGGGCAGTCCATACATGCCGCCAGCCGCCACATTCGAGGTCGCCTCGACCCCGCTGATATAAAATGCGCGCGCCCCCTTTATCGCCGCATCCATGCCCTGCGCTCTGCGGGCGCCGAAATCGACGATGCGACGGCCACGCGCAGCGGCGACAACGCGGGCGGCTTTGGACGCGAGTATGGTTTGCAGGCCGATCTGATTGAGAAGAAGAGTTTCGATGAGCTGCGCTTCGGCGATCGGCGCGACGACTTCAAGGATCGGCTCATTTTCGAAGAACGGCGTCCCTTCCGGCATCGCGTAAATCTCGCCGGAGAAGCGAAAATCCGCGAGCCAATCGAGGAAAGGCTGCGACGAAATTGCGAGCGTGGCGAGATAGTCCAGATGCCGCGGCTCAAAACGCAAATGCTCGATTTCGTCGAGGAGATCGTTGAGGCCGGCGGCGATCAAAAACTTTCGTTGCGGCGGCAAATTGCGCACGAAGAGACTGAATGTGGCCTGATCGGTCATTCCCAATTCGAAATAGGCGCGCAGCATCGTGAATTCATAGAGATCGGCGAAGAGCGGGTTGCTGGACACGACCTCTCCTTCTCAACGATCCCAGAGCGAAAAAGGCGCTCGCGCGCCGGGCGGACCATAGCTTTGGCGCCAACGCCGGGCAAACGCTTATGGCTTGCGCCGGCGAGGGCGCGCTCTGTTAGGGCGTTCGCATCAGCGCTCTTCGACGATGACGCCCGCCTTTCGCATGCGGTCGACGGCGTCCCTTCCGCCTTCCTGACTTATCGCGCGCGCGCCGGAGAGCCGCACATGCGTTTCAAAACCTTTCGCGACCGCGTCCAACGCCGTCTCGAGTACGCAAACATCGAGCGCCAGTCCGACGATCAAGACGCGGCGCACGCCGAGACGGCGCAGACGATCTGCGAGGCCGGCGTCGCTGAGCGCGGAAAGCTGGTCCCGTTCGGGCGCTTCTCCCTTGCTGACGATGATTGCGCGCGGCGGGAGGCGTAGATCGCGATGGAACTGCGCCCCCGCGCTGCCCTGAACGCAGTGCGGCGGCCAATCTCCGCCGGAGTCGCGGAAGCTCGCATGGCCCGGCGGATGCCAATCGCGCGACGCGACGACAGGAACCCCGGCGCCGACGGCTTCCTCGATCAGCGCGTTGACCGTCGGCAGGATCGCGTCGGCGTCGGCGACCTCAAGGGCGCCGCCGGCGCAAAAATCACGCTGGACGTCCAAGACGATGAGCGCGTCGCCATGTTTCATCCGCATCGCTTCGCTGGCCATGATGCAGCGCCTCCTTCCGGGGGACGACGATAGCGTATAGCGCGGACCTAAAAACCCCGCCTGCGACGCGCGGGTCCGACCGCAGCCGCCGATCCTCTCTTCGGCGATGACATCTTTCGCTTCCGCGCTGGGCTCCGCGGCTGCGCCGCCGCTTGCTGCGCGTGGTCGGCGCGCCGGCGACGTCGCTTCTATTCCGTGCGCTCCTTTTGATTGCCGTATTTCTATAATTGAGGTGCGTTATGGAGAACGATGTTTGGAGTTAAAAGCTGAGATTCAGGTTATCTGGAGGGGCAGGAGATGAATAAAAATAAAGTCAAGCTTTCAACGGACGGTCAAGCTGTCGTATTCTTCGACGACGCCGCGAATAGTCTTCGAACATACTTCGAACGAGAAGTGCTTGGCGCGCTGCCGGATTTTTTCGCCCGACATGCGCTCGAAATTGAGTTGGAGGCGCTTTCGGATTTGCCGAGCGAGGACGACTTTCCGCCACTGGCCGAAATAACGCTCATGCGTGCAGAGCAATGCGCGCATGACCTGCTGAGCATGAATTATGACGGACCTGCGAGCGCGTTCTTCCGGCAGTGTGTGCGAGAGGCGGCGCTCAACATTAAGGCCGCTGTGATCGCGGCGTCGAGCGAGGGGGGCAAGATCGTGGTCTTTCCCAAAGCGGCGCGCAGAGCCCAGATCGGGCGAACCCTGTAAGCCGACCAACTGCTTCAACATCCGCCAACGAGAACGAGCAGTGCGATAGTTCCTTTGCGGGCGGCCGGGTCGCGTTCTCGGGACCAAGATTTTCAGTTGGCGCCGCAACAACGAATTCATCGCGCCACTGCATAAACTCGGTGGCGGGGCTTAAGAACCCGTGTTACCTCTTCCCTCTGAATTCTTTCAGTGGTGCAGCCGCGGTGACGCGTCTCGTTTTAGTCGATCACGAGAATAGAGTCCGCGGCGATACCGCGGCTATTATGGCCGATTCGGCCGAATGGGCGCTCCTGGAAGATGACATCAGATCGGTGATCGCCAGTCCCGCAGAACTGGCGATCCGCGCCGCCCGGCTGGTTGACAGGCGCCATGGCAGAATCTGCCGCGCTTATGGCTTTACCGCCTTCGCCGCGAATAATGCAGACGGCTACTTTGTCTTCAACTGCGACGCGCATCGGGCGCCGCCCGCAATTGTCGACGATGGGGATGATCTCGCCGCGACCGCCGCGGTCATGACGGCGTGTTTTTATCTGGGGTTCGTCAGTCGACGCTGTTGAGTCCCAAGAACGCGCATCTGGCGGCTCGTGAAACGTTCGCGCTATGGCGGTCCACATCCAGCAACGCGCGCCTTTGTCATGGCGCCGGGCCACGATGCGCCCTTCTCGCCGCATCGGACGGATTGCTGGACAACCCCTCCTCATATGCTAGTATCAGGCTGCGTCGAAATGACGCGCGTCCCCACTTGGGCGAGCTAAAAAGCGCTTTAAAACAAAACAACAGGGCGCAGTTCTCGGAACTAAAGAGGAGCGACGAAGATGGCTGACAAAGAACTTAACATCACCCCTAACACCTATCTGTTCGCGGGCGTGGGCGCCGTCATTTTGGGCGGTCTCGCTTATGCTAGTCTTGGCGGGCTTCAGAACACGGTCGCCGCGGCCGTGGTCGGCGGTTTGGCGGGCGGCTGCCTGGGCATTTTCTTCTGATCAGCAAGTGGTGCCGACGCAGGGCCCTTGGCTCTGCGCCGGCCAGCAGCAGGCGGCGCTTAGCGCCGCCGCGACTACTTCCCGCCTACAGATTCCGCTAATTTCTGCAAGAGATCATCAAGTCGGGGCGGCAGCGGCTCGGCGACGATATGGGCGAGCTTAATTTGTAGCTGCGCGCCGATTTTTTCGAGAGTGGCGACCGAGTTCAGTCGAACGTCGCCCGCGAGCGGCCCTCTCCAATCCTCTGAATTTTTGCCAGCCATGACGTCTCCCATCCCTGGGAAACAACAGCTTCAAAGCCGTTGCGTTCCAAAGACAAGCAGGAAACGCGACGCAGTTAACAATGTTTAACTTGTTCGGGAACGGAAGATGGCAGGAGTGGAGGGGCTCGAACCCCCAACCCCCGGTTTTGGAGACCGGTGCTCTACCAGTTGAGCTACACTCCTGCAGGCGCCCCGAAGGCGCGCGCCTTCAATGCCGCAACGTCGCTTGCCGCGCAAGGGGCGCGTCGCCTTCCGATCAGGAATTGCCCCTGGAAAGCACGGTTACGGCGCGTCGGTTCTGCGACCAGCAGGAGATGTCGTCGCAGACCGCGACGGGACGCTCTTTGCCGTAGCTCACCGTGCGGATGCGCGACCCCGAGACGCCGCGCGCAATGAGATAGTTCTTGGCCACCTCGGCGCGTCGCGCGCCGAGCGCGAAATTATATTCGCGCGTGCCGCGCTCGTCGGCGTGCCCTTCCATCGTAAACCGGTAGCGCGCGTAGCGGTTGAGCCATTCCGCCTGCTTGTCGAGCGTCGCCTGCGCGGTGGAGGTCAATTCCGTCGAGTCAGTCTCGAAAAAGATGCGGTCGCCGACATTGACCACGAAATCCTGTTGGCTGCCGGGACTGGCGACGCCGCCGCGTCCGTAGCCTCCCCCCGCCAGATTGCCCGCGGCGTCCTCGGCGGTGTTCTTGGCGCAGGCCGACAGCGCCAGGACCGCCGTCAGCGCGACGACGAATTTGGCGCCGCAGGCGCGTTGCAAAAGCAGCATGGGAACTCCTGTTACGACCACCGACCGCGGTTAGTCCTAGTCTTGCAGGGTTAAGCGAAGGTTCCATCAACCTTGATCGCAGGTATCTTCGACCTGCGGCATTTGACCAATTTCACCCGCTTCGTTAATAAGCGGTTAATTGGTTAACAGGAGCTTAACGCTCTGTATCGGCGCTGATTTCACAGCCTTCCCGAGGCGGCGTGCGCTTTCCGCATCATGCTTTCGCAACAGCCTTGAACTTGATCATCGGCGAGACCGCGCCGATCGGCTTCCAGGCCGACTTCGCTGCCGCGAGAAGATCATCGCACTGCACCAAGCTTGTCGCGCGCGACATGGAGCGCACGCGACGCGGACGCGCATGCGGTTGCCTTGGAGAGAGTCTCGCTTAATATCAGCGATGAGGCGCGAGCGGCGGCGGCGCGATCAGGAGCGTGACATGAACGAAGGCATTGCGCCGTTCCTGTCGCCGTTGACGCTGCTTTTGGGCGGCGGCCTCTTGGCGGTGGGATTGCTGTCGCTAATCGATCTTCATTTCTTCAAGACGAAGTGGCAGGGCATGGTGGCGCTCGCGCTCGGCCTGGTTTTCATCCTCGCCACGGAGGCGATGTTCGTCACCAGCGGCGCCAGCGGCCGTTATTTCGAAGGCCAGAAGCTGGACGTCACCGATTGTGAATTCCAGACTGAACGGGATTTTCCGGTGGAGCGCCGCTCCAACCCCAAGCTCGTTCACGACAAGATCGTCGGCTGCATGGATCTGCTTGGATATGACTGGAGCCAGGAGCACTATCATTGCGCCGAAGCGCCGATCGCCACCAATGTCTTCTGCTATCTGCCGCGCGCGCCCATGCAGCGGAGCATCGTCGCCTGGCAGATGAAATTCGAATAGCTCAGAACAGCGATCCCTGATCGTCGCTGTCGGCTCTTCTCCAGCGCCGGCGCGGGCGCGGCGGGGCCGGCGGATCTGGCGTCGCGATTCCCGCGCGCGCCGCGATTTTGCCGTCGGCGATCTCGATCTCAAGGCCGGTTCCGGGCGGGGCTTGCGCGACGCTGCGCAGCAGAGCGCCGCGGTCGTCGCGCACGAGCGCGAAACCGCGCGCCAGCGCGGAGCGATGGCTCAGCGACTCCTGCAGCCGAACGAGTCTGTCGATCCGATCCTGGCGGCCGACGATCAAAGCGGCGGCGGCGCGGTCGAGACGTTGCGCAGCGGCGGCGAGGCGTTGCCGCGCGCCGGCGTTTTCCTGGCGCGCGAGAATGCGCCGCGCGCGATACCCCTGACGCAGCCGCGCGCCAAGGCCGAGCAGCTTCTCTTTGGCCCGGGCGAGCTCTGCCTGCGGCGAGTGACGGGCGAGCAGCGTCGCCGCGCGCGACAGCCGCAGGCGCCGCCCGTCTCGCGCCGCGCGCGCGCCGCCGCGCAGCCGCTCCCCGGCCCGGTCCAGACGCTGGCGCGGATAGGCGAGCAGGGCGTCGCCGGTCGGGAGCAAGCGGGCAAAGGCGGCAAGCTGGGCGCGACGCTGATCCATCGCGCGCCGGCGCCCCCCTTCCAGCCGGCTTGCGCGGCCGGCGAGATGCTCGAACAGCTCCGCTCGGACAGGAACGGCCTTTTCCGCCGCGCCTGTCGGCGTCGGCGCGCGCAGATCGGCGACATGATCGAGAAGCGTCGTATCGGTCTCATGGCCGATCGCCGAAATCAGCGGAATGGCGCTTGCCGCCGCCGCGCGCACGACGATCTCCTCGTTGAAGCCCCACAAATCTTCGAGCGAGCCGCCGCCGCGCGCGACGATCAGAACGTCGGGGCGCGGCATCGCGCCGTTGGGAAGCAGCGCGTTGAAGCCGCGAATGCCGGCGGCGACTTCCTGCGCGCAGCTCTCGCCCTGCACACGCACCGGCCAGACCAGCACGCGGCGCGGAAAGCGGTCGCTCAGCCGGTGCAGGATGTCGCGGATGACCGCGCCGGTCGGCGACGTCACGACGCCGATGACGCGCGGCAAGAAGGGCAGGGGACGCTTGCGCGCCGCATCGAACAGACCCTCGGCCGCGAGCGCCTGGCGGCGCGCGTCGAGCAGCGCCATCAGCGCGCCGATTCCCGCCGGCTCCAGCGAGTCGATGACGATTTGATAGGAGGACTTGCCAGGGAAGGTGGTGACGCGGCCGGTCGCGACGACTTCCAGCCCCTCCTGCGGGCGCGTGCGCAGGCGCTGAAAGGTCGACCGCCAGATCACCGCGTCGAGACGCGCATTCTGATCCTTGAGACAGAAATAGGCGTGGCCGGAGGCGTGGGGTCCCCGATAGTTGGAGATTTCGCCGCGCACGCGCACGCGCCCGAAACGGTCCTCGATCGTCAGTTTCAGCGCGGCGGCGAGTTCGGAGACGCTGATCTCCGGCGTATTGGTTTGCAGGGTGGCTCCCGCGGGCTCGGGCAGGTCTGACATGGAGATGGCTCACGCTTTGCCTTGCTTGATCCTCACGCTAACATTGAACTTCGGCGTGGTGGTGTAGCAGCATGATAGGCGGGGCGCGAATGGCCCCAACGACCATCATGCGAATATCCAAAAGCCAAGAGCGCAGCGAAGGCGCGGCAAAATGTTTGCTGCGGCGACAAGCGAGAGCGCTATCCCTTCTTCAAGAGCATGAGCCGTGAAGCGCGCCCAAAAACATGAAATGCTGCTCGCGGCGCCGGTTTGGCCGCTCAGAGCTTCAAGACGTTGGTTGCTGAATGAGAAGCTGTTCGGCGCAGCCTGTCGAAGTTCTGAAGCGCCGAGCTCGCCATGAGCGCTGATTGCGGGACGACGCTCAACAAGGGGCGCGGCTCCATCCTGGAAGTGTTAGGGGTCTTTCTGCGCCTTGGCGTCACCAGCTTCGGCGGGCCGATCGCCCATCTTGGCTATTTCCACGCCGAGTTCGTCGTGCGACGCAAATGGCTCGATGAGCCCGCCTACGCCGATATCGTGGCGCTCTGCCAGTTCCTTCCAGGCCCCGCAAGCAGTCAGGTCGGCATCATCATCGGCATGTTGCGCGCGGGGCTTGCCGGCGGATTGGCGGCATGGGTCGGGTTCACCATGCCTTCAGCGCTTGCGTTGATCGGCTTCGCCTATGGAGTCGGTCGCCTCGGCGACCTGTCGCAGGTCGCCTGGCTGCATGGCCTCAAAGTCGTCGCTGTCGCGGTCGTTGCGCAAGCGGTGTGGGGGATGGCGCGAAACCTTTGTCCGGATCGGGAGCGGGCGACCATCGCCGTGGCGGCGACGCTGCTGACTTTGGCGGTCCCCAGCGCCAGAGGTCAGATTGGGGCGATTGGGGCGGGAGGCGTCGTCGGTTGGCTGTTCCTCTCGGGGGAAAACAACGGCGCCACGACGCCTCTATCGATCCCTGTCGCACGGCGCACGGCCATCGCTTCGCTCGCGCTGTTTTCCGTTTTGCTGGTCGGGTTGCCGATCCTGGCGAGCGCAACCCCCAATCCTACGATAGAGCTTATCAGCGGCTTTTATCGCTCGGGGTCGCTCGTTTTCGGGGGCGGGCACGTCGTGCTGCCGCTGTTGCAGCAAGCTTTCGTATCTCCGGGCTGGATCGACCGTAACGCATTCCTCGCCGGCTATGGCGCGGCGCAAGCGGTCCCCGGCCCGTTGTTCACGTTCGCGGCCTATCTCGGCGCAGCGATGAAGTCTGAGCCAAACGGCTGGGCGGGCGGCCTGATCTGTCTCGCCGCGATTTTCCTGCCGTCTTTCCTTCTCGTCGTCGGCGCGCTGCCCTTTTGGAACGCTTTGCGTCATCGAATGGCGGCGCAATCGGCGCTCAAGGGGATCAGTGCGACGGTCGTCGGAATTCTGCTCGGGGCGCTCTATACCCCTGTTTGGACGAGTGCGATCCTTGGGCCAGCGGATTTCGGGCTAGGCCTGCTTGCTTTCCTCTTGCTCGTGCTATGGCGGACGCCGCCGTGGCTGGTCGTCATCCTCGGCGCATTCGGCGCAATGGCGATCGCAACAGTCGCATAAGGCGCCTTATGACGCTCGCAGAACGGTCCGCCTCTGGCGCATTGCTGAAAATGAAATTGTTCGGTTCCCGTATTTGACGCTAGAGCGCGAAGCGTCTCCCCCGATTTCGGTGATGTCGGCCATGGATGAGATAGGGTCCAATCCTTGGCCGAAGCGAGCCAATCGCTGCGAAGACCACGTTGACGCATGTTCGGCGACGCCCTATTTTTGCCGCCAGACCGATCTGCAAGGCAGGGTGCCGTCGTTTCGCGAACGGCGCTGATGTGAGCGCGCGAGGAAGCATAGTGGATCAGTCGGCGAGTGGCGATCCGGAAAGGACTACGCTCGGCATCGCCAAATCAGAAACAGGCATCGACGGCTTTGACGAGCTGACGTTAGGCGGCTTGCCGACAGGCCGCCCAACCCTCGTTTGCGGCGGCGCGGGCTGCGGCAAGACGCTCTTTGCTTCGACGTTTCTGATATACGGCGCCCGTGCGCTCGGCGAGCCAGGCGTATTCGTGACCTTCGAGGAACGACCGACGGACATCGTCAGCAATGTCGCGTCGCTTGGCTTCGCCCTCGACCAACTGGTCGACGAAGACAAGATCCATATCGAACATATTGCGATCGACCCTTCAGAGTTCGTGGAGATCGGCGATTACGACCTCGAGGCGATTTTCATCCGGCTCGAGGCGGCAGTCGAGAGAATCGGCGCAAAGCGGGTGGTCCTCGATACAATCGAGTCGCTGTTCGCCGCATTTTCCAACCCCGCCATACTTCGCGCCGAAATTCGAAGACTGTTCGACTGGCTGAAAGAACGCAAGCTGACGACGGTGATCACGGGCGAGCGCGGCGACGGCGCATTCACGCGCCAAGGACTCGAAGAATATGTTTCGGACTGCGTCTTGTTGCTCGACCACCGAGTACAGAACCAGATTTCGACGCGTCGACTGCGCATCGTCAAATACCGCGGAACCGCTCACGGAACGAATGAATATCCATTCCTGATCGATTCGGACGGCTTCAGCGTTTTGCCTGTCAGCGCGCTTGGCCTCAATCACAAGGTTTATGACGAGCGCATTTCATCGGGCGTTGACGACCTCGACGATATGTTGTCCGGCAGGGGGTTTCATCGCGGATCAAGCATTTTGATCTCGGGCGTCGCCGGTTCTGGAAAGAGCACGCTGGCCGCCTCGTTCGTCGGCGCCGCTTGCAGAAATGGGGAGAAGGCCGCTTATTTCTCCTTCGAGGAATCCGCCGATCAGACCGTGCGCAACATGCGTTCAGTCGGCATCGAGCTGAAAGATTATATTGACGGCGGGCTTCTGAATTATTTCGCGGCGCGGCCGACTTTTTACAGCCTCGAGATGCATCTGGCTGTCATGCTGCGAGAAATCGCCCGCTTGAAGCCGCGTATCGTCATTGTCGACCCGATTTCGGCCTTCGATCGATCGGGCGAGTCGAACGAAGTTCAGACCATGCTGCTGCGGATGGTCGATTACCTTAAATCTCATGGCGTTACTGGCGTGTTTACCAATCTTACACATGCCAAGGGCGATGAGACGCTGACCGACGTCGGTCTGTCGTCGCTGATGGACGCATGGATTCTCATGCTCAATCGTGAGGCGGGCGGCGAATTCAATCGTGAACTTTATCTCCTCAAAGCAAGAGGACTGCAGCATTCAAATCAGGTTCGCGAGTTCATCATGAGCGAAAATGGCCTGCAGCTGCGCACCCCGTATCTCGGCCAGGAAGGCGCGCTGACCGGATCGAGGCGACGCGCAAAGGAAGCCGAAGCGAGACGGACCGAGACCGTTCGCGCCGCGGAGGTAGAGCGTCTTCAGCAACAGGGGGAGCATCGCCGTCGCAAACTCGAGGCGCAGATCGAGGCGCTGCGTGCAGAGATGGCTGCGGAAGAACTGGAGGCAAGGCGACTGATCGATGCCGAAAGCGCTTATCTCAGACGGGCGAAGCTCGAAGAGGAGGAAGCGCGATCGATGCGAGAAGGCGTTGCAGTGCGAAAGCGAGTCGATGGTGGCGGCAATGGCGCAGAATGAAACGACGAAATTGATACTCTACGTCGCGGGCGAGACCCCGAAATCGCTGGCGGCGATCGCCAATCTCGAACGCATTTGCAGCGAAGACCTCGACAACAGATACGAAGTACAGGTGATCGATCTCAAGAAAGAACCGCGTCTTGCGCGAGAACACAGTATCGTCGCCATCCCCACGCTCGTCCGTCAACTCCCGGCTCCCATTCGAAAGATTATTGGCGATCTGTCCGACGCTGAGAAGGTTCTGGTCAGCCTGAACGTCAAAGGGGCTCAATGACGACCTCCGATCCAATGCCAAGGACGCCGCACTCGCACCAGGAGTTACTGCGGCGCCTTGAAGAGGCGGAGGAGACAATTCGCGCAATCCGCGAAGGCGAAGTTGACGCGCTCGTCGTCCGAAAGACCAGGGACGAAGAAATATTCACGTTGCAGGGCGGCGAACACTCCTATCGCGCTTTTATGGAGACGATGGGACATGGGGCCGCGGCGCTGGGCGCCAAGGGCGAAGTGCTCTACGCCAACACCGTGCTCACCACGCTCATCGAAAAGCCGCTGTCCCGCTTGCAAGGACAATTGCTTCTAGATCATTTTGAAGCGCCGGTATCCTTGCAGCTCAAGACGCTGCTCAGCGAGGCGGAGCGCTCGGGAAGCGGCGCCAGTTCCTGCGAGATCTCGCTCGTCCGCGGCGGCGAACTTCGGCATTACCTCGCGTCCGCGGAACCATTGCAGATCGGAGTCGTCGACGGCTGGGCGCTGACTCTGACGGACCTCACGGATCGCGTCAGGGCGCAAGAGAGTATGGCGGCCGAGGGCGCGGCGCGCGCGATCATCGCATCCGCCAACGAAGCCGTGGTCGTTTGCGATGCAGCGGGCAGGATCACCCACGTCAACGCTGCGGTTCGTGCGATCGAAGACGGCGCACTTATTGGTCAGCCTTTTCATGAAGCGATCCGGCTGGAAATCAAGGATGCAATCGGTCTCGTCAGCGCCGAGGAACTGGTGGGAATGGCGATCGCCGGCACGGAAGTAAAAAGCGTGGAGGCGCATGCTCCGCATGCGCCTCGTGCGAAGACCTTGCTTATCAGCGCGGCTCCTCTGTCTCCAACGAGCGGAACGAACAAGGGCTGCGTCATAACATTGGTCGATCTTTCTCAGCGCAAGTCCGCCGAGGAGCGCCAGCAGTTCTTGATGGCGGAACTCGACCACCGCGTGAAGAACATTTTGACGCTGGTTATGGCGATCCTTCATCAAACCGACGACGCAGACATTAAAGGCTTCAAGACGACGTTTGCCGGCCGCGTTCAGGCCCTTGCCGCCACACATAATTTGCTCGCCACCAACTCCTGGGCGACTTTGCCGCTGGACGAATTATTCAAAGCGGAACTCGCTCCCTACATTGCTCCCTCGAGCGATCGCGTCGAAATTATCGGCCATCGGCTGGAGTTGAAGCCGAGATCAGCGGTCGCAGTAGGCTTGATCCTGCATGAACTCGTTTCGAATGCGGTGAAGTATGGCGCACTGTCCACTCCGAATGGGCGGATTGTTTTTGCGGTGAAACACTCTTTGGACGGGAAGAGCGCTCAGGTCGAGTGGCGAGAGACCGACGGGCCATCGGTCAGCTCGCCACTGCGAAAGGGCTTCGGTCGGACCGTGATCGCCAATAGCCTGAAATATTCGCCGGACGGAGGAGCCGATCTGGAATTTCTGGAAAGCGGCGTTCGCTGTGTGCTCCGCATACCTTCCGAAGACATTGCCGAGGGAAGCGCGTCCTAGAGCGCTTCCCGATCACTAGCGCAGTTCGCTCATCGAATAATACGTTGGTCGGGCGGGGCCATTCGCCAGGTCGGCGAGAAGGTTCGGCTGGAGCTGCGACCGCCCCTGCGTCGACCGCATGGGCGCGTCGACATTGCCCCGAAGATGCCAGCCGCTGACATCAAGAGGCGGCGTCAGATTTTCGGCGCGCGCGTTCGCAGCGCCGACGATCAGAACGAACCACAGCAAGAGCGCGATGGAGCGGCGCATGTTAGGCTCTCATTTTCGGGCGCGCCATTTCGGTCGAACGGCGCAGCGCGGAAGAAGAGCATGGGCGATGACGGTTAAGGGCAGGTTAACCTTATCGCTTAACCAAGTTGCTTAACCGAGCGCGTGCCTGCAGCGCGGATTCGCTTGGCGCGCTGCGACCTTCTCCTGGCGTCGTCAATCGCGTTAGGGGGCCGGTCAGGCCGCCGCGGCCGATTCCTTCAGCACGCTGCAGACCTGGGCGACGAGAGATTCGACCAATTCGCGGTCGTCGCCTTCGCCCATGACGCGGATGAGCGGCTCTGTGCCGGACGGGCGAACAATGAGCCTGCCGCCGCCGCCGAGTTGCGCCCGCGCATGTTCGATCGCCGACGTGACGGCCTCGCGCTCCAATTCTTGACGAGGCGCGCGCACATTCTGCAACACTTGCGGCAGCGGCTCGAAGCGGTGGCAGACTTGGCTCACCGGACGGTCCTGACGTTTCACCACCGCGAGCACCTGCATCGCCGTCACCAGGCCGTCGCCGGTGGTGCAATAGTCCGAAAGAATCACATGGCCGGACTGCTCGCCGCCGATGTTGTAACCGGCTTCGCGCATGCGCTCGATCACATAGCGGTCGCCGACGGGCGTTCGCTCGAGCGTCAGTCCGAGCGAACTCAGATGACGCTCCAATCCAAGATTGGACATGACCGTCGCGACGAGGCCGGGCTTCGATAGCAATCCCTGCTCGCGCCAGCTTTCGGCCACCACCGCCATCAGCTGATCGCCGTCGATCAGACGCCCGTTTTCATCGACCATGATGACGCGGTCGGCGTCGCCGTCGAGCGCGATGCCGACGTCGGCGCGCAACTCTCGCACCTTATCGCGTAGCGCCTGGGGCGAGGTGGAGCCCACGCGCTGATTGATGTTGAAACCGTCGGGTTCGACGCCGATGGCGATCACTTCGGCGCCAAGCTCCCACAGCGCTTCCGGCGCCACCCTATAGGCGGCGCCATTCGCGCAATCGACGACGATGCGCAAGCCTTCGAAGCTCATATTGCGTGGCAGCGTGCGCTTGGCGAATTCGATGTAGCGCGCGCGCACGTCGTCGATACGGCGCGCGCGGCCGAGATCTGTCGGACCAGCGAGCTTTCGCAGCATGTCGGTATCGATCAGGCGCTCGATCTCCTGCTCGATCGCGTCGGAAAGCTTGTAGCCGTCGGGTCCGAACAGCTTGATGCCGTTGTCCTCGAAGGAATTATGAGATGCGGAAATCATGACGCCGACGTCGGCCCGCATCGATCGGGTCAGCATGGCGACGGCGGGCGTCGGCATTGGGCCCAGAAGCAGCGGATCCATGCCGACGGACGCAAATCCGGCGACAAGCGCATATTCGATCATATAGCCTGAGAGTCGCGTGTCCTTGCCGATGACGACCCGATGCCGACGTTCTCCACGATGGAAGATCAGACCCGCCGCCTGCCCGACTTTGAGCGCGAGTTCCGGCGTGATCTTCTCATTGGCGAGTCCACGAATGCCATCGGTGCCGAAATAAGTGCGGGTCATCCGATATCCTTAGAGAGCGGCGGCTGTGCGCCTCGGCGCCCAATCGGCGCGTTCATCACGCCAACCCGGCGCATCCATGAGCACAATGCCACAAGTCAAATGCGCGCTCGCGCCCCGCCCAGCGAACGGTTAATGAACAGTCGCACATCGTAGAAATGGATGTCCACATGGAAGTCAAGATTTATCATAACCCCGCTTGCGGCACGTCGCGCAATGTGCTCGCCGCCTTGAGAAGCGCCGGATTCGCGCCGCAGGTGATCGAATATCTCAAGAACCCGCCTGATCGCGCGACCTTAGACGATCTTCTGCGCCGTATGGGAAAGAGCGTGCGCGAGATTTTGCGGAAGCGCGGCACGCCCTTCGAAGAATTGGGGCTCGACAATCCGGCGCTGTCCGATGACGAGATTTTCGCCGCCATCGAGAAGCATCCGATTCTGATCGAGCGCCCGATCGTCGCCATGGGCGACAAGGCGGCGCTCTGTCGCCCCGCCGAAATCGTGCAGGAGTTGATCGCGCAAGCTAAGAAGTAAATGGCCCCGGCGCTTGGCGGAATCAGGCGCTACAGCCCTTCGCCGTTCATTGAGGAGCGCGGCGAAATGAAAAAAGCCCCGCGACTCTGCGGGGCTTTTCGATAGTCGTCGATCAGATCGGATGCGGCTCCAAGCCCCCGACGTCGGGCTCCGGCTTCTGCCCGGTCGTCGGCACCGACGAACCGCGCGGCGGCGGCGTCGGCGCCGATTCGTCGCGCACGGGCCGCTTGCCAACCAGCAATCCCTTGATTTCCTCTCCCGACAGCGTCTCGAATTCGAGCAGCGCATTGGCGAGCGTATCAAGGTCGGCGCGCTTGTCGATCAGGATCTTCTTGGCCTTGTCATAGGCTTCCTGCACCAGCCTGCGCACTTCCGCGTCAATCGTCTCCTGCGTCTGTTCGGAGAAGGTCTGCGTGCGACCAAGCGAATAGCCGAGGAACTGCTCCTGTTGCGGGTCGGCGTAGGCGACAGTGCCGAGCTTGTCCGAGAAGCCGAGCTGCGTGACCATCGCGCGGGCGATGCGCGTCGCCTGCTGGATGTCAGAAGCGGCGCCGGAAGTCGTCTTCGCCGAGCCGAAGATCAGCTCTTCGGCGACGCGGCCGCCCATCGCCATCGCCAGCATCGCCACGAGCTGTTCGTAGCTCTGCGAGATCTGGTCGCGTTCGGGAAGGCCCTGCACCATGCCGAGCGCTCTGCCGCGCGGAATGATCGTCGCCTTGTGGATCGGAATCGATCCCGGAACGTTCAAGGAGACCAGCGCATGGCCGCCTTCGTGATAGGCGGTGAGCTTCTTCTCCTCTTCCGTCATCACCAGGGTGCGACGCTCCGCGCCCATCATGATCTTGTCGCGCGCGTCCTCGAATTCGGCGCTCGTGACGA